>Ga0070679_100002507_pt1 | contig 16635 bp, 18 predicted proteins | sample KBSC63BmetaG_FD_65652 | JGI IMG/M metagenome (GOLD analysis project Ga0070679, IMG submission 65652) | Corn rhizosphere microbial communities from Kellogg Biological Station, Michigan, USA - KBS C6-3B metaG | ecosystem: Host-associated > Plants > Roots > Rhizosphere | place: USA: Michigan... | reverse complement strand
CCCGGCGGCAAGTTCACCGACCACGTGTTCGGTGCGATGAAGGAAAAGGAAATCCTGCGCGTCGAGGGCCCGTTCGGCAGCTTCTTCCTGCGCGAGGATTCCGACAAGCCGATCGTGCTGCTCGCCTCGGGCACCGGCTTCGCGCCGATCAAGGCGATCCTCGAGCACATGATCTGGAAGGGCATCGAGCGCAAGGCCGTTCTCTACTGGGGCTGTCGCACCAAGGCCGATCTCTACCTGCACGAATGGGCCGAGGAGGCGACTCGGCGGCTGCCGACGCTGCGCTACGTGCCCGTGCTCTCGGAAGCCAGGCCGGAAGACGGCTGGCAAGGCCGCACCGGCCTGGTCCATCACGCGGTCATGCACGATCTTCCGAATCTGATGGAGCACCAGGTGTACGCATGCGGCGCGCCGATCATGATCGAGTCGGCGCAACGCGATTTCGTCGCACGTTGCGGGCTGCCCGACGACGAGTTCTACGCCGACGCGTTCACCACCGAGGCCGACAAGCACGGGCCGTGAGCCGAAAGGCGGCGTTGTAAGAGATCGACGACGCGGCGCCGCACCGCGGCCCCACAGGCGCGGGCGGCGTCTCCCGATTCGAAGGGGGCGCGCGGTTGGCGAAGCTGCGGCTTGTCGCCTGTGCGCCGGGACGTCCGGCGCCGGGATCCGCCAACGCACCGGAGACTTCCATGCTCAACCGTCCGCTCACGACCACGCTCGCCGCGGTCGCCCTCAGCGCCCTCACCGCCTGCGCGACTTCGCCCGGCTACGACAACCGCTACGGCGCGCCGGCGCCGGCGCCCGCCTATTCGCGATCGGCTCCATATTCCGACTACGGCGTCGTGCGCGACATCCAGGTCATCCCCGCGTCGTCGCGGCCGGTCGGCGCGGGCGCGATCCTCGGCGCCATCGTCGGCGGCGTGGTCGGCAACCAGTTCGGCAGCGGCGGCGGGCGCGCGTTGACGACGATCGGCGGCGCAGTCGCCGGCGGGGTCGCCGGCAACGCGCTGGAGAACCGCACCCGGCGCGCCGACGAGGTCTATCGCGTCTCGGTCCGGTTCGAGGACGGCAGCATCCGCGACTACGACTACCAGCAGATCGGCGACCTGCGCGTCGGCGACCGCGTCCAGCTCGTCGACGGCCAGCTGCATCTCACCCGCTAGCCTGCGACCTCACCGAATGCCGCTCCGCCCGGGGCGCACCGGTTGACGAGACAATGGGCGCCTTCGGTTGCTCGAGGGCGCCCATGTCGTCGATCCTTCGCGTGTTCTCGTTCGTCGCTCGCGACGAGCTGATGGTTGCCGGCGAGCAGCCGTGAAGCGCCGCTCCGCTCTCGCCGCGCTCGGCGGCATCGGCGCGACGGCAGTCGCCGCAGCGCTTCCTGCGCTGTCGCTCGCGCAGTCCAGGCCGATCCGCTTCGTCGTCCCGTACCCGCCCGGCGGGCCGCTCGACATCCTCGCCCGTGCGCTCGCCGACAAGGCCCGGGAGCATCTCGGCGTGATCGTCGTCGAGAACCGCGCCGGCGCCGGCGGCAACATCGGCGCCGACGCGGTCGCCAAGGCGGCGCCCGACGGAACGACGATCGTCATGGGCGCGGTGGCGACGCACGCGATCAACCCGTGGCTCTACGCCAGGCTGCCGTACGACCCGATCCGCGACTTCACGCCGATCACCGGCGTCGCGCGCGTGCCGAACGTGCTCGTGATGACGCCCGAAAACGCCGCCCGGCTCGGCATCGCGAGCGTCGCCGATCTGGTCGCCTATGCGAAGAAGCATCCCGGCCAGCTCAACTACGGCTCGGGAGGCACCGGCAGCGCCGGCCACCTCGCCGGCGAGATGTTCAAGACGCGCGCCGGCGTCTACATGGTCCACATCCCGTACGCAGGCGGCAATCCGGCGCAGCTCGCGCTGCTCGCCGGCCAGGTCGACCTCAACTTCGACAACCTCGCGACCGCGTCGGCGAACATCAAGGCCGGCAAGCTCAAGGCGTTGGCGGTGACGACGGCTGCGCGATCGACGGCCATGCCCGACGTGCCGACGATCGCCGAAGCGGCCGCCGGCCGTCGCGAGCTCGCCGGGCTCGCCGGCTTCGACATCGACACGTGGTTCGGCATCTTCGCGCCGGCGCGCCTGCCGGCCGACATCACCGCGCGCCTGAACAGGGCGTTCGTCGACGCGCTGGCGAGCGCCGAGGTGCGCGCCCGGCTGGCGGCGCTCTACGCCGAGCCGATGGCGATGACGCCCGAGCGCTTCGGCGCGTTCGTCAAGGCCGAGCTCGCCAAGTACCAGCCGCTCGTGAAGGCCTCCGGAGCGCGGGTCGAGTGAAGGCGGTCGCGCGGGCGCCCGAGTGAAGGCGGTCGCGCGGGCGCCGTTTGCTAGACTCGAAGGCTTTTCACCCGGCCTCCTTGCGCCCGTATGACTTCGACCCACACCGCCTTGCAGAGCGAGGTCGCCGCGCTGCTCGTCGAGGCGCTCAACCTCGACATCGCGCCGGAATCGATCGACCCCGAAGCGCCGCTCTACGGCGAAGGGCTCGGCCTCGATTCGATCGACATTCTCGAAGTCGCGCTCGTCGTCTCGCAGCGCTACGGGTTCCAGCTGCGCTCGGACGACGACGAGAACGTGCGCATCTTCAAGTCGCTCGCGAGCCTGACCGATCACGTCGCGGCGAATCGCAAGAGCTAGGGCTTTTCAGCGTCGTGGGCACGCGCGCCGTCGCGGCGGCAATCGCAGCAGCAGCGTACGTGCTCGGCTCGCACTGGATGATGACGCGCGCCCCGGCGTCGCCCTGGAATGCGGTCGTCGTCGTCGCGCCGATGCTGGCGCTCGCCGCGCTCGTCGCGTGGCGGCGCGGCCGGCGGATGCTCGCGCTCGCCGCCGCCGCTGGCGCGGGCGCGCTCGTGCTGCAGGCGTCGCACGGCGCCGGGCTGCCGCCGCAGACGATCTACGTCGGCCAGCACGTCGGCGTGCACGTGCTGCTCGCGTTCCTGTTCGGCCTCACGCTGCAGGCCGGGCACGAGCCGCTCGTGACCGCGCTCGCGCGCCGCGTGCACGGCAGCCTGACCGCGGAGATGGCGGCGTATTCGCGCAAGGTCACGTTCGCTTGGACGGTCTACTTCCTCGCCATGGCAGCGCTCTCGCTCGCGCTCTTCGCGCTCGCGCCGTTCCGCGCCTGGGCGACGTTCGCGAACCTCGTCACGCCGTTCGCGATCGTCGCCATGTTCCTGGGCGAGCACGTGCTGCGCTACCGGCTGCATCCGGAGTTCGAGCGGGCGACGCTCGCGCAGGCGATGCGCGCCTACGCTGACCGCTCGCAGCCGCATGATTGAAGCCGCCCTGCTCGCGCCGGGCGACCTCGGCGCGCCGTTCGCGCTGGTCGCAGGAACGGGCCCACGCCCACGGACACGCTCGCGGCGCGAGTTCATCGCCGACGCGAGCGCGCTCGCCGAGCGGCTGCCGACATCGGGCGCGATGCTCAACCTCTCGCTCGACCGTTACCGATTCGCGGTCGGTCTCGGCGCCGCCTTGCTGCGCGGCCACACGAGCCTGCTGCCGCCGAACCACCTGGCCGACACCGTTGCCCGCTTGCGCGCGCGCTTCGCCGGCGTGTATGCACTGCGCGAGCCGGGCGCAGAAGACCATGCGCTGCCATCGGTCGAGCATGCCTCGGGCTACGCCGACGCGTCCCGGATCGAGCGCGTGCCCGAGATCGATCCCGAGCTCGTCGCCGCGCACGTCCTCACGTCCGGCTCGACCGGCGACCCGGTGCCGCACGCGAAGCCCTGGGGGCTGCTCGTGCGCAACGCCCGCGCCGAGGCCGCCCGCCTCGCGGCGGCGCTCGGCGCGGCGCAGGGCACCGATCTCGCCGGCGCGACGCTGGTCGCGACCGTGCCGCCGCAGCACATGTACGGCTTCGAGTCGAGCGTGCTGCTCGCGCTGCACGGTGGCGCGACGCTCGCTGCCGGGCGGCCATTCTTTCCGGCCGACATCGCCGCCGAGCTTGCGCGTGCCGATGCGCCGCGCGTGCTCGTGACGACGCCGTTCCATCTGAAGACGGTTCTCGACGCCGGTGTTTCGCTGCCGCCGCTCGCGCTCGTCGTCTGCGCCACCGCGCCGCTGTCGCCGCAGCTCGCGGCGCGTGCCGAGCAGGAGTTCAGCGCGCCGCTGGTCGAGATCTACGGCTGCACCGAAGCCGGCCAGGTGGCGACGCGTCGCACGACCGCGGGCCCCGAATGGCGCACCTTCGACGGCGTGCAGGTCGCAGGCGACGGCGACGCCGTGACGGTGAGCGGCGGCCACGTGCCGCAAGCGACGCTGCTTGCCGACGTGCTCGAGGTGACGGGCGCGACGACCTTTCGCCTGCACGGCCGCTCGATCGACCTGATCAACGTCGCCGGCAAGCGCAGCTCGATCGGCCACCTCAACTTCCATCTGAACTCGATCGATGGCGTCGTCGACGGCGCATTCTGGATGCCGGGCGAGGCGAGCGCCGACGCGCACGGCATCGTGCGCCTGGTCGCCTTCGTCGTCGCGCCGCAGGTCGCGCGCGAGCGCATCCTGGCCGCGCTGCGCGAACGCGTCGACGCCGCGTTCCTGCCGCGTCGCATCGTCCACGTCGACGCGTTGCCGCGCGAAGCCACCGGGAAGCTCACTGCCGAGCGGATGGCGGCGCTCGCCGCGCGTCACCTGCACGGGAGCGACTGATGGGCGAGTCGTTCGCGACGCGGCTCGAGATCGCGAAGGACGACCCGGCGTTCGACGGCCACTTCCCCGGCCGCCCGGTGCTGCCCGGCGTCGCCTTGCTCGCCGCCGTGCTCGAGGCCGCAGCCGCCGAGCCGCGGCTCGCGGCGTGCGTCGGCGAAGCAGCGCGGCTCGTCGCCGTCAAGTTCCTCGCGCCGGTGGGCCCGGGCGCGTCGCTCGATCTTTCCTTCGCGCTCGGCGCGGGCTCGCTCGACTGGCAGGTGAGCGAGGGCGAGCGCGCCGTCGCGCGCGGACGCATCGCGTGCACCCGCGACAAGGCCGCATGAAGGCCGGCAGCGGCGCCGCACCGCCGACCGAATGGGCGCGCCAGCGCGAGCGCAGCAGCCCGCGGCTGCTGCGCCTGATGCGCGCGCTCGCGCTCGCCCTCGGCCGCCGCACGGCGCGCCTGCTGTTGCATCCGATCGCCTGCTGGTTCGTCCTCGACGCCGGCACCCGTCGTCACTCCGCGCGTTATCTCTCGCGCGCGCTCGGGCGCCCCGCCACCTGGGGCGACGTCTACCGACACGTCCTCACGTTCGGCGCGACGGTGCTCGACCGCGTGTACCTGCTGCAGGAGCGCTTCGACGAGTTCCGCTTCGAGGCGAGCGGCGCCGAGGCGATCGTCGCGCCGTTCGCCCGGGGCGAAGGCGTGCTCGCCTTCGGCGCCCATCTCGGCAGCTTCGAGGCGTTGCGCATGATCGGCCACGAGAAGGGCCTGCGCGTCGCGATGATCATGTACGAGGACAACGCGCGCGCGATCAACGAGACGCTCGCCGCGATCGCTCCCAAGGCAGAGCTGCGCACGATCGCGCTCGGCCGCGTCGACGCGATGCTCGCGATCCGTCAATGGCTCGACGAAGGCGGCCTCGCCGGGCTGCTCGCCGACCGCACGCTCGCCGTCCACTCGCAGCGCTCGAAGGCGATCGCCGTGCCGTTCCTGGGCGCGCCGGCGCTGTTTCCCGACGGGCCGTTCCGGCTCGCCGCCATGCTGCGCCGGCGGGTCGTCTTCATGGCGGGCCTCTACCGCGGCGGGCGCGACTACGACTTGCGCTTCGTCGAGATCGCCGACTTCGGCCAGCTCGGCACGAGCGGTCCGATCGATGCGGGCGCGCGCGACGCAGCGATCCGCACGGCGCTCGAGCGCTACGTCGCCACGCTCGAGTCGCTGTGCCGCGAAGCGCCGTACAACTGGTTCAACTTCTACGATTTCTGGGCCGATGCCGATGCCGATGCGCCTGCGCAAGCCGATGCACGCTGAGCGGCGGCGCTTCGCGCTCGCGCTGATCGCGGCCTTGCCGCTCACGGCGCCGCTCGTCTTCGGCGCGCGCTGCGCTTGGGCCGCGCCGGCGTTCGATCTCGGCGCCCTGATGGCACTGCTCGCCGGCGTCAAGTCGGGCGAGGCGACCTTCGTCGAGACGCGCCGGATCGAGATGCTCGACCGCACGCTGGTCTCGTCCGGCCGGCTCTCGTTCAAGGCGCCCGACGTGTTCGTTCGCGAGACGCTGAAGCCGCGCCACGAACAGCTCGCGGTCGAAGGCAACACGCTGACGATGAGCCTCGGCGAACGCAGCCGCACGATGCAGCTCGACGCGTCGCCGGAGGCCGCCGTGATCGTCGAGGCGATCCGCGGCACGTTGACCGGCAACCGCGGCGTGCTCGAGCGGTTGTTCGAGACGCGCGTGTCGGGCGATGCCCGGCAGTGGTCGCTCGAGCTCGTGCCGCGCGATCTGCGCCTGCGCGGCCAGGTCGCATCGGTGCGCATCTCGGGCCGAGAGCAGGTCGCGAGCGAGGTGCGCATCCTGCTCGCCGACGGCGACCACTCGGTGATGACGATCACGCCCGTGCGCGCCAGCCGCGCCGGCTCGTGACGCGCCGGTCGCGATGACGCGCGGTGCACCGCCCGCAGCGCGCGGCAGGCTCGCCATCGCGCTCTGGCTCGCTGCCGTCGCGGCGGCGGTCGCGATCGCCTGGCGCGCCCACTACGTCGCCGACCTGTCGGCGTTCCTTCCTTCGGCGCCGACGCCCGAGCAATCGGTGCTGCTCGACCAGCTGAAGAGCGGCGCGACGGCGCGCCTCGTGCTGATCGGCATCGAGGGCGGTCCGCCGCAGGCCGGCGACGAAGCTGCGGCCGCGGCGCGCGCCGAGGCCTCGCGGCGTCTGGCCGAGGGTCTGCGCGCGAGCGGCGAGTTCTCGTCCGTGCACAACGGCGACACCGCCGCCTTCGCCGACGCCGGTCGGTTCGTGTTCGAGCACCGGTACGTGCTGAGTCCGGCCGTCGATGCCGAGCACTTCACCGTCGCCGGGCTGCGCGACGCGATCGATGCGACCGTGGCGCTGCTCGGCACGCCGGCAGGGTCGCTGCTGAAGCCGATCCTCTTTCGCGACCCGACCGGCGAGACCGTTCGCATCGCCGAAGCGCTGACGCCGTCGCGCGCGCCGAGGATCGACCACGGCGTCTGGGTCTCGCGCAGCGCGCCGCGTGCCGTGCTCGTCGCGACGACGAACGCCGACGGCGCCGACATCGACGGGCAGCAACGCGCGCTCGCCGCCGTCGACGCGGCGTTCGCGCGCGCCGCCGTGCCCGGGACGCGTCTCGTCGTCTCGGGCGCCGGGCGCTTCGCCGTCGATGCGCGCGAGCGCATCAAGTCGGAGGTCGAGCGGCTGGCGGTGCTCGGCTCGCTGACGATCGTCGCCCTGCTCTGGCTCGCATTCGCGTCGCTGCGCGCGCTCGCGATCGCGCTCCTGCCGGTCGCCACCGGCGTCGTGGCCGGGATCGCTGCCGTGAGCCTCGGCTTCGGCCAGGTGCACGGCATGACGCTCGGCTTCGGCACGACGCTGATCGGCGAGTCGGTCGACTACGCGATCTACTACCTGATCCAGGCGCGTGGCGGTGCGGGCGCCGCGGCGCGCTGGCAACAAGAGAGCTGGCCGACGATCCGCCTCGGCCTGGCGACGTCGTTGATCGGCTTCGCCGCGCTCGTCTTCACCGGATTCCCCGGGCTGGCGCAGCTCGGCGTCTTCTCGATCGCCGGGCTCGTCGCCGCCGGTGCGACGACGCGCTTCGTCTTCCCTGCGCTGGTTCCGAACGGCGCGCACGGCGCCGGCTTTCGCGACCGGCTCGCCCGCTCGATGCGCGCGGCGGCTGCGCAGCTGCCCCGGTGGCGGCTGCTCGTCGCTGCCCTCGCCTTCGGTGCGGCGCTCGTCGTCGCCCTCGCGCCGACACCCTGGCGCGGCGAGCTCTCGGCGCTCAGTCCCGTGTTGCCCGCCGAGCTCGCGCGCGATGCGGCGCTGCGCGCCGACGTCGGCGCCGCCGACGCCGGCGCGCTGGTCGCCGTCGCCGCGGCGGACGAGCAAGGCGCGCTCGAAGCGGCCGAAGCGGTCGCCGCGCGGCTCGATGCGCTGGTCGCTGCCGACGTGCTCGCCGGCTACGACTCGCCTGCTCGGCTGCTGCCGCCCACGCGCACGCAGGAGCGTCGGCGCGCTGCCTTGCCCGATGCCGCGACGCTGCGCGCGCGACTCGACGAAGCGACGGCCGGCGGGCCGTTGCCGGCAGCGCGACTCGCGCCGTTCGTCGCCGACGTCGAGGCAGCGCGCAGCGCGCCGCCGATCGATCGCAAGTCGCTCGCCGGCACGCCGCTCGCCGCTGCCGTCGATGCACTGCTCCTACCCGGCGATGCCGCACGGCCGTGGCGCGCGCTCGTCAACCTGCAGGCGCGCGAAGGGGCAGCGCTCGACGTGGCGCGCGTGCGCGGCGCGATCGCCGACGTCGCCGGCGCGCGCGTCGTCGCGGTCAAGGCCGAGCTCGACGCGATCTACGCGCGCTTCCTGCGCCAGGCCGAGTGGCAGGCGCTGCTCGGCGCAGCTGCGGTTGCGCTGCTGCTCGCCTGGCAGCTGCGCAGCGCGCGTCGGCTGTTCGACGTCGCCGTGCCGATCGCGGCGGCGACGCTGGCCGTTCTCGCCGCGCTGACGCTCGCCGGCGTCGCGCTCGGCATCCTCCATCTCGTCGGCCTGCTGCTCACGGTCGCGATCGGCTCCAACTACGCGCTCTTCTTCGAGCACCTGCGCCGGCGCGACGACGCCGATGCCGACACGCTCGCATCGCTCCTGCTCGCGAACCTGACGACGGTCGCTTCGTTCGGGCTGCTCGCGAGCTCGCGCATCCCGGTGCTCGAAGCGGTCGGCATCGTCGTCGCGCCGGGGGCGCTGCTGTGCCTGCTGTTCTCCGCTGCGTGGCTCGGCAGGCGCGACGCGGCACGGCCGCTGCATGGGAAGATCGCGCCGTGAGCCCGCCGATCGACGAAGCGCTGCCGCGCGCCCGCAATGGCCACCGCCGCGCGCCCTGGCCGGCCTACGTGAGCGCGTCGCTCGCCTGCCACGCCGGCGCGACCGGCGCGGCACTCGCGCTGCCGGGGGCCTGGCCGTGGGCGCTCGGCGCCGTCGCCGCCAACCACCTCGTCCTCACCGCGGGCGGGCTCTGGCCGCGCTCGCGCTGGCTGGGCAGCAACTGGACGCGCCTGCCCGATGCAGCCATGGCACGCCGCGAGTTCGCGCTGACGATCGACGACGGGCCCGATCCGGAAGTGACTCCCGCGGTGCTCGACCTGCTCGATCGGCACGGTGCGCGCGCGACGTTCTTCTGCATCGCCGAGCGCGCGCGCGCGCACCCTGCCCTGTGCCGCGAGATCGTCGCGCGCGGGCACAGCGTGCAGAACCACAGCGACCGGCACGCGCACACCTTTTCGCTGCTCGGGCCGAAGCGGATCGAGCGCGAGCTTGCCGCGGCCCAGCATGCGCTCGCCGACATCACGGGAGCGTTGCCGCAGTTCTTTCGCGCGCCCGCGGGCTTGCGCAACCCGTTCCTCGCACCGGTGCTGCTGCGCCTCGATCTGCAGCTCGTCAGCTGGTCGCGGCGCGCCTTCGACACGGTGCGGCGCGATCCCGCGGCGATGCTCGCGCGCCTCGCCGACCGCCTTCGCGCGGGCGACATCCTGCTTGCGCACGACGGGCATGCGGCGCGCGGCGACGACGGCGTTGCGCTCGTCGTCGCCGTGCTTCCGGCGCTGCTCGAGCGCGCGCGTGCGCTCGCGTTGACGCCCGTGACGCTGCCTGCTGCCGCGCGCGAGCGCAGCGCCGTGGAGGCGAAGCCATGAGCGCGACCGACGCGCTCATGGCCTGGCGGCTGCTCGTCAGCGACGCGAGCGCGCCATACCGGCGGTCGGGCCGCTTCGCCTGGCACTTCGCGCGCGGCAAGCTGCGCTGGGACCCGGTCTTCGGCCATCTGCTCGCGCGCGGGCTGATCGCGCCGCGCACACGCGTGCTCGACGTCGGTTGCGGCCAGGGCCTGCTCGCGAGCCTGCTCGCAGCGGCGGCTGCGGCTGCGAGCGAGAACCGCTGGCCGCGCGGCTGGGCGGAGGCGCCGGTCGGCGTGCGGGTGAGCGGCATCGAGCTGCAGGCGCGCGACGTCGAGCGGGCACGCGCGGCACTCGGCGACGCCGCCGACGTCGTTTGCGCCGACATGCGCTCGGCCGCGTTCCCGCAGGTCGACACGATCGTCCTGCTCGACGTGCTGCACTACGTGAGCACGGCCGAGCAGGACGAGATCCTGGCGCGCGCCCGCGCAGCGCTCGGCGAGCGCGGCCGCCTCGTTCTGCGCGTCGGCGACGCCGGGTCGACCCACCGCTTCGCCGCCAGTCGCTGGATCGACCGCGCCGTCGCCTTCGCGCGCGGCCGCGGCCTGGTGCCGATCGCCGGCCGCAGCCTCGACGCCTGGCGCGAGCGGCTCGAGGCACTCGGCTTTGCGGTGCGCAGCGAGCCGATGCACGCCGGGACGCCGTTCGCGAACGTGCTGCTGGTGGCGACCGCCTGCTCCCACGCACCGGCGGCCAGCGAGCGATGATGCCCGCGACGCTCGATCGTGCCGGCATCGCCGCGCGCATCCCGCACCGCGGGCCGATGTGCCTGCTCGAGCGCATGACGGCGTGCAGCGCTGACGCGATCGAGTGCATCGCCGTCAATCACCGCGATCCGCGCCATCCGCTGCGCAGCGCGAGCGGCCTGCTCGCGAGCGCGACGATCGAATACGCGGCGCAGGCGATGGCGCTGCACGGCGCGCTCGCGGCGGCGGCCGAAGCGCGTCCGGCGACGCCCGGATTTCTCGCCAGCGCGCGCGACGTCCGGCTCGCCTGCCGGCGGCTCGACGATCTGCCGCTGCTCGCGCCCGACGAGCTCGTCGTCCGCGCCGAGCGGCAGGCGGCCGACGGCGAACGCATCCTCTACGGCTTTCGTGTCGCGCACGGCGCTCGCGAGCTGGCGTCGGGACGCATCGCCGTCGTCCTGAACGCGGCGCTCGCCGCCAGCGCATGAGCACGCCAGGCGATCGACCCAGGCGCGCGCTCGTCACCGGTGCGAGCGGCGCGATCGGCCGCGCGATCGCCGAGCGGCTCGGTCGCGACGGCCATCACGTCATCGCGCACGCCAACGCGCGCCTCGACGTGGCGAGCGAAGTCGCCGCCGGCATCGTCGCCGCCGGCGGCAGCGCCGAGGCGATCGCGTTCGACGTCGCCGACACCAAGGCGGCGCGCAGCGCGTGCGAGCGCCTGCTCGAAGGCGGCGCGATCCAGGTCGTCGTCAACAACGCCGGCGTGCACGACGACGCGGTCTTTCCCGGCATGCGCCCGGAGCAATGGCACCGCGTCATCGGCGTCTCGCTGAACGGCTTCTTCAACGTCACCCAGCCGCTCGTCATGCCGATGGTGCGCACGCGCTGGGGGCGGATCGTCAACGTCTCTTCGGTCGCCGCGCTCACCGGCAACCGCGGGCAGGTGAACTACGCCGCCGCCAAGGGCGGCCTCAACAGCGCCACCAAGTCTCTCGCGCTCGAGCTCGCCAGCCGCGGCATCACCGTCAACGCGGTCGCACCCGGGATCATCGACTCCGGCATGGCAGACGCGGTGTTCGACCGGGCGACGATCGAGCGGCTGGTGCCGATGAAGCGCGCCGGCACGGCCGGGGAAGTGGCCGCGCTGGTGGCGTTCCTCGCATCCGACGAAGCCGGCTACATCAGCGGCCAGATCGTCTCGATCAACGGCGCGCTCGCCTGAGCGGCCGCGGCTCGGCGCCGCGGCATGGCGATCACTTCTTCGACGTGCCTTCGCCGGCGGGAACGAGCTCGCGCTTCTTGGCTGCCTCGACCGTCTCGGCCTTGCGCTCGGCGCGGTTCCTGGTCGTCTTCATCTTGCGTAGTTCGGTATCGCTTTTTTGCGTCACGCCGGCGGGCTCCAGAGTCCCTTCCTTGCGCGCGCGCAGCGTCGCCGCCTTGCGCTCGGCGCGCGTCGTCGTCGGACCGGTGGCGGACGACTTCGTCGTCGGCGCGGCGCCCTGGCCTGCCGGCGTCAGCGTCCCCGCCTTCTCGGCCGCGCGCGTCTCTGCCTTGACGTCGGCGCGCGAAGTGGGTGCGCTGGCCTGCGCAAGCGCGAGCGAACACGCCATGGACGCGGCAACAGCCGCCGCGAGAAGGGAAATGCGATGCATGAGAGTTCCTGTGACGCGGTCAGTCGACCGCAACCAGGAGTTTAGGCTTCGCTGCAGCGGCGCCTCGCGCGCGCCGCGCAAGACGACACCATGCAAAGGGCGGGCGCGCGAGTCAGCCCGGGCCGAACGGCGGTCGTCGCGCGAGCCGGCGCGCGAGCAGGAGCGGCAAGCGCAACGCGAAGCCGAGCAGCAGGCGCAGGTGCATCCACGTCAGCAGGGCGTTGTCGCGACCGTAGCGAAAGTGCGAGACGCCGCCCTCCTCCGGGCGCAGGTACTTGACGGGCGCGTCGACGTTGACCGGGCGCACGCCGCGCCACGCCAGCCGCACGACCGCTTCGGTGTCGAAGTCGAAGCGGCGCATCCAGCGGTGGGCGCGCATGATCTCGACCAGCGGCGCGACCGGATAGACGCGGAACCCGTAGAGCGAGTCGCCGATGCCGGCGCCGAGCGTCTCGAGGTCGGTCCATGCGTTGGAGACGCGCCGCCCGCGCACGCGCAGCAGCGGCGCCGATGCATCGAAGACCGGCCGGCCGAGGATCATCGCCCCGGGATCGGCGCGCGACGCCTCCATGAACGCCGGGATCAGCGCCGCCGGATGCTGGCCGTCGGCGTCCATCGTCAGCGCGTGGCTGAAGCCCTCGGCGTGCGCCGCCTCGAGACCGTGGAGCACGGCGGCGCCCTTGCCGCGGTTGTGCTCGAGCACGTGCACGCGCAACTGCGGATCGGCGGCCGCCATCGCGCGCAGGCCGTCGGCGGTGCCGTCGTCGCTGCCGTCGACGACGACCCACACCGGCGACCACGCCGCGCGCGCGGCGCGCACCGTCTCGTACACGATCGGCCCGCTGTCGTAGCTCGGGATGACGACGACGTGCGTCGCCGACATCGTCGGAGCGCTCACCGCGGCGCTCCCTTCGCCGACCTCACCGCGTCAGTTCCTCGGCGAAGTAACGCTCGATGCGCTGCAGCTGGGCGCGATGGTCGGCGTCGGCGGCGAAGCGCTGGCCGAGCCGCACGCGCACGCGCACCGGCATCGGCGGCGCCTTCAGCAGCGGCCAGCCCTTCGTCAGGTAGGGCGACAGCATCTCGATCACGACCGTCTGGATCGGCACCTGCGCCAGGTGCGCGATGAAGGTGATGCCAGGCTTGAACGCGTTGATCGGTGCGTGGACCGTGCGCGTGCCTTCGGGAAAGAGGACGAGCTGGTTGCCTTCGCGCAGGCTGGCGACGGCATCGCGAACCATGCCTCGGCCGACGTCGTTGCGGATGTATTGCGCGAGGCGCGCGCCGCCGCCGAGGAAGACGTTGCGCAGCAGGTCTGCCTTCATGACGCAGACGCCGCGCGGCAGGCGCGCGACGATCACCAGCGCGTCGAGCATGCTCGGGTGGTTGGCGGCGACGATCAGCCCGCCCGGCTCGTCGCGCAAGGCGTCGAGCGCGCTCGAGTCGATCTCCATCAGCCCGAGCCGCTCGGCGAGCGCCCAGCAGCTTCGATAGACAACGGACACGCCGGCGCGGCCGATCCGGCCGCCGCGCCGGCGCGGCAGCAGCGGCGCGAGCAGCGCCGCAACGAGGTTCCAGGCCAGCGATGCGAGCCCGAGCCAGACGATCACGCAAGCGAACAGGAGTCGATGGCCGAGCGGAGGCGACTGCGCCGCCGCACCGCTCAGTCGTCGACCTGTACCCGCTGGCTCGAAGTCGCGAAGATCCATGAGATGCCAAGGCCCGCAGTGAAAGTCTTGTCGCGCCGCACGAGCGGGCTCGCCGTGAACGCGGCGCCGTGCAGATCGTCGTAGCGCACGAAGCCGCCGAGCCACGCGTTGCCGATGCGGCGCGAGAGCGCCGTCGTCGCCCGCCAGCCCGCGTAGCCGCCCGGCGCCCGGTACACGGGACGGGTGGCGCTCGCGAACTCCGGCGCGACGCCGTAGAAATGCTCGTGGTAGCGGCGGTCGGCGTACAGCGGCCCGGCCAGCAGGCCGAGGTTCCAGTGGTTGGCGAAGCCGCGCACGTCGAGGTTCAGGTTCGGCGAGAAGGTGACGCCGATCGCCTGCGGCGAGCGCTCGATCGTGATCGCCTCGCGCACCGGCAGGCGCAGGTCGAGCTTCAGCCGCCGGTCGTTCGACTGCCAGAGCTCGACGTTGAGGTTGGGCCCGATCTCGAACGTCGCCGCGAGGTCCGGCATGCCGCGCCGCGCCTCGTTGCGCTTGCTCTTGGTCGGCACCGACGCGGCGAGGCTCATGTCGACGAGGATGCGCTTGCCGGCGAAGAGAATCGCGCGCGCACCGTCGCGGTCGGCGCGCAGGAAGCGGCCGCGGTAAGCGACGAACGGCAGCGGCAGCAGGTAGTTGTTGGTCTGGTCCGAGCCGCGGTAGTCGTCGAAGCGGACCCACGCGGCGCCCATGCCCAGCTCCCAGAGCGGCTCGCTGCCGGGTGCGCCCGGCGCCACCTTGGTCGCCGTGCCGTCGACCACCGGTCCCGGAAGCGGCACCTCGTCGGCGCACACGGCCGCGGCGAGCAGCAGCGCACCGACGAAGACCAACGGCGCCGCTGCGCGCCGTCGGGAATCGGCCGGGCGCCTCACGGTCCCTGGACCTCGACGTCGCGGATGTTGATGCGGCGGCGCTGCCACGCCCGCACCGTGCGGCCGAGGTTGCCGAACGAGACGAGGTAGTAGAGCGCCTTCAGGATGCGGATCGAGGGCCAGATCGGCGTGCGGCCGTAGACGTCTCCGGCGAGCAGCGAGATGAGCGCTTCCTTGACCCGAAAGGGGTTCTGCGGCGACATGAAGAAGTCGCGCATGGTCGGATTGGTGACGCGGAAGATGAACCACGAGAACTCGCGCGGCCCGTGGCGCACGCGTCGATCGAACGCGCGTCGCAGCGCGGCCGCATCGGGGCGGCCGTCGAGCACGGCCTGCACGACGCCGACGCCGTCGAACGCGCTCTGCATCGCCAGGTACACGCCCGACGAGAACACCGGATCGACGAACGCGTACGCGTCGCCGATCATGAGAAACCGCTCGCCGCTGCTCTTCGCGCTGCCGTAGGAGTAGTTGCCGGTCGCGTACACGCGCCCGTCGACCAGCGACGCGCCGGCGAGCCTTGCGGCGAGCGGCGGGCAGAGCGCGATCGTGTCGGCGAAGAACTCGGGCAACGGGTTCTTGCGCGACTTCAGGTAGTGCGGCCAGCAGACCGCGCCGATGCTCGTCGTGCCGTCGGCGAGCGGGATGAACCAGAACCAGCCGTGCTCGAACCAGAAGATCGTGATGTTGCCTTCGAGCTTCCCGGGCAGCCGCTCGGCGCCGGTGTAGTGGCCGTAGAGCGCCGAGCTGTTGTGGCGCCTGTTCTTCTGCTTGCAGCGCAGCTGGTTGGCGAGCAGGGTGTCGCGCCCCGAGGCGTCGACGACGAAGCGGGCACGCCACTGCCGCCTGCTGCCGTCCGCGAGCTCGACCTCGGCGAGCGCGCCGTCGCCATCGAAGGCGACCTCGCGAACGCGCTGGCCCTCGAAGGTGCGCGCGCCCTTCTTCGCCGCATCGCGAAAGAGCAGCTCGTCGAGCTGGGCCCGTCGCACCTGCCACGCATACGGCATCGACTTGTCCCACGCTTCGGCGAACTCGATGAACTGGCGGTGGTCGTGGTCGGGGGAGACGAACTCGACGCCGTGCTTGGCCATGCCGATCGCCTCGACCTGCTCGCGCACGCCGAGCCTGTCGAACAGCTGCGCGTTGGCCGGCAGCAGCGACTCGCCGATGTGAAAGCGCGGGTGGTGCGCCTTCTCGATCACGACCACGTCGCGGCCCGCTTCCGCGAGCAGCGCCGCCATGGTCGAGCCCGCGGGGCCGCCACCCACGACGAGCACGTCGCAACGAAAGTCCGCGCCGGCAGCGGCCGGCTCGGCAGGGATAGACAGGGGCTGCACGGCGCCGGATCTCCAGTCAGCATTGGGGCCGCGCCCCGGCCCCGCGAGGCGGCGTCGCCGCCGAACTGGGGCGGGATTTTAGTCTGCCGCGCCGCGCTGGCCGTCCTCGTCGGGCGTGCGCGAATTGGCTTGCACCCATTCGCGATACGGCGCCCACGCGCGTTCGACCGGGATCGCGTGGATCGCCGGCAGCTCGTACGAGTGGAGCTTGCGGATCGCCGCTTCGGCGGCGTCGTACGCGCTCGTCGCGACCTTGAAGAGGATGCGGAACTCGGCGCCCTGCTCGACCGCGCCCTTCCATGCGTAGACGCTCTCGATCGCCGAGATCTGCGCGCATGCGGCGAGGCCGCGCTCGACCAGCGCGCGCGCCATGTGCGTCGCCGCGTCGCGATCGTCGAGCGTCGTCACGACGAGCAGGAACGGCGTCATCGACGGCGGCCCGGCGAA
>Ga0070679_100002505_pt1 | contig 16636 bp, 12 predicted proteins | sample KBSC63BmetaG_FD_65652 | JGI IMG/M metagenome (GOLD analysis project Ga0070679, IMG submission 65652) | Corn rhizosphere microbial communities from Kellogg Biological Station, Michigan, USA - KBS C6-3B metaG | ecosystem: Host-associated > Plants > Roots > Rhizosphere | place: USA: Michigan... | reverse complement strand
CGGCTGGGGGCACGGCAGGGCGGGGCAGCGGCGGCGGCCCGGGCGGCAGCGCCGGGAGCGCGGGATCAACCGGTGGTGGCGGCAGCCAGTCCTGTCCGGGCGGCGCCTATGATTCCAGCGCGCCGCCCAAGGCGCTGTCCCTGTCGGGGAGCCTGGGCGCGCACGATCCGGCGGCCTACGTGCTGGGCAGCACCGTCTACCTGGCGGCCACCGGCCTGGTCGGCAAGACCTCGACCAACCTGACCAGCTGGACGTCGACGGCCAATCCGCTGCCGCTGCCGTCGTGGGCCGCCAGCGCCACCGGCGCGACCAACCTGTGGGCGCCCGACATCTCGTTCTTCGGTGGCGTCTACCACCTCTATTACGCGGCCTCGACGTTCGGCAGCAACAAGTCGTGCATCGGTCAGGCGACGCGGGCGGCGCTGGACAGCGGGAGCTGGGCCGACCAGGGGATGGTCATCTGCTCGAACATGGGCGAGACCGACAACTGGAACGCCATCGATCCCAACGTGGTCGTCGACGACGCCGGCACGCCCTGGCTGGCGTTCGGCAGCTTCTGGAGCGGCATCAAGATGATCAAGCTGACGGCCGCGGGGGCGCGCGCCGACACGATGCTGTATTCGCTGGCCAACGGCGCCAACTCGCGCGGCAGCCTCGAGGGCGCCTGGGTGTTCAAGCGGTGCGGCACCTATTATCTCTTCACCTCCTGGGGCTCGTGCTGCAGCGACCCCTACGACTACAACATCCGCGTCGGGCGCTCGGCGACGGTGACCGGTCCGTATGTCGACAAGGCGGGCACGTCGCTGATGTCGGGCGGCGGGACGTTGCTGGTCCAGGGAAACTCGAGCTGGGTCGCCCCCGGGCACAACGCCGTCATCAGCTACGGCGGCAAGACCTACAACCTCTATCACGCGCTGCAGGGGGGCTCGGGCGGCGCGGCCACCCTGCGCGTCGCCGAGCTGGTCTGGGACGCCGACGGTTGGCCCCTGTCGGGCGGACCCTGACCGCGTTCAGGGGGCCAGCGGGACGTACGGCATCGTCGCGGTCGCGTCGGGCAGGCGCCACGCGCCGCCCGCGGTGAGCAACTCGACGGCGAACAGGGCGCCGCGACCGCCGCCCGCGATCTGCGCGACGAAGCTTCCGTCCGACTCTTCGAGAGTGTCGACGGCGGTCCAGTCGGATTCGCTGTCGAAGGGCTTCCAGAGGACGCGGACCGTCCCGATCAGGGGCGTGGCGAGGCGCGCGCGCACCGTCCAGACGGGAGCGCTCGGGTCGGCCGGATCGACGGACAGCTCGGCCAGCCCCGGCGCCGGCGGACGTCCGGCGGTCAACCAGATCGCCGGATCGGGCAGCGCGCCCCCGAAGGTCACCGCCGGGGCGGTGGCGGCGTTCAGCGCGGCATTGTCGGCGTCCAGGCCGGGCAGCTCGCGCGACCAGTGGAAGGGATCGTACCCCAGCGGCGCCAGGCGCAGCCGCTCGTCGAAGGGGCGGATGTACGCCGTCTGATCGGCCAGCCGGCGCCAGGCATCGTCCGCGCTGTCCGTCTCGGCGCGCGCCGTCTCGATCCAGCTCGGCACGCCCGTCCGCGCGTACACCGCCAGCGCGGTGGCGCCGCGCAGCTTGTGGCCGAAGTAGCGACCCAGCTCGGCGAGCGCGCCGCACTCACGGACCAGGTCGCGCGCCAGCGGACCGCCCGCGACCGATTGCGACGCCGCGGCAGCCGCGAGATCGGCGTCCGAGAGGACGCGGGCCGCGATCTCGGCCGGGGGCACCCTGCTGGTCGGCACCCCCGCCACGAGATCGTCGGCGGCCTGGGCGGGAGACGCAATCGCGAAGGTATCGAACGGCGCCCCCGCGTCGCAGGACGGGACGCTCTCCGGGCCGCCCGCCAGGCTCGCCCACTGGCCGACGTCGCCGCCCAGCTCCATCTCGGGCTCGAAGTTCCGCGAGTCGGGGCCGCAGGTGCGGCCGGTCGCGATCCAGGGGACGATGTCGCTGGCCGCCTGCACCGCCGGCCACAGCGCGTCCGTGCCGGCCTCGCGCGCCAGGATCTGCCGGAAGTGCGCCTCCGGCTCGGTCGGGTCGTACCCCAGGCGACCCCACTCGAGGTACATCAGGTCGTCGCGCGCGAAGGCCCAGGGCGAGAATCGGTCGGCCGCCGCCGCGTGATAAAAATCGCGCTGCGGTGTGTAGGCGGTCGGCGGCTCCAGCGTGAACCCCGCCACCGCCGGTGACAGCGCCAGCGAGGCGATGGCGCGCTGGGTCCGCGCATAGGAGGCCTGCCGGAAGATCTGGTGCGTGCCCCCCGCCCGCACCTGGAACACGAACGTCCACGGGTGCGGCGGGTTCAGGTAGCTCTGGTAGCTGTACGAGCCCCAGCCCGCCATGGCGCCGCCCGCGATGGCGTAGGGCGGGCCCAGGTGCTCGCCGTTGTACTTGGCCTCGACGATCATGTTCGAGCCGACGCTGCCGGCGAGCGACAGGATGTCGGACTTGCTCGAGCCCCAGGTGCGCGTGGCCAGCGTCATGCCGGGCGCCACCTGCCGCACGCCGCGCACGAACGTGTCCGCGTACCAGGTGGCCGGCTTGCCGCTCTCGCCGGTGCGGAAGCCCAGCATCGCCAGGCCGGGGACGCGCGCCGCCACGTCGCCGGCCGCTTCGCGCACGTAGGTCCGCAGGTCCGCGTCGCCGAGCGGCCCGCCCGACGAGGCGTCCAGGCTGGTGCCGGCCTGGTAGGTCATGAGGCCGACGCGGATGCCGCGCGCGCGGGCCATCGTCACCACCCGGTTCAACATGGCCAGGTTGCGATCGCGGTCCGCGAGCGGCGCGCCCATCTCGGGAAAGCTGGCCGAGCGCGCCAGGTAGAGGAGCACGTTCGGGAAATTCGTGGTGGCCAGGTCGTACATGCCGTGGAGGTCCAGCACGTCGAGCCGCGCGTGGGCGAGCAGGTCCAGATAGTCGCGCCAGAAGCCCTCGTCGAGGAACCACCAGCTCGTCTCGCCCGCCTCGGGCAACACCCAGAAGAGGTTGGCGGCGCGGAACGGCACCGCCGGCGCGCCCCGGACCAGCGCGACCGGCGGGACGGCGCCGGCTCCGTCCAGACGGATGCGCTCGGCGAGCTGCAGGGCGCCGTACATGGCGCCGATGGCGTCGCGCCCGACCACCCAGGTCGTCCCGGCGAGCGGCGCGATGACGAAGGACTCGGCGCGCCCGTCCAGCGCCGGCGCCACCGCGTCCCGGACCGACGAAGCGGCGGCGTCGGCGGTGGTGATCTGAATGGCGCGCGCGGCCTGCGCTTCGCCCAGGGCCTGGTCGACGGCGCAGCGGGCGTAGTCGAGCGGGTCGGCCGGCTCGTGCCCGTCGGGGCAGCGCACCCGCCAGACCCAGGGCACCTCGGCGGCCACGCCGCTGCCGGCGTCTCCGTCGGGGCCGGCATCCCGGGTCGTTCCGCCGCCACCGTCGGACCTCACGGCGCGCGTGGAGGGCGGCCGCGAGCAGCCGGTGGCCAGCGCGGCGACGACCAGCGCACAGGCGCCGCACCTTCCCGCGCCCTTCATCATGGCGACGCTAGCACGCACGCAGCCCGGCCGCGTCTCCGGCTGGGCGGCGTGGAACTTTTCCGCGCCGCGACGTTCCTCACCCGGGGGGAACCGATGCCAGCTCGGGGTGGCAGACATGCAGTCCTGTGCGCCGTCGCGGCGCTCGCGGGCTGCGGGGAAATTGGGGTGGTCCCGCAAGGGACCGCCGGGACGGACGGCGGTGATCCGCAGGCGGTGGCCGGTCAGGACGGCGCGGGGGGTGTCGCCGGAGGCGGGGGCGCGCGGGGACGCGGGGGCGCGGCGGGCGGGGGCGCCGGTGCGGGCGGGGCATCCGGTCAAGGCGGCCAAGGTGGCCACGGCGGCGGGGGCGCGGCGGGGGGCGCAGCCGGCAGCGCGGGCCGAGCGGGCGCCGGCGGCGGCACCGGCGGTGTGGCCGGAGGCGGCGGCCGCGGGCCAGGTGGCAGCGCGGGTGGGGGCGGCCGGGGCGGGGCGGGGTCGGGCGGATTCGGCGGAAGTGGAACGGCCGGCGCAGCCGGCGCGGGGGTGGCTGGCGCCGGTGGGATCGGCGGCGCGGCGGGGCGACCGGCGGGCGGTGCCGGCGGCGGGGCGGCCGGTGCGGGCGGCGGCGGTCCGGGGGGCGCCAGCGGCGGCGGGGGGCACGGCGGCGCCCGTGCCTGCACCGTCAAGATCAACGAGCTCCAGACCGGCGGCGCCACCGCGCTCGACGAGTTCGTCGAGCTGTACAACACCTGTCCCGACCTGGCCGTCGACCTGACCGGCTACACGCTGGTCTATCGCTCCAGCGCGGGGACCACCGACTTCGTGCGCGTCTCCTTCACCGGTGGCGGGTTCCTGGCCGGCAAGCCGTACTTCGTCTGCGCCAACAGCGGGTATGCCGGCGCGGCCGACGCGCGCTACGCCGACGGGCTGGCCGACTCGGGCGGCGGCCTGGCGCTGCGCGATGCGAAGGGCGCGATCGTCGATTCGCTCGGCTGGGGTGACGCCAGCAACGCCTTCGTCGAGGAGGAGGCGGCGACGGCACCGCCCGCGGGGCAGTCGATTGCCCGGGTGCCCGACGGACACGACACGGGCGACAACGCCGCGGACTTCGTGGTGCGGGCGCCGGCCACCACCCCCGGCGCCCCGAACTGACGGCGCCGCTCAGCGCAGCAGCGTGTCGGCGTAGGCCTCCAGCTTGCGCGCGTCGGCGTTGAACCGGCGGATGCCGTCCGACAGCTTCTCGACGGCCATGGCGTCCTCGTTGTGCAGGAAGCGGTAGGCCTTCTCGTCCAGGTGCAGCTTGGGCGCGTCGGTCTTCTTGGCGGCCTCCGGCGACAGGCGCCGCGGCAGCTCGCCGGCCCGCGCCCCCAGATCGGCCAGGATCTCCGGGCTGATGGTGAGCAGGTCGCACCCGCACAGGCGCTCGACCTGGGCGGCCTTGCGGAAGCTGGCGCCCATGACCTGCGTCTTGTAGTCGTACTTCTTGTAGTAGTTGTAGATGCGCTCGACCGAGGCGACGCCCGGGTCCTGGTCGTCGGCGATCTCCTTCACGCCGCGATCCTTGACGTACCAGTCGTAGATGCGCCCCACGAACGGCGAGATCAGCGTCACGCCCGCCTCGGCGCAGGCCACCGCCTGCGCGAACGAGAACAGCAGCGTCATGTTGACGTGAATGCCTTCCTTCTCCAGCCGCTCGGCGGCGCGCACACCCTCCCAGGTGGTCCCGACCTTGATGAGCACGCGCTCGCGCGCCACGCCGGCCTTCGCGTAGAGCTCGATCAGCTCGCGCGCCTTGGCCACCGTCCCCTCGGTGTCGAACGAGAAGGTCGCGTCGACCTCCGTCGAGACCCGGCCCGGGATGATCTTCAGAATCTCGCAGCCGAAGCTGACCGCCAGCCGGTCCATGAAGGCCGCCATGCGCGTGGCCTTGTCGCCGGCCACCGCCTGCGAGGCGTGCAGCGCCGCCGCCACCAGCTCGCGGTAGGCGGGTTGCTGCGCCGCCTTCAGCAGCAGCGACGGGTTGGTCGTCGCGTCCTGCGGGCGGTGCTTGCGGATGGCTTCGATGTCACCGGTGTCGGCGACGATGGTCGTGTATTGCTTCAGCGATTCCAGCAGCGTCATGTCCGCTAACCTACCAAATCGCCGGGCGTCAGGGCGCCGTGGCGTCAGGGCGGCGGGCGCCGCAGGTCCAGCGTCAGCGGAAACTCCTGGTCGTGCTCGGCCGGGGGCGCCTCGAGCGGGCCCGGGGTGTGGCCGAAGGGGAAGAAGCGCGAGACGCGCCGCCCCTCGGCCTCCAGCGCGTTGGCCGGAAGCCGGTCGTAGGCTTTCCCGCCGGGGTGCGCCACGTGGTAGGTGCAGCCGCCCACGGCGCGGCCGGTCCAGGTGTCGATGAGGTCGAACACCAGCGGCGTGTTCACCGGGATGGTCGGGTGCAGAGCCAAGGGCGGTTGCCAGGCCCGGTAACGGACGCCGGCCACGTACTCGCCCGGGCTGCCGGTGGGGTGCAGCGGAACGCGGCGGCGGCCACAGGCCACCACGTGACGCGAGCCGGTCATCCCCTTGAGCTTCACCTCGACCCGCTCCAGCGACGAGTCGACGTAGCGCGCCGTGCCACCCGCGGCCGCCTCTTCACCCAGCACGTGCCAGGGCTCGATGGCCTGGCGCAGCTCCAGCGTCACGCCGGCGCTGGCGATCGACCCGCACAGCGGAAACCGCAGCTCCTGGTGCGCCGCGAACCACTCGGGCTGGAACGGGTAACCGGCCCGCTGCAGATCGCCCAGCACGTCGTCGAAGTCCTGCGCCACGAAGTGCGGCAGCGTGAAGCGATCGACCAGCGCCGTGCCCCAGCGCACCGGCGGGCGGCGATAGGGCTCGCGCCAGAACCAGGCGGTCAGCGCGCGCAGCAAGAGCTGCTGCGTGAGGCTCATCTGCGGGTGCGGCGGCATCTCGAACGATCGCAGCTCGACCAGCCCCAGCCGGCCGGTGGCCGAGTCCGGGCTGTACAGCTTGTCGATGCAGATCTCCGTCCGGTGCGTGTTGCCGGTGAGGTCGACCAGCAAGTTGCGGAACAGGCGATCGATCAGCCAGGGCGGCGCCGTCCCCTGGCTGGGGATCTGCGCAAACGCCAGCTCCAGCTCGTGGATGCTGTCCTGGCGGGCCTCGTCGGGGCGCGGCGCCTGGCTGGTCGGGCCGACGAACAGCCCCGAGAACAGGTACGACAGCGACGGGTGGTTGATGGTGTAGCCGATGAAGCTGCGCAGCAGGTCGGGCCGGCGCAGGAAGGGGCTGTCGGCCGCCGTGGGGCCGCCCAGCACCACGTGGTTCCCCCCGCCCGTCCCCGTGTGGCGACCGTCGAGCATGAACTTGTCGGTGCCCAGCCGGCAGTTGGCGGCCTCCTCGTAGACCACGTTCGTGATCTCGCACTGCTGGCGCCAGCTGTGCGCCGGCTGGACGTTCACCTCGATGACGCCGGGATCGGGCGTGACCGAGAGCTTCTCGAGGCGCGGATCCGACGGCGGCGGATACCCCTCGATGCGCACCGGCTGCTGGCGCGCCTGCGCCACGTCCTCGACCACCTCCACCAGCGCCAGGTACTCCTCCAGCCAGCCGAGCGGCGGCATGAACACGTGCAAGATCCCGTCGCGCGGCTCGACGCACAGCGCGGTCCGCACCACCTCCGCCGTCGCGGGCGCGCTCTCGGCCGGACGGCCTGGCCCCGGCACCGGCACGGCCAGCGGCGGCCGCGCCTCCAGCGGATCGCGTTCGACGATCTGATCGCGCCGATGCGGCGGCTCCCAGGGGAGCGCGTCCAGCGGCAGGCGAAAGCCCATGGCCGAATCGCCCGGCAGCAGGAACAGCCGGTCGCCCCGCAGCGACCAGACGGCGCTCTCCCAGACGGTCCGTCCCTCTGTCTGTCGCGCCCGCAGCGGCAGCACGTACCCGACGGGCGCACCCAGGGCGCCGCCGAACAGGCGCGCCAGACGGGCCCGCTCCATCGGATCGTCCAGCCGGCTCTTGAGCACGTCGACGTTCGGGGGGAGCCGGCGCTCGCGCCAGAGGTAGTAGTAGACGTCCTCGTGGGCGGGCACGGCCAGCTCGGAGGCCACCCCCAGGCGCCCGGCCAGCGCCGCCGCGAACCGCTGGGCGTCGCCGGCGTCGGCCACGTGCGCCGGCTTCTCGTCGGCCAGCAGGGCCGGATCGCGCCAGACCGGCACGCCGTCGCGGCGGAAGAAGCAGGAAAACGCCCAGCGCGGCAGCGGCTCGCCCGGGTACCACTTCCCCTGGCCGTGGTGCAGCAGCCCGCCCGGGGCGAAGCGCGCCCGCAGCCGGCGCACCAGCTTGTCGGCCAGCTGCCGCTTCTCGGGCCCCAGCGCCGCGGTGTTCCACTGATCGGCGTCGCGGTCGTCGAGCGACACGAAGGTCGGCTCGCCGCCCATCGTCAGCCGCACGTCGAGCGCGGTGAGGTCGGCGTCGACGGCGTCGCCCAGCCCGTCGATGGCCTGCCACTGATCGTCGCGATAGGGCCGGGTCACGCGCGGCTGCTCGGCCAGCCGCTGGACCCGCATCTCGAACGTGAAGGTCTCGACCACCCGATCCCGGTCGTGCCGCTCGTTCCAGGTGTACGAGCCGGTGATGGGGGCCGCCGTCGACGGCATGGCGGTCGCCGCCAGCGGGATGTGCCCCTCGCCGGCCAGCAGCCCGCTGGTGGCGTCGAGGCCGATCCAGCCCGCGCCCGGCAGGTAGGCCTCGACCCAGGCGTGCAGGTCGGCCACGTCCTGCGCCACGCCGGCGGGGCCGTCCAGGCTCACGACGTCGGGCTTGAGCTGGATCGAATAGCCGGAGACGAAGCGCGCGGCGAACCCGAGCCGGCGCAGCGCCTGCACCTCCAGCCAGGCGAAGTCGCGGCACGAGCCGTGCCCCCGCTGCAGCGTCTCGTCGGGCGCGAACACGCCCGGCTCCATGCGCAGGTCGTAGCGGAGCTGCTGCGAGATGTCGCGGTTGATCTCGACCAGCACGTCGACGTTGCGGCGCCCCGGGCGCAGGTGCCGCTTCGTCACGTCGGCCACGAACGCCTGCAGGAGCGGCCCGTCCTGTTCCAGCTCCAGATAGGGGGCCAGCTCGCGCGCCAGCGTCGCCTCGTAGGAGAACGGGTACGTCTCGGCCTCTTTCTCCACGAAGAAGTCGAACGGGTTCATGGCCACCATCTCGGCGACCAGGTCGACGTCCACCACCAGCTCGTCGGTCGGTTTGGGGAAGACCAGGCGGGCCTGGTGATTGCCGAACGGGTCTTGCTGCCAGTTCAGAAAGTGCTCGGCCGGCGACACCCGCATCGAATAGGAGGGAATGGACGTCCGGCAGTGCGGCGCCGGCCGCAGGCGCATCACGTGCGGCTGCAGGTTCACGGGCCGGTCGTACCGGTACCGCGATCGGTGGCTGAGGGCGACGCGAATGGGCATACGGCCTGGACTGCAGGAACAACGTACCCAGGTTGCGATGAACGCGGCTTTGCCGCTTGGTCAAGAACGTGAAACTTCGCCCATGAAGCTATTTGCCTGTCAGCGCTGTCACCAGATTCTGTTCTTCGAAAGCGTCGCCTGCACCCGGTGCGGCGCCACGCTGGCTTACCTGGAGGATCGGCGCGTGGTGGCGGCCATCGCGCCGGCAATGAACGGCGCCTGGACCCTGGTGGCGCCGGACGGGACGCCCGGGCCCGGCGCGGACACGTACCGGCTATGCCAGAACTCGACGGACCACGAGGTCTGCAACTGGGCCATCCCGGCGGCGTCCGCTGCCGACTCGCCCTACTGCTTGCCCTGCCGGTTGAACCACGTCATCCCGGACCTGTCCGACGACGCCGCCAAGCGGGGCTGGCATCGTCTGGAGATCGCCAAGCGGCGCGTGGTCTACACGCTGCTGGACCTCGGCTTGCCCGTGGAACCGCGCGATGAGGCCCGCCCGCACGGCCTGGGCTTCGACTTCCTGAAAGAGGGGAACGGGACGCCCAAGGTGTTCACCGGCCACAGCGACGGCCTGATCACCATCAACGTGGCCGAGGCCGACGATCCCTTCCGCGAGAAGATGCGCGTCCAGATGGGCGAGAGCTACCGGACCGTGCTGGGGCACTTCCGGCACGAGATCGGCCACTATTACTGGGACCGGTTGATCAACGACTCGCCCGACCTGGCGGCGTTCCGGGACAAGTTCGGCGACGAGCAGGCCAGCTACGAGCAGGCGCGGCAGCGGCACTACGACAACGGGCCGCCCGCCGACTGGCCGGCCCGCCACGTCAGCGCCTACGCGTCCATGCACCCCTGGGAGGACTGGGCCGAGACCTGGGCCCATTACCTTCACATCGTCGACACCCTGCAGACCGCCCGCGCCTACGGGCTCGAGCTGCGGCCGCGCCCCGTCGCCGATCGCCCGGCCCCCAAGGTGGCCGCCGGCCAGCTGGACATGCGCGACTTCGACGATCTGATGGAGGGGTGGGTGCCTCTGACGCTGGCCATGAACGGCCTGAACCGCAGCATGGGGATCGCCGATTCGTACCCGTTCGTGCTGTCCGAGGCGGCCGCCGACAAGCTGCGGTTCGTGCACCGCGTGGTGAGAGGGCCGCGCGTGCAGTCAATCGGGCGCCAGTAGCCGCAGCCGCACGCCGTCGCGCGGGCGCAGCGTCACGCTGGGGGCCAGGGCCAGCTGCGTCTCGGGCGCCGCCGCCACCCGGAAACGCTGCAGCAGGGTGGCCAGCACCAGCTTGGCTTCCATCATCGCGAAGCGGTTGCCGATGCAGACGCGCGGGCCGCCGCCGAACGGGAAGTAGGCGAAGCGCGGCAGGCGCTGCTGGAAGCCGTCGCGCCAGCGCTGCGGGTCGAAGCGCTCGGGATCCGGGAACAGCCTGGGATCGCGGTGCACGACCCACGGCGACATCACGAACTCCGCGCCGCGCGGAAACTGGAACCCGCCCACCTCCACGGGGACCAGCGCCTGCCGGCCCAGCGCCCAGGCGGGCGGGTAGAGGCGCATCGTCTCCAGCACCACCCACTCGGTCTCGATCAGCGCCGGCAGGTCGTCGAACGTGGCGGGGCGATCGCCCAGCACCCGCGTGACCTCGCCGGCCACGCGCGCCTGGTCGGCCGGGTGTTGCGCCAGCAGCGTCAGCGCGTAGGTCAGCGCCAGGGCCGTCGTCTCGTGGCCGGCCAGGAACAGCGTCATCGCCTCGTCGCGAATCTGGGCGTCGCTCATGCCGGCGCCGTCCTCGTCGCGGGCCTCGATCAGCAGCGACAGCAGATCCTCGCGCTGGCCCGGATTCTGTTTGCGCTGGTCGATGATGCGCTGGATGAGTCCGTCGATCTGCCGGGCCGCGGCCCGGAAACGACGGTTCGCGCGCGTCGGCACCCAGGCCGGCGGCTGAAACCGGGCCGCCAGCCCCAGGATGCGCCCGAACTCCTCCATCATGGACGAGATGGCGCTGCCGACCTGGTTCGCGTTGGCGCCCACCTCGGTGCCGAACAGCGCCTCGGCGACGATGGTCATCGTCACCCCCATCATGTCGTCGTGGACGTTGCGCAGCTCGCCGGCGCGCCAGCCGGACGCCGCCCGCGCGACCGCGCCCACCATCATCGAGGCGTAGGTCTGCAGGTGGCGCTGGTGAAAGGCCGGCTGCATCAGCCGCCGCTGCCGCCGCCAGGACTCGCCTTCGTTCACGAGCAGGCCGTTGCCCACCACCCGACCGAGCAGGCGGCTGGTCCGGTCCTTGCGGAAGCTGTCCGCCTTCTTGACCAGGATCTCGTCGATGACGGCCGGGTCGGAGACGAAGTAGAGGTGCAGGGGCAGGCGCGTCCGCACGAACGGGCCGTAGGCGCGGTGGATGAACTGCAGGCCGCCCAGGATGTTGCGGTCGAAGTTGCGCCGGATCAGGTTGAAGTCCCGCCAGGGCGGCCGGGCCGGGCGAGCGCGCCCGGGTGGCACGACCGGCGCCGTCTCGGTTCTGGAGCTGGCGTCCATTTTCAAGGTAGTCTGACCGCACTTGGCCGGACCTGCCCCCTCCTTCGCCGTCCCGACCTGGGGCGACCAGCTGCCCACCCTGTCCGGTGCGCGCGTGACCCTGCGCGCGATCGACGATCCCGACGCGGCCGGGCTGCTGGCCGTCTTCGGCGACGCCGAGGTGGTCCGCTACTGGAACCGCCCGCCGCTGTCCAACCTGGCGGCGGCCAGCGCGCTGGTCGACGAGATCCAGGAGGGGTTCTTCCGCCGCCACAGCTTCCACTGGGGCGTCGCCGACCCGGCCACGGGCGAGCTGGTCGGGATCTGCGTGCTGGGCAGCCTCAACCTGCGCCATCGCCGGGCCGAGGTCAGCTTCGTGCTGCGCCGCGATCGGTGGGGGCAGGGGCTGGCGTCCGCGGCGCTGGGCCTGCTGTTCGCCTTTTGCTTCGAGACGCTGAAGCTGCACCGCCTGGAGGCCGACGTGGATCCCGACAACCAGCGCTCGTTGCGCCTGCTGGAACGCCTGGGTTTCCAGCGCGAAGGGCGGCTGCGCGAGCGCTGGAACACCTACGGAACGCCGCGCGACGGGATCTTTTTGGGCCTGCTGCGGCGCGAATGGGTGGGCCCGGGAGCTCGTTGAAGCTGCCGGACCCAGAACTGATGCTGGACTTTTGCTGTGATCCTGGTTAACGCTCCGGCACCTTGGCCGGGAGGTTCTTCGTGAGGAACATTCGGACTTCGCTTTTTTGGTTGCAGGTGACCGCCGTGGCGGTCGCGATGACCGCGGGCTGCGTCGAGAATGAAGAAAAGAAGGCGCCACCGCCGCCGGTCGAGCCGGCGCCTGTCGTGCCGCCCGAGCCGGGGCGCGCCGCCGTCAGCATCGATCCGGCGGTCGCGTACACGATCGCCACGCCCGGCGGAAAGTGCCTGCAGTTCCTGGGCGGCGCCAAGGAAGACTCGGCGCAGGCCGAGGTCGCCTCGTGCAACGGCAGCAAGGCGCAGCAGTTCAACCTGCAGACGGTGCCGGGCGGCTACTACGCGCTCATCAACGCCAACAGCGGCAAGTGCCTGGACGTCTCGGCGTTCGCGCTGACCGACAACGCGCAGGTGCAGCAGTACAGCTGCAACGCCGGGCAGAACCAGAACTGGATCGTGGCCGAGGGCGCCGGGGGCAACGTGCGCCTGATCGCGCGCCACAGCGGCAAGGCGCTGACCGTGGTGGACATGACGCCCGGCGACGCCGGGGTCGGCAAGGTCACGCAGCTCACGGCCGGCAGCGGCGCCAACCAGCAGTTCAAGATCAAGAACCCGAATCAGCCGGAGCCGGCCGCGGCCGATTCCGGGGCGGGTGGACGCAAGGGCAAAGAGCCGAAGGCCAAGAAGGGCAAGGCCAGCGCGGCCGCGCAGCCCGCCAAGAAGCCGTAGTCGTCGCGCGCGATCGGGCGCGCCCATGAACGTGACCTCCCGCCTGGCGATCGTGCTGGTTTCGTTCGCCGCTGTCCTGCTGGGCGGGAGCGCGTCCGTTCGCGCGCAGCAGCCCAAACCCGACGCGCCGGCGTCCGCGCCGCCGCCGGCGTCCCCGCCTCCGCCCTACGGACCGCCGCCGGGCTACGTTCCGCCCGCTTACAACCCTGGCCCGCCGGCGAACGTCCACGACGGTTTGTTCTTGCGGCTGCACCTGGGCGTCGGCCACACCAGCGTGTCGGGGGCCGGCCAGTACCGAAGCGGGGTCGAGGTCGCCGGCCGAAGCTTGAGCCTGGGTCTCGCGCTGGGCGGCGCCCTCACCGAGAACCTGATCGTCTTCGGGAACCTGTTCATGTCGGTCGCCGACCGCCCCGACTCGACCCAGTACGGGGCGACCTCCAGCTTGGACGCCTCGGCCTTCCTGGGCGGTTTCGGCCTCGGTCTCGCCTACTACATCATGCCCGCCAACGTGTATCTGTCGGCCGCGCTGGCGGCGATGTCCTTCTCGATGTCGGACGACTACGGCAAGACGCTGGCCGCGTCCAACACGGGGCTCGGGTTCCAGGGGATGATCGGCAAGGAATGGTGGGTCTCGTCCGAGTGGGGGCTGGGCGTGGCGGGCGAGCTCGTGTTCGCGTCGATGAAAGACCGCGACGACAACAGCCTCACCTGGAGCGCCACGTCGTTCTCGCTCCTGTTCTCCAGCACGTTCAACTGACCGGGAGGGCTTCTCACCGGAAGGCTTCGCGGGCGCGCGGCCGGACCATCTCGGCGCGGCGGGGCAGCGTCACCGTGAACGCCGTGCCCGCCGACGGCGACGACGTGACGGTGATGCGCCCGCCGTGCGCCTCGACCACCTGCTGCGTGATGAACAGCCCCAGCCCCAGCCCGCGCGAGCCGGTGGACGTGCGCCCCCCGCGGAACGGATCGAAGATGCGCGGCAGCAGCTCGGCGGGGATGGCCCCCTCGTTCCGGACCACCACGCGGATCTCGCTGGCGTCTTCGTCGCCGGCCTCGACCGCGACCGAGATGGGCGTGCCGGCCGTGCCGTGGTGAATGGCGTTCGACAGCAGGTTCGAGAAGACCTGCAGGAGGCGGGTCGCGTCGCCGACGCACCGGCCGTCGCCCGTCACGTCGATGGCCAGTCGCCGGTCGGCGGCGGTGGGTCGCAGCTCCTCGACGGCGCGCGTGACCAGCTCGCCAATGTCGATCGGCTCGCGTTCGGGGGCCATGCCGGCGCCGTTGGCCAGCCGGGCGCGCGTCAGATCCAGGAGCTGGTCGATCATGTCGCGCATGCGCCCCGACGACGACAGCATCCGGCGCAGCGTCTTGAGCTGCCCCGGGTCGGTGACCTGCCGCTCCAGAAGCTGCGCGCCGGTCATGATCGAGCTGAGCGGGGTGCGCAGGTCGTGCCCCAGGATGCCCACGAACATCTCGTTCATCTGAAGGTTGCGCGCCAGCTCGGCCTTCTGGCGGTGCAGCTCCAGGAACACGTCGGCCTTGCTCTTGAGGATGTGCGGATCGATCGGCTTGAACAGGAAGTCGACCGCCCCGGCCTCGTACCCCTTGAACACCCGGTGCGGGTCGCGCGCGCCCGCCGTCAGAAAGATGATCGGCACGTGCCGGCTCCGCTCGGCGCCGCGCATCAGCTCGGCCAGCTCGAACCCGTTCATGTCGGGCATCTGCACGTCCAGGATGGCCAGCGCCACGTCGTGGACCAGCAGCAGCTCCAGCGCCTCCGGGCCGCTGCGTGCCTTCAGCAGCTCGAGCCCCTCGCGGCGCAGGAGCGCGTCCAGCGCGACCAGGTTCTCGTCGGTGTCGTCGACCAGCAGGAGCTTGATGGGTGTTTCAGTCATCGGCGTTCCTCGGCGTTCGCGGCCTCGCGCTCGGGACGAGCAATCCGGGCCAGAAGTGCGGCAAGCTGGGCCAGCGGCAGCACCTGATCGGGCTGGGCGCGGGCGATCCCGGCCTCCGGCATGGTTCGCGACACCGCATCGTCGGGCGCCTGCACCAGCGCCAGCCCCCCGGCGCGCTTGATGGCGGCCAGGCCGTCGGCGCCGTCGGCGTTGGCGCCGGACAGGAGCACGCCGGCCAACCGCGGCCCGTAGGCGTCCGCCGCCGACTCGAACAGCACGTCGATGGCCGGTCGCGAAAAGTGCAACGCCGCGTCCGCGGAGAGCGCGAACGTCCCGCCGCGCTCGATCAGCAGGTGATAGTTGGGCGGCGCGACGTAGACCACGCCGGGGACCACCGGCTCTTTGTCGTCGGCCTCCCGGACCGGCAGGGCGGTGCGCGCCGCCATCACCCGCGGGAGGTGGCTGGGGCGCGTGGGGGGGACGTGGATGACGATGGCGACCGGCACGCGCGTGTCCGCGGGCAGCGCCGGCAGCAAGACCGCCAGCGCCTCCAGCGCGCCGCTCGAGCCGCCGATCACGATCGCGTCCACCTGGTGCATCCCGCCGCTCATAGCTTCTGATAGATGCGGTGCTCGGGCACCACCTCGCGAAAGGCCGGCGCGTGCAGCGAGAACCGCAGCGTCTCCTTGCTGCCCAGACCCAGGAACCCGCGCCGGCACAGCGCCTCGTGCAGCAGCCCGACGGCCCGCTCTTGCAGTTGCCGGTCGAAGTAGATGAGCACGTTCCGGCACGAGACCAGCTGCACTTCGGCGAACACGCTGTCGGTGGCCAGGCTGTGATCCGAGAACAGGATGGCCTTCTTGAGGCGCCGGTCGAGCAGCGCCGATCCGTAGCGCGCCGTGTAGTAGTCGGACAGCGACGCCTTGCCCCCCGCCGCCAGATAGTTCTCGCTGAACTTCGAGAACCGATCGACGGCGTAGACCCCGTCCTGCGCCAGGCGCAGCGATTCGGGGTTGATGTCGGTGGCGTAGATCTGCGTGCGCTCGAGCAGCTCCTCCTCGTGCAGCAAGATGGCCAGCGAGTAGGCCTCCTCGCCGCTGGCGCAGCCCGCCACCCACAGCTTCAGCGACGGATAGGTCTGCAGGTAGGGGACGATGGTCTCGCGTAGCGCGCGGAAGTACTCGGGGTCGCGGAACAGGTCGCTCACCTGCACGGTCAAGTAGCGCAGCAGCTCGGTGAACGTGCCGGCGTCGTCGCGCATCTGCCGTTCCAGCGCGCCCAGCGTCGGGCACTGGAAATGCCCGAGCGCCGCCACCAGCCGCCGCTTGAGCGAGGCGGCCGCGTAGCTGCGAAAGTCGTAGTGGTACTGCCGGTAGACGGCGTCCAGCAGGCTGTCCAGCTCGCGATCGGAGATGTCGGGGGGCGCCGGGGCGGGGGTCACTTGGGCATCCAGACGCGCGCCAGCGACAGCAGCTTGTCGACGTCCAGCGGCTTGGCGATGTAGTCGTTCGCGCCGGCCGCCAGGCATTGATCGCGGTCGTCGATCATCGCCTTGGCGGTCAGCGCGATGATCGGTAGCGCGTTCAGCTCCTTCTGCTGGCGGATCCGGCGGGTCGCCTCGAGACCGTCCATCTCGGGCATCATGATGTCCATCAGCACCAGATCGACGCCGGGGTGATTCTTGAGGTGCTCCAGCGCCTCCTTGCCGTTGCGGGCGATCTCGACCTTGGCGCCGCGCGGCTCGAGCACGGCCGACAGCGCGAAGATGTTGCGCACGTCGTCCTCGACCACCAGGAT
>Ga0070679_100002504_pt1 | contig 16640 bp, 17 predicted proteins | sample KBSC63BmetaG_FD_65652 | JGI IMG/M metagenome (GOLD analysis project Ga0070679, IMG submission 65652) | Corn rhizosphere microbial communities from Kellogg Biological Station, Michigan, USA - KBS C6-3B metaG | ecosystem: Host-associated > Plants > Roots > Rhizosphere | place: USA: Michigan... | reverse complement strand
ACGGCTTGGCGGTCACCGGCCGGGCGCATCCCGACAAGCTCGTTCGCAACTCCACGGCTCGCGCCGGGCACGACCTCTATTTGACGAAGCCCGTCGGCGGCGGCGTTGCGTCCACCGCCGCCAAGCGCGGCCTGGCGAACGGCGACCTGATGGAGCGCGCGATCGAGGTGATGACCACCCTGAACCGCGACGCCGCGGCGCAGGCGCTCGAGTCAGACCTGAGCGCGATGACGGACGTGACCGGCTTCGGCCTGCTCGGTCACCTGCACGAGCTGGCCCTCGCGAGCGGCGTGGCCGCCGAGGTGGAGGCCGGCGCGGTGCCTGTGATCGACGGGGTGCTCGACCTGCTGCGCGACGCCGAGCCGCCGATCGCGGGCGGCACGCGCCGCAACCGCGAGTGGGTGGAGCCGTTCGTGCACTTCGCCACCGGCCTCCCCGAAGAGCTCGCGTGGATCGTGTGCGACGCGATGACCTCGGGCGGCCTGCTCGTGGCCGCGGCGCCGGGTTCCGGCGCGCCGGGAACGCGGATCGGCCGCCTGGTGGAAGGCGAGCCCGGGCGGATCTCGGTCAGCGCCTGACGAACGCGGACAGCGGCACGCCGAGCGCCGCCCCCACGAGGCCGCCCGTGACGCCGGCGATCGCGCTGGCCTGCGAGGTCATGAGCGGCAGTAGCAGCAGCACCACGGCGATCACGATCACGCCGATCAGATCGTTCCCGCGGTCCTCACCGCGCCGGCCGGCCAGGCGGTCGTCCACGAGCCACGCGCACAGCAGGCCGAGCGCCGCGCCGTTGGCGCCGAGCGGAATGTGCGAGTCGTTCAGCTGGATCCCCGCATATACGCCTACCGCGCCACAGGCAAGGAACAGGACCACCGGCACCACGGGGCCGAAGCGGCGCTCGAGGTGGGTGCCGAAGATCGCCACGGTGCCGAGCGTGACGAGCTCGTAGCCGGCGTTGGCATGCAGGAACGGCGTGGCGAAGTAGCGCCACACCTGCTCGCTGCCCGGCAGGATCGCCCCGAGGTCGAAGTAGCTGACCTGGTCGGTCGCGATCGCGATGTTGGCGGCGATGCACAACGCGATCAGCACCATCGTCGCGTAGGGGCGGGTGTCCGGCGCGATGCCCGGGATCTCGTCCCTGCGGATGCGGCCGAGGGAGGGAACCCGCCGCGTGCGCGTGCGCCGCTTGCGCGGCTCCTCGGGAGCGTCGCCGCGGTCGAGCCGCGGGGCGCGCTTGCGCACGCGCTGACCGCAGTAAGGACACTCCGTCACGTACGGACTGACCTCGGATCCGCAGTTCTTGCAGACGACGAAGAGGCCGGGCTCGCTCACCAGAACGAGGATACCCCCCGCGGCTCAACGTCTATATGGGGCTCAGGCGGTCGTAGCCTCGACGATCTCGCGCATGACCTCGCGGAGGTCCTGGTTGGCCTCGTAGACCACGACCTGCCGCGCCGCCCCGTTGCCCTTGGTCAGCAGATCCTCGATCCAGGCGAGGTCGTCGGCCGAGCCCAGTTCCTCCGCGTGGGGGCGGACGCGCTCCACCACACGCCGGACCAGCTCGCGTGTCGGGACTCTGACCGTCTGCGGCAGGTCCACCAGCTCGCCCTCCAGCCCGTGCCGCGCGGCCAGCCACTTGTTCTCGTCGAGCGGCTCGTAGGGATAGTGGCCCAGCTCCTTGCCGGCGTCGAAGTGCTCGCACAGCTCCTTCACGAGCGCCTGCACCAGCGCGGCGAGCGCGAGCGTGTGCTCCACGCGCGTCTGGGCGTCCATCACGCGCACCTCCACCGTGCCGAACATCGGGTGCGGGCGGACGTCGTACCAGAGGTACGTGTAGTCCTCGATCGTTCGCGACTCGATCATGAACTTCACCCGCCGCTCGTAGTCGTCCCAGTCGTCGTAGCGCGGCGGGATGCCGACTCGCGGGAAGGCGCGGAAGATCGGCGTGCGAGTGGACAGCAGGCCGGTGGCGTCGGCGCGCCAGAAGGGGGAGTTCGCCGACAGGGCAAGCAGCATCGGCAGGTGAACGCGCATGCCGTTGGCGACGTGGATGGCCTTGTCGGGGTCGTCCACCCCCACGTGCACGTGCACCCCGAAGATCAGCTCCTGTCTTGCCACGAAGCGCAGCGCCGCCACCAGGTCGCGGTAGCGCGGCCGGGCCACGATGCGCTGGTCCTCCCACATCGCGAACGGATGGGTGCCCGCCGAGCCGATCAGCAGGCCGTGCTGCTGGGCCAGCTCGGACACGAAGGAGCGCAGCTGCCGCAGCTCGGCGCCCACCTCGCGCGTGTTCTTGCACGGCTCGGTGGCAACCTCGAGCACGGACTCCATGAGCTCCGGCTTCACCTGCCCGTTTTCCCCCTTGGCTGCCTCGAGCATCGTCTCGATGGAATTCGAGAGCTCAAGCGTTTCGGCATCAAGGATCATCAGCTCTTCCTCGATGCCGATCGTGTACGGGGGCCCCGTGAATCGGTGCTCCACGCGGGCATCGTATCCACGACGGTGGCGGGTATAACCTCCGCCACATCACGACTTAGGAGGCGGATGCAACTCCCATGAACCCCGGCTACGACGGCAAGCTCTTCATCCTCGCGTTCGACCACCGCGGTTCCTTCCAGAAGAAGTGGTTCGGGATCGAGAGCGAGCCCACCGAGGAAGAGACCCAGAAGATCTCTGACGCCAAGCACCTCGTGTTCGAGGGTCTCGAGCACGCGCTCGACCAGGGCGGCGAGGCAAGCATCACCGGAGCACTCGTGGACGAGCAGTTCGGCGCCCCCACCGACATCCCCCAGACTGCGCGCGACCGCGGCCTCAAGCTCGCGATGCCGGTGGAGAAGAGCGGCCAGAACGAGTTCGACTTCGAGTACGGCGAAGACTTCGGCGCCCACATCGAGAAGTTCAACCCCGACTTCTCCAAGGTGCTCGTTCGCTACAACCCGGACGACCCGGATACCGAGATGAACAAGCGCCAGCTCGAGCGGCTCAAGCGGCTCGCGGACTGGCTCCACGAGCACGACCGCAAGTTCCTCTTCGAGCTGCTCGTGCCGGCCACCGACGACCAGCTCGGCTCCGTGGGCGGCGACACCGACCGCTATGACGCGGAGCTGCGGCCGGAGCTGATGCGCCGGGCGATCGAGGACATCCAGAACTTCGGGATCGAGGTGGACATCTGGAAGATCGAGGGCGTGGACGAGCGCTCCGACGCACAGATGCTCGCCGAGCAGACCCGCGCGGGCGGCCGCGACGGCGTCGTATGCGTGCTGCTGGGCCGCGGCGCAAGCGACGAGAAGGTGGACCACTGGCTCACCGAGGCTGCCCCCGTTGAGGGATTCGTCGGCTTCGCGATCGGGCGTTCGATCTGGGGCGACGCGCTCAAGGGCTTCCTGGACGGCTCGCTCGAGCGCGAGGACGCCGCGCGGCAGATCGGCGACAACTACCTGCGCTTCGTGAAGGTCTACGAGGAATCAGAAGCCACGGCCGCTGCCCGATAAACGGTGTAGCCTTCCGGACCCATGGCGATGCGCATGCGACAGTCCCTGGCCGAATTCGAGGCCGCCTTCCACGAGGAGACGACCGAGGAAAGGCTGCGCAGGGAGCGCCTCCGCAAGGAGGCCGCCGACCGTTCTCGCATGCGTCGCGCCCAGCGGCTGGAGAAGCGCGGGAACATGAACTTCACCGTGCTCGTGCTCACCATCGTCGCCACCACCATCGTGGTGACGATCGCGATGTTCCAGACCCTCTCGCTGCTCATCGGCTCTTAAGCCGCGAAAACCAAGGCTGGCAAGAACGCAGGGAGGCCATAGTGCTCTGCACATGGCCGACCGAGGACGCCGCCAGGCGCAGGTTTGCAGCGGCTTACTGCTTCTTCGATTTGAGGCGTTCGAGTGCCTCGGTGACCTGCTCGCGCTCGGTGCTGTCGTCCGAGCGCTCGAGCTGGATCTCGAGGTAGACCTCTTTGCGGAAGACCGGCACCTTGCGCGGTGCCTCGATGCCAATTCGCACCTTCTCGCCCATGATCGCCAGGACCGACACCTCGATGTCGTCCCCGATCATGATGCTCTGGTTGGACTTCCTAGTCAGAACCAGCATCGATTGCCTCCCTGCCCGGGTTCGCGGCCCAACTGCATTGAGCGCCTCCGTGGCTCAGTGTATAGATCACCGCCCCCAGACTGGCGCACTTGGTGCCCATGCTGGCGGGCGGGGCTGTTGCGTGGTGACACCGGAAGTCTAAGCAAGATCCCTGCGTAATTGGGTTGGTAGTCTCCCCGCCTCTTGGCACGCAGATCACTGAAATCCCAACTCAACCAAATCCGCAGCTGGGTCCGCGAGGGGCGCACCAACGCCTGGATCGCCCATCAGCTGGACGTGAGCGTGAAGGACATCGACACCTTCAAGCGCGAGCACGAGCTCGTGCCGTCCGGCGGCGACGGAGATTTCGGCGGCGGGATGGACGACGAGCTGGACCTCCGCGCCGAGGACGACGCCCTGGTCGCGGCCGAGCTCGAGGCGGAGCCGGACGAGGACGAGGACGACGACGACGAGGAGGAGGCCGATGGCCGCTCCTCAGAGGACAAGCCCAAGCGTCGTCGCGGGCGCCGCGGTGGACGTGGGCGCCGCGGGGGACGCGGCGGCGGCCGCAGCCGCGAGCTCGAGGGCACGTTCGACCATGGCGACGAGGGTTACGGGCTCTGGCTCGACCCCGCCGTTCAGGACAACCCGGTCTACGCCGAGCACTGGGCCGGCCACCGGCCGGTCTCGATCACGGTCGAGCCGGACCGCATCGTCATTCGCCGCGCCGGCGAGGAAGCCGGCGACGATGACGACAACGGCGACTCCGACGACGACTGATCAGCGGTCGGCGGGCGAGTGCGCCCGGCCGATGACTTCGCGCGTGCGACCGCCGGCGTAGTTCGTGGCCTCGCGGGCGTAGCGGCAGAAGGCGGCGTCCACCACGAAGGACGAGTCCGTGCCGGCGGCCTCGCGCTGGGCGATGTCGGACGCCCAGTCCACGTCCTGGGCGTAGAAGGCCGCGAGCTCCTCCACGCTGAAGGCGGAGCCCAGGCGGCGGCGCAGCTCATCGAGCACCGCCATCACGGCGCCCTCGAGATGGGCGCGGGCGGGCTCCGGCGTCTGGCGCAGATGCCGCTCGCCGTCCTCCCACTGGAAGAGCGCATTTTCGACCGCGTAGGACACGGCCTACGACGTTAGCGATCAGGGAGGTTTCTAACCACGTATTCGCGCTCCCCCCGGCGGATCATGCCGAGTTTGCGCGCCTCGGCCTCGAGGGCCGACGGGTCGTGGAGCAGCTTGATGTGCGCCTTCAGGTCCGTGTTCTGCTTCTCGAGCTGCTGGAGCTCGGCGTTCTGCTGCTTGGCCAGGTTGTGCTGGGTGATCCAGCGGTGGAGCGGCGAGATGTAGAGCAGCAGCACGATGCCGAGGGTGGCCAGCAGCGCGGTGCGCGCCACGCGGTCCCAGCGGATCCCGGAGGCGCCGGTGGTGCGCTTTGGACGGGTGCCCTGGGCTCGCTGCTTTCGCCGTGCCGCGGCCCGCTGGGCGCTCGCTGATGCCGCCTGTGCCATCTCGGAGTCGCCCTTCGCCCAGGCTGGCCGGTCTCCTCCCCGGCTCGGCAAATGGGCGCACGATCCCATCTAGGGCCGCTATATGCGGACCAGGATGGGACGGTGGATCGCTAGACGGGTTCCAGCGCCCGGTGGGGCTCCGCCGGCAGCTCGGTCGCTATCGGATCGCCTGGGCGGACCTGGCCGCCTGTGATGACGATCGCCATCACGCCGGCCCTGCGGATCAGCTCACCGTCGGCGCCGCGGTCGAGGGTCGCGGCCATCAGGCCGTCCTGGATGCCGTTCAGCTGCTTGCAGGGATTGCGGAGGCCCGTGATCTCGATCAGCGCGGTGTCGCCCAGGCGCAGCCGGGTGCCTACCGGCAGCGCCAGCAGGTCCACGCCGCGCGTGGTCACGTTCTCGCCCATCTGTCCCGGCTCGAGCTCGAAGCCGCGGTCGCGCAGCTCGTCGTGCAGCTCCGCGTGGACCAGATGGACCTGGCGCAGGTTGGGCTGCGTCGGGTCGCGCCTGATCCGCGACAGGTGCTGGACGGTCTCGCCCAGGTGGGCATCGCCGTCCACGCCGAGGCCTTCCAAGAGCGTGATGGAGTCGCGGCCCAGCTTGCCCACGCCGTGGCGGGGGCTCGAGCTGACGGCCAGGACCTGGGCGCTCAGCGGAACGCGCTGCGTCCCGGGTAGGAGGCGTCGCCGCCGAGAGCCTCCTCGATCCGGAGCAGCTGGTTGTACTTGGCCACGCGGTCTGTCCGCGATGGGGCACCGGTTTTGATCTGGCCGCAGCCGGTGGCCACGGCGAGGTCGGCGATCGTCACGTCCTCGGTCTCGCCGCTGCGGTGTGACATCACGGCGGTGTAGCCCGCCGCGCGGGCGGTGTTGACGGCGTCGAGCGTCTCGCTGAGCGTGCCGATCTGGTTGACCTTGACGAGGATCGAGTTGGCCACGCCCTTGTCGATCCCGCGCTGCAGGCGCTCGGTGTTGGTCACGAACAGGTCGTCGCCCACGAGCTGGACGTTCGAGCCGATGCGGTCGGTCAGGACCTTCCAGCCGTCCCAGTCCTCCTCGTCCATGCCGTCCTCGATCGAGAGGATCGGATAGCGGGAGGCGAGATCGGCCCAGTAGTCGGTCAGCTCGGCGGAGGAGAGCGAGCGACCCTCGTGCTCGAGCTCGTACGACCCCGACTTGAAGATCTCGCTGGTGGCCGGGTCGAGGGCGATGGCGACGTCGTCTCCCGGCTTGTAGCCGGCGGCCGCGATGCCCTCGACGAGGAACTCGAGGGCCTGCTCGTTCGACTCGAGGTCGGGAGCGAAACCGCCCTCGTCGCCGACGGTGGTGCCGAGGCCGCGGTCGTGCAGCGTCCTCTTCAGCGCGTGGAACACCTCGCAGCCGGCTTGAAGCGCGCGCGAGTAGGTGTCGAAGCCACACGGGACGACCATGAACTCCTGGAAATCGACCTTGTTGTCCGCGTGCGCGCCGCCGTTCAGCACGTTCATCATCGGCACGGGCAACACGGCGGCGTCGTCGCCCCCCAGGTAGCGCCACAGCGGCACGCCGTGCTCCTCGGCCGTGGCCTTGGCGGCGGCGAGCGACACGCCGAGCAGCGCGTTCGCCCCCAAGCGGCCCTTGTTGGGCGTGCCGTCGAGGTCGATCATCGCGCGGTCGAGGCCGGCCTGGTCGTCGGCGTCGAGCCCGGTGACCGCATCGGCGATCTCCCCGCGCACGTTCTCCACGGCCCGCGTGACACCCTTGCCGCCGAAGGCCTCGCCGCCGTCGCGCAGCTCGACCGCCTCGAACTCGCCGGTGGACGCACCCGAGGGCACGATCGCCCGCCCGCTCCCGGCTGAGGCGAGCTTGACCTCGACCTCCACCGTGGGATTGCCGCGGCTGTCTATCACCTGCCGGGCGTGTACCTGCCTGATCTCGCTCATTGCTCGTCTATCGCCTTCCTGAACCTGTCAGCGGCGGCGCGCAGCGCGAGCTCGGGGTCCACCCCGGCGTCGCGCGCCAGCGCCACGCAGTCGAAGAGAACATCCCCGATCGCCTCGAACTCCTCGGCCTGGTCGAGCCGCTCGTGGAGACGGCGGCGCAGCGTATCTCGATCCGGGTGCTCGAAGTCGCTACGCGAGGCGGCCCGGCGCAGCACCTTGCGCGCATAGAGCGGCGACGGCAGGTTCTCCGGGATGTCGTGGAACACCTCGTCGCCGTCGCGGCCGGGCTCGGTGCGCTTGATCTCGTCCCAGTTGCGCAGCACGGCGGCGGCGTCCTCGGCCTGGGTGTCCCCGAACACGTGCGGGTGCCTGCGGATCAGCTTCTGACGGCAGTGCTCCGCCACGGCGGCGAGGTCGCCCTGACCGCGCTCCTCGAGCAAGAGCGACAGGAAGTAGACCTGGAAGAGGACGTCGCCCAGCTCGTCGAGCATCTTGGCGTCGTCGCCGGAATGAGCGGCGTCCGCCAGCTCGTACGCCTCCTCCACCGTGTGCGGAACGATCGAGCGCTCGTCCTGCTCGCGATCCCAGGGGCACTCGCGCCGTAGCCGGCGCGTTATCTCGTCCAGCGCGACCAGGGAGCGGGCCGGCTCCCGATCCACTACTTGCCCGTGGTGCCTGAGGGCGCGGCTGGCGTAGTGCTCGGGGCTGGCGTCTGCTGCGGAGCCTGGCCCGAGACCGGAGCCGTTGCCGTCTTGCTGGCCTTCGGCGCGTTCTTGCAGCTATCGATCACGTAGCCCTTCGCGCACTTCGTCTTGTCCTTGTACTTCTTCTGGTAGTCCTTGACGAAGGCGTTGATCGCGTTCTGCTCCTGCTGCGAGCGCAGGAGGCTGACGATCGTGTCGTGCGCCTTCTGCTCGGACTGCTGCGTGGCGGGCGTGACCTTGGTGACCTTGAAGACGTAGTAGCCGAACTGCGTCTTGACCGGGCCGACGAGGGTGTTCTTCTTGGCCGAGAAGATCGCGTTGTCGAACGACTTCTCCTGCTGGCCCTTGGCGACGCCGGGCAGCTTGCCGCCCTGCGCCTTCGAGGCCTGGTCGATCGAGTACTTCTTGGCCACGTCCTTCCACGCCGTGCCGCTCTCGATCGCGGCCTTGGCCTGGTCGGCCTTTGCCTTGTCCTTGGTCAGGACCACGAGCAGGTCGCGCCGCTCAGGCTGAGCGAAGCGTGCCTTGTTCTTGTTGTAGTAAGCGGTGACCGCGGCGTCCGAGACCTTGTCCTTGCCGGCCACGATCTTCTGACGGACCTGCTGGGTGAGCAGGTCAACCTTCACGCGGAAGCGGAGGTCGTCCATCGTCATGCCGGAGGTCTTGAGGAACTTCTGGAAGTCGGCGTTCTTGGGGAACGACTGCTTGATCTGGTCGTCGAGCTGCTTCTGGATCGCTGCCGGCTTGGCGCTGAGGTTGCGAGAGTCGGCCTCCTGGAGCAGCCACTGCGACTGGATCAGGAACTGCATCACCTGGGTCTTGAGCCCGTTGTACTGCTGGGCGCACTGCGCCTTGAGCGCGGCGGCCGAGGGCTTCTGCTGTCCCTTGGCGACAGGCTGCTTCTGAAGCGCGGCGACGCAGCCCGTGTAGTTCGGCGGGTCCGGCACCGGAGGCGCGGCGGTGCTGCCCTGCGGCGCCGACTGCTTGGCGGCGACGCTCAGCCAGTGCTGGAAGTCCTCCTTCTTGATTGGCGTACCGCCGACCTCGGCGACCGAGTTCGACGGGATTCCACTGCCGCAGCCGGACACGAGCACGGCGACGAAGGCAGTGAGCAGAGCAAGGACGGTGAGCAGCTTCTTTGTCATTCCTAAGAGGTGTCGGTGATACAGAGCAGAATGCGCGCGGGGATGCGCGAGCCTCCCGGGCCTGGCGCGCAGGGAGTCGATACTAGCGGACGTTTGGCGTCAGCGGTGACGCTTAAGAGACGCTTAGGATCGCCTCAGCCGCAGCGACCACCGCCGGGAAACGGGCCGCCGGGTCGTCCGGAACGCGCACCTTCACCGTGCTGCGGCCGGACTCGTAAATCGCCCCGGGAAGCGCAGCGCGAAGCGCTTTGTTGCCGTTTGAGTCGAGCTCGATCGGCGACACGGTGAGCTGCCCCGAGCGGAAGCCCACGTCCTTGGCGCCGGCCCTGCCGAGCTTGATCCGGGCATCCTGCAGGCGTATCAGGTTGTCGAGCGGCGGCGGGACCGGGCCGAAGCGATCCTCCAGCTCCTCGCGCAGCACGATCAGGTCGGCGATCTCCTTCGCGCCGGCCACGCGGCGGTGGATCTCGATCTTGGCCGCCTCGTATGGCACGTAGTCGCCGGGCACGTACGCGTCCACCGGGATGTCCATGCGCACCGGCTCGGGCGCCTCGTCCGCGCTGCTGCCGGACAACGCGGCCACTGCCTCGTCGAGCATCGCCACGTACAGCTCGAAGCCCACGGCTGCAACATGACCGGACTGCTCCTCGCCGAGCAGGTTGCCCGCGCCGCGGATCTCGAGGTCGCGCATCGCGATCTTGAAGCCGGAGCCGAGCTCGGTGTAGTCGGACAGCGTGGAGAGGCGCTTCTGCGCCTCCTCGGTGAGCGAGTGATGCGAGGGGTAGAAGAGGTACGCGTAGGCGCGCTCGCGACTCCGGCCGACCCGCCCACGGATCTGGTAGAGCTGGGCCAGCCCGAGCGTGTCCGCGCGCTCCACGATCAGCGTGTTGGCCGTGGGGATGTCGAGGCCGGCCTCCACGATCGTGGTGCACACGAGCACCTCCGCCTCGCCGCGCAGGAACTCGAGCATCACCTTCTCGAGCTGCTTCTCGTCCATCTGGCCGTGGGCGACCGCCACGCGCGCCTTGGGCGCGATCGCGCGGATGCGCTCAGCGGTCTCGTCGATCGTGTCGACGCGGTTGTGCAGGAAGAAGGCCTGTCCGTTCCTCGCGAGCTCGCGCTCGATTGCCTGGCGGACCAGCTCCTCGTCGTACTCGCCCACGTAGGTCTTGACCGGGCGGCGGCCCTCGGGCGGCGTCTCGATCACAGAGATGTCGCGCAGCCCGGCGAGCGACATCTGGAGCGTGCGCGGGATCGGCGTGGCGGAGAGCGACAGCACGTCCACGCGCAGCTTGAGCTGGCGCAGGAGCTCCTTCTGCTTCACGCCGAAGCGCTGCTCCTCGTCCACGATCAGCAGGCCGAGCTCCTTGGGCCGGACGTCGCGGGAGAGCACGCGATGGGTGCCGATCAGGATGTCCACCTTGCCCTCGCCGAAGCGCTGCAGCGCCTCCTTCACCTCCTTGGCGGAGCGGAAGCGCGAGGCCATCTCGATCGTGAACGGGTAGTCGCGCAGCCGCTCGGTGAAGGTGCCGTAGTGCTGCTGCGCGAGCACCGTGGTTGGCACTAGGAAGAGCACCTGCTTGCCGTCGGCGGCGGCCTTGAACGCGGCGCGCAGCGCCACCTCGGTCTTGCCGTAGCCGACGTCGCCGCAGATCAGGCGGTCCATCGGCCGCGCCTCCTCCATGTCGGCCTTCACGGCCTCGATCGCGTCGAGCTGGTCGGGCGTCTCCTGGTAGGGGAAGGCGCCCTCGAATTGGATCTGCCACTCGCCGTCCTGCGGGAAGGCGAGGCCGGCGCGGCGGCGGCGCTCGGCGTACAGGTTGATCAGCTCGCCCGCGAGCGCCTGCGCGGCGCGCCGGGCGCGCAGCTTCATCTTCTCCCAGGCGCTGCCGCCGAGCTTGGACAGCGGCGGGTCCCCGGCGTCCGCGCCCACGTAGCGGCTGATCTTGTGCAGCTGGTCGCTCGGCACGAACACGCGGTCGCCGTCCTTGTACTCGAGCTCGAGGTAGTCCCGGGTGACGCCGCCGACGGTCTTCGTCTCGAAGCCGGTGAAGCGGGCGATGCCGTGGTCCTCGTGCACGACGGCGTCTCCGCTTCGCAGGTCGGTGAACGAGGCGATGGCGCCCGCGCCGGTGCGCGGGCCGTCCGGCCGCTCGGCGCGGCGGCGGCGCAGCAGCCGGTGCTCCGGCAGGATCGCGAGCTTGAGCTGCGGTGCCAGGAAGCCCTCGCGCAGGCTGGCCGCGGCGAACATCACCGCCGGCTCGTGCGGGATCTTCCCGTCGAGGAACTCCGCGCGGACGCGGGCCAGGTTGTAGCGAGCGCGCTCGGCCTCGCCCATGCGCGCCCACGCCACGACCGTGCGGTAGCCGGAGCGCACGAGCTTCTCCAGCTCGGGTTCGGCCTCTTTGAGCGACTTGGCCGCGGTATCCGCGCCCTGCGCGCGGAACTCGTGCGGCTGGTCGCCGGAGATGCTCGACAGCCTGAGCTCCGTGCGGGCATCTAGCTCGGCCTTGAGGGTCTCCGGGTCCACGTACAGGTGGTGGGCATCGCGATCGTGGAAGCTCGTGGTTACATCGCTCCACAGGTCGGACAGGCAGGGCGCGACCTCCTCCTCGGCCGACAGTGCCACGAGCGCGTTGTTCGGGATGAGCGACAGGAACGTGCAGAAGCGGTCGACCGGCAGCACCTCCGCGACGTCCGGGCGGTCCTCCTCCTCATCGCTGGCCGCGATCTCGGCCAGCTCGCGGTGCTCGGGCGCCAGCTCGGCCGCGGGCGCGATCTCCACCCGCTCGGCCTCCTCCAGCGAGCGCTGCGTGAACGTGGAAAAGAAGGTGAGCCGCTCGACCTCCACGTCGAACAGCTCACAGCGCACGGCGCGCTCCTCGGTGGCCGGGTAGACATCCAGGATGTCGCCGCGAATGGCGAACTGGCCGCGGTCCTCCACCTGGTCGAGCCGCTCGTAGCCGCAGGCCACGAGCTGGTCGGCCGCCTCCTCGAGGTCGAGCAGCCCGCCCTTCTCGATCGTGAAGCCGTGCGGGCGCAGCGCGGGGTCCGGCACCTTCTCGGAAAGCGCGGCTGCGCTGGCCACCACCACGGCGCCCTCGCCCTCGATCAGCGCGTCGAGAGCGGCGATCCGCAGGCCCACCAGGTGCGGCGGTGGCGCGAGGTGCGACTCGTACTGCACGCCGCGCGCCGGGTAGAAGCGCACGGGCCGCGGACTGAGGAACGCCTTGAGGTCGGATGCGAGGTCGCGCGCAGAGCGGTCGTCGGCGGCCACAACGAGAGCCGGGCGCGACGGATCGGCGTCCACCAGCGCGGCGAGCAGGTATGGGCGCAGGCTCGCCGACACGAATGCCCGCTGCGGCTCGCTGCGCGCCGACTCCGCGAGCGCCATCACGGCGTCGCTCTCGTGGGCGTATGTGAGCAGCGGGCGAAGGGACATGGGCAGCGCGAACGGCCGCCCGGAGCGCCGCGCGGCCTCTACGAGTCGATTCTAGATAGAGCTTCCGGCTCGACCTCGGCGGCGCTGATGTTCTGCTCGAGGTGCTCGACCGACGAGGTGCCTGGGATCGGCAGCATCACCGGCGAGCGATGGAGGAGCCACGCCAGGGCCAGCTCGCCCGGAATGTCGGAGTTGCCCGCGTCGAGCGGCGCCCAGGGGATGAAGCCGATGCCCTCCTTCTCGCACTCGTCGAGCACGTCCTGGGAGCTGCGGTCCGCGACGTTGTAGCGGTTCTGCACCGACACGACGTCGAGGATGCCGCGTGCGGTTGCCAGCTCGTCGAGATCCACGTTCGAGACGCCGGCGAGGCGAATCTTGCCCTCGTCCTGCAAGTCCTTGATCGCGCCGACCGATTCTTCGTAGGGCACCTTCGAGTCGACCGTGTGGAGCTGGTACAGGTCGATGCGGTCGACCTTGAGGCGGCGCAGACTGGAGTCGCAGGCCTGCTTGAGGTGCTCGGGACGGCAGTCCGCCTGCCAGTTGTTCGGGCCCGGGCGCGTGAAGCCGCCCTTGGTGGCGATCACCAGGTCCTCGGGGTACGGATGGAGCGCCTCGGCGATCAGGTTCTCGCTGACCTCGGGGCCGTAGGAGTCCGCGGTGTCGATGAGGTTGATGCCGAGCTCGAGCGCTCGCCAGAGCACCTTCTTGCATTCCTCGCGGTTGGCCGGCTCGCCCCAGATGCCGTCTCCGGTGAGGCGCATCGCGCCAAAGCCGAGACGGTTCACCTCGAGCTCCCCGCCCAGGCTGAAGGTTCCGGCGTGGGTTGCTGTGGGAGTCATGCGCCTTCACTACCCGCCGGCTCGTGGATCAACCGTTCGGCTTGGTCCGCGGCGCGACCGATGAGGGCTTTCACTTCCGCCTTGGGCTCGGCGAACTTGGCGAGCACGTAGCCGGCCACGATGTCCGGGTCGGTCGAGTCCGGCCTCCCCACGCCGACGCGCACCCGCTGGAAATCCGCACCGCCGAGTCCCTGCTTGAGGGATTTCAGGCCGTTGTGGCCGGCGAGCCCGCCGCCCAGGCGCGTGCGCACCTCGCCGAACGGCAGGTCGATCTCGTCGTGGATCACCAGCACGTGGTCGAGCGGCACGCCGTAGGAGCCGCGCGCCGGGCCGGCGGACTTGCCCGTCTCGTTCATGAAGGTCTGGGGCAGCAGCACCGCCACCTGCGGGCCACCCGGGCCGGTGCGGCCGTGAGTGAGCAGGCCGGCGTACTTCTTCTTGGCCTTGGGGAGCTGCCAGCGGGATGCCAGCTCGTTCGCCACCTCGAAGCCGACGTTGTGGCGGGTGCCGGCGTAGCGGTCACCGGGGTTGCCCAGCCCGACTATCAACCAGTCCGCGCGGCCCCCGCCGCGGCGAAACAGGCTCAGGACTCTTCGCCGCCGCCCTCTGCGGCAGCCTCGCCCTGCTGCGCGGCCTCATCGCCAGTGGCGCCTTCGGCGCCGGCTTCGGCCTCAGCCTCGGCGGCCTCGATCGGCTGGCCGTCCTCGCCGACCAGCTCGGTCTCCTCCTCGATCTCCGGCTCCTCCACCTCGGTGGGCACGGTGATCGTGGCGATGATCGTCTCCTCGGGATCGTCGAGGAAGGTGACGCCGTTCGGCGGTGTGATCTCGGACAGGTGCATGACGGCGTTGATGTCCATGCCGGACACGTCGATCGTGATGCGCTCCGGGATGTCGGTGGGCAGCGCCTCGATGTTGAGCTCGCGCGTGACGTGCTCGAGCACGCCACCCTCCTTCACGCCTCGCGCCTCGTCAACGTTCTCCAGCTCGACCTGCACCGGCGAGTGGATCTTCTCGTCGAGGCGAACCTGCAGCAGGTCGATGTGCAGCACCTGGCCGCGCACCGGGTGGTGCTGCTGGTCCTTGACGATCACCGGACGGGCCTGTGTGTTGCCGATCTTGAGGTCGATCAGCGCAGAGCCGTCGTGCAGCGCCGCGCGAAGCACGCGGTTGTTGACCTTGAACGGCACGCAGTCGTCGCCGCCGTACACCACGCCGGGCACGTAGCCCTCGGCGCGCAGGCGCTTGGTGGCGCGGGTGCCGCGCTCGGTCCGTTCTTCGACTTCGAGAGATGGACGTGATCCGTCAGCCATGCAGTCGGCCAGTGTAGCGACCGGCTTGTCTTTAACCTCACTGACTCGTGTCCAAAGAGGACAACACCATCCCGACGGGGCGCGTCCGGCGCACAGCGAAGGTGGCGCGCGTGATCGGCGCGAGCGGCGCCGGATACGCCGGCGCGCGGGCGCGATCGGTCGGCCGCGGCGAGGAGGCCAAGACCGAACAGCTCGACCGCGCTCACATGGAGGCGGCCGAGCGGATGGTGGACGCGCTGGGCTCGATGAAGGGCGCCGCGATGAAGATCGGCCAGCTCGCGTCGTTCATCGACACGGACTTCCTGCCGCCGGAGTACCGCGAGCTCTACCAGGAGAAGCTGTCCAAGCTGCGCGACTCGGCGCCGCCGATGCCGTGGAAGGAGGTGAAGGCGGTGCTCGAGGACGAGCTGGAGGAACCCGTGGACGAGCTGTTCGAGGAGTTCGAGCAGGAAGCCGCCGCGGCGGCGTCGATCGGACAGGTGCACCGGGCGCTGCTGCCCGACGGGCGCAAGGTGGCCGTGAAGGTGCAGTACCCGAAGGTGGCGAAGGCGCTCGAGGCCGACCTGCAGAATGCCGGCATGATCCTGCGGCTGGCGAAGGCGATCGCGCCCGGGCTCGACGCGCGGGCCGCCGCGCGCGAGCTGCGCGAGCGCGTGCTCGAAGAGCTCGACTACGAGTACGAGGCGCAGAACCAGCGCACCTTCGCGCGCGCCTACCGCGGCCATCCGTTCATCTACGTGCCGGACGTGATCACCCGGCTTTCGCGCCGGCGCGTGCTCGTGACCGAGTGGGTGGAGGGCGAGAGCTTCGAGACCGCGCGCGACCTCTCTCAGGAGGAGCGCGACCGGATCGGCGAGATCATCTACCGCTTCTACTACGGGTCGATCTACCACCTGCAGCACTTCAACGCCGACGCCCATCCCGGCAACTACCTGCTGATGGAGGGGGGCAAGGTGGCGTTCCTCGACTTCGGCATGACCAAGCAGCTCGACAAGGAGCAGATCGAGCTGGAGATCGCGGCTCTGGAGGCCGCCTTCGAGGGCGATCCGGAGCGGCTGCGGTCGGCGCTTCAGGACCTGGGCTTCCTCGCCAACCCGAAGCGCATCGACGCCGAGCGGCTGATGGAGCACGTGAAGGAGGTCGGCGGCTGGTACATGGAGGACCGCGAGCTGACGATCGACTCCGAGCTGGTGATGCGCGTGATCTCGGCGTCGTCCGATCCGCGCTCCGAGTTCTTCGACGTGATGCGCCGAGAGAACCTGCCGGCGAACGAGATGATGGGCCGGCGCATGGAGGCGGGGGTGCTCGCCGTGCTCGGCCAACTGCACGCGACCCGCAACTGGTGGCGGATCGGCCGCGAGTGGTGGTTCTGCGGCGAGCCGGCGACGGAGCTCGGCCGCGAGGAGTGGGCCTACTTCGAGTCGAAGGGCGAGAAGCGGGTCCGGAAGTTTGGGGCTAGGGCTACTACTTAGGGCATAGGGGCATAGCCCATAGCCCATAGCCCATAGCCCATAGCCCATAGCCCATAGCCCATAGGGCGTAGCCCATAGCCCATAGCCCATAGCCCATAGCCCTAGGGCATGACATAACAGCGTTGCTGTTCTAAGAGCGCTCCGAAGAGCGAGCTCCGCAAGGACGCAGGGAGATCGCTGGGCGATAGCCCGCGATCGACCGAGGACGCCGCGGAGCGACGCTCCG
>Ga0070679_100002500_pt1 | contig 16654 bp, 16 predicted proteins | sample KBSC63BmetaG_FD_65652 | JGI IMG/M metagenome (GOLD analysis project Ga0070679, IMG submission 65652) | Corn rhizosphere microbial communities from Kellogg Biological Station, Michigan, USA - KBS C6-3B metaG | ecosystem: Host-associated > Plants > Roots > Rhizosphere | place: USA: Michigan... | reverse complement strand
TCTCTTGTTCGCACTAGTCGTCACCACTATCTTGCCGCGCGTCCTGCCGAACGACTCGCGCCGATTCCTTGCGCTCAGGCTGAGATGCTGATCAATCTGCTACCGGACTTCTTCGCTGTACTCAATAGCACTGATCGCGTCGCCGCCTACCTTCGCTACTTCGAAACCCACCGACGTCTTCTCGAGGCGTACTGGCACAACTACGTCCTCGACCCGGACGGGCCCCATTTCCGCGACGTAGTGCAGCTCGCTGCACTGGCTGATCGTTCGGATCTTCGCGCCATGCTCGAGCGCACCGACGTCGTTTCGCTCGCCCGCTCCACCTCGGAGCAGTGCAGTGCGTTGCTCGAGTACGATACCGACGTCGATGTCGTGTTAATGGTGGGCGTCGGAGCTGCGAACGCCGGTGAGCTTGTCGTCGATGGGCGAGGAGTTGCGTTCGTTTGTCTCGAGCACTTCACCAGCGTTGCGAACCCTGAGACACAAGGACTCGGACTCGAGCCAGAGTTGATTCCGCTGTGGCTCGCGCATGAAATCACTCACGCAGTCCGATACACGTCGCCGCGCAGTCGCAGTGAGATCCGCCGCTTGGTCGAGGAGGCGAACGGTTACTACTCCTATTGGGAAACCGGTCGCCGTGCCAGCCTTCGAGAACTATTGATCAATGAGGGCTTGGCTGTACAAACGTCACGGGTGATCAGTCCCGGCCACGCAGCTTGGGAATACTTCGGCTACGGCCGACGGCAATACGCGCGCATTCGCGAGCTCGAGCCAGTGATTGCTCGCGCTGCGGCTGATGATCTGACTCGCACAGGACTTGGCCTCCGCCTCCGCTATCTGTCTGGCGGAATGAGCGATGAAGCTCGGACTATCGAACGCTACGTGATGCCCGAACGCAGTGGGTACTACCTCGGCGCCCGCATGACTGATGCGGCATTTTCGACGCGAGGCGCGGAATGGGCTGTCCGAGCGAGTGCGGCGGAGATTTCCGCGATAGCCGAAGCTGCCGCCGCAACTGCATAACGCGGCGTTGTAACGCGGCATTCTTCAGGTCGTGAGGCAGTCGCAGATCGAACGCGAGCTTCGGCTATTTGCCTATGCAAAACGTGGCAAATAGCCGGCTGAGGACATCCTCGGTATCGACCACGCCGATCAGTTCATCCAGCCCACCTACGGCTGCCCGAATGTGAACCGCGGCTATTGAAGCCGGCAGATCCGCCCTTTCCCAGTGCTGTTGAAACGCGGCGAGTTCACTCGACGCCTTCTCGATCGCGACCCGTTGGCGTGCTCGGGTGAGTGCCGGACGCGCAACCGGAATGGCGCCATAACGAGCCTCGAGCTCTTGTTCGACACACTTTCCCAGTTCACCAAGACCCTCATGGGTATAGGCGCTGACACGTATGGGATCGGTGGTGAAGGTGCTGAAGGGAGTGCCCGAATCGGTTGGTCTCGTGCCTCCTCGATTCAGATTGGGGTCCCTTGATCGATCAGCTTTCGTGAGAACGGCGATTACCGGCGCTGATCCGACTGAGTTAATCGCTTCAATAGTTTTGGGAAGCTCATCCGCAGCATCATCGCACGCGAGGATGACATGGGCCCCCTTGAGGTATCGCTCGCTTACCTCGATGCCCAACCGTTCCACAAGCTCATCAGTTTCCCGCAGACCAGCTGTATCGACGAGACGCAGCGGCCAGACACTGAACTGAACTCGTGCTTCGATCGCATCTCGAGTTGTGCCCGGTATATCGGTGACGATAGCCCGCTTTTCGCCAACAATTGCATTGAATAGCGATGATTTTCCCACGTTCGGGCGGCCAGCGATCACTACGAGTGCACCTTCCCGAATCAGCTCGGTCGCTGATCTGGTTTCCAGAAGACTTTGTAGCGTTCCCTGTACTATCTCAGCGCGCTCACTGACCCGCGCTCGGCTGATCGGGCCATGGTCTTCCTCTGGAAAGTCGATGTCGTACGCCAGCAAGGCCTCGAGGTCGATCAGCGCATTTCGCAGATCTTCGATTCGACGTGATAGTCCTCCGTCCAGCTGATGGAGAACGACTCGCCGCATGGTATCCGATGTGGCGTCGATGAGATCACCAATCGCCTCGGCCTGGACGAGGTCGAGCTTTCCATTGAGGACCGCCCGGCGCGTGAATTCACCCGGCTGCGCCTCACGTGCGCCCATACGAATGAGCACACCAGCCAGTGCTTCGGAGACTGCATTGCCGCCGTGAGTGGAGAACTCCACGGTATCGTCGCCGGTGTATGAACGCGGGCTTGGGAAGGCTGAAACGATGCACTGATCGACCAACGAATGATCGTTAGGATCGTGTATCCGACCGAGTACCGCGCGCCGTGCTTGAATCGGCCATGGTGTTACGAGTTGTTCCGCTATGGCGAATGCGGCAGGTCCACATAGCCGTACAATGGCGATGGCGCTTCGGCCCGGGGCAGTTGAGAGAGCGACGATTGTGTCGTCTTCACTCGGAAGGAGTCGTGACTGTCCTGGAATCGCCATTGTCCGCGACGTGCTCGAGGGTATCGCCTGGCTCGAGAATACATACGTGCGCTCGGCGTACGTAGCTCGGTAGCAGCAGCTTCAACCTGTTGATTGCGTCGTACGCGCCCGACGTTACGTGGTTGAACGTTCCCCAATGGTAGGGAATGAGATATCGAGCTTCGAGGCGGTCGAAAAGCGAGAGTGCGTCATCGGCACTTAAGTGACCACGGCGAAAACCGGGTTTCCACCAGGGTGCATATCCAATGGGAAGAAGCGCGACGTCGAGCTGCCGGGCGCTTTGGTGGACGATGTCACTTACGACGCGATGCGTCTCCGGAGTGAGTCCTGTGTCGCCGGCGAAGAAACAACTTTCATTGCCGGCGTCCATCAGATACATGTTTGCGGCGCTCCGCCAGCGATCTATGGAGTATCGGCTCCCCTGATGGCGAGCCTCCGACGCGTGTACGACAACAACGCCAACCGCGACTTGACCGTCTGCTGGAAGGGGTCGGGTTTGCGAGTACCCGAGCTTTACGAGCCATGCCGCCACAGCTGGCGGCGCGAAGATCGGTACATCGTGAGGAAGTAGGTCGAGAGACCGGAACGAAAGATGGTCCGCGTGGGCGTGAGTTATGAGGATCGCGTCGAGCGATGGTAGATCGGCCAGTGCAATTCCAGGCTTGCTTACTCGAGGGAGAAACCCTCCAAGCGAGTCATCGAAGTTCGGATCGGTTAGGAGCCGCTGGCCACCGATATCGATGAGCAGCGTAGCGTGGCCGATGTATGTAACGCGCATGGGCATTATCCAGATGCACGTCTGACACCAGATCCTCGGCTACGCCCCGCGGTATGGAACCTAGGCGCGGGTAGCCAAGGCTGTTCCGCCGCTCTTTCCGCGTTCGTTCGAGATCAACCACTGCTGAGGAATAGCAGTGAGATTTTGCACCGCGTAATAGAGATTGAGGCCCGATGCCAGGTTCAGGAAGAACACCGTCATCATCACAGGTAGGACATAGGCCATCATCTTTGCCTGCGGATTTGGTGGCGAGTTCCGCATACCTATAATGGACAGGACAAACATCGACAATCCCATAACGATGGGCACGATGAAGTACGGATCTTTGAGCGAGATGTCGGCTAACCATAGAAATGGCACGCCGCGAAACTCAATGGTATTCTGAAAGACGAAGAACAGCGCAAACAGAATCGGCATTGGCAAGAGCATCGGGAGACAACCGGACAGTGAGCTGAATGGGCTCATGCCATGGTCCCGATAGACTTGCATGATTTCCGACTGCATTCGCTGCGGGTCCGACTTGTATCGCTTCTGAATCTCCGCGAGTTCTGGCTGCAGGCGACTCATCTTCATACTCGTCCGCATCGCCTTCTGATTGAGAGGCCAGAGCAGAAGCCGGACTGCAACCCCGAAGATTACAAGCACCCAGCCATAACTGAGATTCAAGGTCGCGCGCATCCAAAGAAGGATGCGCATAACGATTGTTGCAAACGGCTGCACGACACCTTGCAGGAACCCGCCGTAGGGATTCGAGTTTTCAAACCCACGACCCAGGGCAAGGAGCCGGCGCCATTCCTGAGGGCCCGTATAGAGCTCGAACGAGAATGTACCGTTCCTGATTGGCTCGACGGCTACAGCAGATGCTTGGGTAGCACGGCGTCCAGTACGTGGCCCACCTGTGATTGCAACTTCTGCAAAAGGCGTCCCCCCATTTGGAGTAAGCGCCCCGACGATGAAGTATTTGTTTTTCGCGGCGACCCAAGTAATTGGTCCTGTCTCCAGCCGACGTTCGCCAGGATCGAGCTTGCTGAATGGAATCCCTCGCGCATCCTCTCGCTGCGGCTTTACCGCATACGCGAGATGTTGCTGGTCGTCTAGAGAATCTGCCTCAGCCGACCGGAGGCTGGTTGGCATCTCGAGTGCGATGAATCCGTTGTCTGCGTTAGGATGGCGTACCTCGCCCGATACTCGTACCAGGTAACTATCTGGCGCGAATGTGTACCGGATTGTGATGTCAGCGCCATGTGTGTTGGCGTGATACGTTAGGCTATTTGGCCGTGATGTATCGACCTGGAACTGTACCTGCCCCAGGTTGACAGTGTCACCGGGCAAAAAGAGCCGATAAGAGATCAGTTGCCCTGACTTGCTGCGGAGCGTCACGTTCCGTTTCGATCCGTCGAGAGCCTTGTACGACTTCAGATCGACGGAGACTGGAACTGCGCCGCTGTTGCTGAAGGTATAGGCAACGAGGTTCAACGAAACGGAAGTCGTCTCCGGCTGTGTTTGAACAGCGGGAAGTGCTGAATCAGTCGCCGCGGAGAGGGTCGGCCGTTCGATGGATCTGGCTTGGGAATCTGGGCGTCGGCCAGCAGCTGTGCCAGTTGCAACGGCTGTATCACGGTGAGCCTTGTTGACCACACGCGATGATTGCGTCCCAAAGAGCCACGGTGTGGCAATAACGACGACAGCGGTCAGAACGAGCGCGAGTAAGAACCGTTTATCCATTGCGTTAGGCAGGCATGATCATGGAACGGGATCATAGCCACCGGCGTGAAAAGGGTGACACCGTGCAATCCGTCGAATAGTCAGCCACACGCCGCGAGCTGCGCCGTAGCGCTCAAGTGCCTCGATGGCATACGCTGAACACGTTGGATAATAGCGGCAGGATGCAGGTAGCAGAGGCGACAGTGCTACTTGGTAGAAACGGACGAATGCAGTTAGAACGTGCCGGAGCATTATTGGAGCGCTCGATCGACTTTATTGAGTATTTGGAGCAACTCGCTGGTGAGTGTCGAGAAGGTCGCAGTGTAGATGCCCGGGTATGCTTTGATCACAACATCAACTGGTGGTAAGACAGCGAGAATAGAAGTCCGGACAATCTCGCGTAGCCGCCGTTTTACTCGGTTTCGATTAACAGCCGACTGTCCGTACTTCGGAACAACGAACCCCACTCGAGGATGAAATTGAGGGGAAGCGACAATTCGGACGTCGAGATGCTTGGTCCGAAGACGCTTCCCCTGTGCTGCAACCCGTCTGATCTCCGACCCCTTCGTCAACCGATGGGTCCGAGGAAATGTCAATCCGCTACGCGGCGGCGTATTTCGTCGGCAATTTGACGGTTAGGCGACGGCGGCCTTTCTTCCGACGCCGACTGAGGACTTCACGTCCCCATTTCGTCTCCATGCGTGCTCGAAAGCCGTGAGTCCGAATGCGTCGCTTATTTCGGGGACGGTACGTTGGCTTACCCATGCATCAAACTCCGGAAATCAGAACTAGGAGAACAAGGCAGCTGTATGAATGCACTGCCGATTTTATCGAGGAAAAGAATCCCAAACGTAGTCAGCAAATGGATATATGGCAAGGTGTTAGACTCAATCGCAGAGGGAAGCCCGCTGGGCCGGTTTGACTTTTCCACATTCTCCAAATACTTTCGCCGCCCCGGTTATCCACACTCTGCATGAGCCTGTCTGCACCAGAGGTTTGGTCTAGAATTCTCGACCGAGCTCGCCAGGAAGTATCCGAACAAATATTTCGGACATGGCTTGAGCCAACTGAGGCGCTAGAGTTTGATGGCAAAACTATATACGTCGGCGCGCCAGATCAGTTCGCAGCCGACTGGAACGACTCCAAGCATGCGGAGTTATTGGCAAGTCTTGCCCCCATTGCACTCGGCCAGCCGCTTCGGGTCGTTTTCCGAGTCCATGAGGATCGAAAGCGTCGATCCCAAATGGACTTATTCGTGGCTCCGCCACCAACACCAGCATCCACCTCAGGCGTCATACCGGATAGCGCCGGTGCTGCTCTCCTGCTAAGCGCGCGATATACGTTCGAGCATTTTGTAATTGGCAAATCGAACGAACTAGCGTATGCCGCTGCAGATGCAGTCGCTCAGGCTCCAGGGCGCGTATACAACCCTCTTTTCATCTATGGCGAAACTGGACTGGGTAAGACGCATCTAATGCAAGCAGTAGGTCATGCGATTCTGCAACGAATTCCGAGTACCCGCCTTCTTTATATCGGCACTGAACAGTTCACAAACGAGTATGTCGCTGCAATTCAGAGTCGCACGACTCAAGAGTTCCGGCGACGATTCCGCGAGGCGGATTTGCTGTTAGTAGATGACGTTCAGTTCCTCAAGGGTAAGGAAGCAACCCAAGAAGAGTTCTTTCATACATTTAATGCACTCTACGAAGCAGGTCGCCAGATCGTCATGACCAGCGATCGCTCCCCGGCAGAGATACCAGGTATTGAGGCACGACTAGTCAGCCGATTTCAGTGGGGAATGGTCGCTGATATAGAGCTCCCTGACCTTGAGCACCGAATTGCTATTCTGCAACACAAGGCTCAGATGGATCATTTGGAGCATACTGTACCAGAACCTGTAATCCGCTTCGTTGCAGAACACATTCGCTCGAGCGTACGAGAGCTGGAGGGATCAGTTATCAAACTGCTCGCTTACGCCTCACTGAAGCATCGTGACGTCTCAATTGATCTGGCACGTGAGGCATTACGCGATAAGCTTCGCCTACTCGCCGATTCGAATGCTGAAACGATAGACAGTACTCTATCCGTTGCCACTATACAGAAAGCTGTGGCTCAAGAATGGGGAGTGACCTCTGAAGGTCTTCGTTCCAAGACGCGGACGAAGACATTAACCGTACCGCGCCAAGCTGCGATGTTCCTGTGTCGTGAGATTCTTGGTCTGCAGCTAGTAGAAATAGGGAATGCATTTGGAGGACGTGATCACTCCACCGTTATTCACAGCATCGAGCGAGCTACGACACTTCTCAACGAGGATCCATCTTTTCAACAGCGGCTCAACAAGCTTCGGATTAAGTTGCAACCTGCTTCTAATTAGTATCGACAGTCTCTCAACACACATCTCAACGACTGAACATACAAGTCACATTAGGTCAGCGAGTGTAAGTACCATTCTGTCCAACCTTTTGTAGGACTCTTCAACATATCTACACCGTCTGCTGTTATTACTGGTTTTTTCCTTTAACTAGAACAGTTATAACAGTACCCGCCCACCACGTGGGGAACTCACCCGGAGTCCGAATGCGCTTCACGATATCGAGAGAAAAATTGCAGGAAGGGCTCACCGCCGTTGCAGCCAGTATCCCGGCCAAGACGACCCTGCCCGTTCTCGCCAATATTCTCGTCGAGACCACAGAACGGGGCATCAGAATTTCAGGGACCGATCTCGATATTGCTGTTAGTACTGAAGTGACTGCGGACGTAGAGACACCCGGAGCGATTACCATCCCGGCGAAGAAGCTGTCCGAAATAGCCCGTGAGCTACCGCCAGCTCCTGTGAAAGTTGGAGCGGTGGGAGAGCAACGAATCACGCTGGAATGTGGGCGCTCGAGGTTCAAGCTATTAGGACTGCCTCGAGACGAATTCCCGACGTTTCCCCAAGTGCGTTTCCAGGATAGCTGGCGTGTTCGTTCAGGAGATCTTCAGAAGCTGATCTCTCATACCTCGTTTGCAGTATCAACGGAGGAAAGCCGCCCGATTCTCAACGGTGTGCTTTGGGAACTGCGGGCAGATCGGATGCGCATGGTGGCTACTAATGGGCACCGTCTGACCCGAATGGATCTGCCAATTACAGGCGGGAATACGTTAGGCGGGGACTTGATCGTTCCACCGAAAGCGCTTGATCAAGTTCGAAGACTCTTTCCTGCTGAAGAAGAGCTCGAAATTGCCCAGGGTGATAACCATCTTGGCTTCCGGTCGCCTTTCACATCAGTATTTACCCGACTGATTGAAGGACCCTACCCTAACTACGACCAGGTAATTCCTCGCGATAACGATCGCGTAGCAGTAAGTGACAAGGTGGCTCTTATTAGTGCGCTGAAGCGAATGTCTGTCATTGCTTCTGATCAAACACACCGGATTCGCCTGTCATTTAACGCAGGCTTGTTGCGTTTCAGTGTCCAGACACCCGATTTAGGCGAAGCCCAAGATGAGCTTCCAATTCGCTTTTCTGGAGACCCTATCGATATTGGGTTCAACGCCAACTATCTCCTCGAAATCCTCCGCTACATCCCTACGGATGAAGTTCGAGTTACGCTGAAAGCGCCAGAGCGTGCAGTCACAGTGGAGCCAGAAAGCTGGTCTGATCCAGCGTCCTATCTTTGTCTCGTGATGCCCCTGCGGCTGATGGACTAAAGATTCGGGCCGGTGTGGTTCCCCCCTTTTTCGCCGGCACGCTGGAATTCAGAGCGGCCCGCGACCAGTCGAGCTGATCGGCGCCGCCTAACGCATCGGGGAGCACCTGGTGGAAGGCATACCACACGCCGCCTCGTGCTAGTCGCGCCGCTGGTGCTCGTGATAGCGCTCCTCGAGCTTGGCCGGGGGTAAAAAACTGAGGGATTTAAGGAGCCGCTGGTGATTGAACCAACCACACCCACTCGAGCGTCGCCAGTTTCACCTTTGCGAGGCTACACCACGAGCCAAGGTGGTGAATCACCTCAGCCTTGTATAGCCCCATCAATATCTCAGCGAGTGCGTTGTCGTAGGAATCCCCGTGACTCGCGACCAAGGCCGCAATACCCGCCTCCAGCAAGCGGCTCGTGTACTATGCTATAGTGCACGAGCTACCCGTCCGCGTTGAGCTGCCGTTCCTCGATCGCCTGCTCCAAGGCCGCCACCGCCAGGTCCGTTGTCAGCGACGTTGCCACGTGCCACCGTCGCGTGAACGCGCCGACTACGAACGCCACGTGCACGAAGCCGCTCGTGGTGGCCACGTAGGTCGGATCCGCCACCCGCAGCGCGTCGGGCTACGACGCTGTGAACTGGCGCGCCACCAAGTCACCCGGCGTGTCCATCGGTGATAGCCACCAGCATCGTCGTGCGGGGCGCCCAGCCGCGGACCACGCCGCGTAGGTCCATCGCGCGCATCATCACCCGCTCGATGGCGCAGCGCGGTGCGACGATCACTGCGCACCGGAGCTGCCGCCACACTTTGCGCGCGTCATAGAGCTGGTGTGCGACGGCGTACACGCGCCGAATCTCGCTATGGAGCATGCTCCCGTCACGCGCGTCCTGACCGCCGTGTCAGTCGACATCTCAAATTCCCCACTTTCCGACATCTGAAATTCCCCACCGCCTATTCGGGAGGGTGGTGTATCCCGTGAGCGCCGAGGTCGTGGCGCGGGATCTCGGGATCTATGCGACGCTCGTCGGGGAGGTGACCCCATGACGACGCCCCAACTGGAGCGCTTGAGTGTGCACTACCAGCGCCTCCGCCTGCATCGGCTCGACGCCGAACTGAGTGCGTTGCTCGAACAGGCGGCGAAGAAGGATGTCAGCTACGCCGACTTCCTGGATGACGTGCTCACCCGCGAGCTCGCCGCCAAGCAGGAGAAGCACCAGGCGATGCGGGTCATGATGGCGCGGTTCCCGTTCCAGAAGACGCTCGAGAGCTTCGACTGGAAGTTCCAGCCCTCGATCGAGCCGAAGATCATCAAGGAACTCGCCACCGGGCGGTTCATCGCCGATGGCGAGAATGTCCTGCTCCTCGGGCCGCCGGGGGTTGGGAAGACGCACCTGGCTGTGGCGTTAGGCATGAGCGCCTGCGCGCTCGGGCTCCGCACGATGTTCACCACGGCGGCCGGGTTGATCACGACGCTGGGCAAGGCGCTCTACGAGAACCGGCTGGAGGAGCGGCTCAAAGTGCTGACCCAGCCCAAGCTCCTGATCATCGATGAGATCGGCTGCGACGGCGGAGTGATGATCCAGGTGGGGAATTTGAGATGTTGTTTTGTGGGGACTTTCGGATGGCGGTTGACATGCCGCGTCGGGTCACTGGCCTGGCCCTGCCCCCGGTAGTACGTCGACGGAGTAATCGGCAGCACCGCGCGCCGCAGTTCCACGTTCTTGCGCTCGAGCTCCGCCAGGCGCTGGCGGTCGTCCGTTGTGAGGCCTGGCCGCGCCCCGCTATTGATTTCGGTGTGGCGGATCCAGAGGCCTAACGCCTCCCGCGAATACCCGAGCTTTCTCGGCGATCGACCGGATTGCCTTCCATTGCGACCCGTGGGCTTGTGCATGCTCCTGCACGAGTCGGATCGCCCGTCCCCGAAACTCGGGCGAGTATTGCTGCCGTTGATTGCCATGCCTCCAACCCCTCAAGAGTTGGAGCCTCCGACAATCCGGGGGCGATTCAAGGATCTCTAAGTCCTTGTTTGGAGCTTGGTGGAAAGCTGGAAGGGCTCTCAGCGGCCTTTATTGACCACGCATTAGAATGTGTGTCGTTGAAGCCTGAATGAATTCCTGCGCTCGTAACTCTGTTTTGAATACGAGTTTCGTCTGGGAGCTTCCAGTAACTGCCCTTAGCCGTGGCGGAACCCCGCCGAGATATAGCGTGTCGGTTGATGTACCATCTCCCGATACTTCAATTCTCTGATTCCATTGCTGCCCATTTCCAGCAATCTGGAAGTGCGTAACGCGGGCTATATGGAGTGTAGAATCGGGTAACTGCAGTCGCGTGTATGACGCGACTCTCGTAATTCTGAGCAACGCACCACCACGACATGTAGATGTAGATAGCGTGTCCGTCCATGTGTTCGCTGCCGATATGTGAACAGTCGGCAGTACTTCGCGACCATCGATGGGTGAGCTCTCAAAATCCCCGTTCACGCAATCGGCAAGCGTCGATTCATTCGTGGGTTCTACCTCGCCTGTCTGAGTATCGATCGTGAAAACAGGCGGCTCACTGGATCGAACTGGTACTGAAGTACTACTGCCTCTTCTTACTGAAATGGAATCGGACTCCACACGTGCAATTATTGTATTACGCTGAGGACCAGCAGCTAGAGTTGTTGTGACCACACCGACTACGTAAGTCGAATCGCTGCGATGAACTGAGTCGCCAGCAAGCAGTTGTGCTACGGAGAAGATCTGCAGGTCATACTGTAGCCGGCCTGGGGCATAGGGGGTGGCATATACATCTCGGCCTGATGAAGAATCGGTAGTACTTGGTTTTTGCAACTTGGTTTCGGGTTTCTGCATCATTGGTGGTCGTGCAGTAGGAGCACACCCAGCAATGATGCAGAAACCCGCCACCTCACTAAGCCATAGATACGTTAGGCATTGCATTCTGTTTACACTGCAACACGATGTCTCTAGCGTGTGAGTTCTCATTCCCATTGCTGTGAAAACGTGTAAGTGTGCAAATGATTTCAGCCCTCTACACTATCGATACAGCATAGAGTAGAGGGCTGAAATGTTATAAGCGAAACTGACCTGTAAGCCGGGTTCTGTCGGGCGCACCTCTCAGCACGTCCGGACGGTCATTTCTCTCGAGGTGCAGTCGCCCGCACCTTCTAGCAGCCTACCCGTGGCGTCTTGGTCGGGAAGGACTGTCCCTCGCCACTTATTTGGCCTTGCTCCAGTTGGGGTTTACCGTGCCATTCGTGTTGCCACGAATGCGGTGGGCTCTTACCCCGCCTTTTCACCCTTGCCGTATGTGAAATACTTCCACACCAGGCGGTTTGTTTTCTGTGGCACTGGCCGTCGCAAGCTCAAGCCTGCCGATATGCTGGCTGGTAGAAATTGCGCCCAGGTATTACCTGGCAACTTGTCCCTGGAGCCCGGACTTTCCTCGATTTCCTAAACTAGACGGAAATCGCGACCATCCGGTCAGTTACGCAACCATTGATGGGAAACGTAGCCATTAACGGCAGTTTCACCAAATCTCAAAATGACGGCTCGCTGACACCCCCGAATAGAGTCAGATGCAGCAGCATACCCAGTAATCAGTTCTAGGCATTCATGCAGGAGGGTATTATGCGTCCGACTAGTAACCACCCACCGCGAGCTCCTGTCACCACCATCCTGATGCCGGCAGAACGCGTCCGTGTCGACGCAGCTGGCGAAGGACACTATACCACATTGCATCGGGATAGTGTTGATGACGTCATCCGTGACTTGAAGGAGAAGCGTGCTGCAGCTGTCTTGGTTTCAGTCGCGCGATGTGGATTACGAGATGCTACTCAGGTAGCGACGCTTGTGCGTGAATTCCCACGTGTTCCAACAGTTGCTCTACTGAGCGATCTGGAGGCTAACGCACCAGGAGCGGTTTTGACACTAGGCAGGAGCGGTGTGCAAACGCTCGTAGATGTTAGGCAACCATCTGGATGGCGCCGTCTTCGTGATGTCTTACTGGCGGATCAATCGAGTGACATAAGCCGCCTCGCACTCGCCCAACTTTCCCTCGATCTTACTGGTGCTCACCCTGACTGCCGCCAGTTTTTCGAGATGCTGTTCAGATTGCCGAGTGGTGTTGGGACAGTTCGGTCACTTGCTCGTTATCTCGGTGTCATTCCGAGCACTCTGATGAGCCGCTTCTTCCGAGCCAAGCTGCCTGCACCAAAACGGTATCTCGCCATGACCCGCCTCATTCAAGCAGCACAACTGTTCGAGAATTCTGGACTGTCAGTCGCGAATGTTGCAAACCGACTTGACTACTCATCTCCACAAAGCTTTGGCCGGCATGTTCGAGGACTCATCCATCTAACAGCAGTTGAATTCCGTCAGAAATACGATGGTGAAGGAATGCTTCAGCGTTTTCGTGAAGATCTCATCCTTCCCTATCTCCCTTGTCTTCGAACCTTTGCGCCTCTTTCCGTAGCCCTGATACGCCCGGCAGAGCGAGTTCGGAAACCGCAGAATGTAACTCCGTGAGACCTAGGACACCCTATGAGAGCCGCGCGACAATATCAGCTGCGGTTGTCAGTGCGATAACAGGAAACCCGTGTTCTTGAAGCGTTTCTCTTCCGCCTTCGCTTCGGTCTACTACAGCCAAAACACCAGCCACTATCCCTCCATTTGAGGACACAGCACTTGCTGCCCGTAGCGCTGATGCACCGGTAGTGATGACATCCTCCACGATTGCAACGCGGTCACCTGATGCAAACGGCCCCTCGATCAACTGTGCAGTACCGTGGGGCTTTGGCTCTTTGCGAACCGTGAAAGCACGAAGAGAACGAGGAGACAAACCGCTTGCGTATGCAATCGCGTACGCAACGGGGTCTGCTCCGAGAGTCAACCCGCCAACCGACTGAACACCCCACCCACTCTCCTCGAGTGCTCGCAGGCCCAGTTGTCCAATCAGGACAAGGCCTTCCGGACTCATTGTCGTAAGCCTCGCGTCAATGTATAAAGTTGACTCACGTCCGGATGAGAGCGTGAACTTTCCACGTTTTGCCGAGCGTTCTGCGAGCAGTTGCTGAAGCTCGTTGAGAGAAGCCATGAAATGTGGCCGCTTGGGGGTGTATGACGAGACCATCAACAAAGGTCTCACTTTACGTCGTGGATACTGGGCCCTCGTACTAGTCTGATGCCTTCCCCGGTAATACAGGCTCGTCTCGCACCCGTCGCGCTTCTTGTCGCTCTGGCATTCGTAGTCGTTGGTTTCCTCCGTGCAGACCACGAGATGACGCAAGCTGAACAAGATCGGGCGGCGTTGACGGCATCTGAGACTGCGACCCTCGTTGAAGTCTTTCTACTACGGCAGGTCACACGAGTTCAAGCAATTGACCGCGTAGCTGAAACGCAGATAGGAGACTCCCTCGCACTCAGGCAACCCCGTGATACGTCTGAGACCTTAACGGACCTCGGTAGCGATCAATTCGACCAACTCTGGGCTATCACTCGAAATTCGCGTGGCTATACGATAGCACAGTTGGGTCGACGAGATGTTCAGTATGCCGTGGATTCGAGCACCATTGCGAAGCTCGCGAAGTACCATGGCGCCGTAGGTCCGAAGGCGGTCGTAATGCACCACAATGGACGCGCCATGCTGTGGCTCGTGCAGTCGCTCGGAAGTCGATCTAGTTCATCGGTTATAGCACTGGTTTCCCTGGACTCACTGACCAATCTCCTCCGCCACCAAAAACATTCTGGCTCTGTCGGTATAACAGTCACTACACCCTCGGATACTCTCCTCTTCCTTCCGGATAGTGAACCTAAGAATCGACAGCGAAGTGTCGAACGCTCAGTTGTAACTCCATTCGGCGCGAAATGGCTTGTAACCACGACCTATACACCATCTGGACGCGGAGTGCGAATTGCTCTTTGGGTCGTAGGCCTTGGCGCAATTGTCGGCTTGGGTATCGGACTCCTGCTCGAGCGCCGAGAGGCCAGCCGGATTGCTGATCGATCCAGCGAGCTTGAGCATCTTTCCGCGGAACTGCTTCGCGCGAATCGCGCGAAAAGCGAATTCCTCGCCAACGTTTCGCACGAGCTCCGGACGCCGCTCAATGCAATTGTTGGTTTTGTGGATTTGCTGCGCGACGGGGTGTATGGACCGCTTAATTCTCGTCAAACAGGCCCGGTCGAACGGATCGAAGCATCCGCGAATCACCTTCGTCACCTTGTTGACCAGGTCTTGGATCTAGCGAAGATGGCAGCTGGTCGCCTCGAGGTTCATACAGAACCAGTCGAGCTCCGGCCATTTGTGTTCGATGTAGCGAGCGAAGTTGAACCTCTCATGACTGAGAAAGGACTCAGTTTCTCGCTTGCGGTCGGAGCAACACTCCCGCGCATCCGTACCGATCCGACCCACCTTCGTCAGATCCTTATCAACTTGTTAGGCAACGCGGTGAAGTTCACCAATGACGGCGGTATTGCTGTTCGCGGAAAGTTGGTTCGGCGCAATCCTCAGAACGCAGATGCGGAGCCACTCTCGTCATCAAGTTCCGAGAGACTCTGGATTGCTCTGCAAGTAGCCGACAGCGGCGTCGGAATCGCAGAGAAAGACCGCGAACGAATCTTCGATGAGTTCGAGCAGGTAAATGCTGGCCCTCGAGGAGACTCGATGCGCCGTGGTACCGGGCTCGGACTATCCATATCGCGGCGCCTCGCTCGTCTGCTTGGAGGCGATATAAGTGTCGAGAGTGAGCTCGGACGCGGCTCCGTCTTCACAATCTGGCTCCCGATCGACCCCGCCGACCTGCGCGGAGATCAAGCCGCCTAACCTCAGAGCCGCGCGGAATTGGCTACGCCAGCTTGCCGCAGTGGTATCAGCGAGCTATTTCGGGCGGAACAGACCCTTCATCTTCGCGAGAAATCCACCGTCGTCGACAGCCGTGGAAAGAAGAGCCTTTCGGAGTTCCGTTGCGAAGGTAATCACATCGGGATACCGATCAGTCGGCTGCTTCGCGAGCCCGCGCATAATTACCGCTTCAACCTGCGGCCCGAATTGAAGATTCGGCCGCGCCTTATTCAGCGCGATCGGTGGCTGCGACAAGAGCTGCGTGAACATTTCACGCGGGGTCTTGGCGAGATATGGGAGGCAACCGGTTAGCAGAAAGTACGCGATGGTGGCGAGGCTGTACTGATCAGCAGCCGGCGTTACGAGCTCACCGCTGAGCGCCTCGGGCGCGACATACATTAGCGTCCCGACGAAAAACCCTGCGCGTGTCAGGCGCTCATCAGGGGCAGTATCAGTGGCCGCTGCAATTCCGAAATCGAGGAGCTTGACCTGATGCGATTCCGGATCGTACATCACATTGTCAGGCTTCAAATCGCGATGGACAATGCCAGCAGCATGGGCAGCTTGAACCGCATCGCCGATCTGCATGACAATGCGAGCGACCTCATCACGCGGCAGCGGGGCATTTCGCTTGGCGTAGCGCTCGAGGATCTCCCCCGCGGCCCACTCAATCGCGAGGTAGTGCAACCCAGGTCCGGACTCTCCCGTTTCGATAGTCCGCACCACATTCGGGTGCTGAACACGGGTTCCGAACTTCGCTTCGCGAGTGAAACGGGCAACTGCAGTCCTATCTTGCCTGAGCTTTTCCCGCAGTACCTTCAATGCGACAACTCCGTGCTGAGGATGATCAGCACGGTAGACGGCGGAGGTTCCACCCTCCCCGACCATGTCCTTTATGCTGTACCCGGCAAGCGTGGTACCTACAAGCGTATCGCGCGACACGCGGCGAACCTAATCCGACAGAACCCTACCGGCAAGCGATCTCCGGCAACCAGGACGAAAGTTGGAGGTAGCTATGCGACCCCGATGGCCTGAACATGTCACGCGTAGTTGTCGCTCTCTGGCTCCTTGTAGTTCTTACTGGCTCGTCAACAGCTTGCGGGCGTGGCCATCCTCCGTCGCAGGCGCCCTCCCCGGTTCA
>Ga0070679_100002497_pt1 | contig 16661 bp, 14 predicted proteins | sample KBSC63BmetaG_FD_65652 | JGI IMG/M metagenome (GOLD analysis project Ga0070679, IMG submission 65652) | Corn rhizosphere microbial communities from Kellogg Biological Station, Michigan, USA - KBS C6-3B metaG | ecosystem: Host-associated > Plants > Roots > Rhizosphere | place: USA: Michigan... | reverse complement strand
CGTGTTACCCACATCGACCGACCCTCGTCTAACAAACGTGACAAGACTTCTCGAGCGAAGCGGAAGGATCAGTGACCTGTCCGAAGCGAGAAAAGTGAGTTACTCTGTTGTCGTGAAGACGACGGAGCCAGCTATTCGGGCTGATCAGAGCGTAGTTGATCAGGACAATACTGATCAACTCATAATCCAGCGCGTCCTCGCGGGAAACCGCGACGCGTTCAAAACTCTGATTCAACGGTACACCGATCCGCTATACCGTCATGCCCTGTGTATGACGGGCAGTCCGGATGTCGCGGAAGACATCCTGCAGCTGAGCTTCATCAAGGCGTATCAACATCTCGCCGAAGTTCGTGGACGTTTCGACGCGTGGGTTTTCAGAATCGTCGCGAACGGCTGCAAGGATTGGTTGAAGAACATTCGGCGCTCGCATCTGAGCTACGACGAGGACGATCAACCGTCGGGCTATGCGACACCGGATGAAGAGCTGGACCGTACGGAACTACGCAGCGATCTCGACCGCGCGCTCGCTACGCTCCCAGCGTCGCTTCGCGAGGCGTTCGTGATGAAGCACGTAGAAGGCCGCTCCTACGAGGAGATGGCGGATTTACTCGGTACTACTGTCGGGGCGCTGAAGATGCGCGTACACCGCGCGCGTGAAGCACTCCAAGCACTCTTAGAGGAGAAGTACGCCTAACATGGTTGACGATCTCCGCTCCGACGACGGCATGGGTGGTTTGGAAAACTCTCAACATCGGCCCGCGCGCCGCCCCGAAAGGGAGCGTCCGCTTGCTGATCGAGAGGTGCCGCTCGGCCATCAGGAGCAAGACGCAAGGGTTCTCGCGCCAGCCGTGCACGCTTGGTTGGATGGCGAGCTTCCCGAAGCGAGCGTTCGCAAAGGCGACACCGCTCGCGATGTGGAGTTCTGGAAGAACATCAATGTCGAGGTCGAGCGCCGTCGTCGCATGACGACGCCGACGTACCTCGAGGCCCGGATCATGGCGGCCTTGCCACAATCGGCCCCGCAGCTCATCACCCCGTGGTACCGTCGTGAGTTCGTCATCACGCCGGCCCGAGCGGTTGCTGCAGCAGCGGGCTTGATCGCGGCGGCGGCAGTCGTCACGGCGCTGGTCATGGCCGCGCTGAAATAGTCGCGGTCTGCATTGAGAGCAAACGGCCGACCCCGTTGGGGTCGGCCGTTTGCTTTCCGGGCGCCCCGCGGAATGATCGAGCGCTAGATTCGAACGTGTGGGTCGTCGCGCGGGACCTCGTTTTGCGCTGACGCCACAAGCCGAATCTCCTCTAGCCATCAGAGAAGCCGTGCGTCTCATCTCCGGTTGGCGAACCTCGATGGTTGTGACCATCGCCGCGGCGACGATCGTCACCGCGACTGCAAGCCCCGTTCGTGCGCGGCTGCACGGTCGCGCTGCGTCGGATACGTCGTTCGCCGGCCTGGTTGCCCAGTTATCGGAAACGCCGGGCTACTTCGATTCCGACAACATCATCACCAACGAGGCGTCGTACCTCCAGATCGCCAGCCAACTCTCGAAGGTCGGCACGCACGGCGGCGCCTATATCGGCGTCGGCCCCGATCAGAATTTCTCGTATATCGGGATCATCCGGCCGACGGTCGCGTTCATGTTCGACATCCGGCGCGACAACATGCTCGAGCATTTGTTGTTCAAGTCGCTCTTCGTGATGTCGAGGAACCGCCTCGAGTATCTCTGTTTGCTACTCGGTAAACCGGTGCCGCCGAATGTCGAGTCCTGGACCGGAAAACCGATGAGCGCTGTTCTCGCGTACATCGGCGAAACACCGGCCGATTCCGTCGTCGCCGCGGCGACGCGGCGAGCGAGCAACGAGCGGATCGCGAAGTTCGGTGTACCGCTCGACAACCACGATCGCGAGATGATCGACCGCTATCGGGCGCAATTCGTCGCCGAGGGGCTGGATACGCGGTACTCGAGTCTCGGGCGCAACAATCGGTTCGACTATCCGTCGTTCGGACGTTTGATCATGGAGTCGGACCGCGCGGGACATCTCCTGAGCTACGTCGCGGACGAGAACGAATTCCAGTACGTGCGCTCGCTGCAGGTCAACGACCGCATCATTCCCGTCGTGGGCAACGTCGCCGGCCCCAAGGCCCTCAAAGCGGTCGGGGCATACGTCACTGGCCACGACCTCGTGGTTTCCGCCTTCTATTTGTCGAACGTCGAGCAGTACCTGATGACGCGCGACGGCGGCTTCGACGATTTCGCGAAGAACGTGAGGCTCCTGCCGCACGATAGTACCAGCGTCATCATCCGCAGCTACTTCGGTCGCTTTGGCATGCCGCATCCACTGTTCGTCCCGTCGTCGGGAAACATCAGCACATCGATGGTCGAACGAATGGATTCGTTCCTGCGGGCATTCGGCGCTGGCGAGCTGACGAATTACTCCGAGTTGGTATTCAAGCGCTACGTGACGCCGTGATCGGCGGGCACGACCCGAGTGCTGAAGCTCGCTTTCTGGCCCTCGGCGACAGTTACACCGTCGGCGAGGCGGTTGCGGCGGATGACCGGTGGCCAGTACGGCTGGCCGCTCTGCTCCGCGAACGGGGTATCGCGCTCGCCGATCCCGAGATCATCGCTCGAACCGGATGGACGACGGACGAGCTGTCAGCCGCGATCGACCTTGCGAATCCGCGAGGCGCTTTTGATCTCGTATCGCTGCTGACCGGCGTAAACGACCAATACCGCGGACGACCTGTGGCCGAGTACTGCGAGCAGTTTCGCGCCCTCCTCGCTCGCGCCATCGGATTCGCCGCGGACCGGGCAGACCGCGTCGTCGTGCTCTCGATCCCGGATTGGGGTGTCACTCCGTTCGCGGCCAGTCGAGATGCCGCACAGATCGGTCGCGAGATCGACGACTTCAACCGTGTCAACCGCGATGAGGCGACGCGCGCGGGATCACCGTACGTAGATGTCACCGGAATCAGCCGCCGTGCGGCCAACGAGCCGAACCTCGTGGCCGGTGACGGACTTCATCCGTCGGGCAATATGTACCGAGAATGGGCCCAGGCCGTTCTTCCGGTCGCAATGACCGCCCTGACTCGTGCCGCCCCGTGATGACAAACCAGGCGCCGTTCGACATCTTATACAACCCCTTTTACCGGAGCCCAGGATGCGACGCATTCTACTCCTGCTCGCGCTGACCGCCTGCGCCAGCGCTGGCCCAACGCTCGAGGAAACGACGCCGCGCCAAGCGACGATTCTCTCGGGCGACCAGAACACGCCGACCATCTTCGCCGAGCGACCCGTCGCAGTGTCGACGACGATCGCTGTGCCGCCCGCAGGCGTGTGGCTCGCCGCGAAGAAGACGTACGCGGACTTCGATATCCCGCTCGCGGTCGAGAATCCGTCGACCCACCAAATGGGAAATCCGAACTTCTTCAAATCGCGACAGCTCGGCGGTCGCCCGATGGTCGAGCTCGTCGACTGCGGCTCCGGAATGACCGGACCAAAGGCGGCATCATACCGGATCTACATCTCGCTGCTCACCGAGATGATCACCGACGGCAAAGGCGGCACGAAGATCCAGACGACCTTCGTCGCGATGGGCCAGGACATGTCGGGCAACAGCACCGACCGGATTCCTTGCGGATCGACGGGGCGCTTCGAGCAGCTCTTCCTCGACCACGTGCGGTCGCAGCTCGGGAAAGCCTAGAGCTCCAGACGGAGGAACGTCAGAGCGACGCCGTCGCGGTAAAAATCCGGGACGCGCGCTTCTTCCTGAAACCCGTGCTCGCGCAAGAGACCGAGCACGGTGCCGATCGCAGGATCGTCGGGCAGCTCGGCGAGCAGGAACTTGGCGCCTGACGAGCGCGCCGCGTCGCCCACGGAGCGCATGAGTCGCAGGCCAACGTCGCTCGTCTGCACGCCCGGCGCGAGCACCGCGGTGTAGAGCCGCGCCGCGTGCTGCGTTCCGGCGATGGTTCCAAACAGCGCCAGTCCCGCGACTGTGCCGTCGCGCGCGATGACGAGCGCGCGATGCTCGGGATCATGACCTCGCTCCGCGAGCTCGAGCACCTCGAGCGCGCGATCGATATACGGCGTTACGCCGAGTGATCCGAGCAAGAGGACGCGCGTTCCCTGCGAATCCTCGGGCAGCAGGGGCCGCGGATCGAGAGCGAAGTATCCAGACACGAATCAGATGTGAAGCGTGCGCCCGAGCGCCGCAAGCGCCGCTTCCTTCGTTGCCTCGGACAGGGTCGGATGAGCATGGACTGTCACCCCGATATCCTCCGACGAACCGCGGTACTCGAAAGCGAGCACGACCTCGGCAATCAGCTCGGAGACATTGGGGCCGATCATGTGCGCGCCGAGCAGCTCATCGGTCTTCGCGTCGGCGACGAACTTCACAAAACCCGCATTCTCGCCCATCGAACGCGCGCGCCCATTGGCCGAGAACGGAAACTTGCCCACTCGATATTCACGACCGCTCGCCTTGACCTGCGCTTCAGTCAATCCAACCACTGCGATTTCGGGCCAGGTGTACACAACACCCGGGATCGACTTGTAGTGCATGTGCACAGGCATTCCGGCGATCGCCTCCGCCGCGACCACGCCTTCCTCTTCCGCCGCATGCGCGAGCATCGGGCCCGGTACGCAGTCGCCGATGGCGTAGACGTTCGGCAGGTTCGTGCGCATCTGGTCGTCGACGAGAATCTCGCCGCGCTTTCCGACATTCAATCCGAGTGCAGCGACATCGATGCCGCTGGTTACAGGCCGCCGTCCAACGCAGACCAGCACGTAATCGCCATCGATTCTTTCGGTCTTATCGTCGCGTTCGACTTCGATGAAAACTCCGTCGGCCGTGCGGCCGCCGTTGGTGACGCGCGTCCCCGTCCGGATCTCCAATCCCTGCTTCTTAAAAACGCGGTCGGCCTCTTTCACCACGTCGGCATCCATCCCAGGGAGGATCGCCGGCATCAGCTCGACGACAGTCACCTTGGCGCCGAGCCGGCTCCAAACAGAGCCCAACTCCAAGCCGATGATGCCGCCGCCGATCACGATCAGATGCTTCGGGACCTCCGGAATCGAGAGCGCCCCGACATTCGACAGCACACGCTCCTCGTCGAATTTCAGGAAAGGGAGCTCGATTGGTACGGAGCCGGTGGCAATGATGACGTTCTTCGCCTGATATGTCGCGATCTTCTCAGCGGGGGGGCCCCCCGCGTCGCCACCCGTCGTAACGGTCACCAAGTTGCCCGGCGCCAGCGTGCCGAAGCCCCGGGCCCACGTGACCTTGTTCTTCCGAAAGAGGAACTCGATTCCCTTCGTGTTTTGCCCGACGACTTCGTCCTTCCGCTTGAGCATCGTCGGCAGGTCGAGCGTCAGCTGCCCAATCCCGATCCCATGCGCCGCGGCCGAATGCGCCGCGAACGCATAGTGCTCCGAGGACGAGAGTAGTGCCTTCGATGGAATGCAGCCCACGTTCACGCACGTGCCGCCGAGCGTCTTGTCCTTCTCGACGCAAACGGTGGAAAGGCCGAGTTGAGCGGCGCGAATGGCGGCGACGTAGCCGCCGGGACCACCGCCGATGACGACGACATCGACGGCGGTGGGAGAGTCAGAGGAGGGAGAAGCGGTCGAGCTCATATGCGGCGGTTGGCGGAAACGAGTTGCACCGCGAAAACTAACCGACTCGTTTCGCCCGCCGCGGCGCTAGCGCGTAAACACCGAAAACCCTGCCAGGAGCCCGAGGACGTTCCCCGAAATCCCTTGTTCTTCAGCGAGATACGTGTAGCGGGCCTCGTACCGCATGGCGACCCGCTCGGTGATCGCCAGTCGCACGCCGATGCCCGCCCCAATAGTCGCGCGTGAGAACGTCCGCGCGTTCGTTGTGGTCGAACGTTGCCAGCCGATCGCAGGACGGACGAACCAGCGCGGCCCCTTTGGATCGCCGCTGAGCTCCGTCAGAAGTCCGAGGTCGCCAGAAAAGTTACTGGTCGATCGCCCGCCGGCGGTCACATACGTCAAGCTCGCCGAGAGCTCGGGCTCGAATGGTCCGCTCGTTGGAAACGCGACCCGAACGCTGGAGAGCGGCAGCGACAGGACGTTTTGGCTCGCGGTGACGCCGCCCGCCTTGCTCTCCATGTGCTGAAATGCCGCGTCTCCGCCGATCTCGTAGCCCCGATTGCCCTGCGCACTGCCGACGCTTGCCAGGCAGGCGAGCAGTCCGATCGTACCTCCGACGCACCGAAGGGAAGTTGATCTCATGTGTTGATACTCACATAAAAGATTTGGAATAGCACGCTCGGCGTCGGGCGCTCTTGCAGCGGCTGTACACGTGTCGACGCGCGTGAGTTCCCGAATCGTCGCGCCTCTGGCTCGATGCTGTGTGTGGGCGATCAGCTGATCAGCATCGATGCCGGATCTTCCATCAACTCCTTGACGCGCACGAGGAACAACACGGCCTGCTGGCCGTCGATGATGCGATGGTCGTAGGAGAGTGCGACGTACATCATCGGCCGGATCTCGACCTTGCCGTTGATCGCGACCGGACGATCCTGCGTCTTGTGCAGACCGAGAATGCCGACCTGCGGGTAGTTGATGATCGGCGTCGATACGAGGGACCCGAAGACGCCGCCGTTCGTGATCGTGAACGTGCCGCCCGTGAGGTCCTCCATCGTGAGCTTGCCGTCGCGCGCACGCTTCGCCAGCGCTTGAACGTCGCGTGATACCTCGAGCATGCCTTTGCGGTCCGCGTCCTTGATGTTCGGCACGACGAGGCCCGCCTCGGACGCGACGGCGATGCCCATGTTCACATAGTGCTTATAGACGATCGCGTCGCCGTCGATCTGTGCGTTGACGACCGGATACGTCTCGAGCGCCAGGCACGCGGCTTTTACGAAGAACGGCATGAACGACAGCTTCACGCCGTGCTCCTTTTCGATGCGCTCTTTGAGCCGCTCGCGCACCGCGATCACCGCCGACATGTCGATCTCGTTGAATGTCGTGAGATGCGCGGTCGCGTGCTGCGCCTCGAGCAGATGCTCCGCGATGCGCTTGCGGCGAGTGGACATCTTCTCGCGGGTTTCCCTTTCCGAGGGAAGAGGGACGGGGGAAGCGGGAAGAGGGGGGGAGGGGGCTTTGGGGGCGGCGGCTGGCTCGGCCGGGGCTTGTCTCGCCGGTGCCGCGGCCTCGAGCACGTCTGGCTTGCTCACCACGCCGCCACGACCGGTTCCTTCAACCTTTGATAGATCGACGCCTTTTTCGGCGGCGACACGCTGCGCAGCCGGAGAAGCGCGCACCTCGGCCGGTGCTCGCTTCGCGGGAGCAGCAACCGGAGTAGGCGGAGGCGCAGGTGTAGCCGCAGGCTTGGCCTGCTGCGGTGCGGGCGCTGGCGCGACAACCTTTTCCGCCACGGCACCGCTTCCCTCAGACCCCTTCCCCCCGCTTCCCGCTTCCCCCTTCCCGCTCCCCTCATCGATCTCCGCCAACAGCTCATCCACCTTTACAACATCGCCTTCGGCATGTGCGCGCTTGGTCAGCACGCCCGCGCTCATGGCCGGTACCTCGACCGTGATCTTGTCGGTCTCCAGCTCCACCAGGGTGTCGCCGGGCACGACCGAGTCGCCTTCCTTTTTCAACCAACGCGACACGGTCGCTTCGACGATCGATTCACCCAGCGGCGGAACTTTGATTGCGGTCATGAACAGTCCAGCAGAACGGTGGAGGAACTACCTTTCTTCTCGACCCAATATAACGGCTCCCGATGCGCGCACTGACGATTTCCGGCCATGGCGGGCTTGATCGCCTCGAGGTGCGTGATGATGTGCCGGTGCCGCAACTCCGGCATCCAAGCGATGTGCGCGTGCGCATCCGCGCTGCCGCGCTCAACCACCTCGACTTGTTCGTCGTCGCTGGTCTGCCCGGCGTCACCATCGTTCCGCCATGGCCCCTCGGCGCCGATGGATGTGGCGTAATCGATGCCGTCGGAGCCGATGCTGGTGATCTCGTTGCGGGCGACTACGTCGTGATCAATCCGGGGATCAGCGATCGAACGTGCGAGTACTGCCTGCAGGGCGAACAGCCGCTCTGCGTGCGCTTCGGCATTCTTGGCGAGCACTATCCGGGGACGATCGCGGAGTACGTCGTCGTTCCAGCGGCGAACCTCCGCACGATCCCATCCAGCATTGCGCCGGAAAACGCAGCCGCGTATCCGCTGGCGGCGCTCACGGCATGGCGGATGATCGTCACGCGTGCCCGTGTGCAAGCGGGTGAGGACGTTTTGATCTGGGGAATCGGCGGCGGCGTTGCGCTCGCGGCGTTGCAGATCTGTAAACAATTTGGCGCCCGGGTGTGGGTCGTGTCCTCGAGCGACGAAAAACTGCGTCTCGCTCAGGAGCTTGGCGCTGACGAAACGCTCAATCGAACGACGGTCGATGTCGCGCGCGTCATCCGCGAACGAACCAAGAAACGTGGGATGGACGTTGTCGTCGACAACGTTGGCAAGGCGACGTGGGGCCAGTCGTTGATGGCGCTCGGGCGACGCGGTCGACTGGTGACGTGCGGAGCGACGTCGGGGCCAATCGTCGAAACGGACGTTCGACGCTTGTTCTGGAATCAGTGGTCGATCCTCGGCTCCACGATGGGCAACGACGAGGAGTTCGATACGATCGTGACTGAGCTGCGCGAGGGGCGCATGTCCGTGACGGTCGACAGCGTCTATCCGCTCGAGCAAGGGCGCGCGGCCTTCGAGCGGCTCGCCACCGGCGAGCAGTTCGGAAAAATCGTGATTCGTGTGTCATGAGTGACGATTCAGCGCGGTTCGAACCGGACGAGGAGCGGGCGATTCGCGACGCGTATACGCGCGGTGAGACTCCCGTCTGTCCGCGCGACGGAACTACGATGACGGCGCGACGAATCGGCGGCGGTTCGTTCGGGCTTGGGTACGCGCGCCGACGCGAATGGCTCATCTGTCCAACGTGCAAACGAAGTGCAATCTTCGACGTGAAGCGGGGAACACGAAACTGACGGCGGCACACGACTCGGCCGTGTAGATTCTCCCTCATGCAACAAGTCCCAACCGCGGTCGACAGCGCGAACTTCACGAACCGGCTGCAGTCGAGCTTCGAACGCGTGTTCGGGCAGACATTGCCGGCGCTGGTGGGCGCGCTCGTCATTCTCTTCGCCGGCTATTTGTTGGCGAAGGTGCTCCAGAAGTTGGCCGAGCGTGGACTGCGGCGCATTCGACTGAATCAGCTGCTGGAGCGCGGCGGCGTCACACAAGCCGTCGAGCGATCCGGGACGCACATCAATCCCACTCGTGTGCTCGCCAACCTCGTTTTCTGGTTGGTGATGTTCACGGTGATCCTGCTGGCCGCGAACGCGCTTGGATTGGACTCGCTCGCCGACGTCGTCTCGACGCTCGTGAGCTACATCCCGAGCGTCATCGCGGCGATCGTGATCATTCTCGTCGGCATCGTGCTCGGCGGATTCGTTGGCGGATTGATCGCTGCGTCGGCGGGAGCGGTACACGGTGGTCGCGCGTTGAGTCGCATCGGACGCGGCGGCGTGATTCTGCTCGCGATCTTCATGGCGCTGCAGGAGCTGGGCATCGCGACGGACATCGTCACGACCGCGTTCGCAATTCTCTTCGGCGCAATCGCGCTTGCGTTGGCGCTCTCATTCGGACTCGGCAATCGTGAGCTCGCCGGGGAGATCACGCGAGAGTGGTACGAGCGCTATCGGCGAGAGCGTGCGGAAGCGATCGCGCGCGAGCAGCAGGAGGAGGCGGAAGCGGAGGCGGAGCTCGAAGAGGAAGAGGGATATCCGCGCCGCGGTGAGCGACCGACGCCGGCCCAATCGTCTCCGCCGATCCCTCCTTCGAGCACGGATCCACGGGGCGCGGACTGACGCGTCGGCAAAGCTGGCACAATCCGGAATTGTGATTGGTGTAACTCATTGTTTTGCAAGGAGTTATGCGCCATGGCGAGCATTGCGCTTCGCCATGTATTCGGGTTAAATTTCGTAGTCTCGAACACTCTCTCTGTCTAAGGCTGTTGAACTCGCGCTCTCTCGCGTGAGCTCTCGCCTTTTGTCCGTCGCCCGCCGCCTCGTTTATGACCGCTCCGAACAACCGCGAACGCATTCTTCCGCGCCTGATCGACGACGAGATCAAAGAGTCGTTCATCAATTACTCGATGAGCGTCATCGTGTCGCGCGCGCTGCCCGACGTGCGCGACGGCCTCAAGCCCGTGCACCGTCGAGTGCTGTACTCGATGTTCGACACGGGTCTCGTTCCAGGGCGCGCGTACAAAAAGTGCGCGACCGTCGTCGGCGACGTGCTCGGCAAGTATCACCCGCACGGCGACGCGAGCGTGTACGACGCGCTCGTGCGAATGGTGCAGGATTTCTCGTTGCGCTATCCGCTGATCGACGGCCAGGGCAACTTCGGCTCGATCGACGGCGACAACGCGGCGGCGTATCGCTACACCGAATCGCGATTGATGCCGATCGCGATGGAGATGTTGGCGGACATCGACAAGAACACCGTCGATTTCGGTCCGAACTTCGACGATCACCTCCAAGAGCCGTCGGTTCTGCCCGCCGGCATCCCGAACCTCATCGTCAACGGGTCGTCGGGTATTGCCGTCGGCATGGCGACGAACATCCCGCCGCACAACCTGCGCGAGGTGATCAACGCCATCGTCCACGTGATCGACAATCCGGACGCGACGATCGGCGAGCTGCGAAAGTTCATCAAGGGTCCTGATTTCCCAACGGGCGCCTACATCTACGGCCGGCAGGGCATCAAGGATTATCAAGAGACGGGGCGTGGCCGCATCATCATGCGCGCGCGCGCCGTGATCGAGGAGAAGGAGTCCTCGAACAAGGCGCAGATCGTCGTCACCGAGTTCCCGTATCAGGTCAACCCGTCCAACGTCGAGAAGGACATCGCGGCGTTGGTGCACGAGAAGAAGCTCGAAGGCATCGCGGATCTGCGAAACGAGTCCGATCGCGACGGCGTGCGCCTCGTGATCGAGCTGAAGCGCGACGCGATTCCGCGCGTGGTGCTGAATCAGCTCTACAAGCACACGGCGATGCAGTCGACGTTCGGCGTCATCATGCTCGCGCTCGTTCCCGACGAGCGCACGCGCAGCCTGGTGCCGAAGGTCATGCCGCTCAAGGAGGTGCTCGAGCACTACATCAAGCACCGCCACGAGGTCATCGTCCGGCGCGCGCAATTCGAGCTCGAAAAGGCGCAGGAGCGCGAGCACATCGCCGAGGGCCTCAAGATCGCGGTCGACAACATCGACGCGGTCATCAAGGTCATTCGCGCCGCCGAGGACACGCCGGCGGCCAGCACGCAGCTGCAGAAGCGGTTCAAGCTCTCCGAGCGACAGGCGGACGCGATCCTCAACATGCGTCTCGCCAAGCTCACTGGCCTCGAGATCGAGAAGCTCGAAGCAGAGTTGAAGGAGATCCGCGCGACGATCAAGGAGCTCAAGGCGCTGCTCGACTCCAAGGACAAGCGGATGAAGATGCTCAAGGACGAGCTCTCCGAGATGGCCAAGAAATACGGTGACGAGCGGCGCACCGAGATCACGAGCGACGAAGGTGAGTTTTCGATCGAAGATCTCATCGCCGAAGAGGAGATGGTCGTCACCATCTCGCACTCCGGCTACATCAAGCGCACGTCGGTCTCGACGTACAAAAAGCAGCGGCGGGGCGGACGCGGCAACAACGGCGCGTCGCTCAAAGAAGAAGATTTCATCGAGCACCTCTTCGTCGCGTCAACGCACGACTACGTACTCGTATTCACCGACGACGGACGGTGCTTCTGGCTCAAGGTCCACGAGATCCCGCAAGCGGGTCGCGCGGCCAAGGGCAAACCGATCGTCAACATGATCAACGTATCGCCGGAGACGCAGGTCTCGGCGATGGTGGCCGTGCGCGAGTTCCCCGACGATCAGTTCCTGCTCTTCTCCACGAAGAAGGGCACGGTGAAGAAGACCGCGCTGTCGCAGTACTCCAACGTGAGAACCACGGGCATCAAGGCGATCAAGATCGAGGACGGCGACGAGCTGATCGACGTGCAGGTGACGAGCGGCACGAACGACATCGTCCTCGCCACGCGCCACGGTCTCTCGATCCGCTTCCATGAATCCGATGCGCGCGAGATGGGTCGCGACACCACGGGCGTGAAGGGCATCGAGCTCGGACCTCGCGACGAGGTCATCGGCATGGTGGTCATCAAGCGCGAAGCCAATCTCCTCGTGGTCACCGAGAAGGGATTGGGCAAGTGCTCACCCATCGACGACTACAGAGTTCAGAAACGGGGTGGCAAGGGCATCATCACCGTGCACCGAACCGACAAGACGGGCGACGCGGTGTCGATCAAGGAAGTGCTGCCCGACGACGAGTTGATGCTCATCACCAAGCAGGGCGTCGCCATCAGGATGCCGGTGAAGGGCATTCGAGTGGCCGGCCGCAACACCCAGGGCGTCCGCCTCGTGCACCTCGACGCGAACGATTTGGTGATGGATGTCGCCCGCGTGGTGCCGGACGACGACGCCGAGCCTGGAGAGTCTGGCGAAGAGCCGGCGGGCGTCGGTGGCCCCGAGGAAGGCGAAGAGTAAGAACGAAAATCAAGTGAAGCCGCCGCGATCCGGACACATTGACGGGTCGCGCGCGGCCTAACTCGCAAAAGACGGCGACGGGGCTCCCAGCCTGTAACACAGTTTTGCAATTCGGCTGGCGAGCTCAATCTTTCGGGCAGTGCTGCCACCGCGTACGTTAGTGTCCCGCCGCTACGCGTAATGACCTCGCCCGCCCGCCTCGAACGCGACGAAACCACGCCGCTAGCGCCGCCGCGCAGATCTCTGACGGCGGAATATCCTGCTGTCCCCGACGTCAGCGGGTTGATGCGAGTGGAACAGGCGAATCTCCGCCGCGACGTTCTCCTCTGGCAGCGGTGGGTGCGGTATCTCGCGATCGGCACGATGGTGCTGCTGTCGCTCGCGTTCAGCTCGACCTTCCAAAGCGCGGTCCTGCCGATCACGGTGATGGCCGCCTGCTACTTCGCCGTCGTCATGTCGGCGTCGGCGATCGTGGAACGGGTGCCGTCCACGATGGTAGGCCCGCTCTTCCCCGTATTGCTGCTGATCGCCGACATCGCGGCATTGGCCGCCTTCTGCTATCTCACGAGCGCGCCGCAGGAGCTGTATCGCATCCTGCTGCTCGGCTTCCTGTCCATGCAACTCGGCGTCTTCTACTTCGGCCGGCTTCACGGATGGATCGCCCTCGCGCTCACCGTCGGCGCGTATCTTCTGTTCTCACTCGGCGTGGGACCGCACATTCCAGGTCCGCCGCCTTCGGTGATGTCGGTCGCGTTCAACGTCACGCTGTTCGCGATCATCAGCGCCGTTCTGGTGCAAACAATCGGCAGCTTCCGCGAGCGGATGAACGCGCTCCGGTCCTATTGCAAAGTCATTGAGCGGAGCGACTTCCATACGCCACCGCCGCTTCCAATCGACCGCTGGCCCGACGACCTCACGCTCCTTGCGGGCAGCTTCCAGTCGATGCATTCCCGGCTCGCCGAACAAATCGGCAGCGATGCGCTCACGGGATGCTTGAATCGGCGGTCCTTCGAAGCCCGACTCAAGGCCGATCTCCGCCAGGCCCGACGCCGCGGATCGACCGTCGCGATCGCGGCCGTCGATCTCGATCGCTTCAAGGAGATCAACGACACGCGCGGCCATCTCGTCGGCGACATCGTGCTCCAGCAGTTGGCGGGCATCATGAAAGCGACGGCGCGCGACACGGATGCGGTGGCCCGCTATGGCGGCGACGAGTTCATCGTCATATTGCCCGATACGGGATGGCAAGGCGCGTTGACGTTCGCGGACCGGCTCCGCCGGCGCGTGGACGACGCGACCTTCGGCCCGGCAAACTCGACGCCGCTGGATGTGACAATCTCAGTGGGCGTCGCTCTTGCCCGCGGTACGGAGGCCATCTCCACCGAGGCCCTGCTTCAGGAAGCAGACGCCGCTCTCTATCGCGCGAAAACCGCTGGCCGTAACAGGGTGTTCTCTTGATTGACTTGGGATTGGTAACTCTCGGCGACCTCGAGGCCGCCGCTCGTCGGCTGGCCCCCGTCGCCGTCCGCACGCCACTTTTGCCCGCGGATTCAGTCTCGGATCGCGTGGGCGCGCCGGTCTGGATCAAGCCGGAAATGCTGCAGCGCGGAGGCGCATTCAAGTTCCGCGGCGCGTACAACTTTCTCTCGCAGCTCGAGCCTGAGGAGCGCGAGCGCGGCGTCGTCGCGCCATCGTCCGGCAATCACGCGCAAGCAGTCGCGTTGGCCGCAAAGCTGTTCGGCGTTCCGGCCACTGTCGTGATGCCGACGACGGTCACCGCCGCAAAACGGAGCGGAGCCGAACGACTTGGCGCACGCGTCGTGCTGGCCGGAACGAATACGTTCGACCGACTTACGCGCGCCGAAGAGCTCGTGCGCGACGAGGGCCTCACACTGGTGCCACCGTACGACGATCACCGAATCATCGCGGGGCAGGGAACCGTCGGCCTGGAGATCGCGGCCGACATGCCGAACGTCGAGACGGTGCTCGTTCCTGTCGGTGGCGGAGGATTTAGCGCCGGAGTCGCCGCGGCGATCAAGCAGCGGCTTCCGAGAGCGCGCGTGATCGGCGTCGAGCCGACCGGAGCGCCCAAGCTCACGCGCGCGCGTGCGGCCGGTCGTCCGGTAAAGCTCGAGCAGTCCGGCGGTCTGGCGGACGGTCTTCTCGCGGTGGAGATCGGGACCGTCACCTTCGCGCACCACGAGCGCTATCTCGATGACGTCGTTCTCGTCGATGATGCCGCCCTGCGCGGCGCGATGCGTCTCTTGCTCGATCGCATGAAGCTCGTCGTGGAGCCGAGTGGCGCGATCACGGTCGCGGCGCTTCTCGAAAAAGCGGTCGTGCCGAGGGGGCCGACCGTTGCGATTCTGAGCGGCGGCAACGTCGAGTGGAGTGGCCTGCTTGACCTCCTTAGCGACTGACAGCGCTTCGTTCAACGGGCGAGTTGTCGTCGCCGAGGGGCACCCCGTCATCGCGGGGGCGCTCTCTTGGTTATTGCGGGAGCAGGGTTACACGGTTGCCACGGTAGCAGATCGCCGCGAGTTGTTCGCGAGCTTGTCGACGCATACGCCGGATGTCGTGCTGCTGGACGGCGACGTCGTCGAGCGCGACTCCGCATTGCTCGGCGAGTTGCGCAGCGATCAACGCTGGCACGACATCCGGGTCATCGTCACGGCGCCGTGGGGCGATCTCGAAGAAGGTTCCACGGCACTGCCGTGGGGCGCAGACGACTGTGTGAGTAAACCCTTCCGCGTCCCGGAGCTCCTCGGCCGCGTGCGCACGCAGCTGCGTGCGAGCAGCCAGCTTCGGGCGGCACGCAGTGCACTTCGAGATACCGCCGCTGAGCTCGAGCGAACGCGCGTTCATGCCGCGAGCAACCGACGCCTCGTCGACATTCTCCACGAAGTCACCGGCGAGCTGAGTGCGTCGGAGATCTATCGACTGCTTGCCCAGCGCGTTGCGAGATCGCTCAACATCACACACTGCTCGGTCGTGCTCGCGCGCTCGAGCGACGAGAAGGGAACGGTCGCCGCGGCGGCGGAAGATCCTTCCGTACAGGATCTCGAGATCGCGCTGTCGGCGTATCCGGAGATCGGCGCGGCGCTGGAAACTGACCGCCCTGTGTTGGTCGCGGATGCCAGGGTGCATCCGCTCTTCGAGTCGACGCGCGAGCAACTCGCGCGCGAGGGCCGGAGCTCCGACGTACGATCCATCGCAACGGTGCCGTTCACCGTCGATCGGTGGCGCTCCGGCGTGTTGTTCATGCGAACGAGCGTCGGCGAGCGCGGGCTAACGATGGATGATGTCGAGTTCGCTGATGTCGTTATTCGCGCCGCCGTCGCGGCGGTGCGCCAAGCGCAGGCGATCGAGTCGACTCGCGCCGAGAACCGACGGCTCGAGGCGCTCGCGACGACCGATCCGCTCACTCGCGTGCTCAACCGTCGCGCCCTTCTCGATCGGTTGACGTCGGAGGTCGATCGGGCGCGCCGATTCAACTCGTCGCTGACGCTCTTGCTCATCGACGTCGATCATTTCAAGCAGATCAACGACACGACTGGCCACCTCGCCGGAGACGCCGTGCTGCGCCAGCTCGGCGCTCTGCTCGAGGACGCTGTCCGCAAGGTGGACGTTGTCGCGCGCTATGGCGGCGAGGAATTCGTGGTCATTCTGCCGGAGACCGCGAGCGAGGGCGGAATCATCTTCGCCGAGCGGCTGCGCGAGCGAATTCAATCACAGTCGTGGAATGTCACCAGCGACCGGGCCGTCCATTTGACGGTGAGCATCGGGGTCGCCACCTTTCCGTCGCCCCGCGTCGCGACCACCGAAGACTTTTTCGCGCGGGCGGACGAGGCGCTGTATCGCGCGAAGTCCGGGGGCCGCAACCAAGTGCGCATTTGACGAATCGCTGCCCAACCTGTGGAACGACGTACCCTGCTGACGCGCGATTTTGCACGCGAGATGGGGCGCGCCTGTTGGGGGCCGTGGTCCCGGTGGCAGGAGCAGGTTCACCAACTCCACCGCGTGCGGAACCCGCGAT
>Ga0070679_100002494_pt1 | contig 16678 bp, 8 predicted proteins | sample KBSC63BmetaG_FD_65652 | JGI IMG/M metagenome (GOLD analysis project Ga0070679, IMG submission 65652) | Corn rhizosphere microbial communities from Kellogg Biological Station, Michigan, USA - KBS C6-3B metaG | ecosystem: Host-associated > Plants > Roots > Rhizosphere | place: USA: Michigan... | reverse complement strand
AATGCAATACACGAAGTTTTTATGGCCATGGAAATGCTGCAGATAATGTTTGATAATATGAATCCTGTAATCCTTTATGATATTGAAAGAAATCATCCTGCGACTTATAAGAAATTTACGGAGTATAAGTACAAATTTCTTTATGAACTGGTGAAAGAAAATATTGAACGGGGAAAAAGAGAAGAATTATACAGGCCAGAAATAGATACAGATGTAGTTGCTAAAGTAAGGCTTGAAACAATGATGATGCCTTTTAATGAAGAAATATTTCCTAAAAATAAATTTTCGCTTACAGCACTTCAACAGCAATTAATTGAATATTTCTTATTTGGAATAGCCAGCCTGAAGGGTTATAAATTAATTGTAAAATACCACCAGGAAAAATCTGAAAGCAAACGAGTAAAAACAAATTGAAAATGGAAACTAGAATGATAAAATTTATTTTAACCGGACTCTTTGCTGGTATTCTCTTTACCGTGAATGCACAACAAAATGATGCTTCCGGGCAGCAACGGTCTTTTGCTGCTAAGGAAGCTGTTGATTATGCCATGAGCCATGCAGTGCAAGTAAAAAATGCACTTCTTGATATTAAGATACAGGAACAAACCAATAAAGGAATTACGGCGATGGCATTACCTCAAATTAAAGGGGATGTATCTTTAACTGATTATCTTTCTCTCGCTACCCAGCTTATTCCGGCAGAATTTACCGGTGGTACTCCGGGCACTTATATTCCTATAAAATTTGGAACAAAATATAACGGCACTTATGGAGCTAATCTTCAGCAAATTATTTTTGACGGACAGGTTTTTGTCGGCCTGCAGGCGCGAAAAGCATCTATAAAAAATGTAGAGCTGGCTGCAGACGTGACAAAAGAACAAATAAAAGCCAATGTGTTAAAAGTGTATTATCAATTAGTGGTTGCCAAAAGACAGATAGGGACGATTAACGCTAATATTGCCACTTATGAAAAATTACTTCATGATACTAAAGAAATTTATAAGAATGGCTTTGCTGAAAAACTGGATGTTGACAAAGTTCAGGTACAATTAAGCAACCTTGAAACACAAAAGCTGAAAGCCCAAAATCAAATTGATGCAGGCAAAGAGGGATTAAAATTTTTAATGAATATTCCTCAAAAAGATGATCTTATTCTTACCGATACTTTATCAGATGAAGAATTAAAATCGGGGATCCTGGACGAGGATTATAAATATGAAGACAGGAAAGAATATCAACAACTGGAAACTCAGATAGAACTTGGCAGGTTTAACATTAAAAGATATCAATTGAGCAAAATACCCACTTTGTCTTTTTCTGCAAACGTCAATCAAAATGCACAGCGGAATAAGTTTAATTTTTTTAAGGGAAGCGAACCCTGGTACACCAATTCATTTATAAGTTTTAGTTTATCCATTCCCCTGTTTGATGGCGGCACACGCAATTCAAACATCCAGACAGCTAGGCTGAACTTAATGAAAATGAACAATCAGTTAGATCAGTTAAAGTCATCTATTGATAATGATGTTTATCAATCAAGGATCAATATGAAATCAGCAGTGCTTACGATGGATTTACAGAAAAAAAATATTGACCTGGCGCAAAATGTTTATAACTCAACAAAATTAAAATATGAACAGGGTGTTGGCAGCAACCAGGAAATAAACCAGGCGCAGACAGATCTTATAACAGCACAAAATAATTATTACAGCTCGCTCTATGATGCTATAATAGCTAAGATTGATTATTTGCAGGCCGCAGGAAGACTATAAAAAACATAAATCTAAATCAAGTACCATTTAATCTAAATACAATGCAAAAAATAACAAAACTAAGTTTGCTGATACTGCTTTTAGCAGTAGCATCTTCATGCGGCAATACTGAAAAGAAAGATGACTCGCTGAGTAGCAAGAAGGCAAATTTGGAAAAATTGAAAGCAGAACAAGCCAAGCTGGATGATAAAATTTCCGGGCTTGAAAAAGATATTGCGAAGTTGGATACCAGCGCTGCCGCAGCTGAAAAAGCGAAATTAGTTTCTCTTGCTACAATTGATAAGCAGCCGTTCAATCATTACCTGCAATTGCAGGGAACTGTGGATAATAAAAATGTTTCTTATGTAACGCCTTCGGGCCAGGGCGGGCAGATAAAAGCGATTTATGTAAAGCAGGGCGATCATGTGAAAAAAGGGCAGCTTATATTAAAGCTGGACAATGAGGTGGCCATGCAAAATGTAGCGGCAATAAAGCAGCAAATAGGAAGCATACAGGCACAGCTCGATCTTGCAAAATCAGTTTATCAAAGGCAGAAAAACCTTTGGGACCAGCATATTGGCACAGAGGTACAATTACTTCAGGATAAAACGAATGTGGAATCGCTCGAAAATCAATTAAAAACAATACAGGCAAATGTAAGCGCTGCACAGGCGCAGGCCAATCAAAGCAATGTTTACAGCGATGTGAATGGAGTTGTTGATGAAGTAACTGCACATGTAGGAGAAACGTTTAACGGCAATCCTTTAACGGGCGGCTATATAAAAATTGTAAACAACGCTGATCTTAAAATTACAGTTACCGTTCCGGAAAATTATGCAGGCAAAGTAAGTAAAGGTTCAATAGCAGAAGTTAACATGCCAGATGTAAACAAATCATTTAAAGGAACAATTTCTTTTATAAGCCAAACCATCGGAACCAATTCCCGCGGCTTTAATACTGAGATAAAAGTCCCTTCAAATTTAAATTTAAGGCCCAACCAGGTAGCCATTGTGAAAATTCTTGATTATTCAGTTCCAAGCACAATTGTTATCAATGTGAATACATTACAAACAGACGAAAACGGAAAATTTGTGTTGGTTGCTGCAAAGCAAGGAGATAAGTTAATTGCACGTAAACGCAAGGTTGTTGTCGGTGAATTATCCGGCGACCAGATTGAAATAAAACAAGGGCTGCAGGCTGGCGAACAGTTGATAACTGAGGGTTATCAATCGATTTATGACGGCCAGTTACTGACTACAACAGCTTCTTAATTACCAAACTGTTTTGAAAAAACAGACAAATCAATTTTATGAGTTTAAAGGAAAGTATAAACGAGAAATTCAAACAGTTCAAGCCAACAAGCTGGGCCATAGGTAATAAAACTTCTATTTATCTGCTGATAATTTTTGTTTCACTGGCAGGTATTTACCAGTTCGTTACTTTACCCAAAGAGCAGTTTCCTGATATTGTAATTCCCACTATTTATGTACAAACAACTTATGTAGGTAATTCACCAAAAGATATTGAGAACCTGGTAACACGGCCTATTGAGAAGCAATTGAAAGGAATTACCGGGGCTAAAATAAATAAGATCACGAGCACATCTATACAGGATTTCTCTGCAATTATTGTTGAATACAGCACTGATGTAAAAACAGAAGTAGCGCTTCAAAAAACAAAAGATGCGGTTGATAAAGCCAAGATAGACTTGCCAACTGATCTTACAACAGAACCTAACGTGCAGGAGATTAGTTTCAGTGAACAACCCATAATGTTTGTAAACCTTAGCGGCGATTACAACATGATGAGCCTGAAAAAATTTGCAGACGATGCTAAAGACAAGCTCGAAGAACTTCCCCAGCTTACCCGTGTAGACATTGTAGGTGCGCCCGAAAGAGAATTTCAGATAAACGTTGATAATTATAAAATGCAAAGCGCTGGCATTACATTCGATGACATTGCGAATGCTGTGCAAAGGGAAAATGTTGACATCTCCGGTGGCTTGCTCGACGTTGGAAATATGAAGCGGACGCTCCAGTTAAAAGGACAATTTAAAACGGCTTATGATATTCAGAAAATAATTATTCGCAATACAGGCGGCGCTCCTATTTATTTAAAAGACATTGCTAATATAAAAGACACCGTAAAAACCAGTGAAAGCTATGCACGGCTTAATGGAAAGAACGTGGTAACGTTAAATATTATTAAGCGTGCCGGTGAAAATTTGATTGAAACTTCTGATGATGTAAAGAAAAGCGTGGAGGAAATGAAGGGTAATATTTTACCTGCGAATTTAAATGTTGTAATTACAGGTGATCAAAGTAAAGCCACACGTACTTCATTTAATGACCTGGTAAATTCAATCGTTATCGGTTTTGTCCTTGTGCTTTTAATTCTTATGTTTTTCATGGGAGTTACCAATGCTTTTTTTGTTGCGCTCTCAGTGCCGCTATCCATGTTTGTTGCATTCATGTTTTTGCCTGCGGCAGATATTATTGTTGGCTCTCACGTTACCTTAAACTTCATCGTTCTGTTTGCCCTGCTTTTCGGCCTTGGGATAATTGTGGATGATGCAATAGTAGTGATTGAGAATACACACCGTATATTTATTGAGAATAAAGGAATGTCACCGGTGAAGTCGGCGAAGATGGCTGCAGGTGAAATTTTTATTCCTGTACTTGCAGGAACGCTTACAACACTTGCTCCATTTTTCCCACTGTTATTCTGGCCGGGCATTATCGGGAAATTTATGGTTTACCTGCCTACGATGCTCATCTTTACTTTGGCAGCATCGCTGATAGTTGCCTTTATTATGAACCCGGTATTTGCTGTTGATTTTATGAATCATCCTGATGATGTAACTATCAAAAGAAAATCGGCAGTCTTTAAAGCTCCGGCTTTCTGGGTTCCGCTTGCAGCAGGTATCTTATTCGATTTATCGGGAATAACTTTCCTGGGCAACCTGCTTATATTTTTCTCCATATTGGTTGTTTTGAATAAATACATATTTGATGGATTAATTCATAAATTTCAAAACAAAGCATTGCCTGCAATTATGTTTCGTTATGAAACCTTGCTTAAATGGGCGCTTAATGGATGGAGGCCAGTGTGGCTTTTGTTAGGCACTTTTGGATTGCTTATTTTTTCATTCATATTGTTTGGCTTAAGAAACGTACCGGTAGTTTTTTTTCCTAAAGGCGATCCTAATTTTATATATGTATATTTAAAAATGCCTGTGGGTACCAGCGTTGATTACACAGATTCTATTACAAATGATTTAGAGAAAAAAGTAACCAGCGTTCTTAGCGGCCCGCAAGGCAAGCCAAATCCTATTGTTGAAAGTATTATCTCAAACGTAGCAGTAGGTGCTTCTGATCCCGCCAGCGGAGACCGAAGCACGAGGCCAAACCTGGGAAGGGTACAGGTTTCATTTGTGGAATACGAAAAGCGTCATGGCGTATCAACGGCTCCATATCTTGATTCTGTAAGAAATACAGTGAAAGGAATTCCCGGCGCCGAAATTTCTGTAGCACAGGAATCAGGCGGGCCTCCAACTGATCCGCCAATAAATATTGAGGTGGCGAGTGAAGATTTTGATAACCTTACTTCTACTGCCAAGGCATTAAAAAATTATTTAGATAGTATGCAAATACCAGGTGTAGAAGAATTAAAGATGGACGTGGATTTAACTAATCCCGAAATTACACTTAGCATTAATCGCGAGCGGGCACAAATTGAAGGGGTTTCTACTTCCCAGATAGGACAGCAAATAAGAACTGCTTTGTTTGGAAGAGAAGCATCAAAAATAAAAGATGGAGAAGATGAATATAAAATACAGATTCGTAATGATGAGATGCAAAGAAAAAGTCTTGCTGAGTTACTGAACATGAAAATTGTATTCAGAGATCAGGCTGCTGGTGGCGCTGTAAAATCAATACCTATCAGTTCACTGGTTGATGTGGATTACACCAGCACTTATGGAAGCATCAAGCGAAAAAATGTTAAGCGTGTTATCACTTTATTTTCAAATGTGCTTTCGGGTTATACGCCTACCGGGGTAAATGCAAAAATAAAAACAGCCATAGATAATTTCAATCAAAAAGCCCCCGGAGTGAACATAACACAAACGGGAGAAGGAGCGCAACAGGCAGAGACGGCATCGTTTCTTGGAAAAGCATTGATGATTGCACTAATGCTGATTCTATTCATTCTTGTTCTACAGTTTAATTCTGTAAGTAAATCCGTAATAATTCTTACTGAAATTATTTTCAGTGTTATTGGTGTGGCACTAGGTTTTGCTATCACAGGCATGACGGTTTCTGTTGTTATGACAGGTATTGGTATCGTAGGCCTGGCCGGCATTGTGGTTAAGAATGGAATTTTAGTAATTGAATTTGCCGATGAATTAAGAAGCCGTGGAATGAAAACCAGGGAAGCGGTTATTAAAGCCGGCAAAACAAGGATCATCCCTGTAATGCTTACTGCCCTGGCTGCAATACTCGCACTGATGCCGCTGGCAGTCGGGTTTAATATTAATTTCATTACTATGTTTTCTGACCTTAATCCTCATATTTTCTTTGGCGGAGATAGCGTTGCTTTCTGGAAGCCCCTTTCATGGACGATTATATTCGGCCTTGCCTTTGCATTTTTTATGACATTGATAATTGTGCCAAGCATGTATTTAATTGCTGAAAGATTGAGAAGGCCGATGCGCAGGCAGTTTGGGGGAAAATGGATTTCAATGGTAGGTATTCCTCCTTTAACGATTCTATTTATGCCGCTGATGTTGGTTACTATGTTTATTCATCGTGCAAAAGCAGCAAGAAGAAAAAGGAAGTATGGCAACAAGTATGATGAAAGATGGACTGGTAGCTGGTTCTAAAGTTTTATAATCAATTTCATTTTTAAAAGACCTGCAGCAATTAACTGCAGGTTTTTTATTTTATAAATCTTTAAAATCTGTTTAAATTTATTTATACGAATGTTAAGCTAATCTTTACCAATTGATAGACACTTCTAATTTCGTAACCTTCATTTCTAAATAGAAAATCATGCAAAAGAAAGATCAACAATCAACAAGAAGAAAATTCCTAAAACATCTTACCGGTACCGGATTAGCGCTTAGTGCAGCCCCGTTATCATCTTTTGCAATAAAAGAAAAAAATGAAGAAATTATCCTTCAGTATCAAAAACATTTTTCATCTAATGATAAAATAAATATTGCTGTAATTGGCATGGGCATTATGGGAAACAACAATGCCAACACCGCTTTAAAAGTTCCTGGCGTGGAATTGGTCGCCGTATGCGATTTGTACAAAGGTCGGCTTGAAAGAGCAAAAGAATTACACGGAAAAGATCTTTTTGTAACAAATGATTATAGAAAAATTTTGCAGCGCAAAGATATTGACGCAGTCGTTATTGCTACTTGCGACCAGTGGCATGCACGCATAACTAAAGCCGCGTTGCAAGCGGGTAAGCATGTGTATTGTGAAAAGCCGATGGTTCATTATATCAATGAAGGGCTCGATGTAATTAAAACGCAAAAAGAAAGCGGAAAGATAATGCAGGTGGGCAGCCAATATGTGAGCAATATTGTTTTTCAAAAAGCACATGAATTATATAAATCGGGAGAAATAGGTAAATTAAATATGGTAAATGCTGTGTATGACCGGCAGGATGCGCTGGGTGCCTGGGAATATACAATGCCAACAGACGGATCGCCTGAAACTGTAGATTGGGATAGGTATATTGAAGGCATGAAAAAAATTCCGTATGACCCTAAAAAGTTTTTTTGGTGGAGGAATTATAAGGAATTCGGCACCGGCGTGGCAGGCGATTTATTTGTACATTTATTATCAGGCACACACGTAATTACAGATTCAAAAGGCCCTGAAAAAATTTATGCCTCCGGCCAATTATGTTACTGGAAAGATGGCCGCAATGTACCCGATGTTATGACTGGCATTATGCAATATCCTCAAACGCCGGAGCATTCTCCGTTTCAACTCACCTTACAGGTAAATTTTGTTAGTGGCACGGGAGGATCAGAAACTACCAGGTTTGTAGGAGATGAAGGAACAATAAATATCACCGGCAACGGCCTTGTGGTTCATCATAGCAAAATGCCCGAAGCGCCCGGCATAGGCGGCTGGGACGCTTTGGAAACTTATCCGGAAGCCATGCAGGAAACGCTTAAAAAGCAATACAATGAAAAATATTCTGCCGAACAACAAAAAAGAATTACAAAACCTGACCTGGTTTATAAAGAACCTGAAAACTATGATGCACACCTGCAGCACCACATTATCTTTTTTGATAGTGTACGAAACGGGAAACCTGTTGTAGAAGATGCGGTATTTGGATTCAGAGCAGCAGCACCGGCACTTGCCTGCAATGAAAGTTATTTTAAAAATAAAATAATTCACTGGGATCCGGTGCGAATGAAATTACAGGAAAGCACCTGATACTTTTTTTATATATTCTGCAATTTTTGCATAATAAAATTGTTTTGAGTTCGTTTACTTTTTATTAATAACTCAATCCAAAAATCCTAAACCTATGATCGTTAAAGAAATCGTATGCGAACTTCTCATTGCAGCACACCTTATTGTTTTTCTTCAGCCAAGAATTAAGAAACTTAAATTGTAGCATTTTCGCCTGTTTGCACAAAACTTTATAAAGTATAATTTTCAGTTTTCCTCGTTTATACAAAAATTTTCCTGTGCCTGTTAGGCATGGATTAGGGAAATTAATGCGATAGAGGAAGAACTTTAAAGATTTAGTTGCATACACCGTCAATTTTTTAGCCTTTCGTTTTGTTCTTTACTGCCATCTCCGGTTGAAATATTTACCTTTTCGTCAATGCTAATATTTACAGTATTAAATTTCCAGTCTTTTGTGAATTCAAGTAAACCAATAGAACCCGCGGTTATAACACAATTTGTAAAAACAAAATTATCCAATACTGATTGTTTATATCCAGAGCCCACAAAGGCATGATTGGCATGAGTGACTCTTACATTTTCAATATAAATATTTTTTGCATGAGGGATTCCTCTTTGCGCAGGTTCCACCTTATGCAGCATTGCTTTCCAATAATCAGGAATAGAATCATAATTATAACCTTTAGGTAATTCAGAATAACTATAAGAAGGATTCCAGTTAAGGTTAAACTGGAATGCATTATTTATAGAATCCATCACAGTATTTGTAAAATGGATGTCTTCAATCAAACCACCGCGGGTAAACGCAGATTTTATTCGAAGTCCATTATCCGTATGTTTCGCAAAAAGGTTTGTTGCCAGTACATGCCTTATTCCGCCGGATGTTTCGCTTCCCAGAGTAACAAGGCCGGCTCCCCGGCGGGCTATACATTTTTGTATTACAATATATTGAGTTGGCTTGTTTACACGAAGTCCGTCCCAATCGCGGCCGGCCTTCAAACACACATTATCATCATTACAATCAATATCACAGTTTTCAACCAACACCCATGATGAAGAATCTATATCAACACCATCCGTGCTCGGTCCATGACCATCTTCATTATTGCGGATAATAAGTCCATCGACACTTATATGATTAGAATATAAAACCTGCACTGTCCAGAAGCCCGCGTTTTTTAAAGTAATTCCTTTCAAAGAAATATCAGAAGAATTTTGTACGAGCAACGTTCTTACTCTTTTAGCATCATAGTCAACTATCCAGCGAAGGCCTTTTGCATCGTAGTCTTTGCGCATTGCCCAATACTTGTCCCAGCAAAATTTTCCTCTTGCGTTCACAATGCCTTCACCAGTTACAGCAGCATTTTTTGCTTCAATAATATTTATTAACGCAGAAGGCCATTTTATTTCAATGCCTGCAATTCGCGTGTTTATTTCAGGATAATCATTAAAATTTTGTGAGCCTAATAGCGTAACACCTTTATCAATTTGCAGATGGACATTATTTTTTAAAAAGACTGCGCCGGTTACATAAGTACCAGGGTTAAATGAAACAATGCCTCCACCATCCCTGGCGCATTTATCTATTGCATCTTGAATCTGTTTAGAAATTAGTTTTGATGTATCGCCTTTAGCTTTTACTATAAATATTTTTGCTGAGGATGGAAATTGTCTAGCGCCTGCATCTGACACCCAGCTTAAATCATTATCTGTATTGGATTGTCCGAAAGAGCTTTTATAGCAAACACAAAAGATAATAGCAATAAAAAGTAAGAAGAGTTTTTTGTATATCATATTTTAATCTTTTCATATTTTAATATCTTCTGAAATCAATTAAGACTCATTATTAATTCTGATTACTGATTGATAAGTTTATTGAATTCATCGTTTGTAATTTTAAAAACAGTTCCATGTCTCGTGCCCTTTGGAAAACTTATTTTATCTGAAATATCTTTCCATGTTTTTAAGTCTGTTGATGTAACTGCACCATAAGAATGTTCAAGGTACTTATCAAAATATATAATCCAGTTGCTGTCGATTTTTATTGAAGTTGGGCCTTCAGCCCAATAGTCGCCGGTTATTGGCAAAGAACGTTTTCCATAACCATTAGTTAGATTGTTGCTTATAGCAATTCTTATATTTTTTTGCGGAGGTTGCCTGGTTTCATCTTTTAAAAACATTAGATACTGCTTACCATCTTTCTGAATAGTAGCATCAATTACATTAAACCCCTGATCGTATAAAAGTTTTGCAGGAGTGAAGGATTTAAGGTCCTTTGTCAATGTGTAGTATAACCTGTGATTATATTTATCGTCGCCGGCAGTATCACCTGCAGTAAATCTTCCGGGTATAGTTGTGGCCCAGTAAATCATGTACAGCTTTTTATCCTTATCATAAAATATTTCAGGCGCCCAGCAATTTCTTGCGGTGGGTTCATCTTTCATTACCGGAATGAACTGCTGTTTACTCCAGTGAATTAAATCAGAAGAATTTGAATAGCCGATACCATTATCATTCCAACTCACGGTCCACACCATGTGAAATTTATTATCTCCACCTCGAATGATGCAGGGATCACGCATTAATTTATCTTTGGCAACTTCCGGTTTTAAAAAAGCGCTGTCATTCTTTAATGCTTTCCATGTATAACCATCACGGCTATACGCTAAATGCAGGCCGTCCTGGCCATTATCTTTAAAATAAGAAAACATGTAAATGCTATCTTTCAACTGCGATATTGCAGATTGAAATTGGAATAATATTAGCAGTGTTATAATAAAGCATCTTTTCATTTTATAAATATTTCTTTAAAGTTTAAGCCCGGCCATCTTCAAATGAAATGGAGTAATAATTGATAATTAAAGATAATTTCCATTGCTTACTCTAAAGGGGTTAATACTACTGGTCCTGCGAGGCCCGAAACCTGTGGCTGCCAGCTTGATGCATCGAATAATCCATTCGTTCCACGATTCTTGGGTAACTTTGCAGGAAAATTTGTGTTGTTGAATTTTTTCCAAAAAACATGATTTCTGTCAAGATCAATGATTCTGTTTGCCATACTATTGGATACTCTTATTTCAAGAAGATTATCAGATTTTAATTCATAACTATTAAGCCTACACGAAAATATGGGACCAATTAAAATAGCAATCTTTTTACCATTAAGAAATACCTGAGCACTTTCATCAATCTCACCAAGATTCAAAATAAATTGCGAAGCTTTTGAAGCTGGTTTTTTGAAATGTGTAGCGTAAGATGCTGTACCGGAAAAAAATTGATAAGAGCTATCTTTAAGATCAGTCCACGGCTGTACCCGATTCATTGAAACATTTGCTGGCAGAGTAGGCCCGCCATCTATAAAATGCAAGGTCCATTTCCCTTCAATTTTAATGGGTTGTGCTTTTGTTTCAATATAAGGATAGCCGGCGCCTCTTATAATATTTCCGGAAGTTTCAACAATAACACTTTCGTCAACATTCAATTGCAATAATACTTCTATAAAACCTTTTTTATTTTTTTTGAATTGCGCAACACCCGCTTCCCCGCTCATTGGATTATACATAGAAACGCCGCTGGCTTTTGTTTGCAGCGGTATCCATTCATTGAGTTGATGATCACTTCTATTTGCAATAAAATAAAATTCTGAACCATCTACGTTTTTTCTGCGTGTAAATTGTAAACCTTTATTCGCCATATCTTCTCTCCGTATTGCCGCGGCGTTCAGCAATTCATTCAAATCACTACTAATTAAAAATCTTCCTCTGCCAACGGTTGCTGATTTTACTTCGTGATATTTAGTTGACGCAAAGTTTAACTGGCGTATTAATTTCTTAAATATTTCTGTATGTTGTTCCAATTGCCCGTAACCCGGAACTTCTGCTGGTAGATTTTTATAAACAAGAATTGTGGCACCCTTATCCGCAAGATTAAATAATTTTTGAAGTGTTTCAGCTTTTATAAAGTTGCATCCTGGTAATATAATTGTTTGATACGATATGCCGCCTGTTTCAATTTTATTAGTTGATACTTTCAATTTAAGAATCTGCCTGTCTGAAATATAATCAAATGCATAACCCTTTTGTTGCATGGTATCTGCTGCCAGTTCAAACGGAGTTCCATTAAAGCCTGGTTTCATTCCATCAAAATGCAACAGTAATTCCTTCGAGGGTTCAGAATATTTATCATAGATTGGAAAGTAAAGCAGCACATCATTATCTGCTTTCCCCTGTTGCAAAAATGATTGCGTTCTCGCAACGTAATTGTTCAAAGCAGAAAAATTATTCCAGAAAGGATTAGCTTGTGTAAATTCAACAGAAGCATAAAACAACCTGCCGGGCCACGGTTCAGATGGCGGTGAATAGGCAGTACCATGATAAACAATATGATTTACGCCACCAATAAAATATACATCTAACGCTTTTTTCACATCGCTAAGTGTTGATACAAAATGTTCATTTAGCCATGTTGCTGATTCTGCAGAAGCCTGCAGTTTACCCATTACATGTGCAGTAGATGGTGCAAATTTAATTCGTAAAATTTCTGTTCCTTCTGTTTCGGGAATATCAACTACACTATACAAGTCAAGTGTATTCGCTGGTGAGCCATGCGATTGGTTACGCACAATTTTATTTTTATTATGAGCCCACTTGTACCATTCTCTTGTAAAATTGTTCAGTATCAATTCGTCTATGGTCATCCGGTAGTCGCAAAGAATACGATTGCTTTTTACTGTTGGTGTTTTTGTAAATAATTCAGGTAAAAAATTTTTCAAATCATAACCTCTTCTTTTTTTAAATTCATCAAAAAGCATAGGCGTATAATTTGATTGGCCAACAGCATCATCCACTTCATAAGAGTCATTAAAAAATCCACGCAGCCCATTCAAATTATGTCCTTCAAAAGCTTTGTCGAAGCGATTTAAATAATGATGCAATGCAGTAGATGAAAAATGGTCAATTACATTTCCTTCACCACCAGGCGCAGCCCGCTCTACCTGCTTACCATGCCAGCCCATAAACAAGGCAAAGAGTTTCCATTTTCCATTAGGCGCTGTCCAGATTAATTTTCCATTGGCATTTACTTTATTAGTGAGATCCAATGTGTCTCCTTCGTCTGAATATGCCATGAGAACTTGCAATGGCAATGGCCGCTTAAACTTTATCTGATCTATTGAAAGGCTTTGCAAATTTTGATTTGCAGAAACAGGTTGTAATATTTCATCAATATTTATTTTATTACCATGTTCAGTTCTTATTAATGGTTGTTGTATAAATTGAATCGTGTCATTCAATACATCACCAGCATTTAAAGTGTACGTTTTATACACCATATCTTTACAGGCATCCTTATCACCAATCCAGGGCCCGCCAAATGGCCATCCTGTTGCATTTGCCAAATCGATACCGAGACGTAATTGCTTTGCTTGCTGCAAAGTATAGTCAAACATCTCCATCCATTTTGAAGAAAGAAAATTTATATACTGGTCTTCTTCTCCTTGTACTCCGTAGATTGGTGTCAATTCCAGACCTCCGAGTCCTGCATCATGATACTGCTTCATTACCGTAGAAAGATCTTTTTTATTGACTTCGCTACCAAGCCACCACCAACGGGTCCAGGGCTTTGTCTGTTCAGTTATGGTAGGCCATTTAATTTGGGAATAGCCTGGTTTCAAAAACCAACACATCGCTATTATTAAAACATATTTTCTATTCATCTGAATTCTTATGATCTTTTATTTCCACAGCATACATATTTTGATTCCTTCAAAGTTCCCACAAAATATTGTCCATTTACTGTCAAACAAAATGAACATTCGGTTCGAGCTTGTAACACTTCCAAAGAAGGATACGAAAATTAAAATACTTTGCTTATTTAATTAACTTGAATAGAGCTATCATTTATAATAAATGAATAATTTTTTAATAAATTAATAATTTCGGCGCCTGCTAAAAGTACAGGCCCGTAACCATGAGCTGCAAAATTATTTGTGGGGCGATAATAATAAAATGCCGGATCAAAGGCCATTCCTGTTCCAACACAAGTACCTTCTACCTGGCCAGTACTATTCACTTTTGTTGTAATTGCGTTCCATGCCAATAAGCATACAGGCCCATAAGCTTTAGCATCTATCCATCTTTTATTAATTGCATTGGCAATGCAGTAGCAATAAATAGCAGTTGCAGAAGTTTCTAAATAAGAATCATTTCTGTCTAATAGCTGATGCCAAAATCCTTTGCCGGATTGCAAGGCTGTAAGACCTTTAATATGCAGTTGTAATTGATGTAAGACTTTCTCTTTGCCATTATAATTTTCAGGCAATACATTTAATAATTCTGTCATTGCCAGTAGCGCCCAGCCATTCGCCCGTGCCCAATGAAATTCAGGATGACCTTGCATTCCCTCAACCCATCCATGCATGTAAATATTCAAATTAGTATTGAACATTCTTGCACTAAATTGTAACACTTGTTTTATAGCATCATCATAATATTTTTTATCACCGGTTAATTTTCCCATTTGTGCAAGTGCAGGCACACCCATGTATAAGTCGTCCAGCCACAATGTATTTTTTTGAGGACGGTTTCTTGCCAATGTTCCGTCTTTTAACCTGTATTGTTTTCTAGAGATATAATTAATGTAATTTTCAATTAATGGTTTCAGATTAGCTGCGGCATCGGTTAGTTGCATTTGTATCATTGCCGCACACATAGCTCCTGCATCATCCAATGCTTTTGGATCTATTACCTGCTTTAATGGATTTGCATATTTTGGTGTTTTTTGAAATAATAATTTGAATGCATTTGAATATACCTCGATAATCTCAAAACGTTTTTTTGTATAATCAAGATATTTATCATCGCCGGTGCTCTTAAACACATGCAGCATTGCCGCGTACGTTACTCCCCATTCGTAACTCGTTAATCTAAAATCGCCTGGTTTAAAAATGGTATTAGTATCAACGAGTGTTGGGTTGGTAAGAGTTTGGCTTGTTAACTTATTAATAAATTGGAAAGGCGTTACACTGTCTAAATAATAAAAAATTTTATCCATTACCATTTTTATACTTTCTGTTGTAGGAATTTTGTATGGCACAGCATAATCAGGTTGCAAAGTATGTAAAGGAGCAGTTACGTCATTTGCTTTTTGTTGTGCCTTCGCAGCAAAACCAACTAAACAATTAAATAAAACAAGGCAGCTAATAAATTTTATGCTTTTCATGCTGTAAATATTTTGATAACTAAAAAGACAGGCACTGGCCTGTCTTTTATAGGGCTTATTTTTTTAAAATCAATATCCCGGATTTTGCATTGCTGTTTTTTGAGCCGATGTTAACGCAGCACCTGACATTTGAATACCATCAAGAAAGCTTTGTGGAATTGGCCTCAGGTTATTTTTATCTGTAACATTAGCTGCGGCATCAACATTAAATGCCTTTGCTCTTGAAACTAATGTCAGCGTGCGTGATAAATCCTCCCAACGCTTATATTCTCCCATTAATTCGCGGGAACGTTCGTCCAACACAAGGCATAACATTCTATCGTACGGATTTGTTAATCCTAAAGTACTAATAAGATGTTCATCTTGTGCCGGTAAAGAACCAGGGTCTGTTATGGCCAAACTTTCAGAAGCGTTAGTAGTTACGGGAATATTATTTGATTCATAATATGAATTTCCGGGGTAAAAAGAATTGCCTACACCAGCTGGCTGAAGTGACTTAGACTGCAACGTATTACCTCCGTCATTATAGGCTGCCCTGTTTTCTCCATTAGCATATTGTGCCCGTATACGAACTGCATTAATATAAGGAAGGGCATCACTATAACTACCCTGGCCGGCCTTAGCCAATCTTATTTTTGCTTCAGCAGCCATTAAGTATGTTTCGGCGGAACGAGCTAAAATAAAATCCCTGTGACCCTGAACATCATTTAAAGCATTTCTTGAACCATCCATGTATTTGCTTAAAGATGGGTAAGCCTGATAAACCGTTGTTAAGTCAGTGTTTAATGCACCATCTGTTGTTCTGCCATTTGGATAAGCTACATAAGTAGTTGGTATTGGTTTTCCGGTCCCATTAACATCCGTAACAAGATTACTTCCCGATGTGCCTTTACTTATTTTGGATAAAGGAAAACGGGTATCGCCGGGTTGATCAATCACGAACATGATCCCAAGGTCTCCCTGTACATTTGGAGCAACAGGTTTTGCTCCATTTATCGCACTTTTAGTTCTAAAGGATTTCCAAAATCTTGAATCATTCACCATGTCATACAAATGGTAATCATAATAAGTAGCGGCCATTCTGCTAAAAGGCCTGTCGCCGGTTAAATCGCGGGCCATCTGATCCTGCACATCATATCTGGAAACGAAATACAAATGTTGAGTATTTCCATTGCCAAGATTAGTATTCACATCATTTGTAAATTGGGCGGAAAGAATAACTTCCGGCAAAGATTCATTTGCTGAATTTATCCCTGTAAAATTCCA
>Ga0070679_100002493_pt1 | contig 16683 bp, 16 predicted proteins | sample KBSC63BmetaG_FD_65652 | JGI IMG/M metagenome (GOLD analysis project Ga0070679, IMG submission 65652) | Corn rhizosphere microbial communities from Kellogg Biological Station, Michigan, USA - KBS C6-3B metaG | ecosystem: Host-associated > Plants > Roots > Rhizosphere | place: USA: Michigan... | reverse complement strand
GGGCGTCCTCCTGTCGGCCATCGTGCTCCTGTTCGTCCTGGTCAGCGCGTTCTTCATGCCGCGCGGCAAGAGCAAGGCGCTCGCCCTGTTCCTCGCCGTCTACGTGCTCATCGCGTCGCTGACCGAGACAGGGTTCAGCGACGCTTCTACGTACCTGCTCGAGCTCACGCTGGCGGCGTCGCTCGTCATGCCTTCCGCCTTCGCCCAGGACGACAGTCGCCCGGAGGGAAGCCTGGCATGAAGCACGTCCTGTCCGCCCAGGTCCTGGTGAGCTCCGCATGAGGATTCTGGTCGCGCACAGCCGCTACCGGTCGGCCGCCCCGAGCGGCGAGAACCGGGTGGTGGACCAGGAGACGGCCGCGCTCGCCGCGCTCGGCCACGAGGTTGAGCTGTTCGAACGGCGCAGCGACGACATCGAGGCCTGGCCGGCGGTCAGGAAGGCGGCGCTGCCCGCGGCGGTGGTGTGGAACGGCGGAGCCCGGCGGGACCTGCGCGCGGTGCTGCGGTCGAGCCGCCCGGATGTCGTGCACGTCCACAACACCTTTCCGCTGCTGTCGGCCTCGGTCCTGTACGCCTGCCGGGACGCGGGTGTCCCGGTGGTGGCAACCCTGCACAACTACAAGCTCGCCTGCGCCAGCGGCGACTTCTTCCGCGACGGCGCGGTCTGCCACGAGTGCGCGGACGGAGCGCTCGTCGGGGCGCTGCGGCACGGGTGCTACCGGGGCTCGCGGGCCGCCACGGCACCGGTCGCCGTCGCGGCCATCGCGCACCGCCGTGCCTGGCGGACCATGGTGGCGGCCTACGCGTGCATATCGGCGTCGCAGCGCGACCTGCTCCGCGGTGTCGGGCTCCCGGCGGACCGGGTGTTCGTCCGGCACAACATGATCCCGGCGCGGGCGGCGACGGCGGTGACCCGGCGCCCCGAGGTCGTCTACGCGGGCCGCCTCGACGCCACCAAGGGCGTCCCCGTGCTGCTGGCCGGGTGGGACCGCTACCTGGCCGCCAACCCAAGCCCGGGACTGAGCCTGGTGATCGCGGGCGCGGGGCCACTCGAGGATGACGTCAGGTCCTGGGCGGCGTCCCGTCCGTCGGTGCGGTTCCTTGGCCAGCTTGACGCCGACGCCTGCGCCGCCGCGATGGCGGCCGCGCGCGCTGTCGTGCTGCCGTCCGCCTGGGAAGAGACGTTCGGCCTCGCCGCGGTGGAGGCGATGGCCCTGGGCGTCGCCCCGGTGGCGGCCGGGCACGGCGCCTTCCCGGAGCTCATCACCGACGGGATCGACGGCGTCCTGTTCCGTCCCGGCGACCCGGCATCACTGGCTACGGCGGTCGACCTCGCCGATAAAGACAACAGAGTATTTGAAGAATACGGAATGCAGGCCCGCAAGACATATGAGCAGCGCTTTGATCCGGAGGAAAGCCTACGACGACTGATCGATATCTACAAATACGCGATCGAAAACCCGATCCGATGACAACCGATCGGTTCTTACCACTCTTCTATTATCCCGCTGGGGGGACCATGGGGCAGCGTGAGCGTGGAAAGAGAAATCTAATGGAGGGCGACGCCAGGTACTACAAGAAGGAATTCTGGAGTACCGAGAACCTCAAGTACGATGCGCCGCACTTTCGAATGCAGAAGGTGGCGCGAGTGATCTCCGGGATTACCGCGGACCGGGAATATGACCTGCTCGATGTGGGATGCGGCCCGGGCACCCTTCAGCGTCTCATGCCGCCGAACGTGCATTACTACGGCATCGACATCTCAATTCCCGCGCCCAGGGATAATCTTCTCGAGGCGGATATCCTGGAAGCTCCGATCGACTTCCGCGGTATGAGCTTCGACTTGGTCGTGGCGCAGGGCATGTTCGAATACGTCGGCGCGTACCAGTCACAGAAGTTCGCCGAGATCGCCGCACTGCTCAAGCACGACGGCAAGTTCGTGCTCACGTACCAGAACTTTGACCACCGGCAACGTGAGATCTACTGGCCGTACAGCAATGTCCAGCGCCCGGCCGACTTCCGCGCGGACCTCTCACGTTTCTTCAAAATCGAGCGGTGGTTCCCTGTTTCGCACAACTGGAACCACAGTCAGCCAAACCGCCCGCTGATGAAGGCGTCACAGGCGCATATCAATGTCAACGTCCCCGTCATAAGCCCGATCCTGGCGGTGGACTATCTATATGTGTGTTCACCGCTTCGCCACAGTAGACGGTAGAGATTATGCAGTCTTTGCACAGGCGATACGCCGCTCGCTGGCTGCGCCCGGGGCCGGTCGCCTGGGCGGTCATGATCTGCGTCGCCGTGGCGCTGATCGCGTCTAATTCCATCAGCGAGTACGCGTCCGGCCTGGTGCACGGCGGCCAGTCGGCGCACGACGTCGTGCTGCCCTCCTTCCGCGCGCCGGCCCCGCCGAAGGCGGTGTGCGGCACTCAGCAGGAACTCAGTGGGCCCGCCTCGCCGCCCGCGGGCGCGGTTACCGTTCCGGCCGGCGATGACTCGCAGGTGGACTTCGGCACGCCGGGCACGACGTACTGGTTCGCGCCGGGCGAGCACGTGCTCGGCCCGGGCACCTACACGCAGATCGTGCCGGGCGACGGCGCAACCTTCGTCGGAGCGCCCGGCGCCGTCCTCGACGGCAAGCACGCCAACGCCTACGCCTTCAGCGGGTATGCCACGCACGTGACGATCAGCTTCCTCACGATCCAGAACTTCGGAACCTGGGGCGGCAACCCGAACCAGGGCGTGGTAAACCACGACTCCGCGTCGTACTGGACGATCGACCACACGACCGTGCGCGAGAACGCGGGCGCCGGGGTGATGCTCGGCAGCCACAACAACCTGTTGTACAGCTGCCTCGCGGACAACCAGCAGTACGGCTTCAACGCCTACTCGCCAAATCCCAACGGGACCACCGACATCACCATTCAGCACAATGAGATCGCCGGGAACGACACCTATGACTGGGAGGTGCACAGCCCTGGGTGCGGCTGCACCGGCGGCGGCAAGTTCTGGGAGGTCAACGGCGCGGTCGTCACGGACAACCTGGTTACCGGCAACCACAGCGTCGGCCTGTGGGCGGATACCAATAACCGCGGCTTCGAGATCGTCGACAACTACATCTCAGACAACTTCTCCAACGGGATTATCTACGAGATCAGCTACAACGCGGAGATCTCGGGCAACACCTTCGTCAAGAACGGCATCGGCAGCGGTCCCGCTGCCGAGCAGTTCCCGACCGGCGCGATCTACGTGTCGGAGTCCGGCGGCGACAAGCGGGTGCCGTCCAAGTACAGCGGGAAGCTCGAGATTACCAACAACACGTTCATCAACAACTGGAGCGGCGTGATCCTGTGGGAGAACGCCAACCGGTTCTGCAATTCGCCTGCCAACACGAGCGGCGGGTACTGCACGCTGGCCGACCCCGGCGTCGTCACGCTGAAGTCGTGCACCGGCGCGAGCATCCAGAAGCAGCCGTACATCGATGACTGCCGGTGGAAGACGCAGAACGTGTCCGTCGCGCACAACGTCTTCGACTTCAACGCCGCGGCGGTCAGCCGGTCGTGCAGCGCGGCGACCGGGTGCGGCTACCAGGGCGTCTTCTCTGAGTACGGCACCTACCCGACGTGGAGTCCATACAAGGACACGATCGTCGAGCAGTCCATCACGTTCGACCAGAACAACCAATTCTCCGACAACACGTACAACGGCCCGTGGCAGTTCATGGTCCACCAGCAGGGCACCGTGGTGAGCTGGAAGGCCTGGACCTCGGTGCCCTACCAGCAGGACGTCGGGAGCAAGGCGAGCAGCGCGACCAAGTAGAGCCGGACCCGCGCCCCAGTCGGCCTACGCCAGTATCGCCTTCGCTTCGGCGAGCGAAGGCGCCTTCTTGTCGCGTGCCGACATGGAGGTGACCGGAAGCGGCCAGGGGATGGCCAGCTCCGGATCGTCGAACGCGATCGACACGTCCTCGCTCGGATCGTGCGGGCGGTCGATGCGGTAAGCGACGTCCGCGGGCTCGGTGAGCGCCTGGAAGCCGTGCGCGCATCCGGCGGGCACGTAGAGCGACACCTGCTCGTCGCCGCGCAGTTCGAAGCTCTCCAGGTTCCCGTAGGTAGCGGAACCGGGGCGCAGGTCGACGATCACGTCGAACACGGCTCCATAGGAACAGCGGACCAGCTTCGCCTCCCCGCGGCCGCGGCGGATGTGCATGCCGCGGACGACGCCGCGGGCCGACCTGGACAGGCTGTCCTGGGCGAAGCCGGCCGGGTCGATGCCCGCCTCCCGCGCGACGTCCGCGTCGAACGTCCGGGAGAAAAAACCTCGCTCGTCGACGTACGGCTGCGGCGTGAACAGCAGCGCGCCCGCGATGCGCGGAACCGTGGAGACCTGCACCTGACAACCTCCTACCGGCGGCGCCTGACCACCGAGACGTTGTCTTGGAATGGAATTCCAAGACGATGTTGGTTGATTCTCAGAAAATTCACCGGTTATTTGAAACCCTTTTCCTGGGCTCTGGCGAAATTATAGGCCGCGGCCACCCCGTATGATGGTGACCGGGGGGATATGACGTCGCAGGTTCGACCGGTCAGGCTGCTGCGCGGTTGGCGGCGCAAAACGATCGCGGCGGTGGCCGCTGTGATCGTGGCGTTCGCCGCCGCGACCGCGCGCGTGCTCGTCTGGCCGGTTGAGTGGACGCCGCCGAAGGCGGACGCCATCGTGATGCTGGCCGGACCCGGTGACCGCCTGCCCGTAGCGCTGCAGCTCGCCAAGGAACACCGGGCGCCCGTGCTCGTGGTCTCGCGTGGCTGGATGGGCTACGGGGGGCCGTGTCCGCCGCCCACGCCGGGGATACGGACAATCTGCTTCAATCCCGACCCGGGGGACACGCGCGGCGAGGCGGAGTACGTCGGCGCGCTGGCGCGGCGGAACGCCTGGCAGTCGCTAATCGTTGTGGCCACAAGGCCGCAGGCGGTGCGCGCGCAACTCATCTTCGGCCGGTGCTTCGGCGGTCCGGTGTACGTCGCCACGGCCCCATTGCACCTGGGCGACTGGCCCTACCAGATCCCCTACGGCTGGGGAGCGCTCGTGAAGGCCGCCCTGACGGTACGGAGCTGCTGATGCCGACGCTGAATAAGTGTCACCTTATACGGATAACGGAATGGTATGTCAATTGAACAGATCTCAAAATATCCGTTCGCTGTTCCAACGGGCGGATAATTCGCTTCGATACCGGACGACCTGCAGGAAATCAACGATTACTGAGGAGGCCGGATGGCTGGTCGGCGGCGATTTGCGCGGGTAAGCCTCGGGGCGGCGGTCGCCGGGACGGTCGTCGCGGTCCTGACCGCCTGCACCGGCGGCGGCGGCGGTTCGCAGAGCACGCAATCGGCCACCGGGTCGGCCGCGCCCACACAAGCTGGAACCGCGCCGGCGGCGCCGCCAACGCCCTCGGTCATCAAGGCGGCGCCGACAACGCCGCCCGCCAAGGTGTGCGGCAGCGACTCCGTGCTCACTGGCCCCTCGACGGCGCCCAACGGGGCGATCAGCGTTCCGGCGGGCGACAACTCGGACTTCACCTTCAACCAGGCGAACGCGACCTACTGGTTCGCGCCAGGCGTCCACACGCTCGGCACGGGCCAGTTCGCCAACATCGAGCCGGCCGACCATGACACCTACATCGGCGCACCCGGCGCGATCCTCGACGGGCAGCACAATAACGACTCCGCCTTCGACGGCACCGCGCAGCACGTCACGATCGAGTACCTGACGATCAGGAACTTCGGCACCCTGGGCGGCAATTCGCAGCAGGGCGTCGTCAACCACGACTCGGGCTCTTACTGGACGATCTCCCACTCGACGATCGCCGACAACGCCGGCGCCGGGGTCATGCTCGGCAGCCACAACGAGCTCAGCTGGGACTGCCTGCAGGACAACCAGCAGTACGGCTTCAACGCCTACTCCAACAGCGGCGAGATAAATGGCCTCGTGCTCGATCACAATGAGATCGCGGGCAACGACACCTACGACTACGAGGCGAAGCAGCCCGGCTGCGGCTGCAGCGGCGGCGGCAAGTTCTGGAACGTCATCAACGCGACGGTGACGAGCAACTGGGTCCACGACAACACCAGCGTCGGGCTCTGGGCGGACACGAACAACGCCGGCTTCGAGTTCGCGGGCAACTACATCGAGGACAACCACAACGTCGGCCTGATGTACGAGATCAGCTACAACGCGGTGATCGAGTACAACACCTTCACCCACAATGGTCTGACGGACGGTCCGAAGACCACCGGCTTCCCCACGAGCGCGATCTACATCTCGGAGTCGGGCACCGACAGCCGGGTGGACTCGAACTACCAGAACTCGCCCTTCCTGATCGCGCACAACGTCTTCCTGAACAACTGGGGAGGAGTCATCCTCTGGGAGAACTCGAACCGGTACTGCGCGTCCCCCGACAACACGAGCTCCGGCTACTGCACGCTGGTGGACCCGCAGGCGACGCTGAAGACCTGCGGCAACGCGTCCCTGATCAAGACGCACCCGTACTTCGCCGCCTGCCGCTGGAAGACGCAGAACGCGCTTGTCGAGTTCAACCAGTTCACGTTCACACCGTCGGCCGTCGGCAAGACGTGCACGCCCGCGCACCTCTGCGGCTACAACGGCGTGTTCTCCGAGTACGGCAGCGACCCGGCCTGGAGCCCGTACAAGGCGGACATCGTCCCCACCGCGATCGCGTTCCACCAGAACAACAAGTTCTACGACAACAAGTACAGCGGCCCGTGGTGCTTCATGGGCTGGGAACTTGGCACCTCGGTGAGCTTCACGCAGTGGCGGGCGCCCGCCAGCCAGGCCAGCAGCCAGTTCGGGCAGGACGCGAAGAGCGTCCACACCGGGGCTCGCGGTGCATGCGCCTAGGCGCCGCCGAGATGGCGCGGGACTGGCGCCGCCCGGCGAGCCCTCTTCGCGAGCGGAATGGGACTCCACTACGCTCTATGCCAGATGCCAGATAACTGCGGTTTGGACAGGCAAGGAGTTGACGGTGGCGTCCATTGAAGCGGTGCATGCCAGGCAGATCCTGGACTCCAGGGGCAATCCGACCGTCGAGGTCGAGGTCGTGCTCGACGACGGTTCTGTAGGCCGGGCCGGCGTGCCGAGCGGGGCGTCCACCGGCGCCTTCGAGGCCGTGGAACTCCGTGACGGTGGTGCCGAGTACGGCGGCAAGGCCGTCACCAAGGCCGTCGATGCCGTCACCGAGGAGATCCAGGATGAGCTGCTCGGACACGAGGCCGACGACCAGCGGCTCGTTGACCAGGCGCTTATCGACCTTGACCGGACTCCTGGCAAGTCGCGGCTCGGCGCGAACGCGATCATCGGCGTGTCGATGGCCGTGGCCCGCGCGGCCGCTGACGCTTCCGGCTTGCAGCTTTTCCGCTACCTGGGCGGGCCGAACGCGCGCATGCTGCCGGTGCCGATGATGAACATTCTCAACGGCGGCGCGCACGCGGACTCCAACGTGGACGTGCAGGAGTTCATGATCGCCCCGATCGGCGCGCCGACCTTCGCCGAGGCGCTGCGCTGGGGCGCCGAGACGTACCACGCGCTCAAGTCGGTGCTCAAGCAGCGCGGGCTGTCGACCGGCGTGGGCGACGAAGGCGGCTTCGCGCCGGACCTCGAGCACAACCGGGCCGCGCTCGACTTCATCGTCGAGGCGATCGGCAAGGCGGGCTACGTCCCCGGGCGGGACATCGCGCTCGCGCTCGACGTCGCGGCCACCGAACTCTACAAGGACGGCGCGTACCACTTCGAGGGCAAGCCGCAGACGGCCGAGGAGATGTCCGCGATCTACTCCGACTGGATCGGCGCCTACCCGATCGTGTCGGTCGAGGACCCGCTGTCCGAGGAGGACTGGGCCGGGTGGCAGACCTTCACCGCTTCGGTCGGCGACCGGGTCCAGGTCGTCGGTGACGACCTCTTCGTCACCAACCCCGAGCGGCTGCGCCGCGGCATCGCCGAGAAGTCCGCCAACGCCCTGCTGGTCAAGGTGAACCAGATCGGCACGGTGAGCGAGACCTTCGACGCGGTCAGCCTCGCGCACCGGGCCGGGTTCGCCTGCATGATCAGCCACCGCTCCGGCGAGACCGACGACACGTTCATCGCCGACCTCGCGGTCGCCACCAACGCCGGCCAGATCAAGACCGGCGCGCCGGCCCGCGGCGAGCGGGTCGCCAAGTACAACCAGCTGCTCCGCATCGAGGAGCACCTCGCGGACGCGGCCAGCTACGCGGGCGCGTCCGCCTTCCCGAGGTTCACCGCCGCCTAAGGAACTCCAGCCTGATCATGCCGCAGGCCCAGCCGTCACCGGCCCAACCCCAGCCGACCCAACCCCAGTCAGCACAGCCGTCACCCGCGCAGGCCGCCGCCATGGTGGCGGTCGCGCGGTCGACCAAGCTGACCGGGCGGGCCGCGCTGCTCGCCGTGGTGATCTGCGCGATCGCGCTGAGCCTGGCCTACCCGGTCCGCGAGTACATCGCACAGCGACAGCAGATCGACCAGCTGCTCGCCCAGCAGCAGACCGTGGCCGCCCAGGTTAAGGCCCTGCAAGCGGAGCAGAAAAAGCTGTCGCAGACCTGGTACGTCGAGCAGGAGGCACGCGACCAGCTGCACATGTGCTTCCCGCAGGAGCAGTGCTACGAGGTCGTCTCCGGTCAGCCGGCGAAGGCCTCGGTCAGCAAGCCGCAGGCCGTGGCCGACCCATGGTACGCCAAGCTCTGGGACTCGGTGCGGAAGGCCGACGAGTCGCCCTCGAAGTGAAGCCGCATAAAAGGATTCATGATCTCGCCTGAGGACGCGGCGGTCGTCGCCGCGCAGCTGGGCCGGGCCCCGCGCGGCCTGCGCGCCGTCGCGCATCGGTGTCCGTGTGGGCTGCCCGATGTTGTCGAGACTGCGCCCCGGCTGCCGGACGGGACGCCGTTTCCCACGCTGTACTACCTGACCTGCCCTCGGGCCACTGCTGCGATGAGCAGCCTTGAGGCGTCTGGGCTTATGCGTGAGATGACTGCCAGGCTGGCGGAAGACGGGCACCTCAAAGCCGCCTACTCCGCAGCGCATCTTGACTACCTTGCTCGCAGGGACGCCGTCGCCCGCGAAGAGGGTCAGGAGCCGCTTCCGCCCGGGACCCAGTCTGCCGGCGGGATGCCGGAGCGGGTTAAGTGTCTGCATGCACTTGCTGCGCATGAGCTTGCCGTGCCTGGGACTAATCCGCTTGGACGGGAGGCTATCGCTGCGGCGGGTGAGTGGTGGTCGCGCGGGCCCTGCGTTCAGTTGACTGACAAGGAGAGCACGTGACCAAGCGGGTTGCTGCCATTGACTGCGGGACCAATTCGATTCGGTTGCTGATGGCGGACCTTAGTAGTGGCTCCTCCCAGGAGTCTCCACTGGTAAATGTGACGCGGCAGATGCGGATTGTCCGGCTGGGGGAAGGGGTGGACCGTGCCGGGCGGCTGTCCGCGGCGGCCCTTGACCGGACCATGACCGCGCTGCGCGAGTACGCGGACCTGATCGACGGGGCGAAGCCGGAAGCGGTCAGGATAGTTGCGACTAGCGCTACCCGGGACGCGGCGAATGCCCAGGAGTTCAGCGACCGAGTTGTCGAGATCCTCGGCGTCGCTCCCGAGGTGATCGGCGGGGACGAGGAGGCCATGCTCTCCTTCACCGGCGCGACCAGGGGACTATGGGATTCTGGGGGTGACTCGCACGCCCGATACGATGGCGGTTTTGGCCATCGGGCGCGCAATCGGGGGTATGGGGGGCCGTCCCCCAGGGGACAACAGTCCGCCGTACCTGGTCACTGATATCGGCGGTGGGTCGACCGAGTTCGTGCTCGGCGGGGCGGACGCCGGCCAGGTTCAGGGCGGTCGGTGAACATCGGCTGCGTCCGGCTCACCGAACGGCACCTGCACGGCGACCCGCCGCTCGCGGCCGAGGTCAAGGCCACGATCGCGGACATCGACGCGGCGCTCGGCCAGGTCGCCGTCACCGTGCCCGTGGCGCAGGCACGGACCCTCGTCGGGCTCGCCGACTCGGTCACCACGGTCGCGGCGATCGACCTCGGCCCGGCCCAGTACGACTCGGCCCGCATCCATCATTCGCGGGTCTCCGCCGAACGGGTGCACGGCATCGCTGGCGACTTGCTCGCAATGACGCGGGCGGAGCGGGCCGCGATCCCGGCCATACACCCGGGCCGCATCGATGTCATCGGCGCCGGCGCCCTCATCCTCGCCGGAGAAGACCTGGGCCTGCGGCGGGCTGCGCGTCGCCGGCGGGCAGGCGCTCACCCTGTGCGCCTCGTCCCGCGACAGCGCCTTCTACCAGGGCTTCCTCCAGTTGGAGGAGCAGGCCAGCCCCGACGTCGTGATCTGCGTGATCACCGGTAACCTCTCCAGCCATGACAGCAAGGTCACCCGGGCCTGGCTGGACGGCCATCCCCGCATCCGGCACGTCTTCATTCCCAAGGGCGCCAGCCGGCTGAACCTGCAGGAGGCCTGGCGGCGGATCTTCCGGCGGCAGGCGCTAGCCGGGCAGACCTTCGCCGATCCTGATGAGATCGCTCACGCTGCCCGGGTGGCCACCGCAGCATTAGACGGTAGTTCGAAGAACTTCTATGGACCGCTCGGTTGATACCGCCTGACAGTACGCTGACCTAGCTGACCCGTGGCGGGGCATGAATAGCCACCAGAGCAAGGAAGGCCAGATAGTTGACGCTGAAAGATACGGCCCGTGGACTCGGGACCGTTGTGCGAGAGTTCTCGACCCATCCGGTATCGGTGGCTAGGGCCCTGCCCGGCGAGTTGCGACAGCAGCGCAGGAACAGCCCGTGGACGGAGTCGGACTTCGACGATGACTGGTACGAGCACCTGCACCAGCTGATTGGCGCGCCGTGGCCTTGTCCGGAGGCAGAGCAGGTGAAAGGGCTGCTGACGGATATCAGTGCTCAGCTGACCGCGAAGGGTCTCGGGACCGGTCGTCATACGTATGGCTGGTACAGCGACGCCGATGTTGAGCTATGCAGTGCGCAGTGGTGCGCGGTCCGCCATATCCAGCCTTCCGCCGTGATCGAGACCGGCGTGGCCCACGGCGTCAGCAGCCGGGTCATGCTCGAGGCGCTCGCCCGGAACGACAAGGGGCACCTGTGGAGCATCGACCTGCCTCATCCGCTCCATCATGAACTGCACGGTCAGACCGGCGCGGCCGTCACCGACGAGTGCCGGCCCCGCTGGACTTACCTCGAAGGCGAGAGCCGGTGGCGGCTCCCGCCCCTGGTCGCGGAGGTCGGCAAGGTAGAGCTGTTCATCCACGACAGCCTCCACACGGCTAAGAACACGCTGTTTGAAATGGAGCAGGCAGCTTCGGCCATGTCATGGGGCGGGGTCATGCTGGTGGACGACATCAGGGGGCACGACGGTTTCGCGACCTTCGCCCGACGTCACCCGGAGTTCAAGACCGTGCTCTGCTCCACGGCCGACCGCGTGGCAGGATTCGGCATTGCCGTTTACGCCGCAACCACATAAGACCGCTGCGGCGCGCGCAACGTTACCCTACCCGGTGTCCGTTCTCGGCTGCTGGGCTTGACCTGCGCAGACGGACTGCTGCGCGCTGCGGTGCCCATGTCACCGGCGAACGTAACAATCCCGTAACTGCCGTGACCCTGGGTCGAAGTACGGCGATATATGATACTTTCGGCTGGTATACAGACTTGTGCGTATACAGCCGGTCTTCTCCTAGGTGCGGGGAGTTTTTATGCAATCGTTTGATGTGCTCATTATTGGCGCGGGTCCTTACGGCCTGTCCATTTCTGCGTACCTACGTGACCTTAATGTAAATCACCTAATCGTCGGCATTCCGATGGATTCATATCGCGTCTACAGCCCGGCCGGCATGCGCATGAAATCAGAGCCTTACGCTTCGGCCTTCGCGGCGCCACGGCCGGGATACGACGTTAGGGCTTACAGCAAGGCAAACGGGCTCGATTATGTGGACCGGGTCATACCGCTGAGCGTCGAGCAGTTCATTGAATACGCCGACTGGTACACGGCCCACCTCGTGCCCGACGTGCGGCAGGACCGTGTCACCCGGCTGACGAAGACCGACGGCGGCTTCCAAGCCGACTTCGACGGCGGGGATTCGGTCATCGCTAAGCAGGTGGTGATCGCGACCGGGCTAGGCCCGTACAAGTACATTCCGGAGGAGCTGTCCGGCCTGCCGGCTGAGTTGATCTCGCATACGACGGATCACCTTGAACTCGACCGTTTCGGCGGCCGGAAGGTTGCGGTGATCGGCTCGGGCCAGTCGGCGCTCGAGACGGCCGCGCTGCTCAACGAGCAGGGGGCAGAGGTGCGCATCGTGTCGCGCAGCCCGAAGCTCGAGTGGAATGTTCCCAACCCAGAGCACGTCAGCCTTCTTGGCCAGCTCAGGTGGCCGGTTGCCCAGTTGTGCGAGGGCTGGTACTGCAAGTTCTACGACACCCCCTGGGCGTTCCGTCTCCTGTCCGCGGAAAAGCGGGTGGACAGGGCGCGCACCGTCCTCGGGCCGTCGGGGGCCTGGTGGCTGAAGGAGCGGGTGGACGGTGTCATCGAGACACTCACCAGCTACCGCGTGCAGAAGGCTGACCCGACCGGGGAGGGCGTTTGCCTCTTCCTTGACGGCCCGAAGGAAACCGCCATCGACGTGGATCATGTGATCGTCGGGACCGGGTTCCGCATGGACGTGTCCCGTATTTCGTTTCTCCCCTCCGACCTCCGGTCGGAGATCTCCACTCTTGGGAATTACCCCGTGGTCAGCAAGGTCGGGGAGTCGTCGGCCCGCAACCTGTACTTCGCGGGCGCGCCCGCCGCGGCCAACATCGGACCGTCTATGCGTTTCATCGCGGGCACCCATAACCAGGCGCGCCCGCTTGCGCGGAAACTGGCCAGTCGCGCCCGTTCGGCCAAGTGAGGGCCAGGTAAGTCAACGGCCGCAGCTGCGGCAGCCGCTGGTCCGCTGCGGGACCAGCGGCTGCCGCATGTGACGCGCAGGCGCGCGTATTCGCTTATCAGCTTGACCGAGTTGCCCCATCCTTCGGGGCTTCGTATGACATGACAAGGATTGATCATGGCCGTGGTAATCCCTGACAGATCCGCCTCCGATGTGACTGGGGAAGCGGACGGGACGTACGACATCCTGATTTTGGACGGGACCTACAAGCAGAGCCTGACGAGTGCCCGAAGCCTTGGCCTGGCCGGGCTGCGTGTCGCTGTTGGCGAGAGTGTCCCCCACTATCATCCAGACCGTGGAGCGGCATCATGGCGTTCCCGTCACTGTGCGCGCGCCGTGGCGCTGCCGGACTACAACGCCGACCAGGCGGCCTACGTGGAGACGATTGTCTCGTTCGTCCGTGATCATCAGGTCAGGGTGGTCTTGCCGACCGGAGATGCCAACATCGTGATGCTGGCACCGCACCGGAAGCGGTTCACTGACCTTGGCTGCACCCTCGCGGTGGTATCGGATACGGCGTTTGAGATCGCTAACGACAAGGTCCGTACCCTTGAAGTCGCGGACAAGCTTGGTATCGCCTACCCGAAGTCGATTCCGGTGACCGACGCACAGGACCTGCCTGCGGTTGCGGCTGAGTTCGGATACCCGTTCGTACTCAAGCCGACGATCTCGTGGACGGGTGAGGTCAAAGACCGGGTCTCGCCTATCGAGGTGGTCAACGAAACCGAAGCCGTGGCGGCAACAACCCGCTACCTCGCGACCGGCTGTGAAGTCCTTGCCCAGCAGTGGGTGCCGGGTCGCCGTGAGGGGGTGACCCTCCTTCTTGCCGACGACGAGGTGCTGGGGCTCTGCGGGGCCGTCGCGCATCGCACCGTCCCCCCGCTCGGCGGCGTCTCGGTCATGCGCGAGAGCATCGCGGTCCCCGAGGACATTCTGGACGCGTCCATCAACCTGGCCAAGACCATCGGCCTGGACGGCCCATGCGAGGTCGAATGGAGGCGCGACGCCGACGGCCGCCCATTGCTCATGGAGGTCAACGCGCGGCTTGCTGGAACGCTGGAAAACGCGAACCGCTCCGGTGTCGACTTCCCGTTGCTGGTCTGGCAGTGGGCGACCAAGCAGCCGATTCAGCCGGTGCTGACGTATAGGACAGGTGTCCGGACGCGGTGGCTGTCCGGGGAGCTGCAGTGGCTCCGGGCGAACATTAGCCAGCCGGGTCGCCCGGATACCATGTCGGCGTCACGAGCTGTTTGGGCATTCCTATGGGAATTTGTGCGTACTCGTCATTACGACTACCTCGACCACAGTGACCTATGGCCAGCACTGGGGGAGTTGTTGCCCCTGGGCATGATTCCCAAGAAGCGATCGCATAAGAGCTAACCTCCGTCGCGTAGAGGTCGACCGCTTTCTCGAGAATTACCGTCGTCTAAGGCACTGTCATCAGAAATCGGTACATGCCCGAATTTCCGGTAATTCGGGTTACCATGAGGGGGCCCCGCAGCCCAAGGGCAGAGGCTGGCCTCCTAAAAGGGCCCTGGTGTCGGTTCGATCCCGACCGGGGGCACCTATAACGCCGAAGAGCCTGAGACGGCGGCGGATTTCGTACTCGCGGACGATCGCTGCAGCGTAGCGGTCGCAGGTGCCGTGTGATGCCGGCCGTCGGCGATGACGCCGCCGCGGTGCAGCGGGATCAAGGGCAGGATAAAAGCAGGATAAAAAGGATTCATGATCTCGCCTGAGGACGCGGCGATCGTCGCCGCGCAGCCGGGACGGGCCCCGCGCGGCCTGCGCGCGGTCGCCCACTGCTGCCCGTGCGGGCTTCCGACGTCGTGGAGACGGCGCACCGCGACTACCTGGCCCGCAGGGATGCCGCGGCGGCGGCGGCAGGAGTCGAGCCCTTGCCATTGGGGACGCAGTCCGCGGACGGCATGCCGGACCGGGTAAAGTGCCTGCACGCCCTCGCCGCGCATGAGCTCGCCGCGCCGGGCACGAGCCCGCTCGGCCGCGAGGCCCTGGAGGCGGCAGGCCAGTGGTGGTCGCGCGGTCCCTGCGTCAGCACAGAGGAGAACACGTGACCATGCGCGTCGCCGCCATCGACTGCGGCACGAATTCCATCCGGTTGCTTATCGCGGACCTGAACCCGGGAATTCTCGGGGATGACGGCCACGACCACACGTCTCCGCTGACCGACGTGACCCGTCAGATGCGCATCGTCCGTCTCGGCGAGGGCGTGGACCGGACGGGACGGCTCGCGGCGGCGGCGCTCGACCGGACCATGACCGCGCTGCGGGAGTACGCCGGGCTGATCGCCGACGCGAAGCCCGCAGCGGTCAGAATGGTCGCGACGAGCGCCACCAGGGACGCGGCGAACTCCCAGGAGTTCACCGACCGCGTCCTTGGCATCCTCGGCGTCGCGCCGGAGGTCATCACCGGCGACGAGGAGGCCTGGCTGTCGTTCACCGGGGCGACGAGGGAACTGGCGGGCACACCGCTCGCCACCGAAGGGTCATGTCCGCCGCCTTACCTCGTTACTGACATAGGCGGCGGTTCCACCGAGTTCGTGCTCGGCGGAACCGACGGGGTGACGGGCGCGCGCTCGGTGAACATCGGCTGCGTCCGGCTGACCGAGCGGCACCTGCACGGCGACCCACCGTCCGCGGCGCAGATCGAGGCCACTGTCAGGGACATCGATACCGCCCTCGACCAGGCGGCCGCCGCCGTGCCGGGGGAGAAGGCGCGGACGCTCGTCGGCCTCGCCGGGTCGGTCACCACGGTCGCGGCGATCGCGCTCGGCCTTGAGGAGTACGACTCCGTCCGCATTCACCACTCGCGGATCTCCGCGACGCGGGTCCACGAGATAGCCGCCGGTCTGCTGGCCATGACGCGCGCGGAGCGGGCGGCCATCCCGGTCATGCATCCGGGCCGGGTTGACGTGATCGGCGCCGGCGCCCTCATCCTCGACCGCATCATGACCAGGTTCGGCTTCGCCGACGTGCTCGTCAGCGAGCACGACATTCTCGACGGCATCGCCTGGTCCCTGGTGCCCGGGTGAACCCGGCCCAAAGCCCGGGGCCGGTCGCCCCGGGAACGGGATGGCCGGAGGATCCGGCGACCCCGGCGACGCCGGTGGCGGCCAGCGCGGCCGAGGCCGCCGCGCTGGCCGCGAGCGCTCCCGACCTCGGCGAACTCGTGGCGCGGCAGTCGGTCTGCCGGGCCTGTCCCCGGCTGGTGACCTGGCGGGAAGAGGTCGCGGCCGTCCGCCGCAAGTCCTTCATGCGCGAGACGTACTGGGGACGCCCCGTGTACGGCTGGGGCGACGACGCGCCGGCCATCCTCATCCTCGGGCTCGCGCCCGCCGCGCACGGTGGCAACCGGACCGGCCGCATCTTCACCGGGGACAGGAGCGGCGACTTCCTGTTCGCCTCGCTGCACCGCTGCGGCCTGGCCAGCAAGGAGACGAGCGTGACCGCCGGGGACGGCCAGCAACTGACCGGCGCGCGCATGGTCGCCGCGGTGCGCTGCGCCCCGCCGGAGAACAAGCCGACCCCGAACGAGCGCGACACCTGCGCGCCCTGGCTCGCCGCCGAGTTCCGGATGATCGCCGCAACGCTGCGCGTCGTCGTCTGCCTCGGCGGCTTCGCCTGGCAGGCGCTC
>Ga0070679_100002490_pt1 | contig 16691 bp, 10 predicted proteins | sample KBSC63BmetaG_FD_65652 | JGI IMG/M metagenome (GOLD analysis project Ga0070679, IMG submission 65652) | Corn rhizosphere microbial communities from Kellogg Biological Station, Michigan, USA - KBS C6-3B metaG | ecosystem: Host-associated > Plants > Roots > Rhizosphere | place: USA: Michigan... | reverse complement strand
GACCATCTCAACGGCCTTCTGGCGCGCATCGGCTTTGGCCGTCACCCGCACGTCAACGGCATCGCTTTTGGCGTAGGTGGCGACGGTTGGATTATCGCAGTGCAGCAACTCGCCCAGCTTCTCCTCGACGGTCGATTCGCCAAGCCCGGAGACGCGGAAGAGTCGCGTAAAGATCGAGCCAGCGCCATTCTGACCCACCAGGCGCGGCGCGGCTTCCTTTTCCCACATGCGATACATCTCGCGCGGCACGCCGGGCATGGCGACGATGATATGCCCATCCTTCTCGACAAACCAGCCGGGCGCGGTCCCCTGTGGATTCGGCAGTGCACTCGCGGAAGGAATCAACGTAGCCTGCTTGACGTTGCTCTCCGGCATGTAAGCGTGACGCGCGGCAAACGCGGCGCGCAACTCTTCTTCCAATCGCGGATCAACCTGCATAGTCTCGCCCAACAGAGCGCTGATCGCCTCGCGCGTGAGATCGTCCTCAGTTGGCCCCAGGCCGCCGGTCATGATAATCAGCTCAGAGCGATCCCAGGCCCGGCGCAACGTCTCGACGATCCGGCCCAGGTTATCGCCAACCTGCGAGACATAATAGAGATCGATCCCCAACGACGAGAGGCTCTGCGCCAGAAAGGTCGCGTTGGTATCAGAGATATGTCCAAGTAAAAGTTCGGTGCCGCAAGAGAGAATTTCAGCTCGCATCGTTCCTGCCTTGTTCTGTTCATCAGTAGCACAGCGCTATTTATGCCTTGCTACATGCCCTAAAAGAATATTGTGCCTCCCCCAGTCTATCATATTGACCAGGACCTTTGGAGTCTAGGGCTTCACCATCTCCGATGCCTTCTCGGCCAGTTTGCGCGCTCTAAACAGAGAGGCGACAATCGCCACGCACAAGACAAAAATGATGACACAGAGCGAAATCCAGACGGGGATATGTATCCAATCCATCAGGATCATCTTGCAGCCAACATAGACCAGGATGACCGCCAGGCCAATTTTGAGATAGTGAAATTTCTGAGTAACGCCCGCGAGGACGAAGTACAACGAGCGCAATCCCAGGATGGCAAAAATGTTTGAGGTATAGACAATAAAGGGGTCTTGCGTAATGGAGAAGATAGCAGGGATAGAATCGAGCGCAAAGATCAGATCGGTAACTTCAATGATCACCAGGGCCAGCAGCAAAGGGGCGGCCATCAGCTTGCCTGCGCGGCGCGTCAAGAAATGGCTCCCCTCGTAGTTATGCGCAATAGGCAGAAAACGCTGGATCAGGCGTACCAGGGGATGCGTCTCAGGCTGGATTTCCTTCTCTTTCCGCATCGCCATACGTATGCCGGTGATGACCAGAAAAGCTCCGAAAAGGTAGAAAATCCAGTGGAAAGCGTCCAGCAGAGCCACGCCAGCCAGAATCAGAACAGCACGCATCAGTAACGCGCCTATGATTCCCCAGAAAAGCACGCGATGCTGATAGATCGGCGGGATACGGAAACTGGTAAAAATCAGCGCAAAGATGAAAATGTTATCGACGCTGAGCGATTTCTCCAACAGATAGCCCGTTAAAAATTGTAGCGCTGTAGTTGGGCCACGGAGGAAATAAAGGCCAGCGTTAAATGCCAACGCCAGAGTGATCCAGATCGCGCTCCAGATCAACGCTTCTTTGATCGAAACCGCGTGCGCCTTGCGTTGAAAAACGCCCAGATCTAAGGAGAGCAGGCCGAGGACCAGGATCGTAAAGCCTAGCCAGGGCCAGATAGCTGCTGTAAACATCTTTCACATCCCTCTGAGAATATTTCTGATATCTACCCCTTCTTAATCGACCTTATCCCTGCAATTATTACAGATATATTGATTAGTATCATTTTTTATTGTACCAGATCCCCGGCTTTTTCTTGATCACAATGTAGACCAGCGAAAATCGGAGTCCCAAACCCTTGCCTTCCAACCGGAGCGACCTGTTATAATAGGCAACGGTGCCTTTGTGTACGGCGCAAAATCCTACGTCCACAACTTCCACGCCAGCGCCTATCGATTCCCAAAAATCAATATCTTGTGCCAATTTAGATCGACGACCACAATATCTTGTGCCAAAACCCTTGAAAAATCTGTTCGTTGCGAGTATACTGTTTTGCGGTAGACAAAATAACAACGGAACGCACGCCAGACACGTCGTTGTGGAGGTGTGGTTGAGCAAGAGTATTGAAGGAGCATGAATCAGTATGTCGGAGAAGCAACAGGTCACGGTAGAGACCGCGCAAAATGTTGAGGTAGTTGAGGCGATTGAGAGTATGGAGACGGGTAAGATGACCCAATTAGAAGGTATTCGCCAAAAAGTATTTATGGATCGCTATTCCCTCAAGGACGCATCCGGGACCGCCCTGGAACACCATCCAGAGCAGCTCTGGAAGCGTGTTGCGCGCGGTATCGCCGAAGTCGAGAAGACGCCAGAGGCCCGCGCCGAATGGGAACAGAAATTTTATGATGCATTAACGGATTTTCAATTTGTACCAGGCGGAAGAATTTTAGCGGGAGCAGGATCAGGGCATTCAGTAACATTTTATAACTGTTTTGTGGTGCCATCCCCGGAAGACAGTCGTCAGGGTATTTTAGATAACTTAAAGCTCATGACCGAAATTATGGCGCGTGGCGGTGGCGTGGGTATTAACCTCTCAACCTTGCGTCCACGCGGCTCCTACATTCGCACTGTCAATGGCACAGCGTCGGGTCCGTGTTCCTGGGCGCAATTGTATTCAGTGGCGACAGGAGATGTAATTCAGCAAGGTGGATCAAGGCGAGGAGCTCTTATGCTTATGCTGGATGACACACATCCAGATGTAGAAGAATTTATTACGGTAAAACGCACAGCAGGCAAGATCGAGCACGCGAACCTTTCGGTCTGTATCTCAGACGCATTTATGCAGGCTGTGAAGGATGACGCTGACTGGAACCTGACCTGGCAGGGCGAGATCAAGAAGACGATCCGCGCGCGCCATCTGTGGGACCTGATCTGCACATCGGCCTGGGAGTCGGCTGAGCCGGGCATGGTCTTTATGGACCGGTATAACAAGCTTTCGAATACATGGTATTATGAGAACATTAGATGTGTTAATCCCTGCGGAGAGCAAGGCCTCCCGCCTTTTGGTGTTTGTAATTTAGGAGCGTTAAATCTCTCTGCTTTCGTAGAAAACGGGCAGATGGATTATGAGCGGCTGACGGAGAAGACGCGGGTGGCGATGCGCTTCCTGGATAACGTGGTCGATTCGACGGAATACTTTATCCCGGAGAACGCGGAGGCTCAGTTGGGGACGCGGCGCACCGGCCTGGGTACGATGGGCCTGGCTGATGCGCTGATCAAGATGGAAATTGCCTATGGCAGCGATGAATCTCTGCCGGTGATCGAGAAGATCTATAAGACGATCCGCGACGCGGCTTATGACGCTTCGGCTGATTACGCGGCGGAGAAAGGCTCGTTCCCACACTTCGAGCGCGAGAAGTATATGCAGGGTCACTTCATCAAGCAGCTCCCGAAGCCGATCCAGGAGAAGATCAAGAAGCATGGCACCCGTAACGCCGTGCTGCTGACTCAGGCTCCAACCGGCACAACCAGCCTGCTGTCGGGCGTCAGTTCGGGCATCGAGCCGGTCTACGACTTCGCGATGATCCGCCGCGACCGCACGGGCGAGCATATTCTCTACCATCCGTTGCTGCAAGCGTGGCGCGACGAGCATACGAACGAAGCCACACCCGGCTACTTCGTCTCGTCGAAGGATTTGACACCGGAAGAGCATGTGCGCGTGCAGGCCGCGATCCAGAAGCTCACCGATTCCAGCATCAGCAAGACGGTAAACGCGCCCAATGACCACACGGTCGAGCAGGTGGAGAAGCTATATCGCCTGGCTTATGAGATGGGCTGCAAAGGCATCACGTACTACCGCGATGGCTCGCGCGACGCGGTGCTGACGCGCATCGAGGACGAGAAGAAGGCCGAGAAAAAAGCTGAGGAGCAGGCGGTGGTGATGACCGAGCCGATCACGTCGATCCAGCAGGGCATCAAACCGCTGCCCACGGTCGTTCACGGCTACACGCGCCATCTCAATTCGCCGGAAGGCAAAGTCAACATCACGATCAATAGCGATGAGCAGGGGCCGTTGGAGGTCTTCATCAACGTTGGCAAGGCTGGTAGTGATATCGCCGCGCTGGCAGAGGCAATGGGCCGTCTGATCTCGCTCAACCTGCGCGTTCTCAGCCCGCTCTCTCAGATCGACCGCGCCAAGGAAATTGCTGAGCAGTTGAGGAGCATCGGTGGCAGCCGTTCGGTCGGCTTCGGCGCGCAACAGGTGCGTTCGATGCCCGACGCTGTGGCCCGCGCGCTTGAGCTGCACCTGGCTTCGCTCCAGGAGCAGGCTGAGCAGCAGTTCGACTTTATCCCGGAGATCAAAGAACCAGCCCACGATGGCAACGGCAACGGGCATAGTAGCGAGGAGAAAGAGGTCGATCCGTTCGCGCTGAGTAAGCTGAGCGTGACCGGCAATCTCTGCCCGGAGTGCGGCTGCAGCACGATGGTCTACGAGGAGGGTTGCAAGAAGTGCTATAGCTGCGGACATAGCGAATGCTAAGCGCAGCATAGCTGACACGACCTGGAGAGACAGGCCAGGAGAAAAGGGAGAGTACAAACGCGTGCTTTCCCTTTTTGCTTACCCGAAACCTGTGAATGGAGGATAAGATAATCGCTCCCTTACTAGTTTATGTTATAATACGCCCAAACTCTCTCACATCGACATTCACAAATGAAAGTTGTTGATCCGGCATCTAACGTGGGTGCTGGAGGATCGGTTGTAGCAATTACCATGAAACGCATCGGCCCATCGTGGGGCTGATGCCTCAGGAGGATCATCCGATGGAAACACCTTTGTCCCCGCTTGAGTTTTTCCGCCGCGCCCGCCGCCTCTATCCTGATCGCGAAGCTGTGATCGACGAGGAATTGCGTCTGACATACGCGGAGTTTGGCGAACGTTGCGATCGCTGGTCTGCCGCGCTCCAACGACTGGGTGTCGCCCAGGGCGAGCGCGTCGCCTACATTGCACCCAACACGCATTCTCAATTCGAATCGTTTTACGCCGTACCCCAGATTGGCGCGGTTCTTGTCCCGATCAATTATCGTCTGATCGCCGATGATTTCATCTATATCATCGGGCATTGTGGGGCAAAGGTGGTGTGTGTCCATAGCGATTATTTAGAGATAGTTGAAGGTATTCGCGGTCAATTGCCCGGCGTTGAACACTTCATCGCGCTTGAAGGGCTGACCGACACTCTCCGCGCGAAAGGTTGGCTCGACTACGAAGCCGAACTGGCGAACTCGCCCACGACTTTCACGCGCCCGCCGATTGCCGAGGATGATCTGCTAACCATTAACTATACCAGCGGCACCACTTCGCGTCCCAAAGGCGTGATGATTACCCATCGCAATGCATATATGAATGTAGTCGGCACACTGGTTCACGTCTCGATGTCGCCCGCCGATCGCTATCTATGGACGCTGCCGATGTTCCACGCCAACGGCTGGACCTTCGTCTGGATCATCACCGCCGCTGGCGGCACGCATGTCTGTTTACGCAGAGTAGAGCCGCACGCAATCTTCACGTTGATCCGCGATGAGGCGATCACGCTGCTCTGCGCGGCTCCGACCGTCCTGATCGGCATCGCCAACGCGCCAGCCGATGTGCAGAATATCTTGCTCTCTATCCCCAAAGAAGAGCGACGCACCGTGCGCGTGCTGACGGCTGGCGCGCCACCGGCTGCTGCCACGATCGAGCGCGTCGAGGGTGAATTGGGCTGGGAAATCATTCATGTCTATGGCCTCACCGAGACAACTCCGTTCATCACCATCTGTGAGCAACGCCCGGAGCACGCAGCACTCTCCCTACAGGAGCGTGCAACCATCAAAGCGCGTCAGGGCGTCGAGTTAATTACCTCTGGCGAACTCCTGGTGATCGATGGGGCAGGCAACGAGGTGCCACACGATGGCGCGACGCTCGGCGAAATCGTGGCTCGCGGCAACGTCATCATGAAAGGCTATTACAACGATCCAGACGCCACAGAGCGCGCCTTCATGGGAGGATATTTTCACAGCGGAGACGCGGCGGTTGTTCATCCAGACGGCTATGTGGAGATCCGCGATCGTCTCAAAGATGTGATTATCAGTGGCGGCGAGAATATCTCTTCGGTCGAGGTTGAGGGTGTTCTGCTGCGCCACCCGGCCATTCAGGAGGTCGCGGTCGTGGGCATGCCGGACGAGCAATGGGGCGAGTCACCGCATGCCTTCGTCGTTCTCAAGGCCGGACAGAGCGCCACAGCCGAGGAACTGACCACCTTCGTGCGCGACCGCATGGCCCATTTCAAAGTGCCGAAAGCTTTCGTGTTTGTGACTGAATTGCCCAAAACCGCCACCGGCAAAATCCAGAAATATGTCCTGCGTGGCGGCAAAGCAGCGATCGCAACCCAATAAGCGTGTCAGATGCACGAATTACGCCTTCGTGAATAAATAGCCGATCTTTACTGTATCGTCATAGAGGACCGATTTATCATGTCCTGCCCGATTCAGCGGGGCCTTTCGCCTAACTACCAATTCGCCCTTGCGCGATTCGCCGTCCATGGGTACGTGCAAGTATCTTCGAGCGGCATTTGTGGTATAAAGGCACTCCCCGATGAATCGGGAAAAGGCACGATAAATCGGTCTTCTATGAGAATAACAGCGAGACGGGCAATACCTGGGCCTCTCCACCAGTTAAGGGGGCACTACTGGCAAATTTCGTCAGTGGTTTGAATCGCCTTTGAGCAACTGCAAGACGAAAACAAAGACACAGGCACCGAGAAACGCGATCAGCAAGCTGCCCCAGAAATGGAAGATGCCGGAAATGTTGAGCAGACTGGCCAGATAACCACCGATGACCGCGCCGATCAGACCCACGATCGTATTGCCCAGGCAGCCATAGCCGCGTCCGCGCACCACCGAACTCGCCAGCCAACCGGCCAGCGCACCCAGGATCAGCCAGCTTAACAAATCAAAAACCGCGAAGTGTACCCCTGGTATCGGAATATACATGTGTTGCTCCTTATAAACAGTCTATGTGACAAAGATTCCACGCGAGAGAAGTATGTATCGCTTGATATATACGCGCGAAAAACGCCGGGGGTTTGATTTTGGTGTGCGGGAAAAGTCATTCTTCACATCTCTGGTGAAAAGTAGGACTATGGTCCATTCTTGCGTATCAATAGGCTACTTCTTGCGATGAAAATAGTGTACACTATCGTTAAGAGCAACCTGTACTGGAAGAAAAGGTGTGTGTCTTCTGCGAGAAAACTCGTGCCGGGGAAATTGTGAGCTATACCACAGTCTTATGCCTATTGGATGGTGTACACTCTCTAAAAACACTGTTTACTTATATGTTGAGGAGTATTTTGATGCGGTCCAGTCTCATTGAATCACGCCCCGCGCCTGTGGCCAATGGTTATCATCCTCAGTCTGCGTTTCGTCCTCAACGACCGCTTACACCACCTCCGGTCGCGTCACAATCACCAGCACAGGGCTTTGCGTTGGCACCAGCGGAAGGCTGGTTGCCACTCCTCTTACTCGCGGTCGCGGTCTATAGCGTAGTCTACTCGGTGACAATTGCAATTACCATTAGCCATACAGGTATTCTCTGGATAACGACCGCGTTTGGTCTGCTTGGCGGGTTACTGGTGGCGAAAAACAAACGCTTTCCTCAAGCGCTCCTGCACATAGCGGCCTGCATTCTCGGTTACTGGCTGGCACTCTGCGCGACAAGCTATCTGGCCTATCATGTCTCGCTCATGACCATTCTCTCAAACCTGCACGCGGTCATCTCAAATGGTCTCGCGCTTACCGGAACGCCCGAAAGCTCGATGATCTTTCTCTTTTACCTGGCCTTTCTCTGTTTTTTCCTTGGCTATTTTGGAGCCTGGCTGGTCTATCGCGCCCATCTACCCTGGCTGGTCGGGGTAGTCTATACGTCGATCATGCTAGTCAATCTGAACTATGTAGGCAGAGCAAACCTCTCGTGGCTGATCGTGCTGCTCATTGGCGCACTGATTCTGCTGATTGCGCGTGTGCAACTGGCCAATCAACTGAGCGTCTGGAAGAACGAGGGACTGTATACCGACCCGGTCTGGTTGCGCGCGCTGACCTCCCGCTTCTTGAGTATCGTGAGCCTGTTCATCCTGCTGATCCTGCCTTTTAGCTGGTTCCTGCCGATCGCGGGCGAGCCAGCAGCGGGTGCAAATTTCTGGAATAACCTGGGCAATGCCTGGACCAATATCACTCATGCCAATTTCTCGGTGCTGACCAATCCGGGGAGCCTGTTCAACTCATCCGATCCGGCAGCCAACTTCTTCAGCAATCAATTGACCATCACCGGCTCGGTCAATCTGCCCGCTGGCCAGGTACTTTCGTACGTCACCGGCTCGGACACTCGGGGCGAATACCTGGAGGGTTTTACCTTCGATACGTTTGACGGCCATACCTGGACTACGCGCACCGAGAGCGTCAAAACACCCTATCCCGCCAATGCCTCGCTTCCACAGGACAATCGCGAAGCGAGCTACAATCAGTTAGCGACCACCGTGACCATCCTACAGCCACCCGGTGGTACCGAACACTTTATCTTTGGACCCGCCGAACCTGGCAGCTTCTCGGTGCCAGTGACGCTCCTGACCGACAATACGGGCGATTTTACCTCAGCCTGGACCCAGACAGATCCCTTGCGGCCCAACGAGACGTATCATGTCACGTCCGATATCTCGGCGGCGACTCCGCAAGATCTCTCGTCGATCCCGTTCCCGATTGATCAATCAAACATCTGGCCCAGTGATCCCAACGAGCAGACGCTCCAGCGCTATGATCTGCAAATCCCGAAAAGTATCTCATCGGAGGTGCGGGCAACCGCGAACATCTGGACCAATGGCGCACCTACGATGTATGACGCGGTCATGGCGCTCCAAAATCACCTGACTGACCCCAACACCTTCACGTATTCGCTGAACAATCCGTCAGTTCCGGCCAATACCGATGCTGTTACCTGGTTGCTGCACACGCATAGCGGCTACTGCACCTACTACGCGACCGCGATGACCATCATGGCCCGCGAATTGGGCATTCCGGCCCGTGTCGTCAATGGCTTCAGCGAGGGGCACTATGATACTCAGCAAAAAGCCTGGGTGGTCGATGGCAGCGAGGCTCATAGCTGGGTACAGGTGTACTTCCCAAACTTCGGCTGGATCAACTTTGATCCCACGCCAGGCTTCTCCGTCAAGAACGCGACCAGCCCGACGAACACAGTCGCACCGGGCGCAACGAAAACACCGGCAACGGGCACGACAAACCCGAATAAGCATAAGCAGCCCGATCCGCAGGCCACCACGACCACAAACCAGCACAACAGCGCCGCGTCTCCCATCGGTGGTGGTTTCGCCGGACAAAATCTGTTCCTGACCTTCTCGCTGCTGATCTTGCTTGGCTCGCTCGTGATCTTCGGCCTCGCGATCGCGCGTTATCGTGGCATGCGCGGGCAACTCGCACCAGCCGCTTCGGTCTACGCGCGTCTCTGTCGCGTCGCTCGTCTGATCGGTTCACCGCCCGAATCCTGGCAAACGCCATACGAATATACCTTTGCCCTGAGCAAGCGTTTCCCCCAGGCTGCGAATGCGCTCCATCGGCTGGCCGATCTTTTCGTACGCGAACGCTGGTCCAAGCCACAGCCAGTTGTCGCGCAACGCGAAACGCAAGAACTCAATACGCTCTGGCAACAATTGCGCAACACACTGCTGCGCTCTCCATTCACAAAGAAGCGCTAAATAAAGGTAACGTTACATCAAATATATCTGAATACATTTGATGTAACGTTACCTTTTGATTTGTCTCTCGTTTTAATTAGATGAAGTGCTCATTATTAATAGCGTGTGGTTATGTGTGGATGATATGCGTGAGTCGCATATCTGGATGTGGAGGAGCGCTGCAATGAGTAACGAACAAGCTCTATTACATTGCACTTTTGGGTGGGGTAAAACCTGCCGTCTGTATCTTGATTCTCTGGAAATTGCCGGTAAAGCGTATAATTTAAATGATCTCACTGCGATCTATCCTACCTACCGGAACGTTTTGGGTGTGCCATCCGCGCGCCTGGAACTCTCTTTTGGCTCTGAACACCTGGTTTTACGTGGTATCCCTGAGACAGACACGGCTCGTCTCTTAGTTTCCCAGCTACAACCGTATTGTTCCGCCGAGCCACACGTCTCGCACTCGCGTTCCCGTTCTGTCCAGGCCCGCACTGAGGCCAGAGCACAGGCCAGAGCCTGGGAACGTACAAGCAAATTGCCCGCGCTCTCCGCCGCGCCAGCAAAAGATGAGCCAACTGGGCACGCTGCAGATACGCGCAAACGCACGACTCCTACGCGTTCCCTTTCGCTCGACGATGACGAGCTGTTTCTCGACGAGGAGGACGGCCAGGACGAGCAAGCCAAAGCCTCCAATAAATCGCCGCGCGAGCAGGCTGAAACTGCGCAAGCGAGTGATGCGTCTGATGCAGAGGTCGCGCTTGAGCAACCAGGTGGCGTGCCTCACGCGAAGAGTGTGGGCGAAAAAGCAGACAATAAGCCTCACATAAAAAGTCTGCGTGAGAAAGCAAACGCAAAAGCCACGCGCAAGAAAACGAGTGAACCGCGCCGTGAAAAGCCTGCGCAACAGAAGCACATTGAGATGCCTGTGGTGGACGCGGTATTTGCGCCTATGCCTGACGTTGAAGAGTACATGCCCGCGCCCGCGCCGGAAGATCCCTGGCCACTGGCCTCCGAGCAGCCGATGCATACGCCACGCCTGCAACCGCCCTTGCGCTCAGTCCATTTGATTTCGCCAGAGCAAAAGTTGCTGGATACCAACTCAATGCCCGTCCCGGCAGTCAAATCGAGCGTGCTGCCAATTATTCACGTGCCAGTACGCCTCCAGCCCGGCGAGTGCGCGCATTACAGCATCGGCGCATCCCTGTGCAGCGACCGCATCTCTGGCTCTGACCGCGCGCCCTATCCGCCACTGGATCACGGCCTGATGATCCTGACCAATCGGCGTATTTTCTATATTGGCAAAAAGAGTCAGCTCATCCTGGCCTATACCCATCTCTGGTATGTTTCGCTGCTGCATGGCGCGATCGCATTGCATATCGAGCAGCAGTTTCGCCGCATCATCATCGAGGTTGAGCATCCGCACGAATGGGCAAGCCGCATTGAGCAGCTTTCGTTCATCGCGCGTAGGACGCAACCTCGCTCAGAATTGCCCACGTTGCTCGTCGCCGCTCTCCCAGGCATGCAGGCTTCGTCCCTGAGCGCGGCGACCCTCAAACGCCCCGCGTTCAAAAAGCCCGCCGCCATCAGCCTGGCCCAACAAATGTCCCCGGTTGCCAATGCGCCAGTTCTTGACGCGCGCATTGTAGAAGCTGAGACGGTAGAGTTGATCGGGCAGGGTGATCGAAGTTCCGCTGATGCGAACACGTTGGAGTTCTCGCTTAAGGCGGAGGAAAACACAGCCGACGAGCCTGAGCAGCAGCTTGATCTGGCAGAGGTCATCACACACAATCTTGCCGAATATTTTGCCCCGTTGGAGCAACAGTATCTCGCATTCCAGACAGCTCAGGTAAATGGGACAGTTCGGGAGATCCCTGAAGCAGCGGTCCAGGAAATCGAGAAGGGACTACAAGCACGAGAGAGCGAGCGAAAAACGAAGACAGGGATGTTAGAGGAGCCTGGGAAAGGGCCCGCGTGGGATGAGAATGCCTGCGAAAATATCAATACGCAACCGCTCTATCAACGGACCGCTGGACTGACCGAGAAACAGACCGAGACCCTATCCTTTGAGCAAGACGCTGCTCCGACTGAAAAGCACACCAGTACCTTACTCAAAGGGCAGACCGACGCGCTGACCACCAGGCAGACCGACAGACTGGCGCAAGAACAGACCGACGAGGAAGATGACCAGACCATCGTCCTGCGTCATCGCCAGGCAGGGCCGCGCGCCGGATTAGACCAGGGTGAGCCAGCTTCCGCTCAACGCCCCGAACTGGAAATCACCGATCGGTACCCACGTGTGCGTGGCTCGCGTTTGCCCGCGTATGCGCGGAGAATGCCACCGGCCCATCGCTCAACTGAACGAGCAGGATATCGCTCAGCCTCGTTACTGATTCGGCGCACAAGCAGATTGACCAATTCATGATGTCTATCAACCACTCTGCACATAGCGCGCACATTTCTCTCTATCCGGGCTGGATGCGCTTTTTGGAAAGGATCTGATAAAAATGCTCGATACTCTGATGGTGTTATGGACACGTGGCATCTGTAATCGTCTCTTACAAACTCTGGTGACCTTTCTCTGCCTCTTTACGGCCATCTGCGTGCTACTTTTTCTGGTTACGGCCAGCGGAGTCAAATGGCCAGGTCTGGCGGTCTCAGTCACTCCCGCGACGACAGCCAGCACACCCGCCGTCTCGCCAACCGCGACGCCCGCCCCAGCCTATCCTGGACTTCCGCCTATTCTCCAGAATCCCACGCCGCGTCCACATATACATAGGATTATTCCGTCAGTTATAGGGACGCCGATCGACGAGCCAACGATGTCACCCTACATGCCATCGGACCCAGCGGGCGGCTATCAAACGCTCTTTCCCTGAGAACGCACGCCCAATGCTGAGGTAGTTCTGGGCAAACGAAAGGGACGAACAGTGTAGCGTCTCTAGGATGTTAGTTACTGTTCGCCCCTCTTTGCTTGAGTAAACCTTGCTGTGGATCTACTCAAGTGTTGCCTGTCTCCAGGCATTTCAAGCTTAGTCGATTTATGGAGAGAATGCAAGCGCGGCAGCGCCACCGCACGATGTTCTCCGCAAAAATTGACCATAGTTATCACAGGGACAGGCGAAAGTAGAGTTCGCGGTGTTGCAGTTCAAAGCCCAATGTTTGATAGAGGCGTATCGCTGGCTGGTTGTCCTCCCAGACATGCAAATCGAGAGCGGCCAGGTGCAATTCATCGTGAGCGTAGGCCAGGATATGCCGGAAGAGTTGACGCGCCAGGCCATGCGCGCGAAAGTCGGGATGCACGATCACTCGTTTGATATAGCCAACCGCGTTGGTCGTCGCGGTTGATGGGGGTATCATAAGTTCAGCTTTGGCAACCGCTTTTTCCTCAATCTCAGCCAGAAAGACCAGCGTACATTCGTGGGTGGAGGGATCGACCGAGCCAAAATACTTTTCCATCTCGCGGTGAATATTGCGTGTCGGCGAACTGCTAAAGCTGTCCAGCTCATCGATCAGAGCAATATCAGCGGCGGTAGCAAAACGAAAGGTGGGCGCAACAAGAGGATAGTTTTCGCTTTTCAGATTTTCAACCATGCTGTCTGCCATCTTGCCTAAGGTAGTTTCTTGCGCGGGAGCATCAGGATGGATACCAGCGCGTAGCCGGAGCAGCACAGCAACAGCAGCGAATAGATGATCGTCTCAAAATCTTTGTTGGACGAAACCAGTTGGGCCAGGCCCCACCAGAGAAAACCAATAAAAACCAGAAAGAGCAGAATAGTGCTCGTAAATTTTTTGCCCATAAGCTAATCCTTCAAGGAAACCCCAGCCTGGCCACCAAGCAGCCGTGTGACCAGGGCACAAATACCTGCACCTATTATAGCACGTTCGACCGGCGCAAAAACAAACTTTTAATCTGATATCCCATCCACAATGTCCGTTCAAGCCTGGGGTAGTTGACGCGACCAGTTCTCTTTCCATAGATAGGAACGGGCCAGCATCTCTTCCGCGCTCTTCATCGAGAACTCGGTCGCGCTCCCGCCCATGATATGCGCGATCTCACGCACACGTTGCTCAGGCCGAAGTTCGTTGACAATGGTCATAGTACGCTCGTCGAAAATCTGCTTGTTGACGTTATAGTGCGCGTCGGCGAAGGCTGCGATCTGCGGCAGGTGGGTGACGCAGATGACCTGGTGGTTGCGCGTCAATTGCCAGAGCTTCTCGCCAACAACCTGGCCGCTCTTACCGCTGATACCCGAATCGATTTCGTCAAAGATCAGGGTCGGAGTCTCGTCGGCCTCGGCCAGAATGGTCTTGAGCGCGAGCATCAGGCGCGAAGTTTCACCACCGGAGGCGATTTTCGTCAGCGGCTTGAACGGCTCGCCGGGGTTGGGTGCGATCAGGAACTGGATACGATCAATGCCCGTAGTGTCACAGGCATAATACTGCTCCGTTTGACCCTCAATGCTCGCGGGAACGCCATTCTCATCGGGAACCTGCACCATCTCGACGGAGAAGCGCGCGCGTTTCATATTGAGATCGTTCAACTGCTCTTCCATCGCGGCAGCCAGGGTCACGGCAGCCGCGCGCCGACGCTCAGAGATCTCTTGAGCAAGCGCACCGATCTCAGCGCGGAACTGGCCATCCTGCCGCTGCAACTGCTCAACCAGTTCGTCGCGATGCACCAGCGCCTCCAGTTCAGCGCGATCCTCGGCGGCACGCTGCAAAATCTCTTCAATCGTCGCGCCATATTTGCGTTTGAGGCGCGAAATCAAATCCAGGCGATCTTCAATATCGGCCAGGCGTTGTGGATCGTCCTCGATATCGCTCTGATAGCTGCTGATGCTGGCGGATACCTCTTCCAGTCGATAGATCGCCTCGGCCAGCCCATCCTCTTCATCTTTGAGATTTTTGTCGAGGCGAACCAGTTCATTGAGCGCGTGCAACGCGGGTCGGAGCTGATCCAGAGCCGACTGAAAATCATCGCTGTTCGTTTCGCCGCCGCTGAGCGCGCCATGAACCTGAGCACAGAGTTCGCGCAAACGTTCGGCGCTATTCAAGACCTTGCGCTCTTCTTCCAGCTCTTCAACTTCGCCCGGTTGCAGTTCAGCTTTCTCGATCTCGTCGATCTCAAAGCGGAGAAATTCAGTGCGCCGGCTGACATCGCGCTCATTCTGTTGCAACTCCAGCAACTGTTTGCGCGCATTGCGCCAATCCGTGACCCTGGCGGCCAACCGATTGCGCAGGGGCAACAGATCAACCACGTAGCGATCCAGGAAATTCACGTGCTGTTCCGGGCGCAGAAGGCTCATATGTTCGCTCTGCCCATGAATATCGACCAGCCAGCTCGCGACCTGCTGCAAGACCTGCTGAGAAACCGCGCGCCCATTGATGCGCGCCACCGTGCGCCCGGAGCGAAAAATATCGCGGGCAAGGATCAGCTGATCGCCTTCCGGCGTAATATCGTACTGGTGCAGGAGAGTAGATAGGGCCACAGCCGCGTCGGCGCTCTCCGCATCGCTTGTCACCGCGCGCGTCGAGGCATCGGCACGTTCGATCGCCTCAAACAGCGTCATGCCATCGTGCGCGCCGTTGTGGTTGAGGTCGGAATCGAAAGATTGCCAGTCGCCGTGAACGGGTGGCAGGGGACGGATCGCGAAAATGCCCTCGACCGAAGCGCGTTCGGTGCCTGCGCGCACAAATTCCGCGCCGATCTTGCCGCCCAACAACGCGTTGACGGCGTCAATGATAATCGATTTGCCCGCGCCTGTTTCGCCTGTAAAGACGTTGAAAAGACGATTCAGGCGGAGATGCAGACTGTCAATGATGGCGAAATCTTTGATGCTTAATTCAAGTAACATAGCAACTCGTCGTACCTTTACAATCCTTCTGCAAAATAGAACGGGCTAGCCATCTTCACGCAACTTGTCCGAAATAATCTGGTAGAAACGGGTAGGCGGCCTGCGCCGGAGAAAACGGGCCTGGTATTGACTTTTGCGTACCGTGACCATTGCCTCGCTCTTAATCTCGCGATTCATCTGCCCATCTGCCGAGAAAACGCCGCCCTGTGTGCCGGTAAAAATCTGAAGCTTGACCACGGCCTCTGGCTGGAGGACCAGTGAACGATCAAAGGCCAGGTGCGGCGCAATCGGCGTGAGCACGCAACTCTCCACCTGTGGATGCAGCAACGGACCACCTACAGCCATATTATAAGCCGTCGAACCGGTCGCCGTACAGAGAATAATTCCATCGGCGTATGTCTTATTATAAAAATGGTCATTGACCCAGATATGGACCTCGACGACACGCGGGAGCGCGCCGCGCGCAATCACCACGTCGTTGAGCGCCAGAAATTCTTCGTGTTCTCCATCCTGCTGAAGCTCTGCCTTGAGCATCGCGCGCGTATCCACCCAGACCGACGCATCGGGTTCCAGGTAGAGCGGCAGTTTCTCAGCCACTTCGTCAGGTTCCAGTTCGGTTAAAAAGCCCACACGCCCAAAGTTGACCCCCAGGATCGGCACGTTGACGGGCGCACAGAGGCGGGTCGCGTGCAGAATCGTGCCATCGCCGCCCAGCACCATCACAAAATCGCACCCTTCGAGGCGGTAATCAGCCTGTTCTTCTCCCTCGTCGCGCATATCAATCACGCGCACATCATGTCCCTCAGCCTGTAATTGCGGTGCAATCCAGTGGGCAAGTTCGTAGGTATCCTGTTTCCGTCCTTGATAGAGGAGGGCTATCGCCTTTTTCATGAAAAATACTACTCCCTGGCGCGCAGAACAACGCTGAGCATTAATGCCGTACATCTGTTCGCTTTCACAAACGCATAGTAATGGTATGCCATCAGGCGG
>Ga0070679_100002489_pt1 | contig 16692 bp, 14 predicted proteins | sample KBSC63BmetaG_FD_65652 | JGI IMG/M metagenome (GOLD analysis project Ga0070679, IMG submission 65652) | Corn rhizosphere microbial communities from Kellogg Biological Station, Michigan, USA - KBS C6-3B metaG | ecosystem: Host-associated > Plants > Roots > Rhizosphere | place: USA: Michigan... | reverse complement strand
TCTCGGTCAATCTGACAAAAGTGTCGTAATTAGCCGGGCGAAAACGGGAAATTCGTGCTCGAATCGTCAAGGGATTGACGATCGCTACGGCTCGCGTGCGACATCTCGCCACGCTGTCCCTGCGACCTTTCGCCACGGGGGCTCGGCAGCGTACGAAGTTGACCCCCCGTTTGCGCTGAACTACGGTTTTCTCGTGCGATCGCCTGGCATCGGACTCGGACTGGGACTCCTGTTGGCGGTCGTTCTCGGTTCAGCGGTTCACTGCACCATCGAGCACATCCCGCATGTGTATTGCGCCGCTGAAGGCGACTGCGCGGATTCGGCGCCCTACGTCCACTGCGACGTCATGCACCACTCGTGCGTCATCCCCGACGGCGGCGGCGGCAACGGCGGTGACGGGGGAGGCGTCGGGCCCGACATGATCTGCGGCTCGTCGGCCGAGTGCAGCGACGTGGCGCCGATCTGCTTTGTGGGACGCTGCCGGGCGTGCGAGGGAGCGGGCGACGATCCGCAGTGCGTGGCCCACGACTCGACGACGCCCCGCTGCAACGCGCCGACGGGACAATGCGTCGCGTGTTTGATGTCGGCCGACTGTCCGAAGGCGGCGCCCGTCTGCAACGTTGCCAACTTCACCTGTCACAAGTGCGTCGCGCACTCCGAGTGCTCGTCCGGCATCTGCGACACGACCAACGGTACCTGCGTCGACGCGACCGACATCGCCTACGTCAACAACGCCTCGGGCGCATGCAGCGACACGATGCACGCGAGCACGCCGACGATGCCTTACTGCCAGATCCAGTATGCAGCGTCGAACGCGCCGCAGAAGTTCATCCTCGTGAGCGGCAGTGCGACCGCCTACAATGCGCTCGCACTGAACGCGACGACGACGGCGATTGGCCCGTTGACCATCGTGGGGCCGGCGGGTCGCGGCACGGCCATGAAGGCTACGGTCACGTCCACGACGCTACCTGCGCTGTTCGCGTCGACCACGGCAGCAGCGCTCACCCTGACGGTCGATGGGCTCGATTTCATCGGAGCATCGGGCGCCGCCGCCAATGCCGAGGGCATCAAGTGTCAGGGCGGGTCGGCAACGGCGACGTTGACGATCAAAAATTCGACCATCGAGATGAGCGGCACGAACGGAGTCAACAGCTCCGGCTGCGTCCTGGCGCTCGACGCGAGCATCATCTCCGCGAACGCGAGCGAAGGGGTCCTCGTCGCCTCCTCGACCTATGTCATCACCAACAACATCATCCACCACAACGGCAGTAACTCGGGCCTGTCCGGCGTCAACATCGATGCGGCGTCGACGGGGACTTTCGCCTTCAACACCGTCGCCGCCAATGGCGGCGCCAACGCGGCCTTTGGCGGGATCGTGTGCGCCGCGAACGGCAGCAACAAGCTGATCGAGGACTCGATCGTGGCGCAGAACGCCGCGAGCCCGATGTCCAACGGATCGCAGTTCACCGGCAAGTGCCAGCTGCAATCGGTGGTGACGGGACCCGACGCGTTCTCGGGCGCAATCCAGATGGCGCCGGCGTTCCTCTCGATCACCGACTTCCACCTCGACACGACGGGCGGCGCACTGGCGACGAACCAGGCCTGCTGCATCGACAAGCTCGCGGGCGCCACGACCCCGAACGCCACGCACGACGTCGACTTCGGGCCGCGCCCGAAGGTTCCGGGCGGCAAGCTCGACATCGGCGCGCACGAAGCGCAATAGCTACGGCACCTCGTACGCTCCGATGTCGACGGCGCCACCCGCCGCCTGCGGCCGAGGCGCGCCGACGAGATCGTGGGCCGGCGCGCCGGCGCTGACGCCCTGGTCGACCAGCGCACAGGGAGGCGCATTGCCCTTCTTCGGGCGATAGTCGCCGTTCGTCGGGTCGACGAATAGCTGGGCCTACGTGCACGTCGAGATGTCCTCATTGCTGCCAGGCGCACCGACGAATGCGTTGCCCGCCAGTGGCGTCGGGCTGCACGTCGCGGCGTTGGTCTCGGACGGCCCGCCGACGTTGCCGACGATCACCGTGTTGATGAAGGTGGCGAGCGTGTTTGCGCAGTAGAGCCCGGCCGGGAAAGTGCCGGTCGAGACTTCGGAGTTACCCACGACGGTAAGGTTGGCGATCACCATCTTGCCGGCTTCACCGAGCGAGCTGATGATTACGCCACCGAAGTCCGACGTCGAGGTTCCGTTCCCGGTGACCAACAGGTTCGTCAGCGTGAAGTCAGTCTGCCCGAGCAAGATGGCGCCGCCCTTATTGGACCGAACGATCACCGCATCCGCAGCGAGGGTGCAGTGGTTTTCCGCTTGGAGTCCGAGTGCAGGGCCGTTCTCGACTGTCGAGTCGGTCAATGTCAGCGCGAGCACCGAGTAGGAGACGGTCGACGTCGACCCGACGCATTCGATCACTTGTGACCCATCACTGATGCCGGTTCCGTCGAAGACGAACCCGTCGAGAGAGAGGAAGCCCTTCAGGGTCCCGGAGTTCTCGACCTCGACCCCAATGCCCGGGCCCATGGGCTTGATCAGGGGCTTGCCGATCCCGACCGCGGCCGCCACGTAGTCGTTGTTCCCGATCAGCGTTGGCGTCGCGGTCAGCCGCTCGGGATAGGTCCCGGCGAACACGACCACGGGTTTGCCACCATTCATCGCCGACTGGTTCAAGCCATGTTGGACGGTGCAGAAAGGCAGGGTGAAGGAGCCCGGATGCCCGTCGGAACAGCCGGCGGTCGGCGCATTGTTGACGTAGAACTGGTTGGCCTTGTCGGCGCATGCGCCCGTCGCGACGGTGCAGATCCCGCTCGCGCAATCACTGTTCTGGTGGCACGGCCCGCACGAGTGCGTCGACAGGTTGCACGTCTCGTGGCTCGCGTCGCACTTTTCGTTGTCGACGCATTCGACGCAGGCGCCGTCGGGTCCGCACAGCGGCGTCGTCGGATGATTGGTCGCGCAGTCGCTGGATGAGCCGACGGCGCCACACGACGTGCAGGCCTGCTGTGCACCGCAAATCGGTGCGCCGGCCGGACAGTCCGCCGAGGTCGCGCATGATTGCACGACCACCATGTCCGACTGGCTGCCCATGTCGACGAGGTCGGGAAGATGGCCGGTCCGATAGCAGCGTCCGTCGCCGGCACATTCGAAGCCCTGGGGACACGCGTGCGCCGGATCGGGGGCGCATTGCAACGTTCCGTCGTCGGGCAGCGCGGCGCAGGCCGAGGTCAAAAGAGGAATGATCCACACGAGGCGCATCATCGAGGCCTCCGGGTGCCCAGGGTCCATACGACGGTTCCGGCGACGATCGCGGCTCCGCCGATCACGAAGCAAGCGATGTCGGCGGCGCGATAATTCTGCTGGCGCTCGTCAGCAGAGAAGTCGTAGATGCCCGTCTTCGGGTGGTAGGCATCGTCGCCGGCTTGCTTCGAGAGGACCGCGAAGGCGATCCCCACGCCGACGACCGCCAGCCCCGCCGATGCGACCGCCACGCCGGCGATTTTCTTGCGCCGGCCGGTGTCGTGCTGTGCGGCCGCCTCCACCACCGGCGGGCTCGAGGCCGGCACGGGCATGGGCAGGGCTGTCGGCGGCGATACACGCGCCGTCGAGGTTTCGGTGTCCGTGGCGGCCTGCAGTTCGCGGATCCGATCTTCGACCTCGGCGCGGTTCGGGGCGTCGGGGACGTTGCGGAGGTAGGCTTTGTACGCGAGCAACGCCTGCGGGTATTCGTGCGCGAGGCGGTGGGCCTGGCCGAGGTTGAAGAGGAGGGCCGGGTCGTCTTTGGCCTGATAGGCGGCTTCGTATTCCTTGGCGGCGTCGCCGAAGCGGCCGAGATCGTAGAGACGTTTGCCCTTGGCGTAGTGCTCGCGCGCGGCCGGTACGTCGTCGACGTGCTGCCCGCGACATGGGGCTGCAACCAGCAGGAGCCCGACGGCGATGATCACGCCACGCAAACGCATCACGATCATTATCGCCGAGCCGCGAAAAAAGTTGCGGGCCGAGCGCCGGACGCGCCCTACGGCAGCGCGAGGACCTGCTCGACGTACGGGAAGTCGGGGCCCGACGTGACGTGCACGTAGCGGTTGCCCGAGCCCATCGCCACCGCCGCCGCGGGGAACGTCACCGTCGCGTGGCCCGAGGCGTCGGTCATCGTGTGCGCCGTTCCCGTCGCGAAGAAGTCGTCGACCATGAGCACGCCGTCGACGGGCGCGTTGGCCTGCGCCACGTTCATCGCGTCGGTGACCACGACGTCGATCGACAGATCACCGTTGGCCGCGTTCGACGCCGTCAGCGTCGCTTGCCACAGCTTGTCGTCGAGCCCGGTGAACTGCGACGGATCGTCGGCGAGCAGGAGGCCGAGCGCCTTGTCGAAGTCGTCGACGTCCTGCGCCTCGGCGCCGAGGTCGACCTTGTCCGGCGTGTCCTCGATCGTGTGGTACCAGGGCGAATCGACCGCCGTCGACGCCGTGGGTACGCCGTTGCGATAGATGCCCTGGATGTCGGTCGGGATGATGCCGCCGAAGATCGTGGGCACGAGCTCCATGCCCGCATAGAGCGGATAGTCGATGCCGAGGTTGGCCGTCTTCAGCGCGTCGTCGAGGACCTGGTGGTTCGAGCGCGCCAGCCCGAGCAGCGACGAGTCGCGCGCCGACGGCATCTCGAAGTTGATGACCGCGAGGATCGGATCCCTGGTGACGATGCGGTGCTTGCGCAAAAAGTCGTAGCCGCCGTAGAGCGCGACCTCTTCGCCGTCGTAGCCGACGAAGACGAGCGTGTAGCGCGGCTTGCCCTCGTGCTTGCGCCGCTCGGCCATCGCCAACAGAGCCGCGATGCCTCCGCCGTTGTCGCACGATCCGGTGAACCAGGTGTCGTAGTGCGCGCCGAGCACGATCATGCCGCTCGCGTCCGAGCCTTCGATGCGGCCGATAACGTTCGATCCCGTCGCCATCTCGCTGTGCGCCTGCACGTCGATGACCGCGTGCAGCGGCTTGCCCGCCATCGCCGCGGCCTCGAGGATCTGCCCGTCGGCGTTGCCGATGGTGATGGCCGGGATCGGCCCGAGCGGCGACCAGCCGTCGAAGCGCACGCTGCCGACCTGGATCAGATCGCCGTCGGCGGCCGAGTTGTAGAGCATGGCGACGGCGCCGGCGGCCGACACGTTCGAATATTGCGCCGAGCGGTGGTAGCTGCGATCGCGATCGAGCAGCGCGATTTTGCCGTGCAGATCGACGGCGGCGACCTCGGCGGGATGCGCGGTGCCGACGTAGACCACGTCGGCGTCGGCGTGGCCGGCGCCGGAGCCTTCGAACACCTCGAACGCCGGCGACATCGCGCTGCCGTCGACGGTGGCGCTGAACGACTGCGAGTCGACGACGTGGCGCGGAAACGAGAACGACTCTTTGTGCACCTCGGCGAGGCCGATCTTCTGCATCTGCGCGAAGACGTACTCGCCCGCTTGTCGTCCCGGCTCGGTGCCGACGTGCTTGTTGCCGAAGACGGCGAGGTCGTTCAGCGTCGAGAGGATCGCGTTCGGATCGGTCGGCTTCGGCGCGCCATTATTGCTGCAGGCGATCGTCGTTGCCGCGATCAACATCAATGCTGCGTGCTTCATTCGCTTCGCTCATGAAGAGCGCGTCCCCACGGGCCGCGCGAAAGCGACCATCTACATCGCTCGCTTCGCTCGCTCATGTGCGGAGTCTACTGCAAGTGCGTGGGCGAGCGCATCCACGAGATTCGGCCATTGGAAGCGATATCCGGCCTCGGTGAGCCGCGTCGGAATCGCCGCAGCCCCCGCCAGCATGGAGTCCGACATCTCGCCGAGCGCGACGCGTAACAGCGCGCCGGGCAAGCGCAACAGCACCGGACGGTGGAGCACGCGGCCGAGGGTGCGCGCCAGTTCGCCCATGGTCGTGGGGTGCGGCGAGCTGACGTTGAACGGGCCGCCCAGCCCGCGGTCGACGGCGAAGGCGATGGCGCCGACGACGTCGTCGAGGGCCACCCACGACAGCGGCGCCGTGCCGTCGCCGAGCGTGGCGCCGGCGCCGAGGCGGAACGCGGGCAGCATGCGGCGAAGCGCGCCGTCTTGCCGATCCATGACCACGGCGATGCGTGGATGGGCGACGGCGATGCCGGCGGCGCGCGCGGGCCCGGCGGCCGCTTCCCACTCGACGCAGAGCCGGCCGAGGAAGTCGTCGCCGGCGGGCGCGCGCTCGTCGACGACGTCGCTGCGCGGACCGTAGTAGCCGGTCGCCGACGCGCTCACCAGCAGGCGCGGCTTCTTCGTGCACGCGGCGAGCGTGCGCGCGAGCAGGTCCGTCGAGACGACGCGGCTGTCGCGCAGCTCGCGCTTGCGCGCCTCGGTCCAGCGGCCGTCGCCGATGTTGGCGCCCGACAGGTGGATGGCGACGTCCACGCCCTCGAGGCGCGCGGCGTCGATCTGCCCTTTGGCGGGGTCCCAGGCGATCTCCTCGGGGCCCGACGGATCTCGCCGCACCAATTGCAACACGCGATCGCCACGCGAGGTTAAAAACGCGCGCAATTTTTTGCCGATCAACCCGGAGGCGCCCGACGTGAGAATCGTCATCTATCTGTAAAGCTCCGGTAAAGCGGGTTGATTCAGGCGCGCCCCGCGGTAAAGTCCGCAGCAATGAGGCGTGCTCTCGTCGCTGCCACTGTAGTGCTCGTCATCGGGGCGGCAATCTACTTTTTCGTCCACGGTCACCGGAAGCCGGTGGCGCGCTTCGAGACCACGAAGATCACGCGCGGCAACATCACGGCGCGCGTGACCGCGACCGGCACGCTCTCCGCGCTCGTGACCGTGCAGGTCGGCTCGCAGGTGTCGGGCCGCATCTCGGAGATCAAGGTCGACTTCAACTCGCCGGTGAAGAAGGGCCAGCTCATCGCCAAGATCGATCCGCAGCTGTTCCTCGCCGCGCTCGAGCAGGCCAAGGCCAACGTCGCCGTCGAGCAGGGGCAGATCGAGCAGGCCAAGGTCAACTTCAAGAACCTCGATCTGCAGCGCCAGCGCAATCGCCAGCTGCGCAAGCAGAACCTGATCGCGCAGGCCGATCTCGACACCTCGGAGGCGGCGGCCGACGCGGCCAAGGCCAACATCGACGTGCAGGAGGCGCAGCTCGCGCAGGCCAAGGCCAACCTGCACCAGGCGCAGGTCAACCTCGATTACACGACGATCGTCTCGCCGACGGACGGCACGGTCATCTCGCGCGCGGTCGACGTCGGGCAGACGGTGGCGGCGTCGTTCTCGGCGCCGGTGCTGTTCACCATCGCGCAGGACCTGACGAAGATGCAGGTCGACACCAGCGTCGCCGAGGCCGACGTCGGCAAGCTGCGCGCGCAGATGCAGGCCACGTTCACCGTCGACGCCTATCCGACCGAGCGCTTCAAGGGCGTGGTGCGGCAGATCCGCAACGCGCCGACGACGGTGCAGAACGTCGTCACCTACGACGCGGTCATCGACGTCGACAACTCCGACTTGAAGCTCAAGCCGGGCATGACGGCGAACGTCACCTTCGTGTATGCCGAGAAGAGGGACGCGCTGCGCGTGCCCAACGCGGCGATGCGCTTCAAGCCGCCGCCGGAGATGCTGGGCTCGGGCGCGACGGCGCAGGGCAGCGGTGGAACGGCCAGGCGCGGCGCGGGCGGCGCGCCACCGTCGGGCGGAGCGGCGGGCGCGCCGTCGGCGCCGGGCGGCCATCGCATGCGGCCCGGGGGCGCGCAGAGCGATCAGCGCCAGGTCTGGGTGGTCGGCGACTCGCCGCTGGCGCCGCCCAAGCCGGTGAACATCAAGGTGGGCGTCTCCGACGGCTCGCAGAGCGAAGTCGTCGAGGGCGATCTCAAGGAGGGCGAGGAAGTGATCACCGACCTCTCCGACGGCAATGCGAGCGGCGGCTCGACCAAGGGAGGGCCGCGGTTCCGCGGGTTCTGACATGTCGTCGCTGATCCAGCTCGTCGACGTGAAGAAGACCTATCACATGGGCGACGTCGACGTGCACGCGCTGCGCGGCGTCAACGTCGCCATCGACGCCGGCGAGTTCATCGCCGTGATGGGCAGCTCGGGCTCGGGCAAGTCGACGCTGATGAACATCGTCGGCTGCCTCGATCGCCCGACGTCGGGGCAGTACCTCCTCGACGGCAAAGAGGTCTCGCACATGTCGCGCGACGAGCTCGCCGACATCCGCAACCACACGCTCGGCTTCGTGTTCCAGAGCTTCAACCTCCTGACGCGCACGAGCGCCGTCGAGAACGTGGAGCTGCCGCTTCTGTACCAGGGCGTGCGCACCAAGGAGCGCATCGTGCGCAGCAAGGAGGCGCTCGAGCGCGTGGGCCTGGGCAAGCGGCTCGATCATCACCCGTCGCAGCTCTCGGGCGGACAGCAGCAGCGCGTGGCCATCGCCCGCGCCATCGTCGGCAAGCCCAAGGTCATCCTCGCCGACGAGCCGACGGGCAACCTCGATTCGCGCACCAGCGTCGAGGTCATGGCGCTGTTCCAGCAGCTCGGGCGCGACGGCATCACCGTCGTGCTCGTCACGCACGAGCCGGACATCGCCGAGTACGCGGCGCGCGTGGTGGTGATGCGCGACGGGCACGTCGTGTCGGACAAGCGGCAGACGCCGAGGGACGCCGCGGCGGCGGTGCGCGAGCTGCCGCCCGAGGAAGCGGCGTGAGGCGGTCATGAGCATCCTGCACACGCTGCGCGTGGCGTTGCGCGCGCTCATGCGCAACAAGCTGCGCTCGTTCCTCACGACGCTCGGCATGATCATCGGCGTGTGCGCGGTCATCTTCTCGGTCGCCGTCGGCGAAGGCGCCAAGGCCAAGGTCGAGGAGGCGTTCGCGGCGATGGGCTCGAACCTTTTGATCCTGATGCCGGGCTCGAGCACCTCGGGCGGCGCGCGCGGCGGCTCCGGCTCGCAGCCGACGCTGACGTGGGACGACATGCGCGCCATCCAGAACGAAGTCTCGACGGTGAAGTACGTCGCGCCGGTGCTGCGCTCGCAGTCGCAGGTGATGAGCGAAGATCAGAACTGGTCGACGTCGGTGCAGGGCACGTCGCCCGAATACTTCGCCATCCGCTCGTGGCCGGTGTCGTCGGGCGCGGCCATCCAGGACAGCGACGTCGAGGCGGGCGCGAAGGTGGCGGTGCTCGGGCAGACCGTCGTCGACAAGCTGTTCGGCGCCAACAGCGATCCCGTCGGACAGATGGTGCGCATCAAGAACATCCCCTTTCAGGTCATCGGCGTGCTCGCCAAGAAGGGGCAGTCGGCGATGGGGCAGGACTATGACGACGCGGTGCTGGTGCCGTACACGACCTTCGGCAGCAAGATCCAGGGCGGCCTCAAGAACTACATCGCCGGCGCGGTCATGATCGGCGCCACCTCGCCGGCCGACACGTCGCGCGCGGAGATCCAGATTACGAACCTCTTGCGCGATCGGCACCACATCACCGGCACCGACGACGACTTCTTCATCCGCAACCTGACCGAGCTGGCCAACTCGCAGCAGGAGGGAACGAAGACGATGACCACGCTGCTCAACGCGATCGCGGCCATCTCGCTCGTCGTCGGTGGCATCGGCATCATGAACATCATGCTGGTGTCGGTCACCGAGCGCACGCGCGAGATCGGCCTGCGCATGGCGGTCGGCGCCAAGCCGCGCAACATCCTCATGCAGTTTCTCGTCGAGGCGATGACGTTGTCGACGCTCGGCGGGCTCATCGGCCTGTCGCTCGGCGTGGTCGGCGCAAACGTCATCGCGAAGTTTTTTGGTTGGAATACTTTGGTGCGCCCCGACGTCGTAGTCGCGGCGATTGCATTCTCGGGATTCGTGGGGATTGGGTTCGGGTTGTACCCCGCTTACAAAGCGTCGCGGCTCGATCCGATCGACGCGCTTCGGTATGAATGATGAACATTGCGCTGGTCGTATTTCTCGCAGGCACGAAGGTCTTGTCGCTGGGGGAGGCGCTGCAGACGGCGCAGCGGGACCAGCCGACGGTGCATCAGGCGCACGCCAACACCGAGGCCGCCCGGGCGCGCGTCGGCGAGGCGCGCGCGCCGCTCTTGCCACAGGTCTTCGGCACGGCGCAGTATCAGCGGCTGACGACGAACGCGACGCCGGGCGCGCTGGCCACCATCGGAGCCGGCAGCGCGGCCGGCACCGGCGTGATGACCCCGCCGCCGTCGTGGAACACCATCAACCGCTGGAACTTCTCGATCACCGCGCAGCAGACGCTGTGGGACGCGTCGGGGCAGCTCGCACGCTGGCGGCAGAACGTCGCCAGCGCCGAGGCCGTCGCCGACAACGAGCGCACGACGCGGCTGACGGTCTCGCTCAACGTGCGCACGTTCTACTTCGCGGCGCGCGCCAACAAGGCGTTGATGCAGGTGGCCAAGGACACGCTCACCAATCAGCAGAAGCACCTCGATCAGGTGCAGGGCTTCGTGAAGGTGGGCACGCAGCCGGAGATCGCGCTCGCGCAGCAGCGCACCGCGGTGGCCAACGCCGAGGTGCAGCTCATCACCTCGCAGAACAACTACGAGGTCGCCAAGGCGCAGCTCAACCAGGCGATCGGCATCGAGCGCGACACCAACTACGACGTCGAGGACGAGTCGACCCCGCCGATCGAGGGCGAGGACAGCGGCACCGATCCGCTGCTCGCCGAGGCGCTCAAGGAGCGGCCCGACTATCTGAGCCTCGAGAAGCAGATCGAGGCGCAGCGGCTCGCCATCTGGGCGGCGAAGACGGCGTACGGCCCGAACCTCGCGGCGTCGACCTCGTTCACCGACGGCGGCTCCGCGCTCGACAACCTCGGCTGGAACTGGAACTTCAACCTCACGCTCAACTGGCAGCTCTTCCAGGGCGGGCTGACCTGGTACACCGTCAAGGAGCAGAAGGCGAACCTCGACAGCGTCGTCGCGCAGCGCGATCTGTTGCGGCAGCAGGTGCGCCTCGGCGTCGAGCAGGCGCGGCTGGCAGTGCGCGCGGCCAAGGCGTCGTTGATCGCGGCCAACGAGGCCGAGGTCAACGCCAAGGAGCAGCTGCGGCTCGCCGAGGGGCGCTACGCCGCGGGCGTGGGCAGCATCATCGAGCTCGGCGACGCGCAGGTCGCGGCGACGACGGCGCAGGCGCAAAAGGTCCAGGCCGACTACAACGTCTCGACGGCCCGCGCGCAGCTGCTCAATGCGCTCGGCAGGTTCTAGGAAAAGCTCACAGGGAGTTCAGAGAGATCAGAGAAATTTTTGATCCTTCCCTGAGCTCCGGGAACTCTCTGGTCTCCCCGTTGGTTTTTTCCAGGCGCGCCTTACGGCATACCTTCGCCAGCTTTTTGGATCGCACGTAGCTCGTCGTCGCTGATATCGCGGGCGGCTTGCCAGGCGATGCCGATGACGGCGCGGACCTTGCCGCCGGCGTCGTGGATGGGGAAGGCGACGGCGGCGCCGGCGCCGACGGCTTTGGCGCCCGGCTTGACGGCGCCCGACTGATCTTCCTTCAGGTTGCAGGTCGAGACCGGGCGATCTTCGGCCATCGCGATTCCCGCCATGCCCTTGCCGACGGGGATCTTCGCCGTCGCTGCCTGCACCGGCGGCGGGATGTTCACCGCCGCGTCGAGCTCCATCAGGTCGGCAGCGACGACGCGATGGACCGTGCCGGCGACGCCGCCGTGGGCGCGCAAGAACTCCGTCAACCATTCGAGCGAAGTCATGGCCCCCATCTTACAATGCAGCCGTCCATGCTCAACGTGTCCGAGCGACGGGTCGTGTTCCTCGTCGGTGCGGTGCAGTTCATCAACGTGCTCGACTTCACGATGGTGATGCCGCTCGGGCCCGACTTCGCGCGCGCGCTCGGCATCCCGATGTCGGACCTGCCCAAGATCGTCGCCGGCTACGGCGAGGCCGCCGCCACCGCCGGCCTTCTCGGCAGCTTCTTCCTCGATCGCTTCGATCGGCGCAAGGCCATCGCCGTCGCCATGATCGGGCTCGTCGCCGGCACGCTCGCCGGCGGGCTCGCCCACGACCTGCGCGGCATGACGCTGGCGCGCGTGCTCGCCGGCACCTTCGGCGGACCAGCCACGTCGCTGGCCTACGCCATCATCGCCGACGTCATCCCGCCGGCGCGGCGCGGCAAGGCGATGGGCGCGGTCATGGGCGCCTTCTCGGTCGCGCAGGTGCTCGGCGTGCCGGCGGCGCTGCTCGTCAGCGAGCGCTTCGGTTGGCGTGTGCCGTTCTTCGGCGCGGCCGCGCTCGGCGCCGCGGTCGCGCTCGCCAGCGCGTTCATGCTGCCGCCGCTGACGGAGCATCGCCTGCGCAACGCGAGCGCGCCGGTCGCCACGCTCGGGGAGCTGCTCTCGCGCCCGACGGTGCTTTTTTCGTACACGATGACGGCGACGCTGATGGCCGCGGGCTTCCTCATCATCCCGACGCTGCCGGCATACATCCAAAACAACCTCGGCTACCCGCGCGATCACTACCAGTGGCTGCTCGCCGTCGGTGGCGTGGCCAGCTTCATCGCGCTGCGCCTCTTCGGGCGGCTCACCGATCGTTGGGGCTCGTTCCGCGCCGGCACGCTCGGCGTGATCGCGTCGCTCGGGGTGATGTGGATCTTCCTGGTGCGGCCGCCGTCGCCGGCGCCGGTGATGCTGCTCTACGTCGCGCTGCTCGTCGCGCTCGGCGCGCGCAACGTCGCCTACAACGCGCTCACGACCAAGGTGCCGCGGCCGCATGAACGGGCGCGCTTCCTGTCGCTGCAGTCGACGGTGTACCACGCGTCCGCCGGTGGGGCCTCGTGGCTGTCGACGTCGTTCCTGCGCCAGCTGCCCGACGGGCGCCTCGTCGGCGTGCCCGCGCTCGCGGCGGCGGCGATGGTGCTGACCGCGCTCCTACCGATCCTCATCGGCGTCGTCGAAACGCGCGTGCGTCGCGAAACAACCGACTGAAGCGCGAATCACTTGCGCTGACCTACTGCGGCGCGCGCCGCCGGCCGCCTTCAGGCGGGCTCATCGCTGCGCCCGAATCCGACTCGGCCTCGCGCACCTCGCAACGCTCAGCGCAAGTGAATCGCGCTTTAGCGGTGGTGGCGATGGCGCTTGTGCTTGGCGGCGCGCGCGTGGTGATGGCGCTTGCCGTGCCGCGGCATGGCCGACGCGGTTCCGGCTCCCAGGAATACGAGAACGAGTGCAATGGCGAGCGTGCGCATGATGGCCTCCGCTCAGCGACGGGAGCATCGATCGTACCAAGCCTAAGCGCGCGAGATCACGCGATCCACATGTCGTGGATCATCCGAAACTCGAATCGGTTCACCGGTTTTCGGAGAGGACGTGCTTAAAATCCGCAGGTGGAACCCCGCGTGACCTACCGCGGCATACGTGCCGCGACCGAAGCGCTGTGCGAGGGCCTCGAGGCCGAGGACTTCGTGGCGCAGTCGATGCCGGACGCCAGCCCGCTCAAGTGGCATCTCGCGCACACGACGTGGTTCTTCGAGACGTTCGTGCTCGCGGCGCGCGACGGCTATCGTCCGTTCGATCCGCGCTACCGCTACTTGTTCAACTCGTACTACGAGGCGGTCGGCGCGCGCTGGGATCGCCCGTCGCGCGGCCTGCTGACGCGGCCCACCGTCGCCGAGGTGATGCGCTATCGCGCGCACGTCGACGCGCACATGCTCGAGGTCGACGGTCCGCGCGAGGTGATCGAGCTCGGGCTGCACCACGAGCAGCAGCATCAAGAGCTCATGCTCACCGACGTCAAGCACCTGTTCGCGCTCAACCCGCTCGAGCCGGCGCTGCGCACGTCACCGACGGAGCCGGCGCGCGGCGACGCGCGGCAGTGGCTGCCTTTCGACGAGGCGGTGCGCGAGATCGGCGACGCCGGCGGCGGCTTCGCCTTCGACAACGAGCGGCCGCGCCATCGCACGCTGGTGCCGGCGTTCCGCTTCGCGTCGCGCCTGGTCACCGCCGGCGAGTACGCCGAGTTCATCCTCGATCGCGGCTATCAGCGCCCCGAGCTCTGGCTCTCCGACGGCTGGGCGACGGCGCAGCGCGAAGGCTGGCAGGCGCCGCTCTACTGGCGCAACGACGGCGGCGACGGCGACGCCGGCGACTTCACCGTCTACACGCTCGGCGGGCGCCGCGCGATCGATCCCGACGAGCCTCTGCTCCATGTCAGCTTCTACGAGGCCGACGCCTACGCGCGCTGGGCCGGCGCGCGCCTGCCGACGGAAGCCGAGTGGGAGATCGCGGCGGCGGCCGCGCGCGCACAGCAGCTGCACGGCGTCGGGTGGCAATGGACGCAGAGCGCGTACGCGCCCTACCCCGGCTATCGCCCGCTCGCCGGCGCGCTCGGCGAGTACAATGGAAAGTTCATGTGCAATCAGCTCGTCCTGCGTGGTTCCTCGCTGGCGACACCGTCGGGGCACGCGCGCGACACCTATCGCAACTTCTTCCCACCGCATTCGCGCTGGCAATTTTCAAGCATTCGGCTGGCGCAGGACCCATGAGAGGAAGAGCATGCCGAACGCGCTCCCGCTGTACGAAGAAGAACGCTGGACCCTCGTCGAGGCCGACAAGGGGTTGCCGTCGGACTTCGCCGCCGACGTGCGCGACGGGCTGACCGCGCGCAACAAGCGTCTCTCCTGCCGCTATCTGTACGACGCCGCCGGCTCGGCGCTGTTCGAGGAGATCTGCGCGCTGCCCGAGTACTATCTGACGCGCGCGGAGCAGGAGATCCTCGACGCGCACGCGGGCGAGATCCTCGACAGCTGCCCGCGCCACGCGGCGCTCGTCGAGCTCGGATCCGGATCGTCGACCAAGACGCGCACGATCATCGAGGCGGCGCTGGCGCGGGCGGCGCGCGGCCACGCGGTGCGCTACGTGCCGATCGACATCTCGCGCTCGATGCTGGAGGAGAGCTCGCGCCGGCTCGTCGCCGAGTACGAGGGCGTCGAGATCACCGCGATCGCCGCCGAATATCGCGCCGGGTTGCGCTGGCTCGAGCGGCAGCGCGAGCCGAAGCTGGTGCTGTGGCTCGGCAGCAACGTCGGCAACTTCGGGCGCGGCGAGGCGGCGCGCTTTTTGCGCAGCGTGCGCGCGACGATGACGGCGCGCGATCGGCTGCTCATGGGCGTCGATCTGCGCAAGGGGCGCGCGGTGCTGGAAGCGGCGTACGACGACGCGGCCGGCGTGACCGCGCGCTTCTCGCTGAACCTCTTGGCGCGCATCAACCGCGAGCTCGGCGGCGACTTCGACCTCGCGTCGTTCGCGCATCGCGCCAAATGGAACGAGCGGCTCGGGCGCATCGAGATCCGCATCGAGAGCAAAAAGGCGCAGACGGCGCACCTCGCCAAGCTCGGGCTCGACGTGAAGCTCCGCGCCGGCGAGCGCATCTACACCGAGTCGAGCTACAAGTACTCGTTCACCGAGATCGAGCGGCTGGCGCGCGCCGCCGGGCTCGTCGTCGAGCGCCGCTGGCTCGACGGCGGCAAGCGCTTCTCGGTCAACCTGCTCGCGCCGTTGTCAGGATAGGCTCGAGGACCGCGCAGAAGCGCTGGGCTTCGTCGATCGTGTTGTAGTGCACGAGCGACGCGCGGATGACGCCGCCGCGCGCGCCGAGGCCGAGGCGATCGACGAGCCGGCGTACATAGAAGTCGCCGTGCTTGATCCCGATCTTGGAATCATCGACGCGCTCGACGATGGCGGCGGCTGGCGCGCCGTCGACGGTGAAGCTGATGGTCGGCACGCGCGCCGGCGACGCCGACTTGTGGCCGAGCACGCGCACGCCGCGAACGCCGTCGAGGAAATCGAGGATGCACGCGGCCAGGCCGCGCTCGTGCGCCGCGACGTCGTCGAAATTCAGCGCCGTGAGGTAGTCGACGACGGCGGGCAGCGCGGCGGCGAGCTCGTAGGGCACGTGGCCCGGCTGCAGCTTGTAGGGCGTGTCGTCGATGAAGAAGTGGTTGATGCCGGCGAGCGCGTCGAGGTGCGCGCGCTTGCCGTACAGGCACGCCAGGTGCGGGCCGTAGGTCTTGTAGACGCTGAAGACGTAGTAGTCGACGTCCCAGCCGCGCGGATCGAGCGGGCGATGCGGCGCGTAGGCCACGCCGTCGACGACGACGCGCGCGCCGCGCTCGTGGACGAGGCGCGTGAGGGCCGCGACGTCGTGCACCGTGCCGACGAGGTTCGAGGCCTGCGTGAAGCAGACGAGCCGCGTCTTGTCGCCGAGGAGCGGCGCCAGGTCTTCGGCGCGCAGAGCGAGCGTGTCGCCGTCGACGCGCCACTCCTTGATCGTCGCGCCGCGCGACGCGGCCAGGCGGCGCCAGCAGCCGATGTTCGACTCGTGATCGACGTCGGTGACGACGATCTCGTCGCCGGGCGCGATCTGGGGCGCCAGGGCGAGCGATAGATTGGCCAACAGCTGCGTCGTCGACGTGCCGAGCACCACCTCCTCGGCGTCACAGCCGAGCCAGCGCGCGAGCGCCTTCTGCCCGTCGCCGACGCGCTGGCTGGCGAGCGCCGAGATCGCGTACGAGCCGCCGAGCTGCACGTTCGACGTGGCGTAGAACTCGGCCACGCGTGCCGCCGCGCTGCCGAGGATCTGCGATCCGCCGGCGTTGTCGAACAGGATCCAGCCGCGCGGATCGGCGAGCGTGGGGAACTGGCTGCGCACCCCGGCGAGGTCGAGCATGGACGTCAGAAT
>Ga0070679_100002486_pt1 | contig 16705 bp, 15 predicted proteins | sample KBSC63BmetaG_FD_65652 | JGI IMG/M metagenome (GOLD analysis project Ga0070679, IMG submission 65652) | Corn rhizosphere microbial communities from Kellogg Biological Station, Michigan, USA - KBS C6-3B metaG | ecosystem: Host-associated > Plants > Roots > Rhizosphere | place: USA: Michigan... | reverse complement strand
GCGGTGGAAGGCATCGGCATTTCTCGTGCCCGCCAGGAGATGGAACAGGCCGATTGCGTCCTTTGGCTGGGGCCCGAAGGCCAAGGCCCCGAGGGAGCGTGGGAGATCGACCCTCGTTGCGATTTGCCCGAACGGCGGGCCAAGTTGTCGGCGGCTCATGCCGTGTCGGCAGTCACCGGATCGGGGATCGATGAGCTCACGCGCGCGCTGGTCGCGCGGGCGCGATCGGCGATGCCCAAGCCAGGCGAGGTCGCTTTGGGGCGGCGTCAGCGCGGCCTTATCGAGCAGGCAGCCGCGGAACTGGCCCACGCCGGCGATCGGCATGACCCGCTCGTGCTCGCCGAACACCTGCGTCGCGCCCGCGAGGCATTTGACAGGCTGACCGGCCGTGCTGCAACCGAAGACATGCTCGATGCGCTGTTCGGCCGGTTCTGCATCGGCAAGTGAGGTTTCACGTGGAACACCAAGGAGCCTTTGACCGCTGAGGCGGCGGATCCTATCGAGCCGGCATGCGCGTGTTCGAAGTCATCGTTGTCGGGGGAGGCCATGCGGGCTGCGAAGCCGCCGCTGTTGCCGCGCGAATGGGCGCCCGCGCCGCGTTGGTGACATTTGACCGAGCCACAGTCGGGGCCATGAGCTGCAACCCGGCGATCGGCGGCTTGGGCAAGGGCCACCTGGTGCGGGAAGTTGACGCCTTCGACGGCCTAATAGGCCGCGCCTCGGATGCTGCGGCGATCCATTACCGCATGCTCAATCGCTCCAAGGGAAGCGCCGTTTGGGGGCCGCGGGTCCAAGTCGACCGCACCCTCTTCAAAGCCGCCATCCAAAGCATGCTGGCTGCGCAAGAGGGCCTCGAGCAGGTTCAAGGCGAGGCTGCGGAGCTGATCATCCAGCAGGGCCGGGTGGCGGGCCTCAGGCTGGGCGATGGCGAGGAGTTGTACGCGGGCGCGGTTGTGCTTTGTACCGGCACCTTTCTCGGCGGCCGGTTGTTCCGCGGCGAGGAGCGCTTGGAAGGGGGGCGCATCGGCGAGGCCTCGGCACAACGGCTCGCCGTGCAGCTGCGCGATGCCGCGTTGCCGATCGCGCGGCTTAAAACGGGTACACCGCCGCGGCTTGACGGGCGGACAATCGACTGGGGTCGCGTGCCGGAACAACCTTCGGACGCCGACCCGTGGACAATGTCACCCCTCAGCCGAACGAGGGCGAATCCGCAGTTGTTCTGCGCCATCACACGCACGAACTCCCGTAGCCACGACATAATCCGCGCCAACCTGCACCGCTCGCCGCTGTTCTCTGGCGCGATCGAGGCCTCCGGGCCGCGCTACTGCCCGTCGATCGAGGACAAGATCCACCGCTTCGGGGATCGCGACGGCCACCAACTGTTTCTCGAACCTGAAGGTTTGGCCGATCAGCTGGTCTATCCCAATGGGATCAGCACGTCGTTGCCCCCCGACGTCCAGGTCGCGATGCTGCGGACGATCGAAGGGCTGGAGCGCGTGGCGATGGCCGTGCCGGGTTACGCAGTCGAATACGACTACATCGACCCACGAGCGCTTGACTGCGGCTTACAGGTCAAGGCCCTGCCGGGGCTTTATTGCGCCGGGCAAATCAACGGGACGACGGGCTACGAGGAAGCGGCGGCGCAAGGCCTTGTTGCCGGCATGAGCGCCGCCGCCAACGCTCTCGGTCGGGCTGCCGCGTCGATCGATCGGGCGAATTCCTATATGGCAGTGATGGTCGACGACCTGATCCTGCATGGCGTGAGCGAGCCGTATCGGATGCTCACCTCGCGCGCCGAATACCGCCTTCGCCTGCGCGCCAACAACGCATCGACGAGATTGACGCCAATGGCGATCGCTGTCGGTTGTGTTGGAGAGCAGCGGCGGGAGTGGTTCGAGCGTCGCGAAGGGCGGCGTGGGGCTCTCGCGCAAGAGTTGGCTTCGCCTGTCTCGGCGGTGGATCTGGCGGATGCGGGCCTAGCGGTACGGCGAGACGCCGGCCGCCGCTCGCTGGAGGAGTGGCTTCGGTTTGATCTTGAGCTCGCCGACTTGGCGCCGTGGATGAGCGGTGAGACCGATCCGACAAGTGAACTCGCCGAGGAACTGGCCGAGGACGCGCTATATGCTCCCTACCTCGAGCGTCAGGAAGCGGAGTTGCGTGACATGCGGGCGAGCGCTGCCGTCTCGCTGGCTCACGTGAGCTACGCAGCTATGCCAGGGCTGTCGCGTGAGATGGTGGAGAGGTTGGAGGCCGCGCGGCCTGCGACGCTCGCTGATGCCAGCCGCTTGCGGGGAATCACCCCTGCGGCCTTGGCTGTAATCCTCGTCCAAGCAAGGAAGCGGGCTGACGCGGCATGATCCTGATCACGGAAGCCGAGGCGCGGGCCTTTTGTTCGACACTTACGGATGCTGGGGGAATGGACCGGCTGGACCGGCTCGCTCAGCTGGTCGTCGAGGAGAACGTGCGACAGAACCTGATGTCCAAAGCCAGCGAGGGCGCGATCTGGCTGCGTCATCTGGCTGACAGTGCTCAGTTGCTCGGCCACGTTTCACGTGGAACGACTCCGTGGCTCGATTTGGGGACCGGGGCCGGCTTTCCGGGTCTGGTCATTGCGGTCATGAGGCCGGATGTTGCGGTCGTTCTGGTCGAATCGCGGAAGAAGCGGGTGGATTGGCTCGTGCGGGCGGCTGCCGAACTCGGCTTGGCGAATTGCCGGGTCGAAGGGCGGCGGCTCGAGCACGTAGAGGCATTTGCAGCGGCGGCGATATCGGCGCGGGCGTTCGCTCCGTTGGGTAAGCTCCTGGCGTTATCTGCCCGCTTTTCCACACAGGATACCCGGTGGCTGTTGCCGAAAGGGCGTTCGGCCGTGCAAGAAGTCGAGACGGTTCCTGCCAAAGTCGCGAAGATGTTTCACGTGGAACACTCGCTAACGGACTCGGAAGCCGGAATTGTCATCGGAACGGGGCGGCCGGACAGCGCATGATCACTATCGCGATCGCCAATCAGAAAGGCGGGGTGGGTAAGACCACCACGGCTATCAATATTGCCACCGCGATGGCGGCGAGCGGGTGGAAGACCTTGCTCCTCGATCTCGATCCGCAGGGCAACGCCTCGACCGGCGTGGGCCTGGCTACCGCAAGCCGCGATCGGACGAGCTACGATCTTCTCATCGAAGGGGCGCCGGTGGATGACTGCACCTATCCAACTACAATCCCTAATCTCGATCTTCTGCCGGCCACCGTCGATCTGAGTGGTGCCGAGCTGGAGCTAGTCGGCGCGGACGATCGCGCCGAGAGGCTCCGCGCCGCGCTGTCCAGCCATCGCACGCACGACGTGTGCTTCATCGACTGCCCCCCCTCGCTTGGTCTTCTGACCCTCAATGCCCTTACCGCGGCCGACACCCTTCTCGTGCCGTTGCAGTGCGAGTTCTTCGCGCTCGAAGGATTAAGTCAGCTATTACAAACGGTTGAGCGCGTGCAGGAACGCTTCAACGATGACTTGGGAATTGTCGGTATCGTCCTGACGATGTTCGATCGGCGCAACCGGTTGACCGACCAGGTGGCCGAAGATGTTCGCGAATGCCTCGGCAAGCTGGTGTTCGAATCGGTCATCCCGCGCAACGTCAGGCTGTCGGAAGCGCCGAGCCACGGTTTGCCCGCCCTGGTATACGACCATTCGTGCCCCGGTAGCCGGGCCTACATGGCGCTCGCGCGCGAGTTGATCGGCCGGCTGCCCGAGGAAAGGAAAGCGGCATGAGCACTCTCGACGATACTTCCGCGCGCGGGGCGCCGCGGCGCAAGCTCGGCAAGGGCCTCGGCGCGCTCCTCGGCGAAGCGCGCCGCGAGGAGCCGCTCGTCCGCCAGCCCGGCGAGGAATCAAGCGGCGAGACCAGCGCGATGGCGCCGCGCCGCGCCGAAGGCTTGGCCAGCCTTCCCGTGGCGGCGATCGAGCCGCACCCCGATCAGCCGCGGCGGCACTTTGATGATGCGGCGCTCGACGAACTGGCCGAGTCGATCGCCAAGCGCGGGGTCATTCAACCGGTGATCGTCCGCAGGCTCGGTGAAGGCCGCTACCAGCTCGTCGCCGGCGAGCGGCGCTGGCGCGCGGCGCAAAAAGCCCAGCTGCACGAAATCCCTGCCCTTATCCGCGATCTGGAAGAACGCGACGTGATGGCGCTGGCGCTGATCGAGAATATCCAGCGCGAGGATCTCAACCCGGTTGAGGAAGCGCGTGCGTACCGCCGCCTTGGTGAACTGGACGATCTCTCTCAGGCCGCGATCGCCACCATGGTCGGCAAGTCGCGCAGCCATGTCGCCAACATGCAGCGCTTGCTGTCTCTCCCCGAACCGGTCCTCGATCACCTCGCCGCCGGCCGGCTCGACATGGGTCACGCGCGCGCGCTCGTCGGCCATCCCGATGCCGAGGCGTTGGCGCAACGCGCGGTGACCGACAAGCTTTCCGTGCGCGACGTGGAAAAGCTCGCGCGGAAGGGCGGCGCTACCCGTCGACAACCACGGCAAGCCCGCGATTCGGCGCAGGATGCGGATATCGCCGCGGTGCAGAACCATCTCGAAGAGTTCCTCGGCCTCTCGGTAAGGATCGCTACGGATGTCGATCCACGCTCCGGCGCGGTGACGATCCGTTACCGTACACTTGACCAACTGGACCTGATTTGCCAGCGCCTGACTGGCGCATCTATCTGAAAAACAACGTTTTCAGTCTTGGCGACACTACGTGAAATTCCGTAGTTGTTAACCAATCTCACCCACCAAGTTTGAACGACCCTCAGGGTAACTACGTACCCAGAACGAGCCCCCAGGCCCGTTCGGCGAGATCACTCGCGGAAATGAGAGTACGCTTGGAAGGGACCAGTATCATGAGCAAATTTCTTCGTTATGCTGCCATCGGCGCCGCTGTGGCTTCGTTCGGCATCGCTTCGGGCGCCCAGGCGGCGACCACCGCTTCGGCCGACGTCAAGGCCAAGATCCTCAGCACCCTCGCGGTGTCGGTCGACAGCTCGCAGGACACCCTCGACTTCGGCACGATCGGCGATTCGGGCCCGATCACCGGCGACGTCACCCTTGCGGTCAGCGCGGCCGGCGTGAAGGGCACCTGCCCGACCGGCCTGACCTGCGCCGGCACCGCTACCGTTCCGCTGTTCCATGTGAGCGGCGCCAACAGCAAGGCCGTGAACATCACGTTCGTCAACGCTACCGAGACCTTGACCTACCAAGGTACCGCGCCGACCGGCTTCACCAACAACACGATGAGCGTCGGCAGCTTCGTGACTAACGCCGTCAACGGCACCACGACGAACCAGCTGCTGCTCGATTCGACGGGTATCGGCGCGTTCCAGGTCGGCGGCACGCTGACCGTGCACAAAGACCAGGCTCCGGGCACCTACAAGGGCACGCTGAGCGTCTCGGTTGCTTACAATTGATTGATCGATCGCGGCGCTTCACTGCGCCGTGATCTTCCTGAACCGCCTCCGCGCCCTTCGCGGAGGCGGTTTTTCTTTGCCCGGAGCATCAGGGTTACGGCCGATTAACCTTATAGGCGTACCGAATTCCCCGACTTGGCGCTTTTCGCGGATGCGGAAAGCCGAGGGAGGGATCCGTAAATGCGCCACGACGACCGACTTTTTCGCACCATTTGCAGAACGCCGCTCATGCTTGCGGCTGGCCTCGCTCTGCTCGCGCCGAGCGCGGGCGAAGCACAGGGCGACCTCCTGATCGCCCCGACGCGCCTGGTCCTCGACGGGCGGCGCGGCGGCGAAGTCATCCTTTCGAACCAGGGGAGCGAATCCGAGACCTACCGTGTCACGCTCGAGCTGCGGCGAATGGACAGCGACGGCAACCTCAAGCCTGTCGACGAGGCCCAGGCCAACGCTACCGAGAAAGCTGCGCTAGAGATGATCCGCTACGCCCCGCGGCGTGTAACCTTGCCGCCCCAGCAGCCGCAGTCGATTCGCATCAGCGCGCGGCCGGGCGCGGATCTGCCCGACGGCGAATATCGGGTCCACCTGTCATTTGCCGCCATTCCCAAAGTCCGCGCGGTGACCGATGCTCCTGCGGCGGATAAGAACGGGATCGCGATCGATCTCGTCCCCATCTACGGGATCGTCATGCCGATTATCGTCCGCAAGGGCGAGCTTACCGTGCAGGCCGGCCTCGCCAACCCGCGGATCGTCCACGGTCCGAAAGGCGACACCTTTCTTCTCGATATGACCCGTTCGGGCAACGAATCGGTCTACGGAGACATCCTGGTCTTTCCGCAAGGCGCCAAGGACCCGGCCTTCATCGCCCGCGGCATAGGCGTCTACCCGGAGATCGGCACGCGCCACGCCGGCTTTGGGCTTACGCCGCAGGAAGCGGCCGCGATGAAAGGCCGCGCGCACATCGAATTCCGCGAAGCCGTGGAAGACGGCGGGGCGTTGATCGCCTCCGTCGATGCGATGCTCGGCTAAAGGCGAAGCGCGGGAACCGAACCGGACTCGCGATCGTGCGCCGCTTCTCCAAATGGGCCAGCAAGGCCGTCGCGATCGTCGCGGCGGCCTTGCTCGCGTTTGGCGCGAGCGGAGAAGCGAACGGGCAAACCGCTGCCGCCAAGACGCCATCGGAAGACGACCAGGTCATCCTGCAGTTGCGGGTGAAGAGTTTCCGGCTCAGCCAGGATTTGCGCGGCTACCAGACCAACGGCGGGGTCTGCATCGATCTGGCGGATATGATCCTCGCGCTCGACCTGCCTGTGCGCCTCGACAAGAAGTCGCGCCGCGCAACTGGATGGCTGTTCCGCGAGGACCAGACGATCACTCTGGATCGCGAGAAAAATACAGTACAAATCATGAACAAGGAGCGGCCGCTCCAGCCGGGCGAGATTCTCGACACCGCCGAGGGATGGTGCGTCGACACCAAATCGCTCGCCGGATGGCTGGGTGCACGGCTGACTCCCAATCTCTACGAATCCGAACTCGTGCTCGACAGCGACAAGCCGCTTCCGTTCATAGAAGCACTCGAACGGAAAAGTCGTGCGGCGCGACTTCCGAAGGCCAAGAGCTTCAATCTGGCCGATTATTCGCAGGCCAAGCTGCCCTACCAGGCCTGGCGCACCCCGTCGGTCGACGTAGTCGCCGAGGCGACTTGGGCGCGCGGCGGCGGCAACACCAGCCGCCAGGAACTGCAAACGCATTACCAGGTCTACGCCAGCGGCGAGATCGCCGGGGCGAGCGTCGACGCCCGGCTGGATTCAAACCTCAAGGGTATACCGGAAACACTGCGCGTGAGTGCATTCCGAAAGGACCCGAAAGGCGAGATGCTCGGCCCGCTCAAGGCCACCCAGATCGCCGCCGGCGACGTCGAAGTCTACGCCGGCAATCTCGCCGGGGCGGGCGGCGTGGGCCGCGGCGCCTTCGTCAGCAATCGCGCTCTCGAACGGCCGACCAGCTTCGGCAAGACGGTCCTGCGCGGCGCGCTGCCGATCGGCTGGGACGCCGAGCTCTACCGGAACGGGCAGCTTCTGGCGTTCCAGAGCGACACCTCCGACGGCCGCTACGAGTTCGACGTCGATCTGCTCTATGGCAACAACGACCTCGAAGTCGTGCTGTATGGCCCCCAGGGCCAGACGCGGCGGGAAAGCCAGTCGATCCCAATCGGCTATACCTCGATCGCTCCGGGCAAGCTCGAATACTGGGCCGGCGTGATCCAGCAAAACCGCGACCTGATAAGCTTCCACGATCCAACCGACGGCCTCGACCGCGGCTGGCAATACGGATTTGGCACGCAATACGGGCTCGATAACCGCACGGTTATCGGGGCGACCGGGCAATCGCTGTTTCTCGATCAAAAGCGCCGCGATTACGCGGAACTCGAGCTGCAACGAGCGCTCGGGCCGATGTTGCTCGACTTTACCGCCGCCCAGGAATTCGGCGCGGGCCGGGCCTACCGCGTCGTCGGGCTCGGGCGGATCGGCAAGATTAACGTGAACGTGCAGAGCTTCTTCCTCGACGGGAGTTTCACCAGCGGCATAGTCCCGGCGGGCCAACGCTCGCAGCAGGATGTCCAGTTCGACACAGTGCTGGGGTCGGGACGACGGCCCATCCCCGTCGGGGCCGGGTTCAAACGAACGGTGATGACCGACGGCCGAACGGTTAACGAATGGTTAGCGCGCGCGTCGCTGGTCTTCTCGCGCCTCTCGCTGACCGGCATGGTGACCCAGCGCAGTACCAGCGGCGGCACGCCTTACGAGGATGGAACGACTGTCTCGATGTTGGCCAATACCCATTTCCTGGGCATGACGGTGCGCGCGAATGCCAGTTATCAGCTGAACGGGCGCCGCAAAGGCTTCCAGGCCGGTGAAATCACGATCGAGAAGCCGCTGGACGACCGGTCGGACCTGCGGTTCGACGCCCAATATGACGCGACCCGCAAGACAACGACTTTCGAGGGCGGATATGTTCGCCAGTTCCGCCAGTTCGCGCTCACGACCAGCGCTACTGCAGACACGCAAGGCGGGATCGGCGCGCACCTTGGCCTCACCTTCAGCTTCAGCCCCGATCCGTTCGGCCACGGGGTGCATTTCTCCAGCGCCAAGCTGGCCGAAAGGGGCGAGGCGGCGGTTTCGGTCTATCTCGACGAGAACGGTGATGGGGTGCGCTCGCCGGGCGAGAAGCCGCTCGAGGGGGTTGGCTTGACCGCGGGCCAATACGGCTCTTCGGAACCGACCGACAAGCGCGGGCAGGCCGTGATCGAAAACCTCAATCCCTATCAAAGCGTTCTTGTCGGCGTCGACGAATCGACCCTGCCCGATCCGTTCCTCATTCCGGTCAGCAAGGGCATCGTCGTAACTCCCCGGCCCGGCGTCGCCGCGAAGCTGGAGATCGGTGTCGCCCCGACCGGCGAGGCGGAGGGCGAGCTGCACGGGTTCGAGGACACGCCCCGCCCCGGGGTCGAGATCGAGCTGGTCAACGCGGCAGGCAAAGTGGCCGCCAGCGCGATGACGGAGTTCGACGGATACTTCCTGCTCGAACGCGTGCCATACGGCACTTACCGCCTGCAGCTATCGGCCGGCGCCGCACGGGTCCTGGGCGCGGTGCGCGACTTGGGCAAGACAGTCGTCCTGACGAAGGAAAGGGCGGACGTCCAACTCGGCACGATGCGGCTGCGCGCCGAGCAGATCGTGCAAGTGGCCAGCGCTCCGGTTCCCGGCGCATCGCCCTGACGCGCCGCCTTACTTGGTCCTGCGGGCCGGCCGGCTCTTGGTGAGCTTGGCGCGCGGCGCGACCTTGACGTATTTCGCCTTGCCGCGCACCGGCACCGTGCGCGTTTCCACCGCTTCGCTATACACGACGTGCTCCTCGGGCACTTCGCGAACGTGCTGGATAGCAGGCGAGTAGAGATAGTTGGTGCGCACCTGCACGGGCACCCAGACGTAGTTGTACGCGGCGGCTCCGCAGCCGCAGGGCGTGGCCGTGGCGCCGTATTGATAGGCTAGGCCAAGCGTCGGCATACCCGGCGGAGGAACGGGCATCGGCCCGGGCGGGAAGGACGCCGGGCCAGGCATAGGATAGGCGCCCGGCGGGGGTGGCGGAACGAAGGGCGCGCCGGCGATCACCGGGCCGTCAGGCGCCTGCGGATCGGCCCAGGCGGGCGGCGGCGGGCGATCCTGCGCTCCGGCCGGCGCGGCGAGGGCGACAACAGAAACGGCGGCGGCGATAGCAAGCCAATGGCGCATATCTCGATTCCTCTGACTATGCGCTCACGCTAGCATCGCCGATCGCGTGAAAACAAAGCGCTCGCGAGGACTGTCCCGTTTCGAAGCGGTCAGATCCGTTGCCCCAGCAGCGCCGCCAGCCCCTCGATCCCCTCCTGGTCCTCCCGATCGAAGCGCGCCGGGCGAGGCGCGTCGAGGTCGATCACGGCGACTACGGCGCCTTGCCGAAGCACCGGCACGACCAGCTCCGAGCGGCTGGCCGCATCGCAGGCGATATGCCCGGGGAACGCGTTGACGTCTCCGACGAGTTGGCTCTGCCGGCTCGCGGCTGCCGCACCGCAGACACCTTGGCCGAAAGGGATGCGGATGCAGGCGGGCTTGCCGCAGAACGGACCGAGGACCAGTTCGTCGCCGATCGCGCGATAGAACCCCGCCCAGTTGAGCTCCGGCACGAGTTGCCACAGCAGCGCGGCGACGTTGGCCATGTTGGCGACGGCGTCGGGCTCGCCCGCGGTCAGCGCATCAGCCGCCGCGACCAGCTCGCGATAAAACTCGGGCTTGGGGTGGGCGGGATCGGCGGCAAAGGCGTACATGCGGGGTGGGCTACGCCGCGTGCGCCATTGCCGCAAGGGCGCGCCTCGCCTATCCAGCGCGACATGGGAACACTCAAGAAAATCGGCATCACGCTTGCAGTGGTGATCCTCGTTCTCGCCGTCGCCGGGTGGTGGGTGCTGCGCGGCGATAAAGCGGACTTCAGCGTGGCGGAGGTCGCGGGTACCGATCCCAGACTCGCGGAGCCGGACGCGCAAACGATCCCGACGGTCGACGTATTCCGGCCGATCGGCTGGTCCAGCGCGGCCCCCGCAGCGGCCCCGGGGCTGGCGGTCAATCGTTTTGCCCAGGGCCTCGAACATCCCCGAGTCATCTATCCCTTGCCGAACGGCGACATCCTCGTCTCCGAGACCAACGCGCCCGACCGGGTGATCGCCGGCGGCGGTCTGGTCAACCTCGTGGCCGGATTCCTGTTCCGCCGCGCCGGGGCCGACGCGCCGTCGCCGAACAAGCTCGTGTTGCTGCGCGATGCCAATGGCGACGGCGTGGCGGAAACGCGCGCCGTCCTGCGAACCGATCTCCATTCGCCCGGCGGCATCGCTTATGCCAACGGCAAGCTCTACGTCGCCAACACCGACGCGGTGTTGAGCTACGATTACAAGCTCGGCGACACGACGCTCGCCGGCACGCCCACCAAGCTGATGGACCTGCCGGGCGCCGGCAACCACTGGATGCGCAATCTCGTCGTCTCTCCGGACGGCGCCAAGCTGTACATCACGGTCGGCTCCGCCTCGAACATCGGCGAAGGCGGGATGGACAAGGAAGAAGGCCGCGCGGCGATCTGGGAATACGACCTCAAGACCGGGGCCCGCCGCCAGTACGCCGGCGGCTTGCGCAACCCCAACGGCCTCGCCTGGAACCCGTGGACCGGCGAGCTGTGGACCACCGTCAACGAGCGCGACCAGCTCGGGTCGGACCTGGTGCCCGATTACCTCACCAATGTACCGATTGGCGCCAACTACGGCTGGCCATGGGTTTACTGGAAGGACAAGATCGACACGCGCGTGGACGCGCCGATGCCGAATTACCTGACCGAGTATACGCGCCGCCCCGAATTCGCGCTCGGCCCTCACGTCGCGGCCCTCGGCCTGGCCTTTACGCAGGGCGGCACAAAAATGGGCTCCGGCTTCGGCCCCGGCGCGTTCATCGCGCGTCACGGCTCGTGGAATCGCAAGCCGCCGTCAGGCTATGACGTCGTCTTCGTCAGGTTTGACGCGCGGGGCAATCCCGTCGGCAAGCCGGTACCGGTGCTGAAGAGCTTCCTGGCCGGAGACGGCGATACTCATGGCCGCCCGACATGGGTCGCGTGGGACAAGACCGGTGGGTTGCTGGTGAGCGACGATACGGCCGGGATCATCTGGCGGGTCATCTCGCCCTCCGCCGCGCCGGCAGCCGCGCCCAAAGCCAACACCGGCGCCAGCCTGCCGCCGCAACGCGAGCTCCACGCGAACCCCGCCGACGCGTTCGAGCATCCGCCGACCGCCATCACGCCGGGCGCGATGCTGCAAGGCGGCCTGCCGACCCGCAACATACCGGCCGGGAAGTAAGCGCTAGATCCGCTTGCCGGCGCGGCCGGCGAGCTCGACCGCGTAATGCCACGCCACGCGTCCGGAGCGGGAGCCGCGGCGGCGGGCCCATTCGAGGGCCTCCACTTCGTCGTACCCGAGGCCGTATTCGCCGGCATAGCCGCGCACGATCTCGAGGTACTCGTCCTGCGAGCAGGCATGGAAGCCGAGAGCGAGGCCGAACCGGTCGGCCAGCGCAAGGCGGTCGTCCACCACGTCGCGCGGATTGATCGGATCGTCCTGCTCGGACATCTGCCGCGGGAGGATCGCACGCCGGTTCGACGTCACCGCCAGCCTGACGTTGCCCGGCCGTGCCTCGAGCCCGCCCTGGAGCCAGCTGCGCAAGTGGCGCGGGCCCTCCGCATCGCTATCGGCGAAGCCGAGATCGTCGATGTAGACGAGGAAGTTGCGGTCCACCGCGCCGAGCTCCGCGATCAACCGCGGCAATGTCTCGAGCGAATCCGTGCCGGCCTGCACCAGGGCCAGGCGCCCGGGCGCGGCCTCCTGAGCGCCGAGCACCGCGGCGCGAATGAGCGCCGACTTGCCCATCCCGCGCGCGCCCCAAAGCAGCATGTCGTGCGCCGCATGGCCCGCGGCGAGGCGCGCGATGCTTTCGCGCACTTGCTCCTTCTGGCGCTCGATCCCTTTCAGCAAGTCGAGGCGAGGGGCTTCGATGCGCGCGAGCGGGCGGCCTCCGCTGTCCGTCCACAGATAGGCCGGAGCGGATCGCCAATCGGTCGCGCCCGGCGCGGCAGGGGCGAGGCGTTCGAGCGCGTCGGCGATTCGGCTCAACGGGTCATGCGGATCGGTCATCGCGGCGTGCCTCGCCCGGCGGCCTTGCCCGCGTCAAGCCTTGGCTTAAGATGCGTGACGGGGAATCGAAGGGGGAGGACATGGTCCTGAGGCTCTTCCAGCCGATGCTTGCCGGCGCGGCGGCGCTGACGATAGCCGGCGCTACGCCGATCGCGGCTTCGCCGACGGTGTTTCCGACGGGCACCACGATCTACCAGCCCGACAAGACCTGGAACGGCTTCACCGTCCTCTCCCCCCTCGGCACCCCGGCGGTGATCGTCGTTGACATGAATGGCCGCGTGGTCAAGCGGTGGAACGGGTTCGAGCTCGTTTCCGGCGGGCCGGCGCGAGTCCTTCCGGGCGGTGTAGTCATCGCCCCGCAAGGCGATGCCTTGCCGCACCTCGAAGCGACCGCGCTCGTCGCCGAAGACTTCGACGGCAAGGAACTGTGGCGCTTCGACCATGGCGAGCAGAGCCCGACTCGCGACGGCAAGCAGCAATGGAGCGCGCGCCAGCATCATGACTGGCAACTCAGCAGCTTTCCCGGCGGTGCCTATTCGCCGCAATTCGCTCCCGAGCTCGCACGGTCTTCGCGCCTTATACTGACCCACTCGGCGCACAAGGATCCGGCAATCGCCGATGTCGCGCTCGACGACGACAAGCTGATTGAGCTCGACCCCAAAGGGAACGTTACTTGGAGCTGGCGCGTCGGCGATCACGTCGACGCGTTCGGATTCACCCCAGCGGCCCGCGCCGCGGTCAGGCGCGGCGGCAAGCGCGACGGCTACGACTGGTTCCACATGAACTCGGCCGCCTACCTCGGCCCGAACAAGTGGTTCGCTGCCGGCGACAAGCGCTTCGCTCCCACAAACGTCGTCATTTCCAGCCGCGAGGCGAGCATCGTCGCGATCGTCGACCGGGCCGGCGGGATCGTCTGGCAGATCGGGCCGGATTCGACCGCGACCCCGCAAGCCAAGGCGATCGGCCAGATCATCGGCCAGCACAACGTCACGATGATCCCGGAAGGCCTCCCCGGCGCGGGAAACCTGCTGCTCTTCGATAACGGCGGCGGCGCCGGCTATGGCGATCCGAGTCCGATCTCGCCCGGCGGCGATACGATCTACCAGCGCGCCACCTCGCGCGTGCTGGAGATCGATCCGGTGGCGATGACGCTGGTTTGGTCGTACACCGCGCCGAACTTCTACAGCTTCAACATCAGCGGCGCGCAGCGGCTGTCGAACGGCAACACCCTGATCACCGAAGGTACCCAGGGGCGCGTGTTCGCAGTCACGCCCGACAAGGCAACCGTGTGGGAATACGTCGCACCGCCGGGCGAAGGGCCGCGGGCGCAGAACGCGCTCTACCGCGCCTACCGCATTCCTTACGCCTGGCTGCCGCAAGTGCCCAAGCCGGCGGAAGCGGCGGTCAAGCGGCCGGACCCGGCCGCCTTTCACGTGCCGGGCGCGCCCGGAGGATAGCTAACCCGCGCCCGGGCGTGTAGCGCTGGGCGCATGATCCTCGCGTCCGATAACGCCGGCATCGCTCGCGCCGCGGAAATCTTGCGCGGTGGCGGGATCGTCGCGCTGCCGACGGAGACCGTCTACGGCTTGGCCGGGCGCGCAGACAGCGAGACCGCGATCGCCGAAATCTATCGCGCCAAGGGACGGCCCGAGTTCAATCCGCTGATCGTCCATGTCGCGAGCTGCGAGCACGCCGAGGCGCTCGGTCTGTTCGACGACCGCGCACGGCTCCTGGCGGAACGCTTTTGGCCGGGTCCGCTCACTCTCGTCCTGCCGTTGCGAGAGGCCGCTGCGGTGGCGCCGGCCGTCACGGCGGGTCTGCCGACGATCGCGCTGCGTGTGCCGGCCCATCCGGTGATGCGGGCGGTCCTGGCGGAAGCCGGCCTGCCGCTCGCCGCTCCCTCAGCCAACCGCAGCGGCTCGGTCAGTCCGACGTCGGCCGAGCACGTCCTCGCGTCGTTCGGCAATGCCCTCCCGGTGGTCGACGGCGGAAGTTGCGAGCGCGGCCTCGAATCGACGATCGTCGCCATTCGTCCGGACGGCTGGCAGTTGCTCCGCCCGGGGCCGATTGCCGAGGCCGCCGTGGCGGCGGTGTTGGGTGACGCCACCCCTGTCACGCCCGGGAAGATCGAGGCGCCGGGGCAGCTTGCCCGGCACTACTCCCCGGGCAAGCCGCTGCGACTCGACGCTTCCGCGGCGGAGCCGGGTGAATTTCTGATCGGCTTCGGAGATACGGCGGGCGATGCCTCACTGTCGCCGTCCGGCGATCTCGCGGAAGCCGCGGCTAGGCTCTACGCTTGCCTGCACGAGGCGGCCGCGTCCCGTCAGCCTCGCATTGCGGTGGCGGCGGTTCCGGACGAGGGCATCGGGGCGGCGATCAACGATCGCCTGCGGCGAGCGGCTACCTAGCGGCGCGGCTGGGCCGGCACCGTCGGCGTGATGGCCTGGATCTTGTCGTAAGTGCGGCGGGCCTGGTCGCAGGCGCTCTGGCTGCCCCTGATGCAATACTTGCTTTGCTGATCGTATTCCCGCTGGAGCTTGCCGAGCGCCTCTTCGCGCTTGCGCAGCTCGCGGCCGCGCTTCTCGTCGGCTTCCGACTGGCTGGTAGTCATGAGATCGACGCCTTTGCTGGCGACCTTGACCGGCGCGGTGGCGACATCGACCACCGTCTTGGCGAGGCAGCCGCCGAGCGCGAGCGGGAGAACAACGGCCAGATAGAGGACGGGGCGCATGCGGGATCCTTTTCCGATGCGGCCATGCGCCCCGCCGAGTGAGCGGTCAATGAACCGCCCGGGGGTTTAGGCGGCCTTGTCGTGGGATTGGTCGCCGGGCTCGCAAACCAGCCTGCCGGAGCCCATCGACTTGACGTTGCATCGGGCTCGCCCGCGCACAGTCACGTTGCCCGAGCCCATGATATTCGCGTTCACGTCGCCGTCCGAAGCGAACGTCGCGTTGCCGGAGCCCATCACATGGACGTCTGTGCGGTTCGCCTTGAGCGACGCCAGATCGGCCGTGCCGCTGCCCATGACATTGAGTTCGAGACTATCCGTGGCACCGGCGGCCTTGAGAGTTCCCGAGCCGGCGATGCTCGCCTCCATCGAACGCGCGTTGACGCTCGGCAGATCGAGCACGCCCGAACCGGCCATCGTCACTTCGGGCTTGTCGGAAACCGATGCAGCCGACATCCTGCCCGATCCGGCGAGCGTCAGCTTGGCCGGCGCCGGCATTGTGACGATTACCGTCGCCAGATCGCTGTCGCCGCCACCCCAGTTGGAATGATCGCGCAAAATGCCGAGCGAGCCGTTGTCGAGCACGAAGCGCATCCGCTCCTTCGCCTCTTCGCTGCCCTGGACTTCGATCGAAAGCTTCTCACCGTCGCGGATGTCGACCGTGTCGGGCCCGAGCAAGGTCACTTCGCTTGGAGCGTCGCCCGTCAGGTCGAGTTGCGCCAGGGGCACGCCCTCCTTGCCGTTCCACCTGATGTCGGTCTTGTCGCAACCCGCCAGGCCGCCTGCGATCGCCAGCGCGACTACCGGTGCGACCGCTTTCAGAACGTGTTTGAAACCCATCGCGCTCACTCCTTGGGCCGTGTATTAGCGTACTAATACACGAAGCTAGGGTGAGGCTCAATTGCCTTTGGTCGAAACCCATGGCCCGTTTGCCGAGCCACAAAGGAAGAGGCCGCCCGGTTACCCGCGCGGCCTTTTCCGATTTCACGCACCGTCTGAGGGAGGCTCAGGCCTCTTCGGCGGCGCTCTCGTAATACTGCGGCGCGTACTTGCGCAGCACATCGAGGATCTTGCCGAGCGCGGTCGGCTCGTCGGTCTTTTCCATCGCCGCCAGCTCGCGGGCGAGGCGGCTCGAAGCCGCTTCGAAGATTTGCCGCTCGGAATAGCTCTGCTCCGGCTGGTCTTCGGGGCGGAACAAGTCGCGCGTCACTTCGGCGATCGACACCAGGTCGCCCGAGTTGATCTTGGCTTCGTATTCCTGCGCCCGGCGCGACCACAT
>Ga0070679_100002481_pt1 | contig 16712 bp, 11 predicted proteins | sample KBSC63BmetaG_FD_65652 | JGI IMG/M metagenome (GOLD analysis project Ga0070679, IMG submission 65652) | Corn rhizosphere microbial communities from Kellogg Biological Station, Michigan, USA - KBS C6-3B metaG | ecosystem: Host-associated > Plants > Roots > Rhizosphere | place: USA: Michigan... | reverse complement strand
GTCCGAATACATGGCGAACCTCGCCTACGGGGTCACGACGACGCGGGACCCGCAGACGGTCACGCCGGACGTGCTCTCGTACATGGACCTCGTGGAGACGGGCGAGTTCCTGGGGCCCCGGATCTTCGCCACCGGCCCTGGCATCTTCTCCACCGAGAACATTCGCACCCAGGAGGACGCGCGGAACGTCCTGACGCGCTATTCAGAGTTCTATAATTCGATGACGATCAAGCAGTACATGACGGGCGGCCGGCGCGTGCGCCAGCTCATCGCCATCGCGGCGCGCGAACAGCACCTCATGCCGACGCTCGAGGGGGGAGCCGACTTCAAGAAGAACCTCACCGAAGCGATGGACGGCTACTCGGGGAGCGAGCACACGCTGCCGATCGCGCCGCTGTTCAAGGACGTGGTCACGTTGTACGCGAACTCGGGCACGACGTGGACGCCGACGTTCATCGTCCAGTACGGCGGGCCGTGGGCCGAGAACTACTGGTACGAATCGACGAACGTGCTCGGAGATCCGAAGCTCAATCGCTACGTCTCCCCCGAAGGGGTCGCACGCCGCGCCGAGCGCCGGCCCGGATGGTGGACGGAGTCGGCGTACTCCTTCCCGTTGTTCGCCGCGCAGGCGGCGAAGGTCGTCGCGGCCGGCGGCCGGGTCGGCATGGGGAGCCACGGACAGCTCCAGGGGCTCGGCGCGCAGTGGGAGATCTGGAACATCGCGTCGGGCGGTATGCCTAAGCTCGACGTGCTGCGCGTTGCCACGATCTTCGGTGCCGAGGCGATCGGGCTCGAACGAGAGGTCGGCTCGCTCGAGGCGGGCAAGCTCGCCGACCTCCAGGTGCTCGACAAGAATCCGCTCGACGACATCAAGAACACCAACACCATCAAGTACGTGATGAAGAACGGCCGACTCTACGACGGCACGACGCTCGACGAAGTGTGGCCGCGAAAACGTCCGGCGCCCCGGCTGTGGTGGTGGACCGACGATCCGGCCTGCTGCAGGACCGTTCCCTCGATGCGCACGCCCAAAGAACGCTGAAGCTGCCATGCATCGGCTCTCCTCGTGCGCCGGCCTCGTCGCCCAGCGAGAGTCGTCAGGCGCGAATCGCCGTCGTCGGATCGACTTGTGAAGCACGGCGCGCCGGAACGTAGCACGCGATTCCGGTCGCGACGGCCATCGCTCCGACTGCAGCAAGCAGCGTCGTCGGATCGGTCGCGTCGACACCGTACAACAGCCCTGCGACGGCGCGCGTCGCCCACCACGAAGCCCCCGCGCCGACGACGAGCGCAATCGCGAACAAGAGCGCACCCTCGCGGAGCACCATCGCCAGCACTTCACTGTCACGGGCGCCGAGCGCCATGCGGATGCCAATCTCGCGCGTGCGCTGCGCGACGCCGTACGCGATGACGCCGTAAGCTCCCAACGCCGCGAGAACGACGGCCAGCGCGGCAAACCCCGAGAGCAGCGACGTCGTGAAACGCTCGCCAAGGCTGGCGGTGACGAGCAGCTCCTCGATGGTTTGTATGTCGTAGACGGGAGCGGCGGCGTCGAGCGAACCGACGATGCGTCGAACGCCGGCAATCACAGGCCCGGGCTTTCCCTCATACCGCACGACGACGCTCACGACAGTGGGAACCCGCTGTCGAGTCGACACGAAGATCTGCGGCCGCGGCGCTTCTTTCAGCGATTGGTCGTGCACGTCGCCGACGACGCCGATCACCGTGATGGACGGCGCGCTCTCGGGGCCGAGCTTCATCCGCCGGCCGACGGGATTCGTACTGCCGAACAATCGGAGCGCAGCGGTGCGGTTGATGACGGCGACCCGCGGCGATGAGCGCGTCGCAAGGTCGCTGCTTCCAAAGTCGCGTCCGGCGAGCAGCGGAATCCCCATCGTCGCGAAGTACCCCGGACTCGCCAATCGGAAATCCGCTTCGGGGTATTGGTCGTCGGGCGGCGGCGGCGCTCCGTCGACGATGACCTGTGTCGTGAGATTCGCATCGTGCAGCGGAAAGCGATTGATCGATGCGACGGCTCGCACGCCCGGCAGCGCCCGCGCTTGCGCGAACAGCGACTCGAAGAACTGATCGCGTTTGGCGTCTGGGGCTGCATCGGGCAGCGAGACCTTCATTCGCAGCAGATGGTCGCCGCGAAAGCCCGCATCCGTCCCCGTCAGTCGCGCGAAGCTGGTGATGAGCAATCCCGCACAGACGACGAGCGTCAGCGCGAGCGCGATCTCGCCGATCACCAAACCATTATGAATGCGATGCGCCGATCGACTGCTCGAGCTTCCACGCGCCGCATCACGCAGGCGTTGTCCCGAAGCCAATCGTGATCCGCGGACGGCAGGACCGACGCCACAGAGCAGCGCGACTGCGATGCAGACCACGACGGTAAAGGTCAGGACCATTGCGTCGACCCGCACGCTGCCGATTCGCGCGATCGACGACGGCAGCATCGCCGCGGTCGCGTGTGTCACCGCAAAGGCGATCCCGATGCCGAGCGCGCCTGACACCAGCGCGATGAGTCCACTCTCGGTGAGAAGCTGGCGCGCGATGGCCGACGGCTGCGCACCCATCGCCGCTCGCAGCGAGAGCTCCTGCTGTCGACCGGCGGCACGCACGAGCATCAGATTCGCCACGTTCGCGCACCCGATGAGGAGCACGGCGCACACCGCCGCGAACAGCACTTCGATCGGACGCCGGATGTCGCCGAGCAGATCGTCCGAGAGCGAATTGACGGTGACCCCGAGGCCGACGTTCACGTCGGGATGCTCGGCGCTGATCTGCGCGACGATCCCCGCCATCTCGCGGCGTGCGCTCGCGATCGTAACGCCAGGGCCTAAGCGGCCGATGACGCTGAGCATGTGCACGCCGCGGCGGTGGATGTAGCTGCCGAGGATCGGCAACGGGACGATGACGTCGACGCGCTGCTGTGGAAACGAGAAGTCGGCATCCATCGCGCCGACGATCGTGTACTTCGTATCATCGAGCGTGATGACCTTTCCGATCACCGACGGATCTTCGTTGAACCGTTCCAACCAGAAGCCGTGCGACAGAATCGCGACGGGCGCGGCTCCGACCTGCTCCTCGGCGGCGGCGAAGTCGCGGCCGATGCGCGGCCGGACGCCGAGCATGCGCAGGAAGTTCGCGGACACAGCACCGACGGCGAGACGCTCGGCGACGTTCGGCGCGGTGTACGTCACGTTCCATTCGGGAAAGAAGCCAGCGAGCTGTTCGAACGAACGGCTGCGTGCGCGCCAATCGAAGTAGTCGCCGATGGAAACCTGGTAGTGATCGGCCTTCTCCTTCGGGTTGTTCGACCACACGGCGACGAGGCGGTCGAGGTCACGATAGTTCAGGCCGTGCAGCAGCACAGACTCGACGATGCTGAACACCGCGGTGCTGGCGCCGATGCACAGCGACAGCGTGACGATCACGATCGCCGTGAACGCGGGGCGGCGCGCCAGCGTGCGAACGGCGTAGCGGACGTCATGAGTGAACATTGAATGTCCTCGCGTCGAGGCACCGTGGTGGTGTCGCAGCCAGAGTGCGTCCGGGACCGCGCCGAGCGAGCGGAGATGGAGTCGCCAGGCCGGGGCGCCGCTCCGGGCGGCGTGGGCGAGCTCGCCGATCCACTCGGCGCTCCACTCCTCGCGGCGTCCAGCCGGAATGAGGCGGGCGACGAGACGGATCAACGACGCACCCGGGATGCGGCTCATGATCCGGTTGGCGACGCGGCGGGTTGGAGCGTGCCGGTGAGGCCGGGGAATCGCGCGGACGCGTCGCGCAGCGCCTGGCGGCCTGCGCCGGTGATCTGATAGTACCGGCGTGGCGGGCGTTGCTCGTCGCGCGCGTCGGCGATCGGCTCCCACTTGGCGCTGAGGAGACGGGCGTCTTCGAGGCGGCGGAGGATCGGGTAGACCGTTCCGCTCGGGAGCCCGGACGCGTCCATGATCTCGAATCCGTAGCGAAATCCGCGGCTGACGGCGAAGAGGACGATGCCGGTGGAGTAGGTGATGCGTGGCGGCATGCTCTAGATATATAGAAGTCTACATAGGGGTCAAGTGTGCGGTCGGAAAGTTTACCGTGGGCATACTCGACGTTGCGGTGGCTCTCATTTTATCCGAGACTGAAGGCGCCATGACTCTCGACAAAGGACACAGCATGCCTCGTCTGTTGATCACGCTCCTCGGCGCTGGCCTCCTCGGCGCCCCTGCCATCGGATTCGCGCAGACGCCGGTCATTCTTCCTGGCCCATCTGGACGCGCACAGGTCTCATTCGAGATCCGCGTCCCCGCCTCGGTGCGCCGTGAGCCGCTGACCGGCCGCGTCTACGCGATCATCAGTCGCCGAGAAACGCCGGAGCCCAGACTGCAGGTTGGTCGCGTTGGTGCACCGATGTTCGGCCACGACGTCGAGCAGCTCGCGCCGGGTGCGCCGGCAGTCATCAAGGGCACCGAGCTCGGCACGCCGGTGTTCGACATGGCGGACATTCCCGCGGGCGACTATTGGGTGCAACCGGTCGTGAACGTCTACTCGGAGTTCAAGCGCGCCGACGGCCACGTGCTGTGGATGCACGACGACCAGTGGGAAGGCCAGAACTGGGCGCGCTCGCCGGGGAACATCTACGGCGCGCCAACGAAGGTGCACTTCGATCCGAAAGCGAAGACGGTAATCAAGTTCGTCGCCGACAAGATCATCCCGCCAATTCAGGTGCCGGCGGACAACGAGTACGTGCAACGCATCAAATTCGAGAGTCCGTCGCTCACGAAATTCTGGGGACGTCCCATCTACCTCGGCGCGACGCTGCTGCTGCCACGCGACTACAAGACGTCGACCATCAGCTATCCGGTGAACTACATCCAGGGCCACTTCGGTCTCGCGGCGCCGTATGGCTTCGAGCAGACGGGCAGCGGGCGTGGCAGCGCGGGCGCGGCAAGTGGCCGCTCGTTTCACGACGAATGGCTGTCCGACAAGTTCCCGCGTATGATCGCGGTGACGTTCCAGCACCCCACGCCCTACTTCGACGATTCGTACGCGGTGAACTCCGTGAACATGGGCCCGTACGGCGACGCCATCATGAACGAGCTGATTCCCGAGATCGAGAAGCGCTACCGCGCGATCAAGGAACCGTGGGCGCGTTGGTTGTCCGGCGGTTCGACGGGCGGATGGGAGTCGCTCGCTTTACAGATCTATCATCCCGACTTCTTCGGCGGCACGTGGTCGTCGTGCCCGGACCCGGTGACGTTCACCGACGTCGAAGGCGTGAACATGTACAAGGACGACAACGCCTTCTTCAAGAACTACAGCGAGTGGCAGCTCACGCCGACGGTCAACTCGCGCGAAGTGAACGGCGAGATCCGTCAGACGGCGCAGCAGCGCTATTGGATGGAGCTCGTGAACGGCACCCACGGCCGCTCCGGCACGGGGCAGCAGGACATCTGGCAGGCGACGTTCGGGCCGATCGGTGACGATGGTTTCTTCAAGCCCGCGGTCGATTCACGCACGGGCAAGATCGACCACACCGTCACCGACTACTGGCGCGAGCACTACGACCTGCTGCACTACCTGCAGCGAAACTGGCCGGCGGTTGGTCCAAAGCTCGTCGACAAGATCCACGTCTACGTCGGCAACATGGACAGCTTCTTCCTCGATCGCGCGACGCGCGAGATGGAAGCGTGGATGAAGACGACGCAGAATCCGCACTACGAGGGCTACTTCGTCTACGGCGACCAGAAGCCGCACTGCTGGACCGGGCCGGGCACGAATGCGGATCGGCTGCGCGAGATGGCCGAGTACGGATTGCGCCACATGCCGGCCGGCACGACGACGCCGTGGTGGAAGTACTGACGACACGGCGTCGTTTGCCTCAACTCGGGCGGCGCGCTCGATGACGCTCCATCACCTGGGACGGCAAAAAGTTCGAGGTCGAAAGAGCTCGACACGACGCGCTTCCGGTCTTCGCCGCCGGCCTCAGTGCCGCACGGGCTGATCGCCCTCCGCGGACGCGTACGCACCGCCGTGCACGCCGGACGACGCCACGACCATCTCGTTTCCCTCGTCGACGTAGTCGGCCGGAGTCGTCGAATCGGCGCCCGCCGGGACCTTGAGGATGTTCATAATCACCGTCAGAACGATCGCTACCGCTCCGTTCGCGATCAGCGAATACAGCGCCGCATAGCCGGGAATGGTGAGCGCACCCACGTGCAGCGGATACGTCGTGCTCTTGAAGCCGGTGGTTCCGACCATCCACGTGCCCCAGACCATCCCGACGAGCCACCCGGTGGCCAACGCCCACCGGTGCAGCCAGCGCGTGTACAATCCGACCACGAGCGCGGGCAGCGTCTGAATGATCCACACGCCGCCGAGGAGCTGGAGCTGAATCGCGTACTGCAGCGGCAGGAAGAGGATGAACGCGAGCGACCCGACCTTGATGAGCAACGACACGAACTTCGCCGTCGCGGCTTCCTGGCGCGGAGTCGCGCGTCGATGCAGATATTCCTTATAGATGTTCCGCGTGAACAGGTTGGCCGACGCGATCGACATGATCGCTGCCGGCACCAGCGCGCCGATCGCGATCGCCGCGAAGCTCACGCCCACGAACCAGCTCGGGAACGAGCGTAGGATCAGCGCGGGCACGGCGAAGTTGGTGCCATACTGCTTGAAGTACGGCGCAAACGTCGGATCCTGCTGCACACCCGCCGCCAGCGCCATGTAGCCGAGAAACGCGATGAGCGCGAGAACGAGCGAGTAGACGGGAAGCAGGGCCATGTTGCGTTTGATCACCTTGCGTCCACTCGCGCTCAGGAGGCCAGTGATGCTGTGCGGGTACAGGAACAGCGCGAGCGCCGAGCCAAGGGCCAGCGTCGCGTAGGCGCTGTAGAGGCCGAAGTTGCCCGGCGACGGTGGCGTGAGCAGCAGTTGCTTGGACGGAACCGCCGCGAAGATCTTGCCGAAGCCACCGAGTTGGCGTGGAATGACGATGATCGCCGTGATGATCACGATGTAGATCAGAATATCCTTGGCGAACGCGATCATCGCCGGTGCACGGAGACCGGCGCTGTAGTCGTACGCGGCAAGAACCGCGAACGCGACGACCAGCGGCAACGCGCCGAGTAGTCCGCCTCCCGTGAAGCCCATCGCGCCGATCGAAACCTGAATGCCGACGAGCTGCAGCGCGATGTACGGGATCGTCGCCATGATACCGGTGATCGCGATCAGCAGCGCGAGAAGGCCGCTGTCGTACCGGCCGCGCACGAAGTCCGACGCGGTCACGTAGCCATGACGTCGCGACACGGACCACAGGCGCGGAAATACCATATAGACGAACGGGTACACGATGAGCGTGTACGGCATCGCGAAAAAGCCGATCGCGCCGGCGCCGAACACCAGCGCGGGGACTGCGACGAAGGTGTACGCGGTATAGAGATCGCCGCCGAGCAGGAACCAGGTGACGATCGTGCCGAAGCGCCGGCCTGCCAGCCCCCATTCCTCGAGCTGGTCGAGTCCCGCGGCCTGCCAGCGGGCGGCCATGAAGCCGATGATCGCGACGGCCGCGAAGAGGACGATGAATACCGAAAGCGCGGTCCAGTTCACAGGGCGCCTCCCCGAACGCTCGCGTTCATACTTTGCACAGGTAGGCCACTCCGGTGACGATCGCCGCGACGACGATCCAGGCGAACTGGAACCAGTAGAAGAAGGGGACGCCGAACAGCGTCGGCTCCACGCGATTGTAAAGCGGTACCCAGAGCGTCACGGCGAACAGGGCCAAGAAAATCACGATCCACAGCCGCGTTTTCGCTGTAGATCCGCTTGCTGCGGTCGTCATCGGTTCGATCTCCAGTTGATCCCGAGCAGATGATGCAAAACCATGGGGGCGGATGCAAGCGCGGTTAGGGGCTTCGTCCCTTCTTCCGTCGCGGTGAGCTACGAGGCGCTCAAATGAACAACCTCTACGGCAGAAGCGTCTTCTTCGTCGAGAACGCCGAGCGCGCGTTGCGCTTCTACGTCGATCGACTCGGCTTCTCCGAAGATTGGAACTATCAAGGCGTGTGTCAGGTCGCCCTCCTGGGTTTCGAGCTGCATCCACTGGGGACGACCGACGTTCGTGATCACCAACCTGGATTCGAATCAGCTGTTTTTCTGGGACCAGCCGGAGAAGGGCCTGACTGCACCTCGAGATCGCGCACGTTATCGCCGCGCTGTCGATCGATGATCTTGTCGTAGGGATCGATGCCGGCGCGCTTCGGCTCGCGCGATACGAGAACGCGAATCGTTTGCGTGCCGCTGTGAATGCGCTGGCGCTGGAGATAGAGCGGCTCGCCGAGTGCGCCGTCCTTTCCCGCGCCGAACACGCCGATCTCGATGAGATCGTTCATCGGAATCTCTCTCTCCCGGCCCACGCTGTCGGCGCGCACCTTCTTCGCCTCGACATCGAGTGACACCGCATACGTTCCGTCAGCCATTCGTTCGACGGTCGCGCCGTTCGCCTTGACCTCCCAGAGGGTGATGGTCTCGAAGAGATCGGTGATCAGTGACTGAAGCGAGTCGGGCGTCACCGCGCGCAGCTCGGTGATGAGGTCGAGCGATGTGGCGTACGGCGGCCCGTCGTGATGGAACTTCGACACGTAGCGGCGGAGCGCGGTGTTCACTGCCTGCTCTCCGATCTGGTCGCGCAATGTGTACATCGCGACCGCGCCTTTCCGGTACGTGAGGTACGCCTGATCCTCGACATCGACGAGCGGCGCCTCATGAGAGAACTCTCCACGGCCCCTGAAGTAGCGATCCATCTGAAAGTGGTAGACGCGCCGCGCAACGTCGGCGCCGAAGGTCTTCTCCATCACCATGATCGCGCTGTAGTTCGCCAGCGACTCGCTGAGCAGGCCATGACCCTTGACGGGCGCGGGTTGAGCCATGCCGCCCCACCAGTGGTGCGCCGTCTCGTGCGCCGTTCCGTAGAATGGCTGGTCGATCTGGCCGTCGCGCACGCGACTGTGAAACGCATCCTCCGAGAACGCCATCGACGCCGGAAGCGCGACGCCGAACACACTGTAGCGCGGGACCTCCATGACCTCGAGCAGACTGTCGGGGTAGGACCCGAAGCTCGCCGTGTAGTAGTCGAGCGACGCTTTCATTCCGCGCATCATCCGGTCGACATTCTCGCCTTCTCGCGGATCGTGAAGTACGCGGAGCGCGACGTCGTGCCACCGATCCTCGTGGACGGTATAGCGCGCCGAGAAGAAACCGCCGGCGGCGCTGGTCGGTGGATTGGTCTCGTACTGGAAGTAGCGTCGTCCGTTGTCCGTCCACGTGCGCCGCGCGAGGCCGGGTGTGACCGCGATCTGATCGCTCGACGTGCCGACGATCGCATCTACTTTGACGAGATCCGCGTCACCGCGAATCGCTTGGCGATTCCGATCTTCGCCGGGATCGTTGGCCGGCGGTGTTGGAGCTCGCGTCGCCGTCAAGCCAAATCGCTGACGCGCGGTGCGGTCGGTCAGCTCGAACACTGGCTGGTAGCCGATAAACGGGAGGAATCTCCGGTCGATCCACGTTCCGTTGCCGGCGATCGTCGTCGGTGGCGGTCCGTTCGAAAAGCCATGGCGTTCCATCGCCACATCGAAGGTGAGATTCGCCGAGTCGCCTGGAGCAAGCGGGCGCTCGAGCGCGAAGATGTGATATCCCGTCTGCACGTCCGAGACGATCTCGCGCGACGCGCGGTCGAGCGAAAGCGAGCGCACCTGTAGGTCCCGATTGACGAGCACGTGAACCGAATCGATCGGCGCGCTCGTCCGGTTGGCCAGTCGGAAGCTTCCGCGCAGCGCGGCGGCGGATCGCTCGGGATAGATCTCTACACGCAGCGTAGCGCCGACGATCATCGGCTGCGGAATGTCGAGGTAGCGGCGATACTGCTGCTCGTACGCCGCCTCCGGTGCTCCGCGCTCACTCGCCGGACGGTAGTGATTTATAATGTTGGTATTGTAAAAAATGAATCCACCCAACCCGCCGATGAGTAGCGCGACCGTAGCGGTAGCTCGCACGACGGAACCGGTGAACCTTTTACCGGCGAGGGCGAATCGTTGGCGCAGCGCCGCGTCGTGGCCGCGCACCAACAGCAGCAGCGCGACGATCAGCAAGAGCGCCGCCCACGCGGCCCAGTAGAGCTTGAACCAAGCGACCGGACGAATGAACGGCCCGAAGCCGTTCATGTCCGAGTACTTCCAGCCGGGATCCGTGCCGTAGAGCAGCAGATGATGCTCGATCCATTCCGCGTGGCTCACCACGACGCGAACGATCAGCAGCAGGATGAAGATCAGATGCGCGAGATATCTCTGATTCACGATCACGTGCACCAGCACCGCGAGCGCGGCGAGGATGACGAGGTCGGCGAGCTGCAGGCCGAACAGGATGCGCAGGTAGAGGCCGACCTCGAAGTTCGTGTAGCCTTGGAATCCCTGCGCCAGCATTCCGCCGATCAGCACTGGCAATTGAAGAATTGCCAGGATCGCGACGAGAGCGACAAACCGCCCGGTCAATATCGTGCCCTCCGACATCGGCGAGGCGTCGACCAGCTCGGCCATGTCATGCTCGCGGTCTTTCCAGAGCAACTCGCCGGCGAAGACCGCGACGAGCAGCAAAGTGATCGCCACCAGCGGCGTATCGGCGAGCCGCTCGATCACTAGAATGGTGAGCGGCGTGGTCGAGGTGTCGAAGACCGTTTCACCAGCCTCCCAGCCGAAGAGCACCGTGAGGCCGACCTTTCCGAAGAACACAAGGACGAAGACAGGACTTACCGCCAACTCGGCGATGCCGCGCCGCGCTACGGCGAGTGTCTGCTGCACCGTCGTGCGGAATCCGAAAATCCCGCTCGCCCTGGTCGCCGAATGCGCAGGGGACGAGGCGGACGGTAGATCCTTCGCTTCGCTCAGGAGGACAGTGGGAGAGAGTATTGTGCGCGCGGCGACGGGCGTGTGTTTCGGCTTGTGCCGCTTGCTGCCGTCCATGCGATGCGCGAAACGGAATCGCCGGTGGAGCGCGACGAGAACGACGCCGCCGATCGCCATCCAGACGGCTCGGTTCATCAACATTGCGACTGACGAGCCGGGCAAGCGCGTGTTTCGCTCGATCGGAGTCCAACGCTCAGTCACCTGATTGAGCATGCGAACGCCGAGCGGATCGGTGAGGAGATCCAGGACTGCGTTGCCCGGGGGAAGATTCACAGCGACGACATAGCCGACGAACACGAGGATCGCCGCGAGGTACACCGCAATCGTCTGCCGTGTCAGCACCGCCACCGCGTAGAGAATCGCACCGGTGAGAATGAGGTTTGGCAGTAAGAAAATTAGATATGTCTGAACGAATGCGCCGATGACGAACGGGCCGAATGCTTGCCTCGGCAAATACGGCATCGACGTCGCGACCAGCTGACCGAGCGGAATCGCCAGGAGAAGGATTGCATTGACAGTGAATGCGGCGAGGAAGCGGCCGCCGAGATAGTCAATCTTGCGGATCGGCGACGTGAACAAGAGCGCATCCATTTCCACTTCGTGGTCGCGAATCGGGGTCGCCGAAGAAGGCAGCGGATACCAGCATTCCGAGCATTCCCGCCATGGTCGCGAGCAGCGCGAGCCGTGGTGCGGCATTCACGTGGGTCGGTGAGGTGCCGTCGGCGTCGACGTGGATCATCGCGAAGGCGATGAGAAGAAAGACCACGGCGTAGATCCACGTCGAGGCGCTGCGCACGCGATGTTCGATCTCGTAGCGAAAGATCTCGCGAAGCTTCACGCGGCCGACTCCCGCGCTTCCGCACGACGGCGCGCCATGATGCTGAAATAGACGTCCTTCATCCCTGGCTCGACGGACTCGAACTCCGCGCCCGGCGATGCATTCGCGTAGACGTGGACGATGGTGCGGCCGGCGAGCAGCTTCGTCGAAATCACGTCGAGCCGCGCTTCGAGCGCGTTGAGCTCGTCCTTCGTCACCGATCGCCGCCAGATTTTCCCGCGCAGCTCGTCGATCGCGCGCGACGGCTCGGCGGTGAGCAGGATCTCGCCGCGGTCGATGATCGCGAGTCGGCTGCACAACTCCTCGACGTCTTCGACGATGTGCGTCGAGAGAATGACGACGCTTTCCTCGCCGATCTCGCTGAGCAGGTTGAGGAAGCGAACGCGCTCCTCGGGATCGAGTCCCGCCGTCGGCTCATCGACGATGATGAGCTTGGGATTGCCGAGGAGCGCGACGGCGACGCCGAAGCGCTGGCGCATGCCGCCGGAGAACGTGCCGACGTTCTGCGCGCGCACGTCCCAGAGATTGGTGCGCTGGAGGAGCGACTGGACGACGTCGCGCCGCACGCCGGCTTCGCCCAACCCTTTCAGGATCGCGAAGTGATCGAGCAGTCGTTCGGCTGCGACGCGCGGGTGAAAGCCGAAGGACTGCGGGAGGTAGCCGAGCGTTTCGCGGACTTTTTCCTTGGCGCGAATGACGTCGAGGTCGCCGAGGGTAGCGGACCCTTCGTCGGGCGTTTGGAGCGTGGCGAGGATGCGCATGAGCGTCGACTTTCCGGCGCCGTTGCGGCCGAGGAGGCCGAACATGCCGGGCGGGATGTCGAGGGAGACGTTCTTGAGAGCCTGGGTGCCGTTGGGGTAGGTCTTGGAGAGGTGTCGGATGGTGAGCTGCATGGGGAGGCTGAGATCCGGGTGGGTAGGTCGTCAGCCCAAAGTACTCTATACCGCAAAGTTCAGCAATACGAACATGTCCGCGGAAACGCGCTGCGCGAAATGGCCGTAGGGCGAGAAAACTCCGGAGACCCAGATGGTCTGGTCGGGATTGATTGAATTGGTGCGCGCCCTCGTTTTTGCCGCGTCACACGTCTGTGGCGGGAGCTTGGGCGGCGGGATTCTCGTCGTTTCGTTCCTCGTGCGAATCGCGCTGCTACCGATGACGTTGCGCGTCGCTATCCGAATGCGCGATCACCAGGCCCGTCTTGCCTCGGTGAAGCCGGAGCTCGAGCGGCTTCGGCGTCGCTATGCGAACGATCGGGCAGGGCTCGCGGAGGCGACGATCGCGCTTTACCGGCGACACGGGCTATCGATGCTACCGCCCGGCCTCATCGGGTCTTCGCTCGTTCAAATGCCGATCGGCGCGGCGTTGTATCGAGTTTTCGCGACGGGACTCGGACCGCGAACGAGTTTTCTCTGGATCCCCGACCTCGCTCGGCCGGATGCACTCGTGGCGCTCGGCGCCGCGCTGTTCGCCGGCGTGGGCACCGCGGTCGCACCATCGACGAGCAAAGCAGCGCTCGTGACGAGTATGGCGCTGACCGGTTTCTTCGCTTGGAGATTGTCCGCAAGCGTGGGACTATACTGGGTCGCCTCCAACGGCGTCGGGGCCGCGCAAGCACTCGTCCTTCGTCGATCGGCGCCGGCGGTGGCAACGTAGTTTCGTTGCGGCCGCCGGGCTCGCCGCTCGGCGTCTAGAACAACCCGACCCGCCCCTTCACCGACGCGATCAACTTCGCCGGGTCGTAGCCCACGCCCTGCTTGAACACCAGACTCACCTTGCGCAGGTCGGAGATCTGGGTCGACGGATCGCCGTCGAGCACGACGAGATCCGCCTGCTTACCCGAGGCGATTGACCCTACGCGATCGGCTCTGCCGAGGTAGGTGGCGCCGTTCATCGTACCGACCTTGATTGCTTCGAGCGGCGTGAGGCCACCTTCGACGAGCAGCTCGAGCTCGCGCTGATCCGAATAGCCCGGAATCACCCCGCCGCCGCCGGTGGGATCCGTGCCGGCAATGAGCAGGCCGCCCGCGCGGAAGAAGTCGACTTCGAGCTTGCGCATCTTGGGGAAGAGCGTCGCCTGGAGCGACTGGGTATTGCGGTCGACCGCGGCCTTTCGCTGGACGAATTGTTCGCAGAGGATCGGATCGAGCACGTCGATGCCCGGCGGCACGGGCGCGCCGGGGACGCTCGTCTCGAACACCGTGAGCGTCGACGTGAGCGCGACGTGATGATCTACTAAATCTTTAATGAGAGATTTGATAGGAGCACCGTTGACGTCGAGCGCCGCCATCGACTGCTGGCCCACGCCCTGGCCGGGGCAGGTGTCCGGCTTCTTGTCGGCGACGAAATCGGTCGAGGCGAAGAACCCGTGCTCGAGGTTGTCGATCCCGAGCTCCGCGGCTTCGCGATACGTCACGGAGCAGAGATGGCCGGTCATCTTCATTCCGCGCTTGTGGCCTTCGTCGAGCCCGGCCTTCATCTCGTCGCGGGTGATGTGCATGTACGCCTTGAGCGACGTTGCGCCCATGTCGTTCCAGTAGGCAACATGGCGGCGCGCGTCGGCGGCGTCGGTGAGCTCATGAATCTGGAGCAGACCGAGGCCTTGGCCTTCGAGGTACGGCGCGGTGGCATCCATCCACGGCCCGGCGCGCTCGCCGCGGTCGATCGCCTTCTTGATGTTCAGCTCACCGAAGCCGTTCATGTTCCCGCCGGTGCGCATCGACGTCACGCCACCCGCCAGATACAGGCGCACGAACGACTCGGCCAGATACGCATACACCCCGGGGCCGGTGGGGTAGTAGAGGTGTTCGTGCACCATCACGAGCCCGGGAATCACCGATTTGCCGCTGAGGTCGAGCACCTGCGCGCCCGCGGGCACCTGCGCGCTCGACGACGGCGCGATCGACGCGATCTGGCCGTCGCGAATGACGATCGTTTGGTCGGCGCGCGGCGCGGCCCCGGTGCCGTCGATCACGCGCGCGTGGGTGAGCGCCACGACGCTCGTGTCGACTTGAATGAACGCCTTGACCGCGGGCGTGAAGGCGGGATGGCGCGGCTGCTGCGCATCGAGCGTCGTGATGGAATTCGCAACGGCGGCGCTCGTGAGCGCGGCGGCGAGCGCGAGATGGGCGCGACCGAGATTCGTTCGTGATGACATGGTGTTCAGCTCCCGAGCATGTATTTGCAGCCTTCGTCCTGGGCTTTGAGCACGGCGAAGAATCCAGACGGCTGGAGGATGACGCCCGGCAGCAGATGCGCCTTGGCGCGGCGCTCCGCTTCGTCGTGCGCGACTTTGTCTTTGTCCACGTACTGCTGAATCACCTGTCCGAACGCCAGATTGCACGCGAGCACGATGCCGCCGCCGGCGATGAACGCCGGAACGTTATAGTCCTTGAACATTGCGGAGGCGTCGGCGGCACTCCCGGAGAGCGGATTGCGCGTGGTCCACTTTCCAGTTTTCTCATCCTTCCATTTCACGTCCTTGCCGATGCCGAGGTGGCCCCAGAACTCGTCGTTCATCACGAGCGGGATCGCTTCGTGGCGAACGACGACGACGGGCGTGAGATCGGCGCTTGGCGTCCCGAAGACCTGAGCGTGCTGCTCCCGCCAGAGGATCGCGCGAAAGAGCGCCCCGCCTTCGCCGACGTTCGGCGAGTCGAACACGGCGCGCGACTTTCCGCGGAGGCGAGCGACCCAGCTCATGTCCCATTTGTCGTCGACGGGGCGGCCGGCCGCGGCGCGCTCGCTGTGGCGCAGCGGAATGGGAAGGGAGACGGGAAGAGCGGCGAGCATTCCGGTGGCGGCGATGCTGCCGATGAAGTCGCGACGCGAAGTCGACATGACGAATGGCGTTGAGAATGGGTTGGCGAGCGCGTGAAAATCTGGCGCGCGACACGCGCTCACGCCATTATCGCAGGTCGTCGCTCGTGCGGCGATCAACGCCGAATCGGCGCAATCAAAGCCAGCCACCGTCAATCCGGGTCATCCTTCGTGTTTCGCACTGCAATCACCAGCCTGTCGCTTGCCGCTGGAGTGCTGCTTTCGGGGCTTCTCGGGCTCCCCACGCGTGCGGAGGCACAGCGCGCCGCCAACGCGGCCGCGTCCGATTCCGTCAAAGCGCACTATCGCAAGATCGAAGTGCGCATCCCGATGCGCGACGGCGTGAAGCTGTTCACGTCGATCTACGTGCCGCGCGACACGACGACAGCGGTCCCATTCATCATGGATCGGACGCCCTACGGGGTCGCACCCTATGGGGCCGACGCGTATCGCGCATCGCTGGGGCCGAGCGGCAACCCGAAGTTCGCGCAGTCAGGCTTCATCTTCGTGTACCAGGATGCGCGCGGCCGCTATTACTCGGAGGGCGCGTACACCGAGATGACGCCGCACAAGGACGTGAAAGGACCCAAAGACGTCGACGAGTCGACGGACAGCTACGATACGATCGACTGGCTGGTGAAGAACGTTCCGCACAGCGTGCCGCGCGTCGCGATCTTCGGCACATCGTATCCGGGATTCTACACGACCGCGAGCTGCATCGACCCGCATCCGGCGCTCAAGGCGTGCGAGCCGGGCGCGCCGATGACGGATCTCTGGATGGGCGACGATCTCTTTCACAACGGCGCGTTCATGCTCGGCGCCAACTTCGACTTTTATCAGGGATACGGGCGCACGCCGCGGGCGAATCCGCCAGGTCCCGATCCGCGCTACGAGCGGCCGAACGAAGGCGGCGACGCGTACAAATTCTATCTGGCGATGGGCCCGGTCGGGCCGGGATCGCGCAAATGGCTGCCGCCCGAGACGGCGCCGCTCTGGGACATCGTCATGCGCCACCCGAGTTACGACGACTACTGGAAGGCGCGCGACATCAGCCGGCACGTGCGGAAGGTACCTGCGATGCTCGAGGTCGGCGGCTACTACGACGCCGA
>Ga0070679_100002480_pt1 | contig 16714 bp, 13 predicted proteins | sample KBSC63BmetaG_FD_65652 | JGI IMG/M metagenome (GOLD analysis project Ga0070679, IMG submission 65652) | Corn rhizosphere microbial communities from Kellogg Biological Station, Michigan, USA - KBS C6-3B metaG | ecosystem: Host-associated > Plants > Roots > Rhizosphere | place: USA: Michigan... | reverse complement strand
GACCAGCGCGCCGATCCGAACGAATTGGTCAACCTCGCCGGCCGCATGGAGTATCGGGCCAAGGCGGACGAGTTGCAGGCGCAGTTGAAGAAACTGCTGGTAGCGGCGGGTGAGCCGGAGCCTGAGATCGTGCGGGCGAAGTTGTATCCGTAGTGGAAAAGCCGGTTGTATCTTTCTGTACATGGTTTGGTTCCTGATATCCACTGAATTCTTCAAAAATTGGGCGAGATGGGCTTGAATCAAGGCCCTCTGCCCCGCATACTCGCACCTAGAGCAAGGTGCGGAGTGACCGCCTCGCTCGAATGGTGAGGGACAGTCGACGTGGACAGATACGGCCGGGAAGACGTTCTGCGCATCCTGCGGGTGCCTTCGCGACAGTTAGCTACCTGGCAGAAGGCTGGCTTGGTTTCCCCTTCTGAAGATTTCTCCTTCGAACAGTTGGTCCAGTTGCGGAAGCTGCGCGACCTGACGGCGACCCGGGTATCGGTTAAGAGCATTACGCGGTCGGTGGCGGCGATGCAGGCTGTTTCCGGCATGGCGAACCCCCTGCTGGAGTCGGTCGCGGTGCGGAGCGGGTCCGGGGTGTCGTTCCGGCAGTGGGGTGCGCTGGTCAATCCTGTGACGCGGCAGATGGCATTCGACTTCGAGTTGGCCCCGTGTGCAGGGATGGCGGTGGTCCGTGCCCGGGGCAGCGCGCCGGCCCGCCTGAACAGCGAGGCGCAGGAGATGTTTCTGCGGGCAGTGCGGCTGGAGGAACGTGTGGAGACGCTGCCCGAGGCGAAAGATGTCTACGCGGCGATCCTGGAGTTGCAGCCGAGCCATGCGCCGGCGGCGATCAATCTGGGCACAATCTTCTACAACGAACGCGAATTCGAGCGTGCCGAGCACTATTACCGGCGGGCTACCGAGTCCGATCCGGAGTACGCGCTGGCGTTCTTCGACCTGGGCAACGTGCTGGACGAGTTACAGCGGCTTCCCGAGGCGATTGCGGCCTACGAGCGGGCGCTGGAGCTGGTGCCGCAATATGCGGACGCACACTACAATCTAGCGCTGGCGTACGAGCGCCGCGCCGAGCCGCGTCGGGCCCTGAAGCACTGGACGCAGTATGCTCGACTCGACCCGGCCGGGCCGTGGGCCAGCCACGCTCGCGGACAGGCGAAGAAGATCCTCGGCGGCGAGCGGCTGGCTATCGTCACGCGCCATGGGCGGACGATGCGGATCGCCGGGTAGAGGTTAGGGAATGGAAAAGGATTAGTTCGCTGTTCGTATCCTTCCCATGTAAGCCCCAGTGCGCGACCTTTTTGTTGTCATTCCCGAAGAGAATCTGCGTTTTATGATGGGGCGGCGACCCTTGAAATTGACCTTTATAGATTCGGGTTTAGGTTTGCGTGCGACGAGTTAAACTCACCCGCCCGGCGATGGCCGGGCGGGTGGTGTTGCCTTTGATTGCAATGATTGCCGGCCTGTTAAAGGTGAATGCGAAGTTCAATGCTCACACTTCCACTGCCCGCGCCCAGTCGTTAGGAATGAAACCATTGGGGAAGCTGGTGGAACTCGGTTCTCCCTGCAGGCAAAAGAAGTTTTTCGTTTTCTTGTCGTATTGCGTGAACAGCGGGAAACGAAATCCTTCATGTTCACGATAGGCAATCACCACTTCATTGGTATTGGTGTCCTTCACCGGCGCCCCCGGCGGCGGCGGAGGAGGAGGACCTCCTGGTCCGCCCGGGCCCGAAGAAACCTGGGGCTGGGGTGGGGGAGGGGTCGGTTTGGGCGCAGAAGGGGTGGGCAGGATCGAAGTATAGTTCAGCGCTTTTTGGGCTCGTAATAGATCGTCGTCGGACAATCTGCCCAATGAGCTCAGTGGGCTCGACATCCCGTACCGCAACTTCGGGTCCGATCCAATCGCCGCGATATCACGCAAACCGGCCCCGATGTCCACGGAGTCCGCGAACTTGAGGCGCGTCATCCGCCGGCGCATGTCGGTAACGCGCAACTTGATTTCCTGGCTCGCATTTTTCGCCATCGCATTGAGCAGATCGAAGAGTTGCATGTCCTCAGGTTGCGCCAGCGGCATAAAGACCATCATCCAGTTGTCAGCCTTGCCGGGAGTATTCGTCGGTTTCCAACGCATCTGCTTGGTGAGCAGCGGCATGGTTGGGACGCCCAGCGACGCGCTCAGATCGTGGAGCCCTTTTTTGTACTTCAGCCTTTCGCCTCCATCCAGGCCAAAGTTAGCCGGATTCATGCGCTCTTTCATGGCGCCGATGTCCACGCGGTATCGTTCTCCCGGCAGCTTTACTTTTCCCTCGTTGCCACGGAGCACCGACATGTCGGAAGTGATTACATCATCGTTGTATGCGCCGTAGGTTGTCACCGCGAGCGGGGCCTGACGCATCGTCATGCGTCCTTCCTTGAATGCGGTGAGGAAACGGTCCTGGAGTTCCCAGAGCTTGTAGGACCGCCACCACTTGTCGATGAGACTTAACGTGTGGGTCTGCTGGTCGCGATGGAGGGCTGTGCCGCCGAGTAGCTGATATTTCAGGGAGGCTCGGTTGAATGCAAGTGACATATTGAGGGGTCCTTTTCGAGGGGAAAATGCCGAGACGCGGGCCACCCGGTGGATGCAAAGTTTTCTTGATCGTCGAACGGGTGCGGAAGAAGGGGACGGCCCGAAGGAGGGAAGGTAACGTTACTCCGGTTGGCCCATTGTCGTGCAGTTGCATCGCTTTGTCAAAGAACATATTTGCTCCGACGCTGGGGTGAGACGCCTGAGGTGGCTTAGAGGTGCGAGGTTATGAGCTTAGCGGCTTGTGGCCCCAATCCCCCGGAGGGCCGGCACCAAATATGCGGCGGCGATAATGCGTGTCGCGCGAGGCCGTCTATGACTATTGAAATCCGGTGCGATGACAGAAGGCAGATCCCCTCCGCTTTCCGGGGCCTGGGCCCTGACCCCCTTAGGCGCTGCGAGATTTGTGGCTTCCTCGAAACGGTCAGCGGGATGACAACTTCAAAGACTTGGTACACTCGGCTGCAACGATTGCACCCTGATTTCGGGAGAACCAGAGCTATGGCTTCAACGACTACGTTTCGTCCTTTTGTTCCTGCCAATGAGAGTCCGGCGGAGCTTTCCTTCCGCGCGCTGGCGCTGGGGGCGTTTTTTGGCATCGTGTTTGGAGCCGTCACGGTGTACGTGGGACTGAAGGCCGGCTTGACAGTTGCAGCGAGTATTCCGATTTCGGTGCTGTCGATCTCCATTCTGCGCGTGTTTGGCAGGGCATCGATCCTCGAGAACAATATCGTGCAAACGACCGGCAACGCCGGTCAGTCGATTGCCTCAGGCGTCATCTTCACATTGCCGGCGCTGGTGTTTCTGGGGTTCGACCTTGAGGGCTTTCGCATCTTCGCGCTGGCGCTTTTTGGCGGATGGCTGGGTGTGCTGTTCATGATCCCCCTGCGGCGGCAATTAATCGTCGACGAGCATGACACTCTCATTTACCCGGAAGGTACAGCGTGCGCGGACGTGTTGAAAGCGGGCGAACAAGGCGGGTCGTTTGCGAGCCGCGTCTTCTTCGGTTTGGGTATTGGAGCGGTGTACACCCTCTTTCAAAACGAAGGCCTGACCAAGTTGTTCCCGGCGACGCCGAACTGGCAGCCGAACTTCGACCCCGATGGGCAGCAGATTCTGAAAGGGTCGGCGATTCGCGCGGACGTGACGCCGGAGTATCTGGGCGTCGGCTACATCATCGGACTCAGGGTAGCGGCGATCATGTTTGCGGGCGGAGTTTTCAGCTGGTTCGTTCTGATGCCGGCGATTATGTTCTTCGGTAAACATCTGACGGGGCCGCTCTACCCGGGGACTATTCCTATCAGCCAGATGGAGCCGAGCGCGCTGTGGCGTACCTATGTGCGTCCCATGGGGGCCGGGGCCGTGGCTGCCAGTGGCTTGATCACGCTGTTGCGCACTGCGCCGACCATCATCGGCGCGCTGACGTCCGGGTTTGCCAAGATGGGGAAGAGCAAGGCCGCCCTTGACGAGAAAATTTCCCGCATCGAACATGACTTGCCCATGACGGTGGTTGCAGGCGGCAGCGTGCTGCTGGTAGTACTGATGTTCCTCTTCCTCCAGTTCAAGCCAGTGCCTGGAGCACAGGTTGGCCCGCTGGCAAACCTGTCAGCTTCGTTGCTTGTCGTCGTTTTCGGCTTCTTGTTTGTCACGGTGAGTGCGCGGATTGTGGGCATTGTGGGGTCGAGCGCCAGCCCGGTGAGCGGCATGACCATCGCAACACTGATGGCCACTGCCGCGATCTTCCTGGTCAAGGGATGGACGGCTCCCGCGTTCGGCGCGCTTGCGATCACGATTGGCGGGATGGTGTGCATCGCGGCGTCCAACGCGGGCGACACAGCCCAGGACCTGAAGACCGGATACCTGGTGGGTGCGACCCCCTGGAAGCAGCAGGTGGCAGTGATGTTTGGTGTCGTTATTTCCACTCTGGTAATTGGGCTCACGCTGAACCTGATGAATAAAGGCCTGGAGAGCTTTACGCGGCTTCCTCAACCTCGGGCGATCTCGCTGGCTGCTCTGCCGGAGGGGGTTCAGAACCAGGGCCCCTTTACGCGCGACGCTGTGAAGCTTCGCGCGACGGCATCATCGAGCGCGGCCGTGATCGGAGACCTGGAGAACCCGCACAGCTATGTGCTGCTGAACGCGATTGGCTCGCCGGTGCTGGAGGACGGCAAATATCTCTACAACCCGGCCACGGGAACGATCGATGTGCAGTGGACCCAGGGCATTGGGAGTGAAAAGGCCGCAGCGCCCCAGGGACGGCTCATGGCCACGGTGATCAACGGTATTCTGAGCCGGAAGTTGCCATGGGGGTTGGTGCTGCTTGGGGTCTTTCTGGTGATCGGGATCGAATTGCTCGGGGTGCGTTCCCTGACGTTTGCGGTGGGCGCGTATCTTTCCATCGGAACGACGCTGGCGATTTTCTGCGGTGGTGTCGTCCGCTGGATCGTGGATCGCGCGATGGCGAAAGCCGGTGAAGGGGCGAAGACGGAAGCGGAAAGTGAAGTGTCGTCGGGCAGCTTGTACGCGTCCGGCCTGATTGCGTCGGGCGGCATCATGGGGCTGGTAGGTGTGGCAACACAGGCCCTGGACAAGACATTCCCGCACTTTCCCGAGGGCCCTCTCTACAACCGCTGGGTGAGTGTACTGTGTTTCGCGATGCTGGGCTACAGCCTGTATTACTTCGCGCGAAAGCCGATTGAGTCCGAAGCGATATTGGAAGAGGTTGAGCGCGAGGGGTAGTGGCTTAGGCTTTCAAAGGAGAAGTGATGAAGCGTTGGATGGTGGTGTTGGTGATGTTGCTGGCGGTTGCGCCGATGGCGCGGGCCGATGAGGCGTCGAAGCGGGCCAAGGTGCAAGACCTTTTCGTGACGATGCACATGGACCGCACGATGGGCCAGTTGATGGATATGGTCATGAAGCAGACGCGGCAGGTGGTGAATGGAATGCCGGGCGCGGACCAGATGACTGCCGAACAGAAGAAGGTGTTGGATGATTTTCAGAAGCGGGTCGAGGTCATGGTGACCGACTCGCTGGGCTGGAAAGCGCTGGAACCCGAGTACGTCACGCTTTATGCAAGCACTTTTTCTGAAGAGGAGATCGACGGGCTTCTCGCGTTTTATAAATCGCCGGTCGGCCAGGTGTTTTTGGACAAGACCCCTGAACTGACGCAGAAGAGCGGAGTGATCGCTCAGGCGAAGATGGCCGAACTTCAGCCGAAAATGCGAGCCATGATGGAAGACTTGATGAAGCAGATTACGGCAACGCTCCCGGCGAAACCGAAACCAGCGGCGGCGAAGAAGCCGGCGAGTCACTAAGGCTGGGGTCGTTTGTCTGCGCGATGCCGGATGGTGGGTTCGACCAGCTTGTTGGTCCCAGGCTGGTCGCGGCGGTGGTGGGGCGCCACCTGCCTTTGTTCTCGTAGATGATCCAGTCGGCGAGGGCGAGCTCGGGCTGGGTGACGAGGAAGAAGGTCAGGTAGCGCTTGGTTTTGACGAAGGTTTCGGCGGCCCCGCGCAGGGGACGGCTGCGGCGGAGCGTGCCGGGAAGCTGCGGGATTTCATAGACGCGCAGGTGGAGCTCGGGATGAGCGAGACCGAAGGCTTCGAGGGAGCGGGCATTCTGCTTGGGCGTCATCATGCCGAAGTCCGCGAGGCGGTTGCGGCGAATAGTGCCGGGGTAGAGGAGGTTGACGGCCTCGGCGGTGAAGTCGGCGCAGTTGGCGCGGCGGAGCGAGTAACGGCGGCGATCGGGGCGGGCACGGAGCCAGGCGAGAAGAGCGGCGTCCTGCTCGGGTGTGGTGTCGAACTCATACAGCAGCAGGCGGCGGTCAAAGGCGGCGCCGATGGTTTCTGTCCACTCTCCTTTGCGTGCGGGCAGGTCGTTGCCGGCGGCGTCGAGGCGGCCCGGAACGATGGATTCGAGGTGGGTCTGACGGTAGTGTTCGCGGAGCTCGGTTGCGGTTTCGGGGGTGACGTAAGCCGGGGCGACGCTGGGGTCGTCGACTCCATAGAGGAAGGGGACGATGGGCGTGGCCAGCCAGTCGAGATTTGCGATGCGATGATAGCGGGCGACCACAACACCCTGCTCGCCAGGGATACAGGGGCGGAGGTCGGTGGGAGAGTTGGCGCAGATCTTATCGAAGTAGAGGGCGGTGTGGCCTACGGGAAGCATCGTGCCGAAGGAGCCGTAGGGTTCGCCGACCAGAACCCCGAGGCTGGCGTGCGCGGAGAGGGCGCTGGCGAGGCAGGCGAAGGTGAGCAGGAAAAAGTGGTAGCGGACCCGACGGCAAAACATACGCTGGTTGGATGCGGCGACCGGGAAACGGGTCGCTGCGAGGGCAAAAGCAAAGCCCCGGCGGATGCCGGGGCTTTTGGTTGGGCAGCGTGAAGCGTTAGGGCTTCGTGCCGAGCGTATTGTTCTTGGCTCCTATGGACAGCGGCGTGACAACCGGTACCGCTTGACCGACGATCTCCACGATGTTGCTGTTTCCCGAAGCCGTAGAGACCTGAGAGGCGGCCCAGACGTTACCTGTCGGGTCGATTGCGAGGCTCCGAACAGTTCCAATTCCAGCCTTTTGGAAGCCACCCTTCGTTTGGCAGTTTGGTGTAGATGCGCAGGTGGCAGGAGTGGAACCGTTTGGCGAGATGCCGGTGGTCAATGCGTTATTGGCTTCAGCCAGAGCAAAGACTGCTGGGGTCGCGGGAGGGCCGGTGACAGCATTAATCACAGGGTATCCCATGCCGAACCAGACGTTACCCGCACCATCGACAGCGGACGACCGGGGAGCGACCAGCCCACCAACGAATGTGGTTCCGAGAGAACCGGTGGCAGTTCCAGCAGTGGCGCCGGGGACTAGCTTCCATGGAGTATTCGCGGGGGGCGCACCTGCATTGCAGCATGTATTTCCGCCAATGATATTTCCAGAGGCATCAATTGCCGTGCCATAGTCATTGGCAAGAACAGATCCACCCACGGCAGTGCCAACGTCAGCCAAGGTATACCCGCCTACTGGAGAGGCGCCACCGGGATAGAGCTCATACAACACAGCACCGCTGGTCGATGCAGCCCAGAGGCGGCCTGCGGGGTCAGCCGCCAGGTACAACAAGCCCGTGGAGCTAGTAACGTTAGTCCCCACTGCTACACCCGGCGCTATTGCAGTTGCAGTGGAGCCTGCGACGTATTCCTGGAATGGGGTAGCCGAACCGGAAGGCGCGTAGAAGATATTTCCATTCCCGTCCGATGCGATGCCATTGGCATTGCCGGTCGTAGCCCAGTTTAGAGTTGTTCCATTTACAAGGTATTCATAGACGCCGTTAGTACCGCTGCCTGTCGTCCAAACGTTGCCTACAGGATCGATGGTAAGACCGCGTCCGGTGGCGATTGTACCGAAGGCGCAAGTTGTGGGTGCACCAGTCGCCGAGATTTCGCCGAGCGCATCGGCCGCCGCCAGGCCGTTATTGAACCAAACGTTCCCACCGGCGTCGACTGCAATCGATTCCGCAGAACCGAGGAAAGCCGCCCCATTGGCGTTGGTGCAGTTACCGGCGAAGCTGTACGTGATGCCAATTGTCCAGTCAAGTGGTTGAGCGGAGAGTGAGGGTTGGAAAGGTGCTCCAACACCTCCGGCCAGGGCAAAGAGGTTCGCGGTTTTTCCGGTGGGATCCTGGCTATTGGTTGGGTTGACCAGCATGAAGTAAGCGGCCTTGAGCGTGTCGTCTACAGTGGCGTAGCTCAAACTCGGTTGGCTGGTCTGTGCTGCCGATGCCGGGGGAACGGCGTTCGCGAACAGCGTTTGGCAGGTCGTTGAGGTGGTGAGGATATTAGAGTTCGAGTTGACGCAAGCGGCGAGGATGTTAGCAAAGGTGTTGATCTTCGCCTGCTCCGGAGTGGCAGTTGCTGTAACTCCGGCAACTGCCGAGGTGGGGGTGACGGACGCGTTCGCTGTTCCGTTTTGCATATTAGCCAATACGGAGATGGTAGCAAGCCCATTGGCGAAACCGATCGCGGATTGCGCGGTGCCGTTATAGCCGAAGCTTTCAGTATTCGGATTGAAATATTGTTGCAGGGCGGCGAGAGTCGCCACGGTGGTCACTTCGTTCATATCCACGAACTGCGCTGCGGCGTGCTGGCAGTCGCCAATCGCCGCTATGAAGGCGGCGTTGCTGTTGGTGCCAGTCGGGGTTGTGTTGCCTCCCTTGGCGATGATGTACATCTGCGGGTTTCCGGTGGTGGGGCAGGAATACACATTTTGACCGGCATTGATGATGCCGGTTGGGTTGCCGGAGTCGACAGGATTCTGAGTGAAGGAGAATGAGGCAGAAGCGTCGTTGGCGGAAGACGTTTGCGCGACGGCCGTTCCTGCCGAGCCGTAACCGCTGGTGCCCGCCTCGTACAGAATGACGGTCGCGTTGGTAATGGGCTGATTGCCGCCGTGCAACGATCCGGAGAGAACAGCAGAAGGGCCGACGGGAATGCCATGATCCGTGGTAGCCATATTGGCGCATCCAGTGAGGAGCGCGATGGGAGCTAGAGCGGCGGCGAGAAGGGCAAGCCGGTGAAACTGAGGGGTAGAATGCGACATCGATGGGCCTCCGTGCAACTGTAGTGCGAATGCGTTATGTGAACACATCGTGGTCCCGGTCTTGCGGGAAATAAGTCGGTTACCGAGATAATACCGCAGTTCTGGTAAGTCTTTTGTGATGCATCGGCGAAACTTCGCGTTGTGAATTTTAAATTAAAATGAAGCCGATTTACCGGTGAAACGGGCGGTAAGACTGGTTTTCGGCTCATCCGCGAGAAAAACTACAGCTCAAGAATGATCGGCATAATCAGCGGCCGACGGTTGGCGTTCTTCTGGATGAAACGCTTGAGGTCGCCGCGGATCTTGTCCTTCATAACGCCATAATCGCGGCGCTCTTCTTCGCTGGATTCCTGCAGAGTGCGGGCGACGATGTCGCGGGCGTTGCGGAGCAGGTCGGGGTCATCGGCGACAAATCCGCGCGTGGTGATTTCGGGCTGCCCCTCGACCTGGCCGGTGCGCTTGTTGATCGCGATGATGGGGAGGAAGACACCGTCTTCTCCGAGATGCTTGCGGTCGCGAATGACCGTGTCTTCAACGACATCGGCAGTGGAGTTGTTATCGATACAGACACGGCCGGTCGTGACTTTGCCGGTCTTGTTGGCGGAGTTGGCGTCAAGGGTGAGGACGTCGCCATCTTCCAGCAGCAGGACTTTCTCGGGGATGCCGGTCGAGACGGCGAGCTCGACGTGGCGCTTGAGGTGGCGGAAGTCGCCGTGGACGGGGACGAAGAACTTGGGCTTGACCAGGTTGATCATCAGGCGAAGCTCTTCCTGCGAGCCGTGTCCGGAGACATGGATAAGGCCGTTGGCGCCGTCGTCGTGGATGACGCGGGCATCGCGGCGCTCCAGGTGGTCGATGACGCGATAGATTTTCTTTTCGTTGCCGGGGATGACACGGGAACTGAGCAGGACGGTGTCGCCCGGATCGATCTTGGCGAACTTGTGGTTGTCGACAGCGGCGCGGGAGAGTGCCGACATAGGTTCGCCCTGGGTGCCGGAGATCAGGATGGCGAGCTTGTTGGCGGGGAAGTCGCGGATCTGGGAAGGGTTGATCATGAGACCCATCGGCGGGTCGAGATAGCCGAGGTCCTGCGCGATTTCAGTGGAGTTATCCAGCGAGCGGCCGATGATGGCGACCTTGCGGCCGTGCTTTTCGGCGAGTTCCATGGCGATGCGGATGCGGTGGATCGAAGACGAGAAGCAGGAGAAGAACAACTTCTTGGGCGCGGCGGCGAAGATGTCGTCGAGGCGCGGGATGACAGCCTTTTCGCCTGGGGTAAAGCCTGTCCGGTCAACGTTGGTCGAGTCCTGGAGGAGACAAAGGACGCCCTGCTTGCCAAGGTCGGCAAAGGCCTGAAGGTCGAACGGATGGCCGTCGGGGGAGCTGAGGTCGACCTTGAAGTCTCCGGTGTGGAGGACGATGCCGACGGGCGTATGAATGGCGAGCGAAACGCAGTCCACCAGCGAGTGGGTGACGCGGATCGGCATGACGCTGAAAGGTCCGAGGGTGACGCGACGGCCGGGTAGGATTTCGATTAGCTCGGCGTCGTCGAGAAGCCGGTGTTCTTCGAGCTTGCCTTCGACGTAGGCGAGCGTGAATTCCGTGCCGTAGACGGGCACGTTGAGTTCGGAAAGAATCCAGGGAAGACCGCCGATGTGGTCTTCGTGTCCGTGGGTGAGAACGATGCCGCGCACCATGGCGCGGTTTTCGATGAGGTAGGAGATGTCCGGGACGACGATGTCGACTCCGAGCAGTTCTTCTTCGGGAAACATGAGGCCGGCGTCGATGACGATAATGTCGTCGCCGAAGCGAAGGGCGAGACAGTTCATGCCGAACTCGCCTAGACCGCCGAGCGGAATTATTTGCAATTTATCTAATGCCATGGATCTTCAGTCTACCGCAGCGATGTCATGTGCGCGACGAAGCAGCTGATATGGCGTGATTTTGCGGCTGCGCTAGTCGTGATGCGGAAGCGGGGCGCGGTCTTCAGCGGAGGTGCGCTCGAGTGCTTTGCGTGCGCGCTTGCCGGCCATGCCGCCGTGGATCGTCTTCCATATACCGATGAGGAAGAAGAAGTAGCAGGCTTTCGTGGCCGCAGCAGGCGGAAAGATCTGTGCGGCGATGCATACGATGATGCCGATGCAGGCTACACCGAAGTCATCCCACATGTAGTTCGTCGTTAGCGTGGTTTCGAGCGGGCTGAGGCGCAGAGTCTGGCGTTGACGCCAGGCGTTCCAATACATCGCGGCGAAGAGCAGGTAGATTGCGGTGAAGCCGATGCCGTACACCGTGACGAGCTCGCGGATTTGCGAGGCGGCGGTGAAAACCCCTTCATTGCCTCCGCCGGTGAATTGTCTCGAGGCGATGGTGAAAAGGAACTTCAGAGGATAGACGTAGAACAAGACAGTGAAGAGCAGGGTGCTGTTCAGGACGATGGTGGCGGGATCGTGCAGATGGAACCGGCGGAAGTAACGGTAGTGCGCCCACCACACCATCACCAGAAAGACAAAGCAGATCAGGAAAGGGACGAAGCCCAGCAGAAGCTCATGCAACTCGGCGTAGGTGTGGGGAACTTCAAGCGAGACGACGATGAGAGTGAGGGCAAACCCGAAGACTACATCGGAGAAGCCGTCAATGCGCGACATGCCGAGTCCACGGAGGCGGAAGCCGTCTTTGGCGATGTGCTGGTGAAGGGCTTGCATGTTGGGCAATAGCCTATCATCGTATCCGTAGGCAGCTCGGAATAATTCGCTGCGAGCGGTTGCAAAGTTCTTTGCTTAGAGTGGTTAACGGCTACGTGACCGGCGGAATGGCGCATATCCTAGTCAAGCTGTGGGTCGGCAGTTGTGCCCGGGGCAGGAGTACTTTAACGCAAAGTTCGCGAAACTTTGCTTCCTTGGCGCCCTTTGCGTTAAGTCTTTTGCTTTCCTCCAATGGAAGTAATATCTCGTTTGCAACCGGCTATCCCTCTTTGCGGATGGTGGTGGTGGAGAGGCTTCCCGCACGAGGTTCGGTGCGTCGTTTGAGACGGCCTTCTGCGATGGATTCAGCAAAATTCTTATCGAACTCTTCCCGGTTGTTGAACCACCACTTGGCTTCTTCGGCTTCGGATTCGAAGCTCGGGACGATCCTTTTTTCCATGTCGGTCAATGCCCTACCGAAGAATGTCTTCGAGGGTCGTAGATAGGTCGGTTTTTTCGTCGCGGTACTTCACGATGATCGGCGTATAGACCGAAAGGCCGAGTGACTTGCCGGGCTCGGTGGTGATGGCGCGGGAGCCGGGGACGACGACCGCGCCAGAGGGGATGATGAGGGGCGTGTTGGCCGTGGCTTTCAGAATGGTGTTGTTGGGGAGATCGTAAACCGGGGTGCCGCGGGTGAGGATGACTCCGGCGGCGAGGACGGCGCGGGCGCGGACGATGGTGCCTTCGTAGACGCCGGTGTTGCCGCCGATGAGGGCGTCGTCTTCGATGATGACCGGCGAGGCGTTGATGGGCTCCAAAACGCCACCAATCTGCGCAGCCGCAGACAGGTGGACGCGCTTGCCGATCTGGGCGCAGGAGCCGACCAGGGCGTGCGAGTCGACCATGGTGCCTTCGTCGATGTACGAGCCGGTGTTGACGTAGGCGGGCGGGACGACCACGACTCCGGGGGCAAGATACGCTCCGGCCCGGACGGCGCTCCCGCCGGTGACGATGCGGATGTTCTGCTCGGGCGTGAAGCGCCGTGTGGGGTACGTGTGTTTGTCGACGCAGGAAAGGACCGGGTCGTCGCCCACGGCGATGAGGTGACCGAGGCGGAAGCCGAGCAGGATGCCCTGCTTGATCCAGGCGTTGACACGCCATCCGGTGGGGTGCGAAGCGTCGGGCTCGGCGGAGCGGAGGGTACCGGCTTCAAGGGCGTCGCGGAGTTGCAGGAAGGCGGAGAGGGCTTCAGGGTTTCCGATGGCCGCTGGGCCCTGGGCAAACCAGTGTTCGATGGAGGCTTGGAGATCGTTTTGCATGGATAAGACGAGGATACATTGGCGTGTCCCGCTTTCTGTGGAATTGCTCGACGCGCTGTGCTCTAGTCGGAGATGGCTTTGCCGATCTGGAGTTTGGTGATGAGGAAGCCGGCGAAGAAGCCGAGGATGAAGCCGTAAACCAGAACGCCGGCTGCGAAGGCCTGCTCCGCGGCAACCAGCGCTGGAGGGGACCCCAAGGGAGCGATGCCGGTGGCGATGATGTACGACCACTTCCAGATTTGCGGCGGGATACGCTGCATCTGGGTGAGTCCGCCGCCGAGCAGCAGCTTGGTGACCCAGTCCGCGACCTGCTCAAGATTGGAGACGCCGGGGACATAAGCGGCGACCCCGGCAGCCGGATCCGCCGTGGTGGTATGCACTGAGGTCGTGTTCGCGTGCGTTGCAGTTGGAGGCGGATGGGCTATCGTCGTCGCCGGTTGCGCGTTTGCCGGAGCGGGCGGTTTTGCCGGGGCGGCGGCGGGTTGGTCCGAGTTCTCGTGTGGAGCTGGGTCGAGAGGCTTGGAGCCGGAGTGATCGGTTGTGACCGGCGAACCTGCGGCATTGCTGACCGCAACCGGACCGGTGCTGGTGATGTTGTTCACCGGAGCCTTGGAGGGGCTCGGTACACCGAACAGGAAGCCGAGAACGCCGCCCGTGCCGAGTGCCGCTCCAAAAGCGGTGACGGCGGTGGTGATCCCCGTCAGGTGATAGCTCCAGCAATGGATGGTCACCGTAAGAATGCCAAGGCCTACGGCGATCAGCAAGCCGACGTTGGTCCAGAAACGAAGGTCTTTCTCTTCCTCCATGATGCGCTGGTGGCGCGACATCAGGCGTCTGGCTTCGATTTTGTTGGCACGGTATTGGAGAGAAGGCCACGACATTGCGAAACGGCTCCTGCAAGCAGAGTGGGGTTCGCGAAAGTCTAGGCGGGCACCGGCGGGGTGTCAAGACTGAAGATCTGTTGCGGTTGATTATCGTGAGAGATCTGCGTCGCATCGGTAGAACCGAAGGTGGCGCTTACCGGAATCGTCATACGACTGCACAGCACATGTGGATTTTCGGTATCGCGTGCCGTCATACCGGTACCATGTGATGCCCGTCTCGGAAGCAGAGTCATGCACTGTGATTTGAATATCGGGAAGGCTGGAATGGCTTGCTTTCAGGATGCTCAGACCGACACCTCCGGTTTGATCGAGAACGAGACGATAGTCTTTGTCAAAGGCCCATATCGCGCAGTTGCCCGATGCGCCACAGAGTTCTGCTCCTTCGCTATGGACTAGGGTTAGCTGACCGGACGTACGCCGATTGTCCCGACGCGTAACTCTTTCCGGACGTTGGCTCGCTCGGTCGAGTCGAGCCCGAAGCTCTTCTCAAGCTTCAGAAGGCTTGGCTGTAACGCAAGGAGAATTGCCGAACGCTGCTGCTGCGGCAGATCGATGACATGCTTCGAAAAAGGTTCTTCGCCGATGCTCCAGCTTTGCTGTGCGCTAACTGCGGTTGCGCAAAGCAGGAAGCAAGCCACGATATTTCATTAGAAAACCCGCAGATTATCGTTCGGATCATCGTGCAACAATCCGAGTTCGCCAAGGATAGTTTCAAGCTTGTGCCGTGTGGCAGCGGAGACCGGGACCATGGGGAGGCGCAGGTTCTCATTGCCGCGTCCGAGCAGCGATAGGACAGCTTTGATAGGCGCGGGGCTGGGCTCGGTGAAGAGGGCCTGCATGAAGGCGTAGTAGTGGCGGTTGATGCGGCGGGCGGCGATCCAGTTGTCGTTGAGGGCGGATGCGACCATCTGCGACATCTGCTGCGGTATGGCGTTCGAGGCGACCGAAATAAGGCCCATGCCGCCGACGGAGAGTGTAGGGAGAGCGAGAGTATCGTCGCCGGAAAAGATGCGGAAAGCGCGCGGGGCCTGCGTCAGAAGTTCGGTGATCTGCGCCATGTTACCGGAGGACTCTTTGATGCCGACGATGTTGGGGATTTCCGAGAGGCGGAGGACGGTGGCCGGCTCAAGGTTGGCGCCCGTGCGTGACGGAATGTTGTAGAGCAGGATGGGCAGGTCGGTAGCTTCGGCGATGGCGCGAAAGTGCTCATACTGGCCGCGCTGGCCGGGGCGGTTGTAGTACGGGTTCGCTGTAAGGATGCCGGTGAGTCCGCTGATGCGGTGCAGCTTTTTGACGTTGGCAACGGCCTGATGCGTGGCGTTGTGGGTCGCTCCTGCAAAGACCGGGACGCGGCCCGCGGCGGCTGCTACGGTGACTTCGATAACGCGCAGCCACTCCTGCTCGGTAAGCGTCGCGGCTTCGCCGGTGGTCCCGCAGGGGACCAGCAGGGAGACGCCGTTGGCGATCTGCCAGTTGACGTGGGCGAGGAGTGCTGGTTCGTCGACGCCGCCATCGTGGCGGAAAGGGGTGATGAGAGCGGTGCCGCAGCCTTGCACATTCATACGGTGAGTAGTTTAGTGCATTGCATCGACGATTGCGGAACGGTGCGGTATTACGAAAGTGCCTCAATGAGGAAAACGCGACGCGCAGCGAACTTAATGCAGATGAGGCTCGGAACCTTCGTCGCAACGCTCGACTCCCAGCGTAGGGATGACCCAGACAAGCGTGACGAGGCCGATGATGGCCAGCGAGATCTGCGGGTAACGGTACGCGAGGGGGACACAAAGGGTGTAGGTAGCAAGCGATCCCCAATGCTTCAGCTGCACGGCAAGGTCGGTGTGCTGAAACGTACCCTCAATGCGGCGGCGGTCGTTGACGGTCATGCGGAGCAACATAAAGCCGAAGCCGGTGAGCGTAAGGGAGGCGGCATATAGGGCGACGGAGAAGCTGTCCATCTTCTTGTCATGCACGTAGAGCGTGAAGAAAGGCAGTAGCGAGAGGCAGAAAAGCCAGACAAGGTTGGCCCAGAGAATCCGTGGTGAGGCCTCGCGGATGCCGTGGATGAGCAGATGGTGATTGACGCAGTAAATACCGACGAAGGCAAAGGAGAGGGCATAGACGCTGAGCGTGGGCAGGACTTCTCGGAAGCCGCTGAGGCCGTCTGCGTGAGGGACTTTGAGTTCAAGCACCATGATGGTGATAATGACGGCGATGACGCCGTCGGAGAAGGCTTCGAGACGCGAAGGGGAGAAGGTGTCGGCCATGGGTGTCTGCGTTGCAGGATACAACAGCAAAAAGCAGATCCCTGCGGGGATGACAACGAAGAAGGGCGACAGCAACGACAACCACAGCTGCGTCCCTTTGCCCAGCTTCCAGACGGGCCCTCAATCTTTTCGAATCGTCTCTTTGTGGTCCGGGGACAGGTAGAACTGGGCGGTGGTAAGAGGCTCGTCTTGAGCGGTCGAAATTGGCGCGGGACCCTCTTTCCGCACCGGCTCAGGATTTGCTGTCAGGGGCGGCTCGTCTTCGGACTCTTGATCGCTGCGGCGAGAGCGGCGCCGACGGCGCTTGCGCCGCTTCGGTTTTGTGACGTGGTAGGCGTACCAGGCTATGGCCGCGTTCAGCAGGAGGGCCAGGATGTCGACGATGAAGAAGAAGATGGGGACGAGAGAGTCGAAAGT
>Ga0070679_100002478_pt1 | contig 16719 bp, 18 predicted proteins | sample KBSC63BmetaG_FD_65652 | JGI IMG/M metagenome (GOLD analysis project Ga0070679, IMG submission 65652) | Corn rhizosphere microbial communities from Kellogg Biological Station, Michigan, USA - KBS C6-3B metaG | ecosystem: Host-associated > Plants > Roots > Rhizosphere | place: USA: Michigan... | reverse complement strand
ACATGGACCTTCCCGTCCATGATCGTGTGGCTTTCGGCAGGCATGTCTTTTGGTCCCGAAATCGAGGAACTGTGTAAGACATGTGTAAGTCGCCGGAAACGCCTAACCCGTTGATTTGGCTACGTAAGGTTACGGGTAGAAGCCGTTTTGAGTCCGGCGCGTCTACCAGTTTCACCACAGGGGCCTGGGCCGCTGTATAGCGGGGGAGGGCTGCTTCGCCAACGTCGGAACCGAACCAGCACGACCGGCCATCAACAGTTACGGTCCTGGGACGACAACGAGCTCGACCACGGGAATCACCCCCTGAGGGCTGATCGTGAGCGCGGCGACAGCCGCAAGATCTCGGGCTTCCGCGCGAGCTGATGAAGGATCCGATCGGAGGCGTCTTCGCGCCACCTTTGCGAGGCGCGAAGGCTGAGGAGCCGCGCGTCGCATTCGGATCGGGTCGCGAAACTCGAAAGCCAGACGAACACCCGGTCGCGCTCGCGGACCGGAAGGCCCCTGAAGGTGTTTTCGCTCGTCTCGGTCGTGAATTCCGCCAAGACCGGAACGCCCAAGGCGTGCAGCCGCGGCTTCATGGCGGTCCGGAAGAACTCGACGAACGGGTCCACCATATCGGCGTCAAGGTAGTGGATGCTGGCTACCACCACGCCGGCGTCACCGTTCGTCGCACCCGGCCCGGGTCGTCGAAGCCGGGCGACCGGAACGCCCGATCCGGGCCGCGCGGGTCGCAACAGAAGTACATTGTCGGAATCGATCATCGCGCCGTTGGCCTCGCGATTGTGCTGTTTCCAGACCGGGCCGCCGTAGAACGCGCCGAGGCTCTTGGCCCGCGAGGGCATGTCTGGAAAGCCGCGCATCCAGACGAAGCGCTCGGGGTCATCCAGGTCCCAGAACTGGCCGATGACCCGCATGCCGAGCGCTTCCTGCGATTCGATGAACTCCCGCTCGAACAGGGTCGTGAAGGGGCCTCGCGCCCCGACGTGGAGCGTGTACTGGCGCAACTCCACGATCGGGCAGCAGGTCTCCGCCGCGCCGCCAGCGCCCGCGGGCGGGGACTGCGACCAACCGAGGCGGGGCAGTGCGGCCGCGGCCAGGCCACCACCTGCGGCCAGAAGATCGCGGCGCGACCGGAGCGAGGTCGCCGGCCGCTGAAACAGCCTATCTCGCGGTTCGTGCATAGGGTCGCGCCTCAATTCGCCCGCCGCCGCTCTCCAGCGGATTGCAGGGCAGTTAAAACCAATCAATCGGTTTGTTTTGTCTAGAGCGGCCCCTCCCGGCTGTCAATTCGACGGTGAGGGCTCTGATAGTCGGCCGAGGTTCGGTGCTTCGCGCGGTCGGTTCAGTCGGCGGTCAGAGCCCGGGTCGGCGAGAGGCCCGTACGTCACCAAGGCGATGATCGACGGGCCGCGACCGCCGGCTCAAGCGTGACTGTTCAGGTCGGCCGTCAGGCGCCGGGCGCAAATCTTCAGGGCGTCCGTCGCCTGGTCGGTCCTGGCCATGGCCATGGCGCCGGAATAGGCGGCGACCACCACTGTCGCGAACGCCTCTGCGTCGAGGGCTTTCAGCCTCCCCTCGGCGATATCGGATCGCAGCTTGGCGGCGATCCGCGCACGCCAGTCGGCGAACAGCTCGCGGAACTCGCCGCGGAATTCCGGGTCGGCGAGGGACAGTTCGGCGGCGAGGTTGTTCACCGGACAGCCCTCCACCGCCTGGCGTGCGTCCAGGTCCTCGCAGATGGCGGCGAAGGCCTCGGCGATGCCTTCGGCGGCGGTGCGGGCGTTCGAGACCGGCGCAAGCCAGGTTTCTTCGAGCGCCGGGCGCACCCGCTCACGAACGACGGCGAGCCCGAGGGCCTTCTTGCTCGCGAAGTGATGGTGCATGGCCCCAAGGGTGACGCCAGCCCGTTGCGCGATGTCCTGAAGCGACGTCAGGGTATAGCCCCGGCTCGGAAAGAGTTCCGCGGCGGCGTCCAGCACCTTGCGTCGCAAGACGTCCGGGGCGTTGGTCCTTTTCATTCGAAGGCGTCTTCCATCGTCATCCCCGCGGGCCGGTCCATGCGGCCTTTTCGAGCTCCTACAGGACCGCGGCCTCGAAATCACCTTCGTCGCCGAACGCGCCGCTCGGACATAAGTTGACACTCGAAGGGCTCGACCTAAGCTATAACAAACCATTTGATCGGTTTTTGAAAGTACGCCGGCGTTGTGGCGAAGGCCGAGGCGCGTTCCAGGAGAGATGTGATGCCGGGATCCCTGCCCTCACGGACGCGCATCGTCGGCCAGGCGATCGCCCGCTACAGCCTGGTGTTCTTCTTCCTGGCGTTCGGCGTCTTGAAATTCACGCCGGGTGAGGCCGCGGCGATCCACCCGCTACTGGTCCACAGCCCCTTCCTGGGCTGGCTTACGACGATCGCGGACCCGCAGGGATCGTCGGCCGCTATCGGCGTGATCGAGATCGGCCTGGCGCTGCTGGTCGCCTCGCGGCCACTCCTGCCGCGGGCCTCGGCCGTCGGCAGCGCCGGGATGGCGCTCGCCCTGGTGATCACCTTGAGTTTCCTGGTGACGACGCCGCACCTGGACCCCGCTCTGTCGAGTTTCATCGTCAAGGACTTGACGCTTTTCGGCGTGGCGGTCTGGTCGGTGGGCGAGGCCTTGCAGGCGGCCGCCGCCCGGTCGCCCGGTCCGTGAAGGCGATCCGCCGTGAAGGCGCGCGACGCTTGCTCGAGACGGCCTGGGCGGGCAAGCCCTGGGGGAGGCGGGGATGAACATCGCAAGTGGGGCCGCGCCGCCAATCCCGGTCAGGGCGACCGCCCGGGAGTGGATCGGGCTCGGTGTCCTGGCGCTCCCTTGCCTGATCTACGCGATGGACCTGACGGTCCTGAACCTCGCGGCGCCGTCCCTGAGCGCCGACCTCAGGCCGAGCGCGGCGCAGTTGCTTTGGATCATCGACATCTATGGCTTCGTGGCGGCCGGCGCGCTGATGCTCATGGGGCCGCTGGGGGATCGGATCGGGCGGCGTAAGCTGCTGTTGATCGGCTCCGCCGCCTTTGCGGTCCTTTCCCTCCTGGCCGCTTTTTCCCGTAGCGCCCCGATGCTGATCCTGGCGCGCGCGCTGCTCGGACTTGCCGGGGCCACCCTCGCTCCGTCGACGTTGTCGCTGATCAGCGCCATGTTCCGGGACGACCGCCAGAAGACCTTCGCGATCAGCGTGTGGGTGGCGAGCTTTTCGCTCGGCGGCGCCTTGGGCCCCATCATCGGGGGCGCGGTCATCTCGCGCTTCTGGTGGGGCGCGGTGTTCCTGATCCCGATCCCGATCATGGTGATGCTGTTGGCCACGGGGCCGAGACTGCTGCCCGAATACGCGAACCCTGACGCGGGCCGGCTGGATCTGCTGAGCGCCGCGCTCACCCTGGCAGGCGTCCTGCCGATCATCTACGGGATCAAACGCGCCGCTGAAGGCGCCGGCGACGGGCTCGCGGCGGCGGCCGCCGCCATCGGCGTCATCTGCCTGGCGATCTTCGTGCGCCGCCAGACGGTCCTGAAAGAACCCTTCCTCGATCTGCGGCTCTTCACACGGCCGGCCGTGGCCGCGGCCCTGATGATCAACGTCCTCGACTTCTTCGTGGGCTTCGGGATCCTGCTGCTCGTCGCCCAGTTCCTGCAGCTGGTCCTGGGGCTGTCGCCGATGGGCGCGGGGCTTTGGGGGCTGCCGGTCGGGTTCGGGTTCGTGTTCGGATCGCTGGGGACCTCGGCGTGGCTCAAGCTCATGCGACCAGCCTATGTCCTCGGCTGCGGCCTCGGGCTGGGCGGCCTTGGCCTGGCGCTGATGGCCTATGCGCTCGACGCGCGCAGCCTGATCCTGGTCACCGTCGGCAACACCATGTTCGCCCTGGGCTCGGCGCCCGGGATCGCCATCGTCGCCGACCTGGTGGTGAGCGCGGCGCCGGAGGGCCAATCCGGCGCAGCCTCCGCCGTCTCCGAGACGGCGACTGAGTTCGGAGGCGCGCTCGGCATCGCCCTGCTGGGAAGCCTGTCGACCTATCTGTTCCGCACGAAATTGAGCGCGATGCTGCCACGCGACGTGACAGGCTCGCTCAAGAACCAGGTCCTCAGCGGCCTGGGCGCGGCGGGCCGGGCGACGGACCATCTGGCGGGCGGGGCCCAGGTGCTGGCCTCGGCTCGGGCGGCCTACGTCGCGGGCGCCAGCGTCGCACTCGAGGTGAGCGCCTGCGTTTCGCTCGCGGCGGCGGTGCTGGCGATCACCATGTTCCGCGCCGTGCCGGGAAATCGCTGAAGGCGCGCCATGGCGGTCGTCAAGCGTTGAGGCATGCCATGAGGCGTCAGGCGTCGCGGTTGTAGAAGGTAGGCCGCGAGGCCTGAATCTGGAGAGACATACATGTCGCTGAAGGACGCGAACGTCGCCACCCGACTGCCGGCTCGGGACCTCCAGCGGGCGCGGGCCTGGTATGCGGAGAAGCTCGGCCTTGATCCCGACGAGGAGCGCGAGGGGGGCTTGCTCTACAGGATCGGGGACTCGGAGTTCGTTCTCTTCGAGTCCGCCGGACAGTCAGATGGCGCCTTCACTCAGATGGCGTTCACGGTGTCGGACATTGCTACCGAAATGGCTGACCTGCGGAATCGCGGCGTGGTGTTTGAAACCTATGACGACCCGGCCTTCAGGACCCAGGACGGAATCGCCGAAATCACTGGGAACTATCCGAGCAAGGGTGACGGGGAGCGCGCCTGCTGGTTCCGGGACAGTGAGGGCAACCTGCTCGCCATGGGTCAGGCCTATTCCTTGAAAGGGTCATCTCCTGGAGCGCTCGCCTAATATCCGTTCGGATCGCGTAGCCGACGAGCCGGCCATGACCTCTCGATGCCTGCCCTTCGGCGGGCGCCCCCGGCGGCTGCGGGTCTTGCGCATCGACAGTTGCAGCTCCAAATGATAATCAATCGCAACTAAACGTTCGCGTCCGGAAAATCCGCCCAATGCACGACATGGCCGCCGAGCCTGCGAAGCTGTCCGCCCCGGCGGAGGGCGCCGTCGTGCGGCTGAGCGCGGCCAAGCCTGGCGACCGCGGGACCATCGTCGAGGTGCGGGCCGAGAGCCATCCCGGCGACCACGGCGTCGGCGTGGACGAGCTGCAGCGCCGGCTGCTCGAATTCGGCTTCGTGGAGGGCGCGCGGATCGAGGTGCTGCACGAGGGGGCGATCTGGCGCGACCCGATCGCCGTGCGGCTTGACGACATGCGCATCGGGCTTCGGCGCCGCGACGCCGAGGACGTCTGGGTCCTGCTGGATCCGAAATGAGCGAGGCGACGCTGCCGACGGGAGGGCTGCCGACCGCGCGCGTCGCCCTGGTCGGCAACCCCAACTCCGGCAAGACGGCGCTGTTCAACGCGCTCACCGGCAGCCGCCAGAAGGTCGCCAACTACGCCGGCGTCACCGTCGAGCGCAAGGAAGGCCAGGTGGCGACGGCCAGCGGGCGGACGCTGTCGGTGCTCGACCTGCCCGGCACCTATTCGCTGCGCGCCCGCAGTCCGGACGAGGTGGTCACCCGCGACGCGGTGCTGGGCAAGCTGGCGGGCGAGACCCCGCCGGACGTGCTGGTCTGCGTGGCCGACGCCACAAACCTCAGGCTCGTGCTGCGGCTGATCCTGGAGCTGAAGGCCGTGGGCCGGCCAATGGTGCTGGCGCTCAACATGTACGACATCGCCCAGCGCCAGGGGCTGCGCATCGACCTGGAGGGCCTGGCGCGGGACATCGGCTGCCCGATCGTCACCACCGTGGCCACCCGCAAGCGCGGCGTCGCGGACCTGGTGGCCCAGGTGGACGGCCTGATCGCCACAGGCGCGCTTTCCGCCGACAACGCCTGGCGCGAACCGGACGCCGGCCAGATCCGCGACGCCCACCGCGAGGCGCAGCGCATCCTGAAAGCCAACGTCCGTCCCGCCCTGCGCCCCGACACCTTCACCGGCAAGGTGGATGGCGTGCTGCTGCACCCGGTGGCCGGACTGGCAATCCTCTTCACCCTGCTGTTCGTGATGTTCCAGGCGGTGTTCACCTGGTCGAAGGCGGCCGGCGACCTGCTGGGCGACGGCTTCTCCGCGCTGGGCGGCTTCATCGCCGCGCACCTGCCGGCGGGCCTGCTCACCAGTTTCCTCACCGACGGCCTGATCTCCGGCGTGGGCAGCGTGCTGGTCTTCCTGCCGCAGATCCTGGTGCTGTTCTTCTTCATCATCCTGCTGGAAGACTTCGGCTACATGGCCCGCGCGGCCTTCCTGATGGACCGGATCATGGGGGGCGCGGGCCTGCACGGGCGGGCCTTCATCCCGTTGCTCTCGAGCTTCGCCTGCGCCATTCCGGGGATCATGTCGACGCGGGTGATCGACAACAAGCGCGACCGGCTGACCACCATCATGGTGGCGCCGCTGATGACCTGCTCGGCCCGGATCCCGGTCTACACCCTGATCATCTCGGCCTTCATTCCGAACGAGACGGTGGCCGGCGTGCTCAGCCTGCCGGGCCTGGTCATGTTCGGCCTCTACGCCACCGGGATCGTCAGCGCGCTGGCGGTCTCGTTCGTCACCCGCAGGCTGTTCTGGCGCGGCGCCGTCGAGCCCTTCCTGATGGAGCTGCCGGCCTACAAGCTGCCGGACCCGATGAACGTCGCCCGCAGCCTCTACCTGCGGGGCAAGATCTTCATCACCCGGGCGGGCACCATCATCCTGCCGATGATGATCCTGGTGTGGTTGCTGTCGTCGGTCCCCGGCGCGCCGGCCGGGGCGACCGATCCGGCGATCAACTACAGCCTGGCCGGCCGCATCGGCCACCTGCTGCAGCCGGTCCTGGCGCCCATCGGCTTCAACTGGCAGATGACCGTCGCCCTGATCCCGGGCTTCGCGGCCCGCGAGGTGGCGGTGGCGGCGCTGGGCACGGTCTATGCGCTCGGCAACGCGGACGCCGCCCCCGGCGCGCTCGCCACCACGCTGTCGCACCACTGGTCGATCGCCACAGGGCTGGCGTTCCTGGCCTGGTACGTCTTCGCACCCCAGTGTGCATCCACCATCGGGGTGGTGAAGCGGGAGACCAATTCCTGGCTCTGGCCGGCGGTGATGCTGGTCTACATGACGACGCTGGCCTACCTCGCCGCGCTCTTCGTCTACCAGGTCGCCAGGGCCTGCGGACTGGGCTGACTCCGCTAAACTGGAAGGTGCATTTTAACCAAGAATTCAACCTGCCCTTTAACCGGGCGCTAAACGCAGCGGGCGCAACTTCCCTCCATCATGGAGAAAACGCCCGTGACTGCCACTGACACGACACCCGGCAAAAAGCCGGTGCGCCCCACCCAGACCCTGGCCAAGCGCGTCCGCGAAGCGCTGCTCTCGCTCGGCGGCGAAGCCCACCGCGCGATCGTCATCGAACAGGTCGCCAAGACGCTCGGCCACGATACCCGCCAGATCCCGGAGGACCTGCAGGCGTCGCTGATCCTGTCGTTCGAGGAGAACTGGCGCGACGAGCGCCGCCGGGCGGCCTACGGCTTCCACCTGCCGTTCGGCGAAGGCTCCCACCGCTGGGGCCTGGTGCGCGAGCACGCCTACGTCCACTAGACCCTGTCCCGTTTTGATTGAATCAATCAAAACGGGAAGAACAGGGTCGTCGCATAAACTTGCGAGCACGATTCAGGGTTTTGATGGTTCCATCAAAACCCATCGTGCTCTAGGACGGCTGCGATCTAGGACGAGGCCTCCCCCGCGAGCTCGCCCGCCGCCGATTGCAGGCGGGTGAGCAGCCGCTTGAGCAGCTCGACCTCGTCCGGCGCCAGGCCCGCGATCAAGGCCGTCTCGTAGGCGAGCGCCAGCGGCGCGATCTCCGCATAGAGGCCTGAGCCTTCCCGCGTCAGCGCCAGCACATGGCTACGCCCATCCGCATGGTGGTCCGACCGGGCCACCAGCCGCCGCTTGAGCAGCCCCTGGGCCGCGCGGCTCACCGTCACCTTGTCCATCACCGTGCGCGTGACGATCTGGCCCTGGGTGAGGCCGCCGTCCTCCGCCAGCACGCAGATCAGCCGCCACTGCGGGACGCTGAGGCCGAAGCGGTCCTGGTAGGAGCGCGCGATCAGGCCGGAGACGGCGTTGGAGGCCACCGACAGCCGGTAAGGCAGGTAGGCGTCGAGCCGCAGCGCTCCCTCGCTCATCCCGCGGCGCTCACCACCTGCTCGATGGCGCCGAAGATCGAGTGGCGCTTGCCGTCGCGCATCTCGATGCGGACCGTGTCGCCCACCGCCAGGAAGGGGGTCGTGGGCGCGCCCGCGGCGATGGTCTCGATGGTGCGGATTTCCGCCAGGCACGAATAGCCGACGCCGCCTTCGGCCACCGGCTTGCCGGGCCCGCCGTCGGGGCCGCGGTTGGAGACCGTGCCGGAGCCCACGATGGAGCCGGCCGAAAGGCCGCGGGTCCTGGCGGCGTGGGACACGAGCGTTCCGAAGTCGAAGGTCATGTCGACCGCCGCGTCGGCCTCGCCCAGCGGCTTGCCGTTCAGCTCCACGGAGAGCGCGCCGGCGAGCTTGCCGTCCTTCCAGCCGGTTAGCGCGTCGGGTGTCACCGCCACCGGCGAGAAGGCCGACGCCGGCTTGGACTGGAAGAAGCCGAAGCCCTTGGCGAGCTCGCCGGGGATCAGGTTGCGGAGCGAGACGTCGTTGCAGAGCATCACCAGGCGGATGGCGGCCAGCGCCTGCTCGCGGCTCGCGCCCTGCGGCACGTCGCCGGTGATCACCGCGACTTCGCCTTCCAGGTCGAGCCCCCAGGCGGGGTCGGCCAGCGGGATCGGATCGCGGGGGCCCAGGAAGCCGTCCGAGCCGCCCTGGTACATCAACGGGTCGGTCCAGAAGCTCTCCGGCATCTCCGCCCCGCGCGCCTGGCGCACCAGGGCCACGTGGTTCACATAGGCCGAGCCGTCGGCCCACTGGTAGGCGCGCGGCAGCGGGCTCGCCGCCTGGTGCTCGTGGAAGCGCTCGCGCGGGACCGACCCGTGCTCCAGGCTCTCCGCCAGGCCGCGGAGCGCCGGCTCCATGCCCTCCCAATGATCCAGCGCCGCCTGCAGGGTGGGGGCGATGTGGTGGGCCTCGGTGAACCAGGCGAGGTCCTTGGAGACCACCACCAGCCGCCCGTCACGGCCGCCCTTCAGGGACGCAAGCTTCATCGGAACTCCTTGGTGTTTCAGACGGTCTCGCGGCGGATCGAGCGGGTCAGCCTAAACCCTTCCTCGAAGGCGTGCGGCTCGTAAACATTGACTTCGACGCGAATGTCGCCGCCGGCCTCGCCTTCCCAGAGGTAGGCGCGCTCGAAGCAGACCTCGCGGCCGGCGGGCGTGAAGCCCTCGAAGGTGTCCCCCCAGGGCGTGTGCCGGGAAAGCTGCGTCCAGCCGAGCGTGCAGGCGCGCTCCAGCTCCTCGCGAGCGGCCTCCTCCAGGTCGGTCTCGAAGCTCAAGACGCCTTCCAGCTGTCGACATAGGCCGGGTTCTCGACCGAGGCCGCGGCCTCGCCCACCTCCAGCGGGTCGCGGGTGTCGATCATCACGGCGTATTCGTCGGTGGCCGGCTTGGGCTGTGAGAGCATGTTCTTCAGCGCCTTGGGGTGCGGCCCGTGCGTGAAGCCGGAGGGATGGAAGGTCATCATCCCGGCCTCGATATGGTCGCGGCTGAAGAAGTCGCCGGCGTGGTAGAACAGCACCTCGTCGAAGTCGTCGTTGTTGTGGAAGAAGGGCACCTTCAGCGCGCCGGGATCGGTCTCGAAAGGGCGGGGCGCGAAGGTGCAGACCACGAAGCGGTCGCTCAGGAACGTCGTGTGGACGGATGGCGGCAGGTGGTAGCGGTGGCTGGAGACCGGCCGCAGGTCCTTCACGTTCAGCCGCACGGGCGCCAGGTCGCCATGCCAGCCGACGGCGTCCAGCGGATTGTACGGATAGGTCACGCAGGAGACCTCGCCGCGCTTCTTGATCTCGACGCGGTATTCGCCGGCCTCGGCCTGGTGCGCCTTGAAGGCCTCGTCGATGGCCGGCGTCTCCAGCATGGCCGGATCGAAGAGGGCGTGGCCGCCCAAGAGCCCCTTGTCCGGCAGGCCGAAGTGGGTGTTGGTGGCCTGGATCATCAGGACCGCCGTCGGCTCGCTGGGCCTGAGCCGCCACATGGTCCCGCGCGGCAGGTAGAGGTAGTCGCCGGCGCCGTAGCTGAGATGGCCGTAGTCGCAGAAGAGGTCGCCCGCCCCCTGGTGGATGAACAGCAGCTGGTCGCCGTCGGCGTTCCGGGCCAGCGCCGGCATGGCCTCGGCCAGTTTCCAGAAGCGGATCTCGACGGCGGGATTGTAGAGCACCTTGCCCGCCGCCCAGGGGCTGGGCTCGGCGGCGTTCAGCGCATTGAGGTCGAAAGCCCGCGGCCGGAGCGGCCCCTCGAAGTTCACCCAGCCGGTGGGCGGGCGCTGGTGGTGGATGAAGGCGGCCGGGCCGAAGAAGCCCTCCTTGGAGATCTCGCGCTCATAGGTGCCGGCGGGCATGTCGGCGTGGGCCTGGCGCGAGTGGCGCCCTTGCGCGCCGCGGACGGGGATCCAGTTGCGTGAGGCCATCTTACGGTTCGTCCTTGTAGATCGCCACCGCCAGCGGCTGGCCGTCGGCGATTGAGGCGCGGTACATGCCCGAGGTGTTGAAGCTCCAGGCCATCTGGCCGTCGGGGGCGACGGCGATGACGCCGCCCTGGCCGCCCAGCTCGGTGAGCTGCCGCTGGATGACCTCGTCCACCGCCGCCTGCAGGGCCATGCCCTTCAGCTCGACCAGGGCGCAGATCTCGCGGGCGACGCCCAGGCGGATGAAGTACTCGCCCTCGCCGGTGCCGGAGACCGCCGCCGAACGGTTGGAAGCGTAGGTGCCGGCGCCGATGAGGGGGCTATCGCCCACCCGGCCCCAGCGCTTGCCGGTGGTGCCGCCGGTGGAGGTGCCGGCGGCGACGTCGCCGCGCGCGTCACGGGCCACCACGCCCACCGTGCCGCGCTTGCCCTCGTCGTGAGCCAGGGCCGCGTGGCTTTCGTCGCGGTCGGCGCCCTTGGGCCTGGGCGGGATCGGCAGGCCGTCGCGGGCGAGCTGCTTCTCCAGCGCCCGCCAGCGCCGCTCGACGAAGAAGTAGCTCGGATCGACCCGGGCCAGGCCCTCGGCGGCGGCGAAGGCGTCGGCGCCTTCGGCCATCAGCAGCACATGCGGCGAGCGCTCCATCACCGCGCGGGCGGCCGAGATCGGGTTCTTCACGCGGGTGACGCCGGCCACCGCGCCGGCCTCCAGCGTCGCCCCGTCCATGATCGCCGCGTCCAGCTCCACGCGCCCTTCGGCGGTGAAGACCGCGCCGCGGCCGGCGTTGAACAGCGGGTCGTCCTCCAGGATGTGGATCGCCGCCTCGACGGCGTCCAGCGCCGCGCCCTGGACCTTGAGCACGGCGGAGCCGGCCTCGGCGGCCTTGGCCAGCACGCCGCGGTAGGCGCGGTCCTGATCCGGCGTCAGGTCGGCGCGGTCGATGACGCCGGAGCCGCCGTGCAGCACCAGGGACCAGCGGGACGCCACGCTCAGCCTTCCTTCGGCGGCAGGACGCCGCGGCGCATCTGGTCGAGCTCAATGGACTCGAACAGCGCCTTGAAGTTGCCCTCGCCGAAGCCCTCGTTGCCCTTGCGCTGGATGAGCTCGAAGAAGATCGGGCCGATCATGTTCTCGGTGAAGATCTGCAACAGCAGGCCCTGGCCTTCGGTGGGCGCGCCGTCCAGCAGGATCTTGTCGGCCTTCAGCCGCTGCAGGTTTTCGCCGTGGCCGGGCACGCGGGCGTCGAGCAACTCGTAATAGCTGTCGATGGTGTCCTGGAACTTCACGCCCTGCTCGCGCATGGCTTCCACGGACTGGAAGATGTCGGCGGTTCCCAGGGCCACGTGCTGGATGCCCTCGCCGTGGTAGTCACGGAGGAACTCCTCGATCTGCGAGTGCTCGTCCTGGCTCTCGTTCAGCGGGATGCGGATCTTGCCGTCCGGGCTGGTCATGGCCTTGGAGAACAGGCCGGTCTGGGCGCCCTCGATGTCGAAATAGCGGATCTCCCGGAAGTTGAAGATGCGCTCGTAGAAGTCCGCCCACTTGGCCATGTTGCCGCGGTGGACGTTGTGGGTCAGGTGGTCGAGGTAGGTGAGCCCCTTGTCGTTCTTGGCCATGGCCTCGGCGGCGCCTTCGATGGCCACGAAGTCGACGTCGTAGATCTCCTGCGCCCCATAGCGGTCGACGAGGTAGAGGTTCGTCCCACCGATCCCCTCGATGGCCGGGATGTTCAGCTCCATGGGGCCGACGGGCCCCGCCACCGCCGTGGCGCCACGCTCGACGGCCAGCTTCAGGGCCTTGGCGGCGTCCTTCACCCGGAAGGCCATGGCGTTCGCCGAGGGGCCGTGGACCTCGCGGAAGTCCGCCGGCTGGCCGGCGGCCTCCATGTTCAGGAGGAAGTTGATGTCGCCCTGGCGGAAGCGCAGCACGTTCTTCGACCGGTGCCGGGCCACGGCCGTGAACCCCATCAGCTCGAAGAGGCCCTTCAGCCGCTCCGGCTCCGGCGAGGTGAATTCGACGAACTCGAACCCGTCGGTGCCCAATGGGTTCTCGAAGAGGTCGCCGCTGTCGGGCTTCGTCTGGACGTTCATCGCCGGATCTCCCTGTCTGGAGGGCACTCGTATCAATTGAAACGAGTTTGCGGTAGCCGGAAGACAACCTCATGTCGGCCTGATAGCTGAACGCCGCAACCTCCGTGACGGATCGCCGATGCTTCGCAAGACCTACGATTGGGTGATGGGCCTGGCCGCCTCGCCGCGCGCGCCCCTGGCGCTGGGGGTGGTGGCGTTCTGCGAGGGGCTGTTCTTCCCGATCCCGCCGGACGTGCTGCTGATGCCGGTGGTGCTGGCCGACCGGCAGCGCGCCCTTCGCTACGCCCTGCTCACCGTCGTCTGCTCCATCGCCGGCGGCTCCTGCGGCTATGCGGTGGGCTTCTTCCTGGCGCCCCTGGGTGAGTGGCTGCTGTCGCTGACCGGCGCCAGCTACGAGTCCTTCCACGCCTGGTATCAGCAGTGGGGCGCCCTGCTGATCGCCGTGCCGATCCCCTACAAGATCACCGCCATCGCCTCGGGGCTGGCGAAGCTGAACTTCGGCCTGTTCATCGGCGTCTCGGTGCTGGTGCGCGGCCTGCGGTTCTCCCTGGAGGCGCTGCTTCTGAAGATTTACGGCGAGCCGATCCGCAGCTTCGTGGAGCGCCGCCTGGCCCTGGTGGCGAGCGGGGTGGCGGTGGCGGTGGTGGGCCTCGTCATGGCCCTGAAGTTCGCGCACTAGAGCCGCCCGCCGCAGCCGCGCTATAGAGTCTCCATGGCCACCGTCCTGCGCCCCATCCTCGACCGCTGGCGGTTCTTCGCCCTCGTCATCTCGGCGGCCATGCTGGCCACGGCGCACGCCTTCCAGACCTTCGGCGGGCTCGCGCCCTGCGAGCTCTGCCTGAAGCAGCGGGTGGTCTATTGGGTGGCCGGGACGATCGCGCTCGCCGCCATGGTGGTGGTGCGCCTGCCGGGCGGACCGCGCTGGCGCGAGGCGACCTGCTGGCTCCTGGCGCTGGGGTTCCTGGCGAGCGTCGGGATCGCCGGCTACCACGCGGGCGTCGAGTGGAAGTTCTGGCCGGGCCCGCAGAGCTGTTCCGGCGGCGGGGCGGTGACGGCGCAGGCGCTGAAGGACCTCTTGAACGGCGCCGGCCAGAAGATGCCGGCCTGCGACCAGCCGGCCTGGAAGATGGCCGGGCTCTCCATGGCCGGCTGGAACGCGGTGGCTTCCATCGTCTTCGTGGCGCTGAGCGTGGCCGCGGCCCTGCGCGAACGGGGCAAGGCATGAGCGCCAAGCCGGTCCCGCCGCGTCCCGGCCGAGGCGCCGCCGCCGCGCGGATGGCGGAGATCCTTCGGGTCGACCACGCCGGGGAGATGGCCGCCGTCGCCATCTACCGCGGCCAGCGCGCCGTGCTGGGCGGGGCCGCCGGCCACGAACGCATCGCCGGCCAGCTCGCCGAGATGGAGGCGCAGGAGGCGGTCCACCTGGCCCGTTTCGACCGTCTGCTCACCGAAAAGCGGGTGCGGCCCACGGCGCTCGCGCCGGTGTGGCGCGCGGCGGCCTTCGCGCTCGGGGCCGGCACGGCGCTGATGGGCGACAAGGCGGCGCACGCCTGCACCGAGGCGGTGGAAACCGTCATCGAGGAGCACTACGCCCACCAGATCGCCGAGCTTTCGGCGCGCGAGCCGGATCTGGCCGCCGAGCTCTCGGCCTTCCGCGACGAGGAGCTGGCGCACCGCGACCTGGCGGTGGAGGAGGGCGCCAAGGCCGCCCCGGCCTATGGTCTGCTGTCGGCGGTGATCGGCGCGGGCTGCCGCGCGGCGATCAGGATCAGCGAGAAACTTTAGGGTCGGTGTCGGCCTTCCAGCCGCCCCCCAGGGACTGGATCAGCGCCACCGCCGTGGTCTGGCGTTGCGCCGCCGACTGCGCGAGCGCGCGGCGGGCGCTATAGGCCTGGGCCTGGGCGGTGACCACGTCGGTGTAGGGGACCTGGCCGGACTTGTACTGGTTGGAGACGATGGTCTCGGCGGCGTCGGCCGCGGTGGAGGCCACCCGGCGCAGCTCCGCCTGCTGGGCCAGCACCTGGGTGGCGGCGAGCTGGTCCTCCACGTCCTGCAGGGCCTCCAGCACCGTCTCGCGGTAGCGGGCGACGGCCTGGTCGTGGGCCGCCTTGGCCTCGTTCACCCGCGCATGCCGCGCGCCGGCGTCGAAGAGGGTCTCGGCGATGGAGGCCCCGTAGCTCCACAGGGAATTGGAGCTCTTGAACAGCGAGCCCAGCTCCGAGGAGGCGAAACCGTAGGAGCCGGTGAGCGAGATGGTCGGGAAATAGGCCGCCTTCTGCACCCCGATCTGGGCGTTGGCCGCCTGCACCCGGCGCTCGGCCCCGGCGATGTCGGGCCGCCGCTGCAGCAAGGTCGAGGGCACTGAGGGCGGGATCGGCGGCACGCTGCCGGTCCAGGGGGCCGCGGCCAGGGTGAAGTTGCCGGGCGCCTCGCCGGTGAGGACGGCGATGGCGTGCTCGAAATTGGCCCGCTGCTGCATGGTCCCGGCGAGGTCGGCCTGGGCGTTGGCGAGCTGGGTCTGCGCCTGGAAGACGTCGCTCTTCACCGTGACGCCGGCGTTGTAGCGGTTCTGGGCGATGGTCAGCGAGCGCTGGTAGGCCTCGACCGTGGCGCGCTCCAGCGCGATCTCCGCGTCCGCCTCCCGCAGGCCGAAGTAGTCGGTGGCGAGCTCGCCCTGGGCGGCCAGGCGCGCGGCGGCCAGGTCGGCGGCGCTGGCCTGGGCGTTGGACTTCGCCGCCTCGATGGTGCGGCGGATGCGGCCCCAGACGTCCGGCTCCCAGCTCGCCCCGATGCTGGCGCGGTAGTTGGTGCGGCTGTTGCTCTTGCCGCCCCCGCCACCGGTGATCACCGTGCCCCCGCCGGAACTGATCACCTGGCCGCTGCTGCCCGACCCGCCGCCGGAGCGCGTGGCGCTGCCGGTGAGGTCGACGGTGGGGAAGAGGGCGGCGCGCTGTTCGCTCACCGTGGCGCGAGCCTCGCGGTAGGCGGCCTCGGCGGCGATGATGTTCTGGTTGGAGACCTGGACCTTGGCCTCCAGCCCGTTGAGGGTGGCGTCGTTGAACAGCGCCCACCAGTCGCCGCGGTCCAGCGCGTCGGCCGGCGCGGCCGGGGACCAGCCGGCGGCCTCCTTGAAGGTCGGCGACAGCGGGGCCGAGGGCCGCACATAGTTGGGCCCGACGGCGCAGCCGGCGAGCGCGGCGGACGCCATAAGGACGGGGATCAGGCGGGACGGGGCGTACTTCATGCGGGCTGGACCTCACCCTCGCCGCCATGGCGGCTGAGGAAGCGTTCGTCGCGGCGCCGCCGCAACCGGTCGAGATAGACGTAGACCACCGGGGTGGTGAGCAGAGTCAGCAGCTGGCTGGCGATCAGGCCGCCGATGATGGCGATGCCCAGGGGCCGGCGCAGCTCCGAGCCTTCGCCGAAGCCGATGGCCAGCGGCAGGGCGCCGAGGCCCGCGGCCATGGTGGTCATCAGGATGGGCCGGAAGCGCAGCAGGCAGGCCTCGCGGATGGCGTCCACCGCCGGCAGGTTGCGGTCGCGCTGGGCGTCCAGCGCGAAGTCGATGATCAGGATGGCGTTCTTCTTGACGAGGCCGATCAGCAGGAAGATGCCGATCAGCGCGATGATCGAGAACTCCATCTTGAAGATCATCAGCGCCAGGAGGGCGCCGACCCCGGCCGAGGGCAGGGTCGAGATCACGGTGATCGGGTGGATCAGGCTCTCGTAGAGCACGCCCAGCACGATGTAGATCGCGATCAGCGCGGCCAGGATCAGGATCGGCTCCTGCTTCAGGCTGTCGGTGAAGCTCTTGGCCGTGCCCTGGAAGCTGCCGCGGACATTGTTGGGCAGGCCGATGTCGGCCTCGGACTGGGCGATAGCCGCCTGGGCGTCGCTCAGCGATTTTCCGGGTGCGAGGTTGAAGGAGATGGTGGTGGCGAGCTCCGCGTCCTGGTGGTTCACCGAGGCGGGCGTCGCGCGGTTGTAGAACCTGGCGATGGCGCTCAGCGGCACCAT
>Ga0070679_100002477_pt1 | contig 16720 bp, 17 predicted proteins | sample KBSC63BmetaG_FD_65652 | JGI IMG/M metagenome (GOLD analysis project Ga0070679, IMG submission 65652) | Corn rhizosphere microbial communities from Kellogg Biological Station, Michigan, USA - KBS C6-3B metaG | ecosystem: Host-associated > Plants > Roots > Rhizosphere | place: USA: Michigan... | reverse complement strand
CAACACCCGCCGAATCGGCTTCCGTCGCCAGCGGTTGCTGGAAATACAACTGACGAAGAATCTCGGCTCCCTTGTCGTTCTGGCCGGCGCGCAGATAAGCGCGGCCCAACGTCAGCGCAATATCCGGGCGATTTACATCCGCATATTTCGCGAGCGCAGTGATGGCTTCCTGAGGCGACCCGGCAGCCAGAAGACCGTTGGCGTAGATCACAGCGGCATCCCGCGTGAAAATCGAATCGGGATACTTCGTCTCGAAGCCGCGCAGAGTCTCGATGACTCGCTGTTCGTCGCCCCCTGCGCCATAAGCCATCGCAAGAAAGTACGCGATGTAGTCACCGAGTTCGCCGGAATGCAACTCCGCTTTCTTCAGCGGAGGAATTGCAGCCGGGTAATCGCGATCAAGGATATGCGCGTATCCAAGTACAAGATTCGCCATCATGCCCGCATCGTCACCGGCATGACGCGTAGCGTAGGACTGCACGCCTGCATACGCTGTCTTGGTCCGATTATCGAGCAGTTGCTTCGCCATTGGCTTCAGCGAAGCGGACGCCACGAACGCGCGGGTCATGCGATGACTGCGGAGCAGATCGCGCTCACGTTTCTTCCGCTCAGCTGCCGTCAACGGGCGCTTCTTCGATTTGCTTCGGGAAGAGTGCGTCTTGGTGCTCGGTTTGTGAGAGTCAGAGCTGGAGGTGCTAGCCGTTTGCGAAAATGACCAAACAGCGCTGCCAAGGAGGAGACACAGAGAAACTACGAATGCAGAACACCGGGAACTCACAGTGTTAGTTTAACGCGGAAACGCCGCTCCGAGCAGAGAGGGATTGTTGTCAGCCAAGATACGGACCAGTTCCTGGTTGAACAGGTCTGAGGATCCGGCTGCCGTCTGTCCGTAGCGCTTCTCGTAAGTCTCGCGACTCTTCTCGATGTCGTCGCGAAGTCGATCGTAAAGATCGTGATTCGCCTTGCCTTCGCTTACCTTCGCCTGGTTGTAGAGCTTGATCTCTTCCACCAGAAGTTTGGCGAAGCGACGAGCTTTCTTGTGCAGATCGTCTTCCGGACCAGTTGCGGCCGGAGCAGCCACCGGCACTGCGACAACTGATCCCCCCGAGGACGACGCACCTGCTGCAGCGGCCATAACCGCGCCAGCCGCAGCCGCTATTCCCGCTCCATTCGTATCTGGGGACGAGGCAACCGCCGATCGCCGATTCGCGCACAGTTCCAGCCACCAACCGGTGGTTCGAACGAGGATTTCCAATGCCGCGGAATCGAGTTTCCCTGCCGGATCACCACCATCGGCGTAGAGAAGAGCGACACAGCGATCCCGAACAACCAGCGGCATCACGACCACCTCGTCGCGCGCCGGCCAGCCGAACTTCACGCCCGCATTGCCGTAAAACTGTTCCATGCGGCCCGACACTGACGAGCGATTGGAGATTGCCTGAGCGGCCAGACCGTTTCCGAGTTCCAGCGGGGTCGTACGGATGATCTCGTTATCCTGAAAGCCACGTGCACGCCACCCGGCGGCGGTGTTGCCGCGGACGACGAAAATGGCTGAGCGCTGGCTGAACGAAGCGCACCCTTCCAACAGCGCATCGAGGATATCGACTTGGGCGCTAGCACCCTGGATTCGATTCATCGCCTCGCGTAACAGCTCGGCAATCGGTTGGTCGTGATTGCCTCCAGGCAGGACCAGTTCCTCCGCCAGGCGGCTTGCGACCGTTTCGCGAATCTGCGAAAACGAGTTGCCCAGGACTTCCGCAATGATCTGTCCAACTGCGTCCGTAAGTTGTTTCGTATCCGCCATGAAGCTCCAGCCGCCAACGGGAATTCGGATTCGGAAGGGGTGATTATATTGCAATCTTTGGCTTACACCATGGTTACCTAGGTTTAATCCCTAGCGAGTAGTGGAAAACTTCCAAAATCCCCGGAAACTGCTGATGAAAATGGATTTCAAAAAGGCCTGTGTTCACCTTAGAGACCATTTACAATAGGCTTCCTGGATTAAACTTCTGAATCGGGAGCCTCATGGGAGCCATCCAAAAGGTGAACGAACCGGCACCATTGACTGAAGAGATGGTACTGGTTACCGCCGCGAAAGCGGGGGATGTCGGCGCGTTCGAGGAGCTCGTTCGACGCTACGATCGGAACGTTTTCCGGATTGCGCAGCATATCACGCAAAATCGGGAAGACGCGGAAGACGTAGTGCAAGACGCGTTTCTGAAGGCGTACGAAAATCTGCCGCAGTTCCAGATGCAGTCCAAGTTTTATACCTGGCTGGTCCGAATTGCGGTGAACGAAGCGCTGATGAAGCTCCGCCGTAGACGGCCGGAGCGCATGGTTTCGTTGGACGAAGAAGTTCGTACGGAAGAGGATTCCATGCCGCGCGAGATCGCGGACTGGAGCCCGAATCCAGAACAGCAGTACAACCAGGCGGAGCTGAAAGACATTCTTGGTAAAACGATTCAGGGTTTGCCGCCCGGCTTCCGCACAGTATTTGTTTTGCGCGATGTAGAAGGTCTGTCAACCGAAGAAACTGCGGAGGCACTCAACTTGAGCATTCCCGCTGTTAAGTCGCGTCTGTTGAGAGCTCGGCTGCAACTGAGAGAACGGTTGAACAAGTACTTCAAGGCCCGTAAGGGTGGGGAAAGCACTAAGTGACCTGCAAAGACTTCCTAAAAGAACTAACCGATTACCTTGACGACGCTCTGGATACCCGCACTCGTTCGGAGCTGGAAGAGCACCTTCAGTGGTGCCACAACTGCTACGTCATTTGCAACACCACCAAGAAGACCATCGAGATCTATCGCGACTCGACCCTCTATGAACTTCCGGACGATTTACGCGGCCGGTTACGGTCAGCAATCATGACAAAATGCCGCGCGAAGAAGCCGAGCACCTCCGGGGCTTAGTCTTCCATTCCCATCTTGCAATGATTTGCACTCCTAAGTGCAAGGAAACACTTCTCTTCTTTTCTCTCCGAACGAAACGAAACCTAATCCCGAGTTCCCGAATCTAAGTAGTCAGATGTTAGGCGGCTCTCTCCCAGGGTCGCCAGGTTCTGGAGGGAGGTACCCATGTTCCGCAGATTGATGGAAGGATTTTTTGGCTGTTCCCACGCCAACTACAGTTTCCCGAGGAGCAAAAGACCTGGTGAACGCCGTACCGGCGCAGCGGCGCTGACGGGAATGTATGTCGTATGCCTGGATTGCGGGAAAGAGTTCGCCTACGACTGGCAACAGATGAAAGTAGTTCAGCCTGATCACAAGCCCGCTTCGGCCCTTGCCGAGCCGGCCCGCTCTTACGCGACGAAGTAACTCGCTGTATTGACAAATTTACCGCATGAAAAAAGCCCGGCAATGCCGGGCTTTTCCGTTGGAGTTCAATCAGCTTCAGTCGTCGCGCTTCTTCAACGTCGGACGATCATCGCCATTGTTACCGTTGTTCGAGCCCGAACTACTGCTCGTGCTGTTGCCGCTTCCATTCCCGCTGCCGCTGTTCGTACTATCACCCGAAGAAGTGCGGCGCAGCGTTGGACGGTTCGTATCCTTCTCCTCTTGAATCTTGTGGCGATTCTCGAGCACCGCGAGACGCGCTTTTACGGTGTCGAATTCCGACGTGTCGAGAACATATTCAGGCTTCGACGGAAGAATCTTTGCTATCTCTGTCTGTGACTTCTCAATGCGATCTGGAGTTGGCGGATGGGTTGAGAAAGCCTTTGCCAGTGTGCCAGGCTTCTTCTTCTCTTTCGCTTCTACCTTTTCGAAGAACGCAATAAACGATTGCGGATCGTATCCCGTCTTGTACATGTACTCCAGACCGAGGTAATCCGCCTGCGCTTCGAATTCGCGGGAGAAGCTGAGGAAGGTCAACGGGAGCGCCAAACTCATCGCGTTGTAGGCAGCGTAGCCAATTCCTCCTCCCACAAAGATCAATGGGATGGTCGCGAAATTGGCGTACTGTGCGCGGGTCATCTGCCGAGTGGCATGGCGCGCCGCCACGTGAGCGATTTCGTGCGCCATCACTCCAGCGAGTTCGGATTCATTGTCCGCCGCCAGAATAAGGCCGGAGTTTACATAGAAGAATCCGCCCGGAAGCGCGAAGGCGTTGATCTCATCTGAGTCAACCACCTTGATCGTGAACGGCACTTTCGCATCCGAGTTCCGCACCAGATTCTGGCCGATGCGGTTGACATACTCGGTCACAACCGGATCCTGCACCAGCTTTACGCTGGCTTCGACCTGCTGGGCGTAGCTCTTGCCCATCTGGATTTCTTTTTCCAGCGAGTACCAATTGCCTAGCTTGCCGCCGCCCATCTTGCGGTTTCCGATGGCGTCAATGTCGTTGATACCACCGTCATGCTTCTCGGAAGTGGCAGCGGGAGTAGTACTCGTACTCGAGCTAGTCGGCTGCGATGCCGCAGGCGGCGTATCGGCCGGAGGCGGCGCCTGCCCTGTCGAAACCGGCTGCTGGGTTGGCTGCTGCTGGGGCGAGTCGGGCGTCGACACCTGAGTCTGAGTCGGCTGGGTAGTCTGAGCCTGAGTCGGCTGCGTACTCGATGGAGTCTGATTGGTCTGGGCCGCCGCTATTGGCAGGAGGCACAGCAAAAAAAGTGGAAAGCTGAGGAGGTACGCGCGTGACTTCATATCCGACTCCCTTTGCGAGTCGATCGCAAGCTTACTCGTTGGTTCCATTATAAGACCCAAGTGGGTCTCCCCTGTCCAAATAGGATGCGCCCTGGAAGGTTTAGAAGCGCCCACTCGCCCGTAGACCAGCAGTATGCGCAACTGTCCTCAAAGATAGCAACTCGAAGATACAGAAAAAGTTGCGGGAAGCCGGGCTTCCGACACTATTTCGGCGGCATTTGGACGATTTCCACCCTAGTGGCTGCCCACTCTCCCGATTCGTCCTGAGAGGCTGTAACGCGAACGCCAGTTCCCTTCTGCAGAGCAGCTGACGGCTTTGCTGGATGGGGCTGCCGGCCGATCTCTTCCCCATACACAAGCTCGGCGCGGGAGATTTCCACTCGGCGAATGGACCCATTCGGCGCTTGCAGGTACACCCATTGGTGCGAATCCTGAGTAACAGGATCTCCGACCAGCGTTCCGCGAAATGTTCCGGAGGCGGCAAAAGTCGCAATCGAGGAGAAGACAACCGCTGTCGCAAGCAGGCACTTCACGGAAACTTAAGATGCGCGCTGGGCGTTTGTTGCTGTTTCAGAGATTAGTCTGCGGTGACGTTGTTGAGCTTAGTAGCCGAGCTGGCTGGAGCAGCCGAGTGACTGCCCCAGCGAGCATAGTCTCAGTCGTAGTATTCCAGGCCGAGGTGCGTAATCAGTTCCTCGCCCTTCAGGTGGCGCAACGTATTTTTCAGCTTCATCAACTGAATGAACAGATCGTGCTCGGGATACAGGCCGGGCACCGTCATCGGCGATTTGAAGTAGAAGCTGAGCCACTCCTGGATGCCGAGCCCCTTCAACGACGACGTGCGCTGTGCCAGATCGAGCAGCAATACCAGGTCGAGCACGATGGGGGCGGCAAGGATCGAGTCGCGGCAGAGGAAATCGACCTTGATCTGCATCGGATAGCCGAGCCAGCCGAAGATGTCGATGTTGTCCCAGCCTTCTTTGTTATCGCCGCGCGGAGGATAGTAGTTGATCTTCACCTTGTGGCAGATATTGCCGTAGAGCTGTGGATAGAGATCGGGCTGAAGGATATATTCCAGCACCGACAGCTTCGATTCTTCCTTGGTCTTGAACGAAGCCGGATCATCGAGCACTTCCCCGTCGCGATTCCCGAGGATATTGGTGGAGAACCAGCCGCTCATGCCCAGCAAGCGCGCCTTAAATCCGGGCGCAAGAATCGTCTTCATCAACGTCTGACCAGTCTTATAGTCCTTGCCGCAGATCGGAGCTTCCATTTCTCGCGAAAGCTCGAGCATCGCAGGCAGATCGACCGTCAGGTTCGGAGCGCCGTTCGCGAAAGGCACTCCCTCTTTGAGCGCGGCATACGCGTAAATCATCGACGGTGCAATTTTCGCGTCGGACTTGGTCAGAGCCTTTTCGAATTTCTCCAGCGTGCTGTGAATGTCACTCTGCTTCAGGAAGGCCTCGGTAGACGCGCACCAGACCATCACGAGCCGGTCGGCCTTGCTGCTCTTGCGGAACTTGCGGATATCGTCACGCACCTGTTCCGCCAGGTCCATCTTCGACTTGCCTTTTTTCTTGTTGGGACCATCAATGTTGCGGATGTAGTCGTGATCGAAAACGGCCTTCATGGGCTTGATTGTTTTCAGAAACGGCTTGACCCGCCCGAGCAGCTCCTTTTCCAGCACTCCGGCTTTGCTTGCCGCCGAATACATGTCGTCTTCGAAGATGTCCCAACCGGTGAAAACCAGATCGTTCAATTTGCTGAGAGGAACGAACTCATTGATCTTTGGCGAGCGACCGTCGGTGCGCTTGCCGAGACGAATGGTGCCCATCTGCGTCAGCGAGCCGATCGGTTGTGCCAGGCCTTTGCGTATTGCTTCCACACCCGCGACGAAGGTCGTCGCCACCGCACCCATTCCGGGGATCATTACGCCCAACTTGCCCTTTGCCGGCTCGATCTCGCTTCCCGGTTGCGAGGTCTTGCCGGATACAGAACTTTGCCGCGATGCCATAAGCATTTCCTATCAAAACAAAAATGATGATGCAAAACGAACTATGTTCTCGTATTGAGAGCAGAAAAGCAATGATCCGTCTCTCAGCGGATCAGTCTTTCAGTCGATCAGCTGGAACTCGCATCGATTGGAACTAAACAAAAACTGCACTGCAGTTCGCAAAAATCAATCTATTCGACTGCAGACCCGGTATTGATGTAGCTTAGCGCGCCTCGGCTGAATAACTGAGAAACTGAAAGACTGATCGACTGACGGACTGAGAAACCCCTATGCCCAAGATTGCCTTCATCACCGGAGCATCCAGCGGGATTGGACTACTGAGCGCAGTGGAACTGGCGCGCCGAAACTATCACGTTATTGCCACCATGCGTGATCCAGCGCGCCGCGACCGTCTCGATAAGGCAGCCAGCGAAGCCGGTATGAGTGATCGCATCGAGGTGGCCCAACTGGATGTAACGCAGCCACTGTCGATCACGCATGCAGTACAGCAGACAATCCGGGATCACCAGCGCATCGACGTGCTGGTGAATAATGCCGGCTTTGCCATGGCAGGCTTCGCTGAGGATCTCTATCTCGACGAGATTCGCAGGCAATTCGAGACCAACTTCTTTGGGCACGTGGCGGTTACGAAAGAAGTAATTCCTTTCATGCGGGCGCAGAAGTCGGGCCACATCATTATGGTGACTTCGGTTGCGGGTAGAGTCGGTCAACCTGTGGTGGGCACCTATTCGGCGTCGAAGTTTGCGCTGGAAGGTTGGAGCGAGTCCCTGCGCATCGAACTGCGTTCGCTCGGGATTCGCGTGGTGTTGGTTGAACCCGGCGCATTCGAGACTGACATTTGGGTCCGCAATGTAGAGATCGGCAAATTCGCCTCGGACGCAAGCGCTCCGAATCACGAGCGGGCGCAACGATTCTCGGAGTTCGTGAAGAAGAGTGGCTCGAAAGGACGCCCCAGTGCCGCTGCCGTGGCGAGCTTAATCGGCAAAGTGGCGGACAATCCCAACCCGAAGCTGAGGTATGTCATCGGAACGGACGCTCGGATGGGGCTCCTATTGCGTACTGTACTTCCGTGGAAAACCTACGAAAAGATGGTGGAGAAGTTCACTAAAATCGGCTGACCGGTCCGACTATTATGACTTTGGTAAAAACCATGGTCTTGAGAGGGTTTGAACATGAAAAAGATGCCAGCCGGCGCTTTCAAAACTCATTGTCTCGCGGTAATGGATGAGGTGCAGGCGAAACGACAGACCATTGTCATCACGAAACATGGAAAGCCAGTTGCCAAGCTCGTTCCAGCCGATAAGAATACCGACAAAATCTATAATTTTTTGGAAAGCAAGGGCACGATTGCTGGAGACATCATTTCGCCCGCCCTTCAAACCATCTGGTAGGGTTCCGCACCTGCTACTGCGGCACATCCATCGGGACCAGCACGTCGCACAAATCACGAATCGCCTGGCGGTGATCGTGGCTCATGTTCACGAATTCAATTCCGTAGTCATCGAGCTTGCGATGCCGAACCGTGCCGTAAATGCGCATCGGATGCGCTAAGGTCGGCAAGCTGAACTCCACGGTAACGATCTCGCCCGGAATGAACTCTCCAGACTCGACCTGCACACCAACGCCGCCTTCGCTCAGATCAGTAGATTTTCCGTGGAGGGTAACGTTCACGCCTGAGCGCAGTACTCGAACAGTAAGCGGCACCACCACTGCATATCTCTGCACGGTGCGCGTAATCGGCCACTTCAGAGTGGATCCGGGGCCGATCAACTGCTCCATCGTCTGCACCAGACGGTTGTGGTTCTCTCCCTTATGAACAAATGCATCAGCCATCGCAATCGCGCGCTCAGGAAGTTTGCCGGGAAAAGCCGAGAGGATGACCGTTTTCGCCTGGGGCTGCTTGTGCTGTACCTGCTCGATGAACTCGGTGGTGTCGATGTCCGGCAACGGATGGTCGAGCACCACGCCATGAAAATGAAATCCGGCGAGCTCTTCAAAAGCTTCGCGGCCGCTCATGGCTGTGTGAACGCCATAGCCAAAAGCCTCGAGCATGGATCGCCTACGCTCGAGTTCATGTTCCTGGTCATCGATGTAGAGAATATTTTTGCGGATGTTCTGTCCGACTTGAACGCAGCGAACGCCGACCTGCCCCTCGCGCGGCGTGCCGTCCTCCCCGACCCACACAACTTCAAAACGTCCCTGGTTGTCACCATTCTGGACACCAAGGATGGCGCCGGGCGCGACGGTGTGCGTCATGCCCTTCAGGCGAGCGCCCATCGGGGAGATGTCCAGTGTCTGGACTTGCTCCATAAATACGTGCCCATTGCCGTCCATTCCCCACACCAGGGTTGTCAGACGCAAGGGTGTCCGTTCCTCATTCCGATGGGGCATTTGATGCTGATGGTAGGCGCGGTTTGTAACTGATTCAAATTACTGAGGTAACGAGCAGTTAGGGGCTGCGGATGGTAGAGCTATTAGGGTTAGACGAACAGCCATGCTTCTCAGTTTGAGATTGGTGGTATCGCGATTCGGGTTACCTAGGACCTGCGAACATTACTCTGATCACTCTGCTGCTCTTACCTAGCACTCAAGGCCCGAGTTTCATCGGAAAAGCCCTTCACATTTGACCCCTTGTCAAATGCCACCTATTGCCACTTGCTCTTGAATTCACAGGCAAATTGCATTCACGCCTAACGATTATCTGTGCATCATTGGCGGCGGCGCTTGGACAATCGGGGCTGCTGCATCGAGAATCGCTCTTCGGTCACCAGTCGGCGGGTAGATTCGCTGGCAATTGATTGTTTGCTTTACCCGCTTGGCTTCGCTGCCTTTCAGTACCACGTGGCGATTCCAGCCTTCCGTATAGACCGCACCCCACGAGCCGAGGTCAAGAACAGTGACGTACCAGTCGATTTGAAGCCGCAGCGGCGGTTCGCCGAGCAGGTCGGAAACGACGTTATACCCAGCGAAGCGGCCCATCGGCCGGGCATGCTGGCAGGACATGACCGATGTATGCGTCCCATCGATCAGCAAGCACGCAGAGTCGCCGGCGGCGAACTCGGCTCGCAGGCCTCTCACCTTCAGATATTCATCAACTGGCAGTCGGCCGAAGCGGTCGTGCGAGACCGGAAAGCCCGCGCACAAGGGATTCGCGCGCATGCCGGCGCACCAGACGATCGTGGCGGCAGCAATCTGTTCGCCCGTTGCCAGCAGCGCCCCTTCGCTATCCACCGAGCGCAGCGTGCTACCGGCACGCGCTTCAACCTGCAGGCTGGTGAGAGCCTCTTCAATGATAACGCGAGCCTCGGCGCCCATGTCGGATCCGATCCATGGCGCGCGATCAGCCAGAATTACCCGCCCATTGCCCAGCGCGGCAAGACGGTCCGGCATTTCCGTTGCGACCTCGATGCCGGTCAGCCCGCCACCAACAATCAATACCGTACTGCGGCTAGATGACGCGGGTCGCGATGACAAAGCGGCGAGGTGATCTTGAAGTCGAACGGCACCTCCGTAGGTATCAACATCAAATGCGTGCTCGGCGAGTCCGGGTAAATACGGCCTCTCGAGTTTGCTGCCGAGCGCAAAAACCAATCGGTCATAGCCAATTGGCTCGGGCACGCCCCGAATCGTGACACAGCGATCAACGAGATCGATGTCCAAGACCTCGCCTCGCACTCGCCGTACATCGATGGGCGCAAGGACATCGTCGTAACGGACGCGCACATCAGCAAGATTTCTCTCGTAATTGCGGACACGGATTGCATGCCAATCGGTACGGTCCACGAGAAGGATCTCAATCTCGCTCGATGGGATCCCCAGTTCGTCGAGTCTCCGCGCTGCGCCTACTGCGCTCCATAGTCCAGCAAAACCACCGCCAAGGACGATGATCCTCTTCATCGGGTTTTCACCTCGAATCGCAGCTATGCGGACGTCGATATCAGAATTACCACTCTATATCGGCTTTAGCAGTGGTCAGGGGGCAATCGAAATCATACGGGAGAGTAAGCGGAATCGGGCTAGCCACGGTGAGCTAGCCCGACACAAACTCTGGGTGCAGAGCGCTCTACGGCCAGCTGGTGCGGTGTTTGGCACCTTCAGCGGCGCTATTGGCGGCTGGCTGGTTCGAGTTTGAAGTTTTCGACAATACCGCTTCCAGTTCCGGGCTCACGTAGCCGGGAGCCTTCGGCATTGCGGCTCCCTCAACAACAAAGGGCTGTTTCGGGCGGAATTCTTCGGAATCGACCGTCTCTTTGGAGTCGGCCACAATCGGCATGACGATGCGCAACGCCTCGATTTCTTTCTCCAGGCGCTTAATTTCGAGCTCTTTGCTGCGTAGAAGGTCGCGGAGTGCTTCGTAAACGGTTTTCATTCAGATACTCGCCTCGTTGCACCGGACTATAGCACAACTCAGAGCCTGGTCCATCCGAGTTTGCACCTAGGTTCAGCCCTTTCATCGGCCTTTTGGAGAGATACGTGACAAAACTGGCACGCTCCTACGCTTCTGCTTGAAAACAGGGGTGCAACTCACAAATAATAGGGTGCAACTTACCTGCGCCAAAGCTTTTTCCGGTCCACGAGGCAGGACGCAGCGGGAGTAATTTGGCGGGCAACGACAAAACTGTCTTTCGCGGCAGTCATCGCGTGCGCATGCGGACACCTGGAACGGCGTTGCCGGACCGGGATTTTCTGCAGGCCCTGCTCGCCTTTGCCTTCACGGTTCAAGAAGAAAATCAAAAGCTCAAGGGCGAGATTTCGCGTCTTGCCTCGCAGAAAAATGCCGAGTTCGAATCCGCCGAGGGGATTCATGTCGCGCTGAATCGCATCGTTGCGAGCGCCCAGAATTTAACTGGTGCCTCCGGTGCGGCGCTAGCGCTGGGAACCGAAGAGGCCATGGTGTGCGTCGCTCGCAGCGGCCGTATCGCGCCCGATGCGGGCTCGGGGGTTCCGCTCGATCACGGCTTGGCCGGGGAATGCGTGCGCACGCGGCAGAGCGTCCTTTGCATCAACGCCGAAACCGATCCACGCGTAGATGCAATTTCGTCGCGCGCACTCGGTGTGAGTTCGGTGTTGTACGTCCCGCTGCAAGCGCAGGACGAGTTGATCGGCATCCTCGGACTGTTTTCCGATCGCATATCGAATTTCAACTCCAGCGATTTGCAGTTGCTGCGCTACATCGCTGCGCTGGTGCTGGAGCAGCTCCATAAGCAGTCACCGCTGCTGCAGACGATTACTCCAAGAATCCTGGTGGAGACGATTAAGTCGGCACCGCCGGGAATCGTTGAGAAGGAGCCGGAGACAAAGTTTGCTGCACCGCCGGTGAACGCCGCCGAACCTGTACGCGAAACCCGCCGGGAGCCGGCTACTACCGGAATCGCCAAACCCACGAAATCAGTTGCGCCGGCAAAGGCCGCAACTGTTGCTCCACCTCTACCGATAGCCATTCCGAAACCCGCCGAGCTGCCAGCTAAGAAGGCGGCGGAGTCCTCGCAACAATCCGCGCAACAGCAAGAGATTCTCAGCGGTTCACTGGCCGACACTGAGGTCAGCAGCACCGTACTAATCTCAGCCGTTCTGTTCGTGCTCTTTGTGGCGGTCCTTGGAGGCAGTTACTACATGCGGCATCACGCGCCGCCGATTCCAGGGAAGCAGTCCAATGCCGTCGAGCAGACGCAAGAGGCTGCTAAGCCGTCGTTTCCCGCACCGGCTGGAAGCCTGGAGTTAGGGCGCTCGTTGATGCCCGGTTTTCGCTACTGGATGGCGGATGGCCGTGCAATGATCACTATCGCGCTCGACAAGAAGATCACTTACTCATCGTTGCGACTGCATAATCCAGAGCGCGTTTACTTCGATCTACCGGGGTTGCAATTCGCCGCTCCGCGCGATCACGTATTCGCGATCAACGACAGCATGCTGCAGCGGGTTCGCGTTGGGCAATCTCCGACGGGCATTACGCGGATCGTGTTCGATATGGCCCGTCCGCTGGAATACACGACAACCGAGACAAGCAATCCCGATGGATTGGTAATTGAGTTTAGTACCGCAAAGTCCGACGCGTCGCCGGCCGCACAACTCACCACCCCAGATACGCCCGCGATGTTAACGCCGCACATGCTGACCGTCGTCATCGATCCGGGTCATGGCGGTAACGACACCGGCACGATCGGTCACAATGGCCTGCAGGAAAAGCAGCTCACGCTGGATGTCGCGCAGCGCCTAGGAAAGCTGCTGGAAGAGAATTTAGGGGCGCACGTTCTTTACACCCGCAAGAACGATCACTACATTTCGCTTGAGAACCGGAGCGCTGTCGCCCGGAAGGCAAATGCCGACTTCTTCATTTCCATTCACGCGAATTCCAGCCAGTATCCGACAGTAAATGGCATAGAGACGTATTACTTCAAATCTTCTTCGGAAGTCATGGAAAACGCTGGAGGTACAGGCGCTCGCGGAACGGATTCGTCGGATCGGGCCAGACGCTTTGCCGCAGCCGTGCAACAGTCGCTGATTCACAATCTGAGCAGTACGCAGGCTGCTGTGCGGGACCGTGGAGTCCGAAGCGCGCCGTTTGTAGTTCTGCGCGATATGCAGATGCCCGCTGTCCTCGCGGAGATTTCGTTTATCAGCAGCGAGGCCGACGAACAACAACTTCGTACGAGCACTTATCGGGACCGGATTGCGAATGCGCTCTTTCAGGGCATCGCGCATAATATTCTTCCAAAGACTCCGGAAGCCGGTTCGGTGGCGACCCTCACACGTGGTAGTGCCTCTGCACCCTGATTCAGATTTCTTGTTCTGTAACCAAGCATCCCACTCCAACATGAGGTGGAGACCACGAATGCGCCCTGCTTCCCTGCTTCTATTCTGTTTTCTGGTGACGTTCGTGTCGATGAGTGTGGGACAGACAACGCATCGGCGTCCCTCTCCCAAAACGCAGAGCGACACATCTTCCGCGGCGGAAGACCGGGCAGCGATCCAGGAACTCGACGACAAGGAGATCAAAGCGAATCTAGCGCTGGACGTGAAAGCACTGGAACTGCTTTGGGATCCTGAGATTATTACCATGCCTCCGGGACATGCTGCCATCAGCGGATTGGAAGCCAACAGCGCCTATCTCGAGCAGGAAGCGAAGGCGATGGAGAACTTTCAGATACTGGGATACGAGCAGGCGTGGCAAGAGGTGCGAATTACCGGCGACTACGCCTACGAGTTAGGAACGGTGCAAACGCGAATCGGTCCGATGAACCCGGGACCGGAGGTGGACACCACCTACAACATGATGCGCATTCTAAAAAAACAGCCGGACGGTTCATGGAGGATCTATCGCGCGATCTGGAACACCGCATCGGTCCCCAAGGGCCCAGAGAAGCCGACCGAAACGCCGGCGGAGAAGCCTCCCGCGGAAGATCGCCTGCACTGATTATTCAGTAGCTCGAATCCGATGCTGCCAGTGCGACCAGACGAACCAGACGATTCCCGTTAACAGCACCAGGGCGATCAATGCATCGAAGCGGTGAAACCACATCTTCAGCCGCGGGTCTGTATCCCACTTCTCGCCCAGGCGCATCCCAACGTAAGCCAAGGCCAGGCACCACGGCCATGAGCCAAGAAAGGTGTACATGTGGAAACGCCACTGCGGCATGCGCGCGATTCCAGCAGGCAATGCAATAAAGGTTCGGACCACCGGCAACAGACGGCTGATAAAGACTGTTCGATCTCCATAGCGGGCAAAAAAATGGTCGGCCCAATCGAGCTCTTTATGGCTAAGGAAGATGTAGGAACCATAGCGCTCCACCAGCGGCCGTCCACCATAGTAGCCAAGTTGGTAAGCGATCAGTGACCCCAGGTTACAGCCGAGGGCGCCAAAAGTAGCTACCCAGAACAGATTGAAGCGTCCGGTATGGACCAGGTATCCCGAGAACGGCATGATGACTTCTGACGGCAATGGTATGCAGGCTGACTCAATTGCCATGAGCAGCAAAATGCCGCCGTATCCCACCTTCGAGATCACGGCCACGATGAACACACTGAGGGTAGAGATGACTCGCGAGATCATTCGGTTAGGAAGTGCTCCTTGCTGACCTCAGAAGGTATCCGAATCCTGCGTGAAGACGTAGCCCGGCAGAGTGACGCCCTCCGTCGTTTTGTGAACTTTAATGCGAATGGAGCCGGCACTGGCCGCAGTGCTATCGGCCTTGCGAAGCATAGCAAATTGGGTGAAAACCTCGCTGTAAACCTTGGTGACAAGATAGTTTTGTGCGTCGGTTTCGCTCCGCCAGACTTGCCCGAGTTGAATTGCCTTAACAGCCATGTTCACAGGTTAATGTTCGGGTTGATGGGGCGTCAATGTGACACGGTGGACCTGCTTCTTTTTGGTAACGTAGGCGAGAAGTTCCGATTGCGCCGCACCGCGAACGCCGAGATTGAGTAAAATTCCTTCAGGGAAACAAATCATGCCGGACCGAGTCGAATCGCGCTGTCAAATCGTAAGTTTCAGTTTCTTGAAAGTGAACCCCTCCTGGCGGCTGTTGCCCGTTGAAGAAAGAACGGAGCAGAAACAGGAGTTTCAGCGAGCTCTGGAGCGCTGGGCGACTAATGAGATGCGTATCCTGAGCTACTCCACCATGGGGCTACGCGGTGATTGCGACATGCTTCTCTGGCGGATCTGCTATTCCCTCGACTGCCTCAGTTCCGCGCACTCCGACATGATGAAGACGTCTATGGGAGCGTACCTCTCCATGACACATTCGTTTCTGGCCATGACCCGTCGTTCGGAATATCTCATCGGCCATGAGGACAGCAACCCTGCGCCACTGCGTGGCTACATCCGTCCAGGCAATCACAAGTACATGATGGTCTATCCGTACACCAAGACGCGCACATGGTACCAGCTTCCGTTTGAGGACCGGCAGCGCATGATCCAGGAACTCATGAGGTTGATCGATGAGGTGCCCGGGATTCACATGCATACCATGTATTCACTTGGAATCGATGACCAGGAGTTTGTGATCGCCGTGGAAGCCGATCGCCCGCAGGATGTCATTGAGACTGCCATGAAGTTGCGTGAAATCGACAACTACAACTACGTTGCTGTCGACAGCCCGAGATTTACCTGCATTCGCACTTCGATTCCCGACATGCTGGAGCGGTTAGGCTGATGGCACGCGGAGTGATTCCTCGACAACCGGCAAAGACAGGGCGGCACGACGCGGCACGAAAGGCAGAGTTGCGCACGGCGAAACTGCCGCAAGATGGCGGACGTCCGAAGCGAAACGTATTACCTGTCGCGAAGCCGAAGACCAAAATCGCCAAGGCTGTCGGGCCGAAAACTGGAAAGCGTCCCGCTGGGTACAATCCGCTGGCGCCTGAGCGCATCGGCGAGATACTGACGCGCCTCGAAGCAACGTATCCCGGCGCAACCTGCGCGCTGAAACACAACAACGCCTGGGAACTGCTCGTCGCGACCATTCTCTCAGCGCAATGCACGGATGTGCGCGTGAATATGACCACTCCGGAGCTCTTCCGGAAATATCCTACCGTCCAGGATTTTGCAGCCTTGAAACCAGAGGCGATCGAGCCCGACATCAAGTCGACCGGCTTCTTTCGCAACAAATCGAAGTCGCTGGTGGGCGCGGCAAAGAAAATTGTTAGCGACTTTGGAGGTCATGTTCCTGACAACATGGACGACCTGCTTTCCCTGCCCGGAGTCGCGCGTAAGACGGCGAACGTGGTGCTGGGGACATGGTTCCATAAGAACGACGGTGTCGTCGTGGATACGCACGTACAGCGGATTTCTCGTCGTCTGGAACTCACCAAGAGCGACGATCCAAAGTCCATCGAGCAGGACCTCATCAAGATCATCCCGCGCGATAAGTGGACGCTCTATTCGCACATGATCATCCTGCATGGACGCGCTCTGTGCGTGGCACGCAATCCTAAGTGCGCGGAGTGTCCGCTGGAAAATCTGTGCCACGCCGCAGACAAGACGTGGAGCACCGTCGAAATTCACAAAAGTGCGAAGTAGCTGAGCGCTGCCCGCTGTCGGCTCGTTTACCACGACTCGCGTGGC
>Ga0070679_100002476_pt1 | contig 16722 bp, 12 predicted proteins | sample KBSC63BmetaG_FD_65652 | JGI IMG/M metagenome (GOLD analysis project Ga0070679, IMG submission 65652) | Corn rhizosphere microbial communities from Kellogg Biological Station, Michigan, USA - KBS C6-3B metaG | ecosystem: Host-associated > Plants > Roots > Rhizosphere | place: USA: Michigan... | reverse complement strand
TTCGCGAGCCGCTGGCAAACCGGCTTCTACGTTCAGGGCGTCTATCAGTTCATGCCGTTCTGGCGCGTCGGCCTGCGTTACGACCAGGTAGACGCGCCCTCGCTTGGCTCAGGCTTCAACGGAACCACGCTTGATTCGATGGGCGTCACGCCGCGGCGCTACAGCGCCATGATCGATTACTCGACCAGCGAATTCGGCCGCTTCCGTCTGCAATACAATCGCGACGAAGCGCGTCCCGACCCCGACAATCAAGTCATCCTGCAATACACCGTCAGCCTCGGCGCGCATGGCGCGCATCAATATTGAGAGGGCCGATCATGCTTCGAATCAGACTCAGCCTTGCGCTCGCGGCTCTCATGCTGCTTTCGGCGCCGCGCGCGTTTGCCTCGCTCCATGTTTTTGCCTGCGAGCCGGAATGGGGAGCGCTCGCGACCGCGATCGGCGGCGGCGACGTCGATGTCTATACCGCGACGACGGGGCTCCAGGATCCGCATCAGATCCAGGCGCGGCCGGCGCTCATCTCGCGGCTGCGCAACGCCGATATCGCGGTCTGCACCGGCGCCGAGCTCGAGATCGGCTGGATGCCGGTGCTGCTGCGGCAGTCCTCGAACGGCAAGGTTCAGCCCGGCCAGCAAGGCTATTTCGAGGCCGCGCAACAGGTGACGCTGCTGGAGAAGCCCGAACGGCTCGACCGCGCCGAGGGCGATATTCATCCGGCCGGCAATCCGCATATCCAGACCGACCCGCGCAACATGCGGATCGTCGCGGCGGCGCTCGCCAAGCGCTTCGCCGCGCTCGATCCGGCACATGCCGCGGCCTATGCGCAGCGCGAGCAGGCTTTCGACCAAAGCCTCGCTCAGCAGACCGCGCGTCTCGCGGTCGAGGCGGCGCCCTTGAAGGGCATCAGCTTCGTCTCCTATCACAAAAGCTGGATTTATCTCGCGAATTGGCTCGGCATGACCGAGGCGGCCAATATCGAGCCCAAGCCCGGCGTGCCGCCGGGCAGCGCCTATATCGCCGATCTGCTCGGCCGGATTCCGGCGCTGAAGGCGCGCATGATCGTCTACGCGGCCTATGAGGATCCGAAGCCGTCGCAATTCGTTGCCGAGAAGAGCAAGCTCCCGGCGGTGATGCTGCCCTTCACCGTCGGCGGCACGGACGGGGCCAAGGATCTGCCGGGACTCTACGACGATACGGTGAAGCGTCTCTTGGCGGGATTGGGGGGAAAGAGTGGCTGATCATCTGGCGATCGTGCTGCCGGCGTTTCTGACCGGCCTTCTGGTGCTCGCAACCCATGTGCCCTTAGGCAAGCTCGTGCTCGATCGCGGGATCGTTTTCATCGATCTCGCGATCGCGCAAGTGGCGGGGCTCGGCGTCGTCATCGCCGATTTCGCCGGGTGGGAGCCAACCGGCTGGTCGGTGCAGGCCGCGGCCGTCGCGGCAGCGCTGGTCAGCGCCGGGTTTCTCATCTGGACGGAGAAGCACCTGGCCGCCCTGCAAGAGGCGGTCATCGGCGTCGTCTTCGTCGTCGCGGCAAGCGCCGAGATCCTCCTTCTCAACTACAATCCGCATGGCGCGGAAAATCTGAAAGATTTGCTGGTCGGGCAGATTCTCTGGGTCGTGCCGAGCGATCTCATTCCCGTGGCGGTTCTTTACGCCGTCATTCTCGGCTTCATCCTCTTCGCGGACCTGGCGAAACGGCGCGTGCTGTTCTATGCGCTCTTCGCCGTGACCGTGACCGCCTCGGTGCAGCTCGTCGGCGTCTTTCTCGTCTTTGCGTCGCTGATCATCCCGTCGCTCGCCGCGCGCTACTGGCTCGCGCGCCGGCCGCTAGTCTTCGCCTATGCGATCGGTCTTCTCGGCTATGCCCTGGGCCTGCTGTCCTCGGCATTCTTCGATCTGCCGACCGGGGCCGCGGTGGTGTGCGCACTGGCGCTGCTCGCGGCCGGGGCGGGCATCGGCCGTGCCGCGCTCAGCCCGCGACGCGCGCCGATCTTATAGGTATATCTGATCAACCACTGGCCTTTTCTGCGTCTTGAGGGATTCACGATGCGTGGCATACTGCGCCTCCATTCACGCATTCCCCATGAAGACCTGCGCCCATCGAGCGGTCCGAGATCACACAGAATCGGCCGTTCGTCGGTGCCGACGGGCAGGCGCATGGGCAGCTTTCGCGCTGCTCACCGAGCTTTTGCCGGCCGCGGTCAACGCCCAAGCGCTGGACCTGGCGCCGCCGACTGATCTCTGGCAGCGTCCGACCTTGCTCGGCGATTGGGGCGGGCTTCGCGACATTCTCGCCGATCATGGCGTCGCGGTCACGTTGAACGAGACGGCGGAGACCCTCGGCAACGTCACCGGCGGCGTTAAGACCGGCGCGATATTCGAGGGCCGATTGACCGCCGCTCTCGGTATCGATCTCGACAAGGCGATGGGCTGGCCGGGCGGCTCGTTCTATGTCGATGCTTATCAGATTCACGGCCGCGGTCTGTCGGCGAACAATCTCCACAATTTGCTCACGGTCAGCTCGATCGAGGCGGATCGTGCGACGCGGCTGCACGATCTCTATCTCGAGCAGAAATTCCTGGGCGATGCTGCTTCATTGCGGCTCGGCCAGATTGCGGCGGACGACGAATTCATCATCAGCCAATATGGCGGCGCTTTCCTCAACGCGATGTTCGGTTGGCCGGGCTTGCCGAGCAACGACCTGCTGCCGGCCGGCCCGAATTATCCCTTCGCGACACCCGGTGTGCGCATCAAATTTGGGTCCGGCGCTGGTTGGACCTTTCTTGCCGCGGCGCTCAACAGCAATCCAGCAGGACCCGCGACCAGCGGCAACCGGAATCCCAACCCGCAGCTGCGTGACCCCAGCGGCACGAGTTTTAACTTCAATAGCGATCTCTTCGCCATCGCCGAAGTCCAATACGCTTTTACGCCCGACAAGGACGCTCCCGGCCTGCCTGCGGCCTATAAAGTCGGCGCCTGGTACGATTCCGGAAAATTTGCCGATCAACGTTTCGATATGGCGGGCTTGTCGCTGGCAAGTCCGGCGAGCAACGGCATCCCGCGCAACCACGTCAATGATTTCAGCCTCTACGGCATGATCGACCAGATGATCTGGCGCCGGCCGGGCACCGCCAATCGCGGAGTTGCTGCCTTTTTGCGTTTGACGGGCGCGCCCGACGATCGCAACCTTATCGCGTTCTTTGCCGATGCCGGCATCAGCCTGCTCGGGCCGTTCGAAGGACGCGACGACGATATTGTCGCTCTTGGCGTCGCTTATGACCGGGTCAGCAGCGCGGTGCGAGGTCTTGATCGCGATTTTGCAACGCTTGCCGGCGCGCCGCGCCCGAGCCGGGATTACGAAGCGGTGCTGGAGCTGACCTATCAGGCGCAGATCACGCCGTGGTGGCAGCTGCAGCCCGATTTCCAATACATCTTTCATCCGGGCGCCAACGCGCCAAGTCCAACCGATCCGACCGGCCGCACCCCGATCAAGGATGCCGCGGTATTCGGCCTGCGTACGACAATCTCGTTCTGACGGCGAGCTGTTTTTGCGGTATTATATTACCGTACGTGCTAAGTCTTTGATCGTCTTTGTGTCCTGCGCCTTGACGGGAGCGCGATGCGTGGCATACTGCGCGCCCATTCACGAGGCCCCGATGAAGACCTATACCGCCAAGCCCTCCGATATCGAAAAGAAATGGCTGCTCGTCGACGCCGACGGGCTGGTGCTCGGCCGGCTCGCGGCGATCGTCGCCGATCGCCTGCGCGGCAAGCACAAAACCACCTACACGCCCAACATGGATTGCGGCGATCACGTCGTCGTCGTCAATGCCGAGAAAGTCGCGCTGACCGGCCGCAAGCGCGAGGACAGCATGTTCCACTGGCATACGGGCTATCCGGGCGGCATCAAGGAGCGCAGCAAGGGCGCGATCCTCGACGGCAAGCATCCCGAGCGCGTGATCGAGAAGGCGGTCGAGCGCATGGTGCCGCGCGGGCCGCTCGGCCGGCGCATCATGGGTCATTTGCGCGTCTATGCCGGAACGGCGCATCCGCATGAGGCGCAAAATCCGCAAAAGCTCGACATCGCGGCGATGAACCGCAAGAACAAGAGGGCTTAGCCATGGCCGATCAGCCTCAAAATCTCGGCGCTTTGCGCGACGCCCTTCAGGGCGCGCAGCTCCGTCATGCGGCGCAGGCCGCGGCGAGCCCGGCAGCGGGCGCCGAAGGCAAGCCGCAGCTCGACGCCAAGGGCCGCGCCTATGCGACCGGCAAGCGCAAGAACGCCGTCGCGCGGGTCTGGATCGCGCCCGGCACCGGCAAGATCACGGTGAACGGCCGCGACAGCCCGATTTATTTCGCGCGCCCCGTGCTGCGCATGCTGCTCAACCAGCCCTTCGTCATCGTCAATCGCCTCGGCCAGTTCGACGTGAACTGCACCGTCACCGGCGGCGGGCTCTCGGGCCAGGCGGGCGCGGTGCGCCACGGCATCAGCAAGGCGCTGCTCAATTACGAGCCGGGGCTTCGTCCCGCCTTGAAGGCGCAGGGCTTCCTGACCCGCGACAGCCGCGTCGTCGAGCGCAAGAAATACGGCAAGGCCAAGGCACGACGCAGCTTCCAATTCTCGAAACGCTGATCCCGCAGGCATCGGCGTTTTCGCATGAAGGGCGTCCTGCGGGGCGCCCTTTCGCGTTCGGGCATTTGCTTGGGTCACAGGTCGTTCGTTTTCGCCGGAGAGTTCCATGCCATCGACATCCTCGCGCACGCGCATCGCCATTCTCGGCGCCTCGGGTTACACCGGGGCCGAGCTCTTGCGCATCCTCGCGCATCATCCCCATGTCGAGATCGTCGCGCTCACCGCCGAGCGGCAGGCCGGCAAGAAGCTTGCCACGGTCTTCCCGCATCTCGGGCGTCAGAACCTGCCCGATCTGGTCGCGATCCCGGAGGTGGATTGGAGCAAGGTCGATCTCGTCTTTTGCTGTCTGCCGCATGGCACGACGCAGGACGTGATCTCGAGCCTCCCCGGGCATCTGCGCGTGCTCGACCTCTCGGCGGATTTCCGCCTCGCCGATCCCGATGTCTACGCGAAATGGTACGGCCACGCGCATCGCGCCGTGCAATTGCAGCGCGAAGCGGTCTATGGCTTGACCGAGATCGCGCGCGGCGCAATCGCCAATGCGCGGCTCGTCGCGGTGCCGGGTTGCTACCCGACGGGTGCGCAGCTGCCGCTCATTCCGCTCGTCAAGGCGGCATTGATCGATGCCGACGACATCGTCATCGACGCGAAATCGGGCGTGACCGGCGCCGGCCGCGGCTTGAAGGAGACGAGCCTCTTCGCCGAGGTGTCGGAAGGCATCACCGCCTATGGTGTCGCCCATCACCGCCACATGCCGGAGATCGAGCAGGGGCTTTCGGCGGCGGCGGGCCGGCCCGTCGCCATCAGCTTCACGCCGCATCTGATGCCGATGAATCGCGGCATTCTGTCGACGATTTATGTGCGCATGACGAAGAGCGCCAAGATCGAGGATTTGCGCGCCGCGCTCGAGCGCGCTTATCAGGACGAGGCTTTCGTGCATGTGCTGCCGCACGGCATGGTACCGGCGACGCATCACGTGCGCGGCTCCAATCTCTGCCTCATCGGCCTCGCGCAGGACCGGCTGTCGGGCCGCGCGATCCTCATCTCGGCGATCGACAATCTGGTGAAGGGCGCCTCGGGTCAGGCGGTGCAGGACATGAACGTCATGCTGGGCCTACCCGAGATCGCCGGCCTCGCGCAGGAACCGCTGTTTCCGTAGTGCGTAGCACAGCGCGAGCGGCGGCTCGCGCCTCATGCGAAGCTGACTCAGACGCGTAGCACAGCGCGAGCGGCGGCTCGCGCGTCGTGCGAAGCTGAAACTTAAGGCGAGACTTCCTCGAGCACGCGGCCCTTGGTCTCGGTGCCGAAGGCCAGCACCATGAGACAAGGGACAAGCGGCGCGAGGCCCAGCATCGTGAAGACGCCGGGCAGGCCGAAATTCGTCAGCATCACCGCGACGAGGAGCGGGCTCGAGGTGGTGAAGATGTTGCGCACGGTCGAGCCCATGCCGGTGCCGAGCGCGCGCATCCGCGTCGGATAGAGCTCCGAGGTGAAGACATAGATCGACACCGAGACCGAGGCGAGGCAGAAATTCGCGATCGTCGCGAAGATCAGCATCACCACCGCATTGTGCGCGCCGGTCGCGGCGAGGCACAGCAGCGACAGGCTGCCGCCCAGCAAGGCGAAGCCGATCCAACGCCGCCGCCCGACATGATCGATCGCGAGCGCCACCGCGATCGCGCTGCCGATCGAGATGCAGTGCGTCGCCAGCGTGAATTCGAGCGATTGCTGCACCGTCAGGTGCAGTTCCTGGCGATAGATCGTCGGCAGCCAGGTGTTGAGCGCCTGAGTAACAAAGAACGAGAAGCCCCAAACCGACCACACGACCAGAGTGCGCAGGCGGTAAAACGGGGTGAACAGTTCCAAAAGGTTGGTGCGCTGTGCCGCGGGCGGTGGCGCAACCGAGAGATCGGGCCGCGGCAGCGCGGTACCGAGCTTGGCCTCCGCTTCGCGCTCCATGCCTTTGACGATCGCGTCGGCCTCGGCGGTGCGCCCCTTGCTCGCGAGCCAGCGCGGCGATTCCGGCAGCACGCGGCGCATGATCGCGGCGACGAAAGCCGGCAGCGCGCCGATGAGGAACATGATCTGCCAGCCATAGCGCGTAATCAGCAGCACGCCCAAGAGGGTGCAGATGAGATAGCCGAAGGCGAAGGCCGCTTCGTAGAGCAGGAAGAAGCGCCCGCGCACTTTCGAATGCGCGATCTCGTTGATGTAGGTGGCGGCAACCGGGATCTCGCCGCCGATGCCGATGCCTTGCACGACGCGGGCGAAGGTAAGCGTCGCAAAATTCCAGCTCGCGGCACAGACGAGCCCCATTAGGCCGACGACCCAAATCGAGTAGCTCGCGGCACGCAGCCGCCCCAAGCGCTCGGCGAGATAGGGGAAGAGCAGCGCGCCGAGCAATTGGCCGAAGAAGGTGCCCGAGAGCAGAAAGCCGATATCGGCACGCGACAGCCCCCAGGCGCCGGCGAGAACCGGCATGACGAGGCCCATCACCAGCGAATCATAGCCATCGAAGAAAGTCGCGGTGCCGACGACGATCCGCGCCTTGAGCTGAGTCCAGGTCAGCGGCATGCGCTCCATGCGCGCGGCGATGTCGCGCTGGGCGGCGCTGATCTCGGCGGCATGGGCATCGGCGCCGGCCAAGCCGGCGGGCAGCGAAACATCGACCATCCATTCCTCCCTTGGACGGCCGCAATCTGCGTTTGTCGTTCTATGAAAGGCGGCGCGCCATGCTCATCTTCCCGCTCGCCGGGAAAGACTGTCAAGCCCGTATCGGCGGTGTCAGCGCGCTTTCACCAGCACGTAGGAGCCGGGCGAGTCCTCGATCGGCTTCAGCTTGCCGTCGCCGGGCCGGCGCGCCGGCACCTCGCCGCCGGCATAAGCCTCGACCCAGCTCTCCCAATTCGGCCACCACGAATCTTGCACCATCTTGGCGCCGGCGAGCCAGGCATCGGCGCTCTTAGGCAGCTTGGCGTTCTCCCAATGTCCGTATTTGGAGCGGCCAGGCGGGTTGACCACGCCGGCGATATGGCCCGACGCGGCAAGGACGAAATTGGTCTTGCCGCGGAAAATCTGCGTCGCCGCGTAGGTCGATTTCCATGGCGCGATATGATCTTCCTTGGTCGAGAGAAAATAGCTCGGCACCGCGACCTTGCGCAGATCGATCGGAACGCCGGCGAGCGTCAGCGCGTCCGGCACGATGAGCTGGTTCTCCTGATACATCTTGCGCAGGTAGAAGGCGTGCATCGCCGCCGGCATGCGCGTCGAATCGCTGTTCCAATAGAGCAGATCGAAGGGGAAGGGGTCCTTGCCGAGGAGGTAATTGTTGACGACGAAGGACCAGATGAGGTCGTTGGCGCGCAGCATGTTGAAGGTCGTCGCCATGTCGGAGCCTTCGAGATAGCCATGCTCGCGCATGCGTTCTTCGAGGCTGGTCAGCTGCTCCTCGTCGATGAACACCGACAATTCGCCGGCTTCGGCGAAATCCGTCATGGTGACGAAGAAGGTCGCGCTGGCGAAGCGATGATCCTCCTTCACCGCCATATAGGCGAGCGTCGCCGCGAGCAGCGTGCCGCCGAGGCAATAGCCGATGACATTCGCCTCGCGTTCGCCGGTCGCCTGCTCGATCGCGTCGAGCGCGGCGAGCGGCCCTTCGAGCATGTAATCCTCGAATTTCTTCGCGGCGAGGTGCTCGTCGGGATTGACCCAGGAGATGACGAACACCGTATGGCCCTGCGCTACCGCCCATTTGATGAAGGAGTTGTCGGGCCGAAGATCGAGGATGTAGTACTTGTTGATCCAGGGCGGAATGATCAGCAGCGGCCGGCGATGCACCTTGGCCGTCGAAGGCTCGTATTGGATGAGCTGTATCAGGTCGTTCTGGAAGACGACCTTGCCGGGCGTCACCGCGATGTTGCCGCCGACCTTGAAGGCGTCGAAATCGGTCATCTTGATCATCAACCGGCCCTTGCCGCGATCGAGATCCTCGAGCACGTGTTTGAGGCCGTTGACCAGATTCTCGCCCTGACTGTCGATGGTCGCGCGCAGGACCTCGGGGTTGGTCAAAAGGAAATTGGACGGCGCCATCGCATCGACGAATTGCCGCGTATAGAAATCGACCTTGCGCGCGGTCTTCTCGTCGAGCCCATCGACCTGGCGCACGGTCGATTGCAGCCAGCGCGCGGTCAGGAGATAGCTCTGCTTGATGTAGTCGAAGAGCGTGTTTTCCTGCCAGGCGGCGTCCTTGAAGCGGCGGTCGCCGGCCTGGGGCTCCGCGACCGGCTCGGCCTTGCCGCCGAGGAACCGCTCCGCGGTGCTTTGCCACAGCCGGAGATAGTCCTGCCACAGCGACAATTGCGCCTGGACGAGGCGACCCGGATCGCTCATCAGCCGCTGCGTCATTTCGAGAAAGGCAGCGCCGATATTGAGTGGATCCGCCATGCCGAGGCTGCCCGCCTGCTGATGCGCGAGGAACTCGCGCACGAGACGCTCGCTCAATTCCGCGATCGCCGCCATATTGCGCGACCACTGCACGGGATCGGGAAGCTTGGGCTCTGCGGCGTCGGCGTCGTTCATGTTTTCTTCCTTGCGCCCTGGCACTGGCCTGGTCCAGCATCGCGGATCGGCAATTCTTGGCCTCGGGCCGAGAATCATCTATGACACCGGCGACAAGGGCCGAGCAGTTATATGGAACACCGGGTAGTGCGGAGCAAGATAAGGCTGATCGTCCTGGCGGCGGTTGTGGCGCAGCTCGGGGCCTGCTCCTCGCTGCCCAATGCCGTCAATCCGGTGTCCTGGTATCGGGGGATCACCGGCGCCTCGAAGAATGACGATCTGGGCAAGGGCCAGAACGAGGAAAACCTCAAGGAAGGCAGCAACGAGCCTTTCCCCAATCTCGGCACGGTGCCCGATGCGCCGGAAACGGCGCTCAGCACCATCGATCGCGACAAGCTGGTCGACAGCCTGATCGCCGACCGGAACAACGCCAAATACGCGAATGACGATTTGCGCGCCGGGCGTGCCGCGCCGGGCGCACCCCCGCCGCCGCCGCCCGAGCCGACGGCCAAGAGCGCGGCCGGCCCGGCCGCTCCCTCCGCGGCGAAACCCGCGCCGACGCCCGATCGGGCGCAATCGTCCGGGGATAAGCTCGCCAAGGCACGGCCGCCGGCACGCGGCAGCGAGGCGCCGCCCGCCGAGTCGTCGCTGCAGAGCCCGCAAATCAGCAACCCGCCGAGCGGCGAGGCGGTGACGCCCGCGCCGCCCCCGCCGCGCATTCCGCCTGCCGGCTCGACCGCGGCCAAGGCCAAAGCCCCGCCGGCGCCGACCGCCGCCGCGATACCGCCCACCGATACGGTCATGGCGGCGCCGCCGCCGCCGAATATTCCGCCGCCCGACCATACCGCGACAGCGGGCGGCGAGAAGACCGCATCAGCCGCGCCGACCGCCGCATCGGATGCGCGCCACGCCGCCATGCATCACATCGCCGATGTGAGCTTCGCCTCGGGCTCGGCGCTGCTTTCGGACAAGGTCGACGACACCATCGATGCGATCGTGAAGCAGCACGTCAAGGATGGCGGGAAGATCCGCATCGTCGGCCATGGCGAGGCGGCCGGCCCCAATGCGGCCGTGGCCGGATTCAACCTGGCGCTCAATCGCGCGCAAGCCGTGGCGGTCGCGCTCTCCGACAAAGGCGTCCCAAGCAAGGACATCGCGGTCGAAGCCGCGCCTGTGGCGGCCGGCGGCGGCCAGGATGTACCGCGCGCCGAGATCTTCTTCGAGAATTGAGCCGCGCGACCTGCGATGCGGCCGGCGCACGGCGTCATTGTTGCCGGTTGCCCGATACGCCGGCACGCCGGACTAAGCGTTGCCACGGCACCGAATCTGTCGCAACCTAGCGCGCCGATCGCTTCCCGGAGCCGCGCAGCTTGTCATGAAACCGCCACTGAAAATCGCCATTGCCGGCCTCGGCACCGTCGGCGCCGGCGTGGTCGCACTGCTGCGCCGGAACGCGGCGCTGCTCGAGCGGCATGCCGGGCGCAAATTGGAGCTGGCGGCGGTTTCGGCGCGCGATCGCGCGCGCGAGCGCCTGATCGATCTGAGCGGCGTTCCCTGGCACGAGGATGCAGTCGCAATGACGGCACTGCCGGGCATCGATGTCGTGGTCGAGCTGATCGGCGGCAGCGACGGGGTCGCACGCCAAGTGGTGACGAGCGCGCTCGAGCGCGGCAGGCATGTCGTCACCGCGAACAAGGCTCTGCTCGCCCATCACGGAACCGCGCTCGCGCGGCGCGCCGAGGAGAAGGGCGTGGCGCTCGGCTTCGAGGCGGCGGTTGCCGGCGGCATTCCGATCCTCAAGGCGCTGCGCGAGGGCTTGGCCGCCAATCACCTGCTAGGTGTCTGCGGCATTCTCAACGGAACTTGCAACTACATCCTCTCGCAGATGCGCGAATCGGGTCGCGATTTCGCCGCGGTGCTCGCCGAGGCGCAAAGCCTCGGCTATGCCGAGGCCGATCCGAGCTTCGATATCGATGGCATCGATGCCGCCCATAAATTGGCGCTCCTGGCCGCGGTGGCCTTCGGCAACGCGGTCAATTTCGCCGGCGTCCATGTCGAAGGCATCCGCCACGTCACCGCGCTCGACATCGCCTTTGCCCAAGATCTCGGCTACCGCATCAAGCTCCTCGGCCTCGCGCGGCTGACGGAGCACGGCATCGAGCAGCGCGTCCACCCCTGCATGGTGCCGCTCTCGGCGCCGCTCGCGCATGTCGAGGGCGTGTTCAACGCGGTGATGATCGAGGGCGATTTCGTCGGCCGCGTCGTGCTCGAAGGCCGCGGCGCCGGCGCCGATCCGACCGCCTCGGCGGTGGTCGCCGATCTGCTCGATATCGCCACCGGGCGCGGGGCGCCGGGCTTCGCGGTTCCGGCAACGGCGCTGACCGAGCGGCCCGCCTCGCCGATGGCCAAGCATTGCGGCGCTTTCTATGTGCGGCTGATGGTCGTCGACCGGCCGGGGGTGATCGCCGATATCACCGCCGCCTTCCGCGATGAATCCGTATCGATGGAGCAGATGCTGCAGCGCGGACGCGCGCCCGGCGAGGCCGTGCCGATCGTGCTCACCACCCATGACACCGAGGAAGCGGCGATGCTGCGCGCGCTCGAGCGCATCAAGGCGCTCGACACGGTGCTCGAGCCGCCGCGCATGATCCGCGTCGAGAATCTCTGAGGAGGAAGGAAGCGATGGCCGATTACGCTCAAATGGACCGCAATCTCGCGCTCGAAGCGGTCCGCGTCACCGAAGCGGCGGCGCTGGCGGCGTCGAAGCTGATGGGGCGAGGCGATGAAAAAGCCGCCGATCAGGCGGCGGTCGATGCGATGCGCACCGCGCTCAACGGCCTCGCCATCGAGGGCACGGTGGTGATCGGCGAGGGCGAGCGCGACGAGGCGCCGATGCTCTATATCGGCGAGAAGGTCGGCACCGGCCATGGGCCCAAGATCGACATCGCGCTCGATCCGTTGGAAGGCACGACGATCACGGCAAAGGGCGGGCAAAACGCGCTCGCGGTCATCGCCATGGCGGAATCGAAGGGCTTCCTCAACGCACCCGACGTCTATATGGACAAGATCGCCATCGGCCAAGGCTTCGGCGATGTGGTCGATCTCGACGAGACGCCCGCCGCCAATCTCAAGAGCCTCGCCAAGGCAAAGAAGGCCGAGGTGTCGGATCTCGTCGTTTGCATTCTCGACCGGCCGCGCCATGCCGAGCTCATCGTCAAGGTGCGCGAGGCGGGGGCGCGCATCATGTTGATCTCGGACGGCGATGTCAGCGGCGTGATCGCGACCTCGCGCGCGGATAGCGGCGTCGATCTTTATGTCGGCTCGGGCGGCGCGCCCGAGGGCGTGCTCGCGGCGGCGGCGCTGCGCTGCATCGGCGGCTTTATGCAGGGCCGGCTGCTCTTTCGCAACGACGACGAGCGCGGGCGCGCGACCAAGCTCGGCATCAAGGATTTCAACCGCAAATATGGTCTCCACGATCTGGCCAAGGGCGAGGTCATGTTCGCCGCGACCGGCGTGACTTCGGGCAGCATGCTGCAGGGCGTGCGCCGCTTTCCGGGCGGCGCGCACACGCATTCGATCGTCATGCGCTCGAAGACCGGAACCGTGCGCGTGATCGAGGCGAGCCACAATTTCGACCGTAAGACTTTCTTGTGAGCCTCGACGCCTCGGCAATAGCGGCCGTCCTCGGCGTCGAGTGCTCGCTCTCGGGGCGGCTTTGGCGCGCGCGCGGCGGCGACGACCGCGCCGGCCTCGCCTTGGCGCAACGCTTCGGTCTGCCCGAGATCATCGGCCGCCTTCTCTCCGGGCGCGGCATCGGCATCGAGAATGCCGAGGGCTTTCTTGCGCCGACGCTCCGCGAGGCTCTTCCCGATCCGTTGCATCTGAAGGACATGGACAAGGCGGTCGCGCGGCTTGTCGATGCGGTTTGCGGCGGCGAGCTCATCGGCGTTTTCGGCGATTACGATGTCGACGGCGCGACCTCCTCGGCGCTGCTGCAGCGGTTTTTCCGCGCGGTCGGCGCCAAGACCACGCTCTATATCCCCGACCGTCAGCGCGAAGGCTATGGCCCCAACGCCGCCGCCCTCGCAAAGCTCAAGGAGCGCGGCGCGGGTGTCGTCGTCACCGTCGATTGCGGGATCAGCTCGCAGGAAGCGCTCGGCAGCGCGGCGGAGAGCGGGCTCGACGTCATTGTCGTCGACCATCATCTCGGCGATCCGGCGCTGCCGCGCGCACTCGCGGTGATCGATCCGAACCGGGTCGACGAGGCGAGCCCGCACGGCATGCTGGCGGCGGTCGGCGTCACTTTCCTGCTCGTCGCGGGCGTCAACCGCGCGCTGCGCCAAGCCGGCTGGTATCGCGAGCGGGGCGAGCCCGATCTGATGCAACTGCTCGATCTCGTGGCGCTTGGCACGGTGTGCGATGTCGTGCCCCTAACCGGCGTCAACCGCGCGCTCGTCGCGCAAGGCCTCAAAATCATGCGCCGGCGCGGCAATATCGGCCTTGCCGCTTTGGGCGATGCGGCCGGGATCGGCGAGAAGCTCGACGCCTATCACGCGGGGTTCATCTTGGGCCCGCGCGTCAATGCCGGCGGCCGCGTCGGCGAGGCCGATCTCGGCGCGCGGCTGCTCGCGACCGAGGATCCGGAGGAGGCGCGCACGCTCGCGGCCCATCTCCACGCGCTCAACGCCGAGCGGCGCGCGATCGAGGCACAGGTCCTGGCGCAGGCCATCGCCGCGGTCGAGCGCGATCCGGGTGGCGCGCTCGTCCTCGCCGCAGGCGAGAACTGGCATCCCGGCGTCATCGGCATCGTCGCGAGCCGCCTCAAAGAGCGTTACAACCGTCCGGCTTGCGTCGTCGCACTCTCGGGCGGTATCGGCCGGGGCTCGGGACGCTCCGTGCCGGGCCTCGCTTTGGGTCCGATCGTCATCGCCGCGCAGCAGGCGGGGCTGCTCGTCAATGGCGGCGGCCATGCGATGGCCGCGGGCTTCACCGTCGAGGAGGCAAAGCTCGGGCCGTTGCGCGAATTTCTCGAGGCGCGCGTCGCCGCCGCACTCGGCGAAGCAGATGCCATGCCGGAGCTGCACATCGACGGTGCCCTGGCGGTTGCCGCCGCGACGCCCAGTCTCGCCGCGCTGATCGAGCGCATCGGCCCGTTCGGTGCCGCCAATTCCGAGCCGCGCTTCGCCCTCGCCAATCTGCGCGTGGTGAAGGCCGACATCGTCGGTACCGAGCATGTGCGCTGCGTCTTCGCCGATGGTGCGGGCAGCGGGCGCCTCAAAGCGATTGCCTTCCGCGCGCTCGATGGCGAGCGCGACAACACGCTCGGCCGCGCGCTTCTTAATGCGCAAGGGGCGGGTTTCCATATCGCCGGCCATCTGCGCGCCGACAATTGGCAGGGCCGCGAGGGCGTCCAGCTGATGATCGACGACGCGGCGCCAGCGCTCGCCGCGCGCTAATTCGCCAGCCAGCGCTCTTTCCAGGCCTGGAACATCAGCACGTTCCACAGCGAATATTGCCAATTGCGCTTGCCCGCCAAATGCTCACGCCAGCGCTGCCCGATCGGCTCGGGCGCGAGAATGCCCTCGCGCCGGAGCCGCTCGGGATCGAGCAGGCTTTCCGCCCAATCGCGCAGCGGTCCTCTGAGCCAGCTGTCGATCGGCACGGCGAAACCCTGCTTCGGCCGCTCGAAAAGTTGCCGCGGGACATAGCGCTCGAGCACGCGGCGGAGAAGATATTTGCCGGCGCCCGGCCGTGCCTTCCAGGCAGACGGAAGGCGCCAGGCAAAGGCGGCGACGCGGTGATCGATCAGCGGCACGCGTGCTTCCAAGGATACGGCCATCGAGGCACGGTCGAGCTTCGTCAAAATATCGTCGGGCAGATAGGTCATCGTGTCGAGATATTGCATCCGCTCGGCACGATCGCGGATGAAGGCGCCCGCCCGCGTGTCGTCGGCGAGGAAGCGCGGCGCGGCCGCGCCCGCAACGAGCTCCTCCGCGTTCCACCAATGCGAGACGAGACGGCGATAGAATTGCTCGCCGCCGCCTTCGAGCATGAGAGCGAGCTTCTGCGCCTTGTCGCCGAGCAGCGGCCCCCGGCCCAAAGCCGACCAAGCGCCGAGCGGCAGGGCGCGCAAGAACGCGGCGAGCGCGGCGGATGCGCCGGCCGGCAGGGATTCGAGCGCTGCGATCAAGCGGCGGAGTTGCAGATAGCGGTTGTAGCCGCCGAACATCTCATCGCCGCCATCCCCCGAGAGCGCGACGGTGACGTGGCGGCGCGTCAATTCCGAGATCAGGAAGGTCGGGATTTGCGAGGGGTCGGCGAAGGGCTCGTCATAGATCTCGGGAAGGCGCGGGATCACCGCGCGCGCATGCTCGGGCGAGACATAGAGCGCCGTGTGATCCGTTCCGAGATGCGTCGCCACCGCATGCGCGTCGGGCGCCTCGTCATAGCCCGTCTCGCGAAAGCCGATGGTGAAGGTCTTGACCTTCTGCGGATTGCTCGCCTGCATCAGCGCGACGACAGCCGAGGAATCGATCCCTCCCGAGAGGAAGGCGCCCAGCGGCACGTCGGCGATCATGCGGCAGCGGACGGCCTCGCCGAGCAGCGTATCGAGCGCGTTGATGGCCTCGTCCTCGCTGCCGTCGAAGCGCTGCGCGAGCCCGTCGCGCACGACATCCTCGAGCGACCAGAAAGGCTTGAGCTCCGGCTCGGCGCCTTCGCGTGCGATCAGGATCGTGCCGGGCGCGAGCTTCTTCACGCCGTCATAGATGGTGGTCGGCGCCGGCACATAGGCGAGACGCAGAAACAGCGCGAGCGCGTCGCGATCGAGCTTGCTCTCGAAGCTGGGATCGGCGCGGAGCGCCTTCAATTCCGAGCCGAAGATCAACCGCGCGCCGCGCTGCTGCCAATAGAGCGGCTTGATGCCGAGCCGGTCGCGCACGAGATAGAGCATGCGCTCCTGCCGGTCCCACATCGCCAGAGCGAACATGCCGACGAGCCGCGGGATCGTCGCCTCGACGCCCCATTGCGCGACGCCCTCGACGATCACCTCGGTGTCGCACTGGCCGCGGAAGCGCCGGCCCGCGGCTTCGAGCTCCGCGCGGAGCGCGCGGAAATTATAGATCTCGCCATTGAAGGAGAGGACGAAGCGGCCGCAGGACGAGAGCATGGGCTGCGCCCCCGTGGGCGAGAGGTCGATGATCGACAACCGCCGATGCCCGAGGGCGATGCCGGCAGCTTCGTCCACCCAGAGATCGCCGGCATCCGGTCCGCGATGATGGAGTGCCGCGGTCATGCGCTGCGCCGCGGGAGCAAGGGCGCCCGGCCCGCCGCGCGCGCGAGGATCGAAAATGCCGGCGACGCCGCACATGGCGCGCATAGTGCAGGGCGCGCCTGCCGCCGTCGAGTGCTTGAGGCATCGCGCCGCAGCCGCGGCTTGATTTAGCGGCGCCCAGCCGGTAGACCCTTTCGGCCGAGCCGCGTCCCCATCGTCTAGAGGCCTAGGACACCGCCCTTTCACGGCGGTAACA
>Ga0070679_100002471_pt1 | contig 16739 bp, 14 predicted proteins | sample KBSC63BmetaG_FD_65652 | JGI IMG/M metagenome (GOLD analysis project Ga0070679, IMG submission 65652) | Corn rhizosphere microbial communities from Kellogg Biological Station, Michigan, USA - KBS C6-3B metaG | ecosystem: Host-associated > Plants > Roots > Rhizosphere | place: USA: Michigan... | reverse complement strand
CTTCGACGGGGTCGCGTTCGCCACGGTCATGCTCGAGCTGCCGCTCTACTCCTTGATCATCGCCTGGCTCTTCGAACGCTCCGGGCGCAGCATGGCCGTCGCGCTCGCCTTTCATGCCGGCGTCCATCTGGACCACCTGGAGCCGGCCCAGCGGGCCCAGCCAGTCCTGTTCGCCGTTCACCTGGTGATCGCGGCGGTGCTGGCCGGGGCCGCCGCATGGTCGCTGGCCAGGCGCGCAACCGGCCTGAGACGCCGTGAAAATCCTGCTACATTCACTGCCCCGTGACTGAACGACAGCCCCCAGGATCAGGAGAGAACTTCGCCGACATGTTCGCGGCGTCCGAGCGCGACAACGCCGGCGCCCCCAAGCGCACCAAGCTGCGTCCGGGAGACCGCGTGCGCGGCAAGATCATCTCCCTTGGCGAGACGGTGTTCCTGGAGCTGCAAGGTGAGCATGACGGTCAGGAGGGCATGCTGGACGTCGTCGAGCTGCGCGACAACAAGGGGCAACTGCAGGCCAAGGTAGGCGACGTGATCGACGCCGTGGTCGCCGAGTTGCCCCGCGGCAGCCGCATGGTGGTCCTGCGCCGCAGCCTCGGTCGCGGCGCCGCCGGTCGCACCGAGCTGTCGCAGGCGTTCCAGCACGCCATCCCGGTGGAGGGGACCGTCAGCGCCGTGAACAAGGGCGGCGTCGAGGTGACCGTCGCGGGCGTGCGCGCGTTCTGCCCCATCTCGCAGCTCGAGCTGCGTCACGTCGAGGACGCCTCGGCATACATCGGGCAGAAGCTGATGTTCCGCATCACCAAGTTCGAGGATGACGACCGCCGCGGTCCGAACATCGTGCTGTCGCGGCGGGCGGTGCTGGAGGAAGAGGCGCGCGGCAAGGCGGCCGAGACGCGGGCCAAGCTGGCGGTGGGGGCCGTGGTGTCCGGCGTCGTGACGACGCTGAAGGACTACGGCGCCTTCGTCGATCTGGGCGGCATCGAGGGAATGCTGCACGTGTCCGAGATCGGCTTCCAGCGGGTGACCCGTCCCGCGGACGTCCTGTCGGTCGGGCAGCACGTGTCGGTGCAGATCCTGCGCATCGAGAAGAAGGACGATCCCAAGCGGCCAGGCCGGCAGCTGGAGCAGATCGCGCTGTCGTTGAAGGCGCTGGAGACCGATCCCTGGGAGAGCACGGCGCTGGCCTTCACGGAGGGGACGCGCACGCGCGGCACGGTCACGCGTGTCACCGACTTCGGCGCCTTCGTCGAGCTGGCGCCTGGCGTGGAAGGGCTGGTTCACATCAGCGAGCTGGGCAACCACTCGGCCCGCCAGGCCCGCGCCGCCGTGAAGGCCGGCGAGGCGCTGGACGTGACGGTGAAGACGGTCGATCGCGAGCGGCGGCGCCTGAGCCTGTCCCTGGCCCCGCCGGACGAGCCGCTCGACGCCGAGGCGCGCGCGGTGGCGGCCCGCGCGGCGGCCCCCAGCCGCGAGGGGAAGCTGGGCACGATGGCCGATCTGTTCAAGAACGTTCCGCCGCCGACCCGGCGCTGAACCAAGGTCGAGGCAGGACCGGGCTACCGACATGCAGGGCACACCGTTGTGGGCGGTGACGCCCTTCGTGATCTACCTGGTGCTGGTGGCCGTGCTGCCGCTCGTCGCCGAGAGCTTCTGGGAGCGTGACCGCAAAAAGCTGCTGGTCGGCTGCGCGCTGTCGGCGCCGGTCGTCGCCTATCTGCTGATCCTGCGGGGCGGGGCGGGGCGCGAGGCGGTGCTGCACGCCGCGCTCGACTACGGGGCGTTCATGGCCCTGCTGGGCGCCCTGTTCACGATCTCGGGGGGCATCGTGCTGGACGGCGCGCCGCCCGCCACACCGCGGGTGAACGCCGCCTTTCTCGGCGCGGGGGCGCTGCTGGCGAACCTGATCGGGACCACCGGCGCCTCGGTGTTGCTGATCCGGCCGTTGCTGCGCGCCAACGCGGGGCGGTCGAGCGCCACCCACGTGGTGGTCTTCTTCATCTTCGTGGTGGCGAACACCGGGGGATTGCTGACGCCGCTCGGTGATCCGCCGCTGTTCCTGGGGTTCCTGCGGGGCGTGCCCTTCGCCTGGACCTTTCGGCTGTGGGCACCGTGGCTGGTGGTCAACGGCCTGTTGCTGGCCATCTTCGTCGCCATCGATCGCCGGGCCTGGAAGAAAGAGGACCGGCTTCAGGGCGCGGCCCTCGACACGGGCGGCCCGCGCGCCCGCGCCTGGCGCGTCGAGGGGCGCCTGAACCTGCTGTGGCTGGCGCTGCTGATCGCGTTCGTCGTCGCGCTGGGCCTGTGGGGCGACAGGCTCATCCCCCGGCCGGCGGCGCGGACGGCCACTCAAATTGCCGTCCTCGGCGCTCTGGGCATCGCTTCGTATCTGACGACGGCACGCGCCGTTCGCGCCGAAAATCAGTACACGTGGCGGCCGCTGACGGAGGTGGCCGCCGTGTTCGTGGGCGTGTTCGTGACCATGATCCCGGCGCTCGAATACCTCGGTGAACGCGCCACCACCTTGGGCGTTGTCCGTCCCGGGCAATTCTTCTGGGCGTCGGGGCTGCTCTCCAGCATCCTCGACAACGCGCCGACATACCTCGCGTTCTCCACGCTGGCCGCCGGGGTGGTGGGAGGCCGCCCCACCGACACGCAGGACCTGGGCGTGCTGGCGGGCCACCCCGTGGGCGCGATCCTGCTGGCGGCGGTGTCTTGCGGCTCGGTCATGATGGGCGCGCTGACCTACCTGGGGAACGGGCCCAACCTGATGGTCAAGTCGATCGCGGAGTCGGCGGGGGTGCGTATGCCCAGCTTCCCGCGCTACCTGATCTGGTCGGGGACGATCCTGTTGCCGGTGTACGCGGCGGTGTGGCTCCTCTTCTTCGGGAACGCCTCACTTGCCGGAGCGGGCCTGTAGCTGGTTCAGGTACTTTCGCAGGTTGTCGCGGCGTTCGTTGTCCAGATCGACGTAGCGAATGCCCATGTCCATCGGCGCCTCCCGGTTCGCCCACACCACCTCGCCCTGGACGGCCAGGCTGGTCTCCAGATCGGGGAAGTTCAACACCAGCTCGACGATGGTCCCCACGTCCTCGACCGCCTCGGTCTGGATGCAGATCCCCCCCAGCGAGATGTTCTGGACCTTGTGGAACAGCATCACCTCGGCCGGACCGGTGTAGTCGACGTAGGCGTTCAACACCAGACGAGGGTGCGCGCGAGGCTGCTCGGCCGTGCCGCTCATGCCCTGCAATATCCCTCCGGGCGTGAGGCAGGTCAAAACCCGCGGCCCGACGGAGCGGCGAACGCCGCTTGCCAAACTGGCACGGCGCCGCTTCCGACAGCGACGTTCAGGCAGGTGGCGGGGGGCAAGCCGCGCAACAAGGCCTGTTCCGGCGCGCCCTTGAAGAACGCCGGGAATGGAACGAATCGTGCTAAACACGCCCCCCGTGCATCTCCGACTTCTTCGGATGTTGGTCATCGCGGTCTGTGCGACCGGCTTCACCGCGTGCGCCCATCCGGCGTTTTATCCGGGCACGACGATCCTTCGGACCGACGAGAACCAGAAGCTGATCGACACCATCGATCTGTACCGGCAGCGCCTGGTGGATCGCAACGTCGACGGGCTGCTGGTGCTCGCCTCGCCGCGCTATCGCGAGGACTCGGGGACGCCCCGGTCCGACGACGACTACGGTTACGCAGGCCTGAAAGAGGTGCTGAAGACGCGCCTCGGCCGGCTGAAGTCGATCTGGTACGAGATCGAGCTGCGCGACATCGACATCAAGGACGGCCAGGCCGACGTGGACGTCTTCCTGAACGGGTCGTTCGAGCTGGCGTCGTCGGCGCCCGAGATTGGCGACCGCTATCACCGGGTCTCGGACTATCACCGGTTCGTGCTGGAACGAGAGGGTGACCGCTGGTTGTTCGTCAGCGGGATGTGACCGGTCCCGGCTGTGATATCGTGACGGCGTGGAATTGAGCCCGCCCGACCCCCGGGTCGGACAAGTCTTGCAGGGCCGCTACCGGATCCTCGAGCGGGTCGCCGCCGGGGCGATGGGCGTGGTCTATCGCGGCGAGCGCGTCGAGCTGTCCCGGGCCGTCGCCGTCAAGTTTCTTCACCCCTGGATCGCGGCGCAGCAGGCGTTCCGCACCCGCTTCGAGACCGAGGCGCGGGCCATGAGCCGCCTGAACCACCCGAACTGCGTGTCGGTCATCGACTTCGGCGTGGAAGGCTCGCCCTACGTGGTGATGGACTTCATCACCGGCGGCACGCTGCGCAAGGTGCTGGAGTGGGGCCGGCTGTCGCCGGTGCGGGCCGTCGCCATCGCGCGCCAGGTGCTGGCCGGCGTCGCGCACGCGCACGCGCAGGGGATCATCCATCGCGATCTGAAGCCGGACAACATGATCCTGACGGACACCGACGGGCTGCCCGATCACGTGAAGATCCTGGACTTCGGCCTGGCCAAGCTGCGCGACGGCCCCGCCATGACCTCGGGGCTGGCCATCGGCACGCCCAGCTACATGTCGCCCGAGCAGACGGGCGCGCCGGGCGAGATCGACGGGCGCACGGACATCTACGCCGTCGGCGTGGTGATGCACGAGATGCTGGCGGGCGCGAAGCCCTTCGCGTCGGACAAGGTCGCGGAGATCTTGTTGATGCACCGCGATCAGGCGCCTGCGCCGCTGCGCCAGGTGGTGCCGGAGGCCGGCATCTCGCCGGCGCTGGAGGCGGTGGTGCTGCGCGCGCTGGCCAAGAAGCCGGCCGAGCGCTACCAGACCGCCGCGGAGTTCGCGGCCGCGCTGGAGGAGGTTCCCGAGGCGGCCACGCGGGTCTCCGTCGTGTCTCGCCCGCCGGGGTCGCCGGCCGCTCGCGGCGCGGCCGCGCCCGCCGCAGCGCCCGTCATCGGCGATGGCGACAAGACGATTGCCGATTCGCCCGAGCTGGCGGCGGCGCGCGCCGCCGCGGAGGGGGCCGGCGCGCCGGGCGACGCGAAGCCGGTGGACGCGCCCGCCGATGCAAAGCCGGTCACCGCGGCCGCTGTCGCCATGTCCAGCGGTGGGGGCGGCTCGAAGCGGTGGATCTCGATCGCCGTGGTGGCGGTCGTCGCCATCGCGCTGATCTTCGTCGGCCTGGCGAAGCGGCCGAAGGGCAAGGTGCCGTCCAGCGTCGCCGTCACCGCGCCTGTCGCCCCCAGCGCGCCCGTCCCTCCGCTGCCCAGCGCCGCCGAGACCGTGCCGGCCCCGCCGCCCGCACCGCCCGCGGTGGCGCCGCCCACACCGTCCGCCGACAGCCGGCGCGCGGACGCCGAGCGCCTGGTGGCGGCGAACGAGTGGGAACAGGCGCTGGTGGTGCTCCAGAAGGCAGAGAAGGAGCACCCCGAGGACGGGGCCGTCGCCGCCGACCTGGCGAACCTGGCGCTGGAGCACAAGCGCTGGGCCGAGGGCGCGCAGGCAGCCCGGGTCGCCGGTCAGCGCGATCCGAAATGGCGTGGCGACGAGCGGCTGGTGAAGAACCTGATCCGTTCGCTGGGCAGCGACAAAGGGTACGAGCGAACCGAGGACGTGCTGCACGGCTTCGGGCCGCCGGCCGTTCCCTTCCTGAAGAAGGCGGCGGCGCACGACAAGAGCCCGGTCGTGCGCGAGCGCGCCGCCGAGCTGCTGCGCGAGCGCTCGAACAGCCGCTCGAGCCGCGGCCCGTTCAGCCGCTCGCCGTCGCCCAGCCACAAGTCCTCGTCGGGCAGCCGCTCGATCTTCACCCGCTGAACGGCAGGACGAAGTGCAGTCGTCGCGCCTTCGCTCCCCGATCGGCTTGCCAGGTTGTCTGCGCCTCGCGGTGGTGGTGGCCGTGCTGGCTGGCCTGGCCGCCTGCCGGAAGAAGCCGCCATCCGCGGTCTCCACGACGGCCGCGGCGTCCACGCACCCGGCCCACCCCGCGTGCGCGCTGGACCGGGCCCGGTGCGAGCGGCTCTGTCAGGGCTGCGACGATCGCGACGACTGCTTCTATCGCGGGGGCGAATGCCTGCGCCGGCAGGGCGTCGTGCTGCTGAAGAAGGACGACACCGACGACGGTGACGACGTGTTCACGCCCGGCTGCCACTACCAGTGCAGCGACCCCGCCTGCGAACAGAACGTGACCTTCCTGGCGGGGGATGCCTGCCTGGGCGACACGAAGATCGCCGAGTGGACGCAGTCGCGGGTCCACGACAGTTGCCTGTCGGTCTACGACTGCGCGGCGGAATGCCGCCGTCACGGCAAGGCCGGCGGGACGTGCAAGGCGGTCCCCGAGCGCTGTGGCGCGGGGCGCCCGTCCGCCGCCTGCTTCTGCACCTGACGCGCCGTCGTCCTCGTCAGCCGAGGGCCGTCGCGGTCGCCGCGTTCAGGAATCGAAGGTGATACCGATCGACGCTCTCGCGACCTCACCGTTGGCGCCGTTGTCGGTCGTCAGATCCGTCGGCGGCGGGATCCGCCAGTTCCGCGCGGCCTCGATCTGGAAGAACACCTCCATCAACGGGCGCACCGCATAGCGCACGCCCAGTTCGATGCCGAAGGTGCCGCTGACGTTCAGCGCCTGGTCGCTCTGCGAGGCGGCCATGGGCGTCGTCTCGGACAGCGCGAAGCGCGCCCCGACCCCCAGGCCCAGATAGGGGCGCAGCCTGGCGCCGGGCGCGAACGCGTATTGCAGGCTGAAGCCCGTGCCGAAGGTCCACGAGCGGACGTCGTTGTCCGCGGTCCGGTACTGCGCGGCCAGCAGCGGCCACAGGATGCGACCGGCGAGATAGACATGACGGCCCAGGGGGAACCGCGCCAGGAACTGCAAGTGGCTGGTCGGCGCGCCCGAGCCTGTCTCGAGATCGAAGGTGGTCGCCACGCCGAGTTGCCAGCTCCCGTTTCGTGGCAGGGGCGCCAGCACCGTGATGGCCGGTGAGGCGCCGGCCGGCGCGCTCACGCCGGCGGCGCCGGTCGCGCTGGGACCTACCGGCGCCGCCGGTCTCGCTGGCGCGACGGGGCGCGCCCTGGGGGCGGGCCCGGTCTGGCCCGCCTCGCTCGGCCCGCCCGGATCGCTCTCGCTCAGCGCATGCAGGAACTCGACGACGCTCAGGCAGGCGTGCCGCCGCGCCATTCGATCGGCGGGATCGACGGACAGCGCCAGGCGGACGTCCACCGTGCTGCCTCCCGGCGGCCGGGTGTAGACCGTCAGCGTGCGATCGCTCGGCTCCACGACCACCCCGCGCAGCAGTCGCCCCCCGTCGACCAGCCGTGCCACGTCTTGCCAGCGCCGCCCGCTCAGGTCCGCGGACAGCACCTCGAACTTCGACGACTCGAGTTCGCGCCGGATCTCGTCGGCCAGCCGCGAGTCGTGGGGCGCCAGCACCGCCACCACCTCGGCGCTGGGTCCGTCGGCGCGCGCGGCGCCCGCCAGCGCCAGGCCGAGCGCGATCGGTAGCAACGCCACCAGCGGCCGCGGGATGGCTGGCCGAGAGCTCACGGGGCAGGGGAGCCATCGGCCGCGTCGGCCAGCACGCCCCGCGCCAGCGCCGCTTGCGCGCCGTGTGGCGCCCGCGCCAGGTAGGCCCGCGCGGCCGCGTGGGCGGCGTCGGGCTCCTGCAGGCGGATCGTGCTCTCCAGCAGACGGCCCGCCGCCTGCTCGGCCAGCGGCCCCCGGGGCCAGTCCGAGACGTACCGCTGGAACCAGCGCGCCGCCTCGGCGGGACGGCCCCGCTCGAAGGCGAGGCGGCCCAGGCTGAACACCGCGTCCGCGGCCAGCCGATCATCGGGGAATCTCTTCACCAGCGCCTGGAACGCCCGGTGCGCGGGCACCGGCGCGTCCGAATAGCGAGCGACGTCCGCCAGCATCAACAAACGGCGCGCGTCCAGCCGCCGGCACAGGCTGGACCACCCGAGCCGCTTCGCCGACTCGAGCGCCTCGCGGTACGCGCCGCGATCGGCCAGCGCCAGCCACTCGTCGTCCCCGGTGGTCTTGCCGCCGCGCGAGGCCAGATGTCGTCCGTGCGCGCCGCGCGTGCCAGTCGATCGCAGCCGCGTCGCGCGGGCCGGCGCCGGAGCGAGGTCAGGCGCGCCGCTCTCGACGCTGTCCTCGGCGCCTGACGCGCCGTTCGCGACCTCGGCGGCCGTTCCCGGTTCGGGACTCGCCTGCGGCAGCGGCTCGACGACGGGACGGCCATCGCCGGCAGGGCCTGGGTCGCGCGCCTGGCGCGCCGCGGGGGTCGCCAGCGCGACGGTCGAAGGGGCGCCGCCCAGCGGCTCGATGCGCACGACGCCCGATGCGACGGTCAGCCTTTGCCCTGCCCGCACCGACACGCCCGAGCCCAGCACCGCGCCGTCCACCATCACCGAACCTTCGTACAGCGCCAGGTCCAGCCGCTCCGAGCGCCAGCTGAGCCCGAACCGCGTGCCCGTGACCCGCACCCGGTACGGCCCCGCGTGCAGGATCCAGCTGGTCGTCTGCGCGTGGATCACGTGCGCTTGCAGCGTGCCCCGCACCAGCACCAGCTCGGCGCCCGCGCTGTTCAGCTTCTCGAGGTGTCCCGACGAGCCGGCCCGGAACGTCACCGTCGAACCGTCGGAGAATCGCAGCGGCAGATCGCTGCGCGCGTCCGCCACCAGCGAGGGGATGGCCTCCCCCCGGGGAGCCGACGAGCCGAGCTGCACGCTGAGCGCCGGCTTGCGAACGGCGCTCGACACCGCCAGCACCAGCGCCACGGCACCCGCCGCCATGGCCAGGGCGAACGGCAACCGGCCCAGCCGCCGGCGGGGTCGCATGATCATCCTGCGCACGTGCTCGTGCGCGGCCGCGTAGGGGGCAGCCGCACGCGGCAGCTCGCCCGTCTCGCGGACCTGCTGCTCTGCCTGGGCTTGCGCCTCCAGCGCCGCGTCCTGCGCCTGCGCCAGCGCCTGCCACAGACGCGTGACACCTCCCCCCCGATGCGCGCCGCTCATCCGCGTCCCCCCGCCACCTCGTCCAGCCACGGTCCCAGCGCGTCACATTGCCGCGCCATCTTGTGGAACCGGCGCTCGGCGCGCACCAGCCGCCGGCGCACCGTGGCCAGCGACATCCCGCAGGCCGCCGCCGTGGCCTCCAGCTCCAGCCCCTCCAGCATGCGCAGCGCGAACGGGATGCGTTCGTCGACCGGCATGCGATCGAAGATGCGATACACCGCCCGCGCCGCTTCCTGCATCTCGGGGCTGGCCCAGGGGACGGATCGCTCGGGGAGCTCCTCGAAGAACGACAGCCAGCGCTGGCGGTGGCGGCGGCGGATCAGGCCGCGCGCCGTGAAGACGGCGATCTGGGTCAGCCACGCCTTCAGGGCCAGGGGATCACTCAGGCGCCCGATGCTCTGCCAGGCGATCACGGCGACCTCTTGCAGGACGTCCGGCGTCTCGGTGTCGTCGCTGCCCAACACCCGGGTCAGCACCCGGCGCAGGTGGCTGCCGTAGCGGCGCATCAGCGCCTCGACCGCCCCCGGCTCGCGCGCCTTCAGCGACGCCACCAGCCGCGCGTCGTCGGCCTGCTCGCGCGCGCCGTCCGGCGACGGCGAGGGGGGCACCAGGCGCAACACGCGATCCACGTCAGTTAGTATCCGCGAGGGCCCCGCCGCTGCTCAATTAAAAACGGCCAACGCCGCCGCTAACGCCGCGAAATGACAGGTGGGATGGCCACGCACCGCCGGTTGCCGCCCTCCGCGCTGGCGGGCCCCGCCCGGACGGGTAATGATCGGGCGCATGACGGCCCAGGTCCCTGGCTCTGGAACGGAAGGCGCCCCGCCCGCCGCGGCCTTCTCGCGCCGCGTGGTGCGGGTCGTCGAGAGCGCGGAGATGGTCGAGGGGGGCGGATTCGTCGTCCATCGGCCCTTCCCCTCGGCCGGGCTGGACCACTTCGACCCGTTCTTGCTGCTGGACGAGATGGGGCCCGCCGACCACGCGCCGGGCGAGGCGAAGGGGGCGCCCGACCACCCCCACCGCGGCTTCGAGACGGTGACGTACCTGCTGTCCGGCGAGATGCGGCACCAGGATTCGGCCGGTCACGCCGGGACGCTGGGCCCAGGCGACGTGCAGTGGATGACGGCCGGGGCGGGCGTGATCCACTCCGAGATGCCGACGCCCGCGTTCCAGCAGAACGGCGGGCGCATGCACGGCTTCCAGCTGTGGGTGAACCTGCCCAGCCGGGACAAACTGATGGCGCCGCGCTATCAGGACGTTCCCTCCGAGGCGATCCCGGTGGCGACGTCGCCCGACGGTCTGGTGTCCGTGAAGGTCATCGCCGGCGAATCGATGGGCGCCCGCGCGGTGATCGACACGCGCACGCCCATCGGCTACCTGCACTTCACCATCCAGCCGGGCGGCGCGGTCACCCAGCCCATCCCCGAGGCGTGGCACGCCTTCGTGTACGTCATCGCCGGCGCGCCGGCCGTGGGCGCCGACGCCAAGCAGCTGTCGCGCGGCCAGCTGGGCGTCCTGGACACGGCCGAGCCCGCGGTCCGCATCAGTGTCCCCTCGGATGCCGCCGAACCGGCGCAGCTGTTGCTGATCGGGGGCGAGCCGCTCTCCGAACCGATCGCCCGCTACGGCCCCTTCGTCATGAACACCCGCGCCGAGATCATCGAAGCGGTCGAGGACTATCGCGCCGGGCGCTTCAACAAGATCCCCCCCACCACCAGCTGAAGGCTGCGCGCGCTATCTCAGGTCCCGCCTGAGGTCCGCCGGGAACAGCTGGTCCATCAGGGCGCTGACGGCCTGGCGCGTGCCCATGTGGGGCAGCAGGTCGTGGGCGAACTCGGCCGCCGTCTGGTAGCGCTTCTCGCGATCGACGGCCAGCGCCCGGTTCAGCACCTTCGCGGCCGGCCTGGGCAGCTGATCGATCTGGCCGAACTGGGCGGTGGCCGGGCCGACCGCCGCGCGCAGCAGGCGGTTCACCGTCGTCTCGCCGTGATACAGCAGCTGTCCCGAGAGGCAGTAGTACATGACCATGCCGGCCGAGAAGATGTCCGAGCGCTGATCGACGTCCTCGCCGCGCGCCTGTTCTGGCGACATGAAGGCGGCGTTGCCCTTCACCGTGCCGACCTCGGTGCGGCTCAGCCGGCGGTCGGCCTTGGCGATGCCAAAGTCGGTCAGCTTCACCTCGCCGCGGTACGACACCAGCACGTTGCCCGGGGACACGTCGCGATGGACGATCTCCAGCGGCGTGCCGTCCTTGTCCGCCTGCGAATGCGCGAACGCCAGGGCCTCCAGCGCCTCGTGCAACACATAAAACGTGGTGGCCATGTCCATCGGGCGCCCGAAGTGCTCGACGTGGCGCTCCAGCAGCTGGCCGACGTCGCGCCCGTGGATGTACTCCAGCGCCAGGAAATACTCGCCCTGCTCGACGCCGAAGTCGAACACCGGCACGATGTTCGAGTGCACCAGCGTGGCCTGCAGCCGCGCCTCGTCGGTGAACTGGTCGACCGACTCGCGGTGTCGCGCCACGTGCGCGTGCATGCGCTTCACCACGAAGTAACGCACGAAGTTCTTCTCGCCGCGCGCGGCGGCGAAGAAGATCTCGGCCATGCCCCCCTCGCCGATGCGTTCGATCAGCTCGTAGCGGCCCATGCGCGACTGTCCCGACGGCGCGAAGGACAGCGCCGTCACCGGCCCGCCCCGTGCCGCCGGCGCCTCCGCGTTCCGGGGACCGACCTCGGCGCGCCCTTCAGGCAGGTCACGGTTGACGTCGCGCGGGCGCATCGTGACCGGTGGGCCGTCGTGATTCGGGGCGCCCGCGCGCTGGGTCTCGATGTCCGCGTTGCTGATGCCGTGGGGCCGCTCGTAGGCGGTCACGCCCGGCTGGTCGTGCGCGGGCGCCGCGTGACCGCCCCGGCGCAGCAGGGCCACGATCACGCCCACCAGCATCAGCAGCGCGCCCGTGCCCACCAGCAGCAGCGCCGGCACGATGTTGGAAGGGGGGCTGGGGGGCGCGGGGAAAGACGCCAGCAGGAACAGCTCGCCGCCCAGCGGCCACGCGGCGCCGGCCCGGCCATCGGGCAGGGCGATCGCGGGCGCGCCACCGCGGCCCACCAGCGGACCCAGGTCGCGCATCGGCACGCCGGCGCCGCCCGCCTCCAGCAGCTTCGCCCCATCGGCCACGCCGATGACGTCGCCGGTCGACCCGGCCACCTGGGCCAGCTTGGCCCCGTCCAGCACCTCGCCCAGCAACACGACGGGGGGCTTTCCAGCGCGTCCCGTCTGGCCGGCGGCGGCGGCCGCCAGAAAGGCGCGCCCGTCACCCGCCAGCAGACCCGAGGCGGTTCCCCGGGCACGGGCGTCCTGCACGATCGGACTGGAGGCGACATTGCCGGTGCCGGGCCCCAGCAGGGCCAGGGTGGTGTCGGCCACGACGGCGGTGAACGCGAAGCGCGAGCGGAAGCGGGACCACCAGTCCTCGTTCTCCAGCAGATCCTGCGTGGTGACGCGATCGGCGCCCATGTTCAGGGAGGCCACCAGCTCGGGCACGCGCGCCGCCTCGGCGGCGGCGGGCTCGAGCGCTCGGGCCCGGGCGCGCAGGGCCTGCTCGACGCGGCCGTGCGCCGTCTCCGCCGCCGCGTCCAGCGGGGGCGGCGCGTTCGGGCTGCGCGCGCGTATGACCAGTCCGGCCGCGCCGACGATCAGCCCGATCAGGATCAGCGCCCACCCGATGGAAGGGGGGCGCGCGCCCTTAGTTCTCATACGATTCGTAGGCCCCCCCTTGCTTGTTCAGGTGGGGGCCATGCGCGGCCGCGTCCGCCGAGAAGGACGCCGTCCCGCCCGCCGCGGTCACCTCCACGCGCTGGGTGACCGGCTTGATCGAGGGGCCCCACAGCACCACGTTGTGCGTCCCCACCGGCACCGCCGGCAGCGTGAACGAGCCGTCGGCGCGAACGCGCGTCCAGTGACCGTTGGGAACGACCAGGATGTCGGCGCGCATCTTCGAGTGGATGTTGCAGAACACCTCGACGTGGCCCGGCTTCATCAACACCACGGGTTCCGACTTGTCGCCGGCTTTCAGTGTTCCCAGATCGAACGCGTCGCCCGGCGTGCGGGAGAAGACGTTGTGGAAGACCTTGTCCTCGTTGGGGAAGGCCACGCGGCCGCCCACCTGCACGACGGCGACGTTGGGCACGAACTGCCGGCCCACCTGCTTCACCTCCAACGTGGGGGCGCGCGTCGCGATCGCCTTCGGGCCGTCCAGATAGACGTACGCCTCGCCCAGCGACCCCGCGCTGCGGATCTTTCCGGTGATCGAGGCGCGGCCGTTCGGCGCGGCGGCCATCGGTTCGGGCGCGGCCTCGCGCAGGGGGACAGGCTGCGGCGCCGCCGGCTCCGGCATCGCGGGCGCCCGCGCGCCGGCCTGCGGCGCGGCGCCGCCCAGTTGCACGTACTTCAGCAGGGCGTCGTGCATCTGCATCAGCTGCAGGATCAACTGGCGCTGATCGCGCAGCTCTTGCTGGACCCGCGCCAGCTCGTCTTGCAGCTTCGCGTAGTCGGCGGGCGCGGGCGGACCATGCGCGGCGGCGACGGGCATGATGGTGAAAGCGACCGTCGCGACGGTGGCGCCCGCCAGACCGACGCGCCCGAAACGGAGGCGGGCCAGCCGGCGCGAGCGCGGGGACAGCGTTGAACTTGGCGTAACACCCATCATATCTCCCATCAGTAGCTCAGCACCAGGCTGCTGGTTGCAACGTTGTTGCGCACGTGGGGAAGGCCCCCGTATTCGCCGTTATAAAGGTATTCGGCCTTCAGGGCCGCCCAGCGCGTCGCCACCCACCGCACCCCACCCGTGGCCCGCCACGACTTCGTCAGGTAGGCGCGGCTGGGATCCAGCGCCACGAAGGCATCGCGGTACTCGATGCGTCCCAGCAGGCCGAACGAGCCCGTCGCCATGACGTCCGCCTCCAGGTAACCGCCGCCGTGCAGTTCCAGCTGGTACACGTCCTGCGTGGGATCCCCGGCCGACCGCCCGCGCAGCCACTGTCCCTTCAGCGCGACCGGACCCACGTCGGCCATCAGGTCGGGGCCGAAGAACCACATGGGGTGGGTGTTGGTGGTCGTGCGATCCTGCGGGCCGTAGCTGCCCGAGAGGCCCAGCTGCATGAAGAAGGGCAGCGGCAGGTGCACCTCCAGGCGGGCGCTGCCGGTCTTGCCCGCGTTGCTGTCGACCTCGTCGTAGAAGTGAAACTGCTCGGTGGTGTTCGAGCCGTTCGTCACGGCGGCGGCGATCACCAGCCAGTCGTCCACGCCGAACTTGCTGCGCACCTTCACGCCCAGCGCGGTGCCCGTGGTGTAACGCGCGATCAGCGAGGGCGTCACGCCGAAGCGGTGGTCGGACTTGCGGTCGCGGTACTCGATGCCCAGCACCGACTCCATCTTCCCCACGAAGATGGACGTGCGCTGCGACTCGGTGGGAAGCCATTCCAGCTGCGCCAGGTCCAGGTCGAAGACGTCGCCCAGCGAGAAGTTGCTGCCGGTGCGGGGCGTGAAGTCGACGCTGGTGGTGATGATGGCGTTGGGCGCCGGGCGGGCGCTGAGGCGCAGGTTCACCTCGTTGACGATGAAGCCGGGCGCGCCACGGGAGTTGACGCTGTCGTAGCGGTCGACGCCGGGCGCGGTCCCCAGATCGGCGACCTCGCCGCGCGCGTTCACGGCAGGCGAAAGGATGTCGCCCAGGAACACCCAGTTGTAGTTCGACAGGTTGGGATAGCGGGTGTGCCCGTAGTCCTGCACGTAGCCGGATCCGTCGCCTTGCGGGGCGAAGAAGCCGAAGTCGACGTACCCGCCCCAGTTCAGGACCTTCTGGCCGTTGGCGACGAGCTGCTCGTTCTGCTTCACCTGCTGCGCCACCAGCGCGTCGATGGTCGCTTGATCCGCCGGCGCTGGTTCCTCGTCCAGCACCACGGCGGCCTCGTCCGCCGTCATCTCGGGCGGCGTTTCGATGGGCGCGGGGGCCGGCGCCGTCACCACGGGCGGCAGCTGCGCCCGCGCCAGGGACGGCCAGGCCAGCGCGCAGGCGCCCAGCAATGTGCAGCGCCCGAGCCGCCTCATGGCGCCACCTCCGCCGCCGGCGCGCAGATCGTGGGCGTGCCCACCAGCGCCGAGGCAGGCGGGGGCTCGACCAGGTCGGCGGGGCCCGGCGTGCCGGTCAGCGTTTGCAGGAAGGCGACCAGATCGTCACGATCCTCCGCGCTGAGGAGCAGAGGCGCCAGCTCGGACGTGCCGATCACGTCGCCCTTGCCGCCGCCCTGATCGTAGTGCCACACGACGTCGCCCAGCGTGGCCAGCGCGCCGTCGTGCATGTAGGGGGCGGTCTCCGCCACGTCGCGCAGGCTGGGGGTGCGCCAGGCGCCGATCCAGCGCGGATCCGGCGCCACGGGGGCGGGGGGCGGCGAATCCGGGTTGGCGGCGAAGTTGTCGTCGAACGCGGTGCCGCGCCGGAACGCCTGCGTCGCCAGCTTCTCCTGGCCGGCGAAGGCCCCGAGGGGCAGGCATGCGCCCGCCGTGCCGGGCCCGGCGTCACCGGCGGCCACGCAGTCGCACTTGGCATTGGTACAGGCGGCGACCGTCGGCACGTGCGCGCCTTCCTGCGGGATGCCGATGTCGTGGAATTTTCCGTCCGAGAAGAGCGGCGTGTTGTGACAGTCGATGCACGAGGCGCGGCCGATGAACAGCTTCAGTCCGCGCTGCGCGGCGGGCGGGAAGGCGTCTCCGGCGCCGGGGACGCCGGCGACGTATTGATCGAACGGCGAGCCGTCGCTGGACAGCAGCCACTCGTAGGCGGCGATCGCCTTGGCCACGTTCACGTGCGCGCGGGTGACGATCGCCTGATCAGCCGCCGCCAGGGTCGCGTACTGCGTCTGGTAGGCGGAGATGGCGGCGTCGGCCGCGGGGGGCGTCAGGCGCGCCGCCAGCTCCTGCACGGCCGGCCCGTCGGCGAACACGGCGGCGTAGTCCGCGGCATAGACCGGACTCGCCACCACCCAGAAACTCTTCATGCGGTGCCCGTTCATCGAGACCGCGCTCTCCATGACCTGCGCCGCCTGCGCCCACAGCGTGTCGGTGCGGCCGTTCCAGTAAAGGATGGGGTAGTGGGCGGCGTTCAGCGTCTGCTGGATGTTCACGTCGTACCAGCCCGCGCCGATGGATACGGTGTTCGGCTGCGACGTGAAGTCGGACCCCGCGTGCTTGGGATCGTGGCAGCTGGCGCACGACAGGCCGATCTGCCCGCACGTGGTGGCGCGCGTGCTCGGCGCGAACTGCCCCAGCGTGTCGACGTTGCTCAGGCTGCCCGAGAGGGCGGGCTCGTGATACAGGCGCCAGCCCAGATTGACGGACGGGATCGCGGACCAGGGCTGCGGCATCAGTGTGCCGTCGGGATCGTCGCTGGCGCCGGGCGCCAGCGCGCGCGCCTGCCAATCGACGATGGGCAGGTAGGCGTTGGAAGGATCGGGGCGGGGCGGGGTGGCGGAGACGTTCGCCAGGCTCCTCACGCGCGCCCACTCGTCAGCGGTGAAGAAACAACCTTGACCGTCGCAGGCGGAGTCGTCAGCCCACTTGCCGCATCCCACCGCCAGCACGGCCATTCCACCGATAAGCCAAGCCCGCCACATATAAGTGGCGACATCCTAACCGAGCGACTCGGAAAGTGGAGCCGGCGATCCGGGAGGGAAATTCGGACTTTGCCGTCGCCGGACTCCCCTCCCTGGCCCTCCCCTCGCTGCGCG
>Ga0070679_100002468_pt1 | contig 16754 bp, 9 predicted proteins | sample KBSC63BmetaG_FD_65652 | JGI IMG/M metagenome (GOLD analysis project Ga0070679, IMG submission 65652) | Corn rhizosphere microbial communities from Kellogg Biological Station, Michigan, USA - KBS C6-3B metaG | ecosystem: Host-associated > Plants > Roots > Rhizosphere | place: USA: Michigan... | reverse complement strand
TCCCAGGGTTGCCAAAGCTCAACCCTGGGCTGAAATTCGCGAACACCTTCGGTGTTGCCCATCAGATCCGTCTGGCATCGCGGTTCCCAGGGTTGCCAAAGCTCAACCCTGGGCTGAAATTCGCGAACACCTTCGGTGTTGCCTTGCCGAATGCGTGTGTGGCTTTTCCCCGGAGGTCCCAAAGGCCCTCCTTAAGATTCTTCGGAACTTTTTCCGCCCTTAAACGTCTTTACTGACTGGAATTCAAATTTGGTCAGCAGTCAATTGGGCGAAAAATGGTAGCGATTGCCACAAAATCAAGCGTAAAAGACGCAATTCTGGATAGTGCGGAACGGCTCCTCGCACGCTTTGGGTACCGGAAAATGACCGTCGAAGACATCGCGGTCGAGGCGGGTATTGGAAAAGGTACCATCTACCTGCACTTCAATAGCAAAGAAGAGTTAGTGCTCTCGCATGTCGATCGGTTAGTAGATCGACTCAAGAATCGGCTTCGCGAAATCGCCAGCTCTGACGAACCCGCGTCTGAACGAGTGCGCTCAATGTTATTGACCCGCGTGTTGTTTCGCTTCGACAGCATTCAACACTACACCCAAAGTCTCAACGATCTGCTCGCCGCGCTACGACCGGGTTTGTTGGCCCGTCGCGCAGTCTACTTCGAAGAAGAAGCTCAGATTTTTGCGGCCGTACTTAACGACGGCGCTCGATCGGATGAATTCACTTTTGACGACGCGCACGCGACGGCGCATGCACTTCTACAGGCAACCAATGGTTTGTTGCCGTATAGCTTGAGTACGCGCGAGTTGGGCGAACGTGAAGACGTCGAACAACGCACCGCGGATGTCGCCAACTTAATGCTCCGTGGTCTAGTCACCCGTAAATAGCTATCGAAGGAGAATCATCAAATGTCTAAATCAACAGCCTCCAGGTCGGTCGTACACCTGACTCTTCTAGCTCTCTTCGCACTTGTCTCTACAAATGTTGTGTTTGCTCAGGCTGAACAGCCCGACCTCACCATCGATGCCGCGACTCGGACGCAGGTGATCAACACAATCTTAAAACGCTTAAATGATTCGTATGTGTTTCCCGAAGTCGCGAAGAAGATGGAGCTCGCAATTCGCGATCGCGTGACCAAAAAAGAATACGATCAGATCACCAGCGCCAGGCAATTTGCCACGAAGCTGACCGCAGACCTTCAGGCTGTAAGCAACGACAAGCACCTGCGCGTCCGTTATTCACATGAAGCGATTCCCGAGCGAGGCCCAAGTCGTGAACCGTCAGCAGAAGAGCGCGAACAAAGAAAACGCGATTTGAACTGGATGAATCACGGGTTCGCAAAGGTTGAACGACTGCCGGGTAATATAGGTTACATCGAATTCCTCAATTTCATGGATGAAGAACTCGGCGCCGATACGGTTGCCGCAGCGATGAACTTCGTTAACAACACCGATGCCCTGATTATTGATATGCGCAGGAACGGCGGTGGTAATCCGGCAATGGTCGCCCTCGTGTGCTCTTACTTGTTTGGGCCAGAACCGGTTCACCTGAACGATCTCTATTGGCGCGAAGGTAATCGCACCGACGAGTTCTGGACGAAGAAAGAAGTGGCCGGCAAACGCTATCTGAATAAAGACGTTTATGTACTTACCAGCAAACGAACGTTCTCAGGCGCCGAGGAATTCACCTACAACCTCAAGAATCTTAAACGCGCAACGATTATTGGCGAGACGACTGGCGGTGGTGCACATCCTGGAGGCGTTTTCCGCATCAGTGAGCATTTCGGAATGTTTGTTCCAACCGGCCGCGCGATCAGTCCGATCACAAAAACGAACTGGGAAGGCACTGGCGTCGCCCCCGATATCGTCGTTGCATCCGATCAAGCTCTGCTGACTGCACGTTTGATGGCCCTTAAAAAGTCTTTGACGACGCTGTCCAATCCCGAATTCAAAATCGGAGTTCAGGAAGAGATCGACAAGCTCGAAAAAGAACTGACGAACCTTAAGACCAAGAGTTAACAACGACCCTCTCTGTGCAACCTTTGTGTGCTTTGTGGCTCTGTGGTGGGCAAAGTCTAGAAACCATCACCACAGAGCCACAAAGGTTGCACAGCGCGGCTTGGTAAGAGAGGCGACCACTACAGTACCGCGAGCGCAGCGACCGGATGTCACACTCAATTTTCCGTCTGAGTCTCAAGATCGCTTTGTTTGAGTGTCGCATCCGGTCGCTGCGCTCGCGGTACTGTAGTGGCGCCTCTTACTTGTTGTGCTGGCAGCCCCCCGAGGAGTCCCATGATAATTTCTACGAGCAACGGACCACTGACTACGCAATCGGCCACAACCAAAAGAGCAAGTTGTGACCCTCGGTACTGACCGGGGCGATACGTCTCCGACTTCATCACTGACCGACTCCCGATAAAGTAAAAACGGGGGAAATCTGGAGCCTTACAAAAGCTTCTCAAACGCGGTGCAAAGCGCTAAGCTAAGGCCCGAAAACCACACCCCACGATTTTGATTCCGAGTTCTCCTGTTTCCTCTGACAAACCCGGAACAAATCGGCCACGCGTTTCGCGTCTCGATGGACTTTCAGTAATCGGGACCGCTGCCCTTTTCGTCGAAAGGAGATCTAAGTATGGCCCAATGGAAACCTGATCCAACGTTCTATCCCTCGCCTCGCTTAGCGATGAAGGCGCCTGCCGAACGGTTAGCGTATGTGGCCGCGTTCAATCCGCAGAAGGATGGACGACCTGACGCGATGACCGTTGTGGATGTAGATTCCAGCTCTAATAGTTACGGTCAAATCGTTGGTCAAGTCGAAATGCCAACTGCCGGTGATGAACTGCATCACTTCGGCTGGAATGCTTGCAGCTCAGCGTTGTGCCCTTACGCACCTCATCCACATGTGGAGCGGCGATATCTCGTTGTGCCTGGTCTGCGTTCCTCGCGCATTCATATTCTCGACATCAAGCCCGATCCAAAACAACCTAAGATCGTAAAAGTCATCGAGCCTGAAGAAACCTTTGCTCGCACCCGCTACTCCAGATTCCACACGATTCACTGTGGGCCTGAAGGCATCTACATCAGCGCGTTAGGCTCACCGGAAGGCGATGGTCCAGGAGGTGTATTCTTGCTGGATCATGATTCGTTTGAAGTATTGGGGCAGTGGGAAATGGATCGCGGTCCTCAATATCTTGCTTATGACTTCTGGTGGCATCTGGGCCATGACGTCATGGTGACAAGCGAGTGGGGCACTCCAAAAATGATTGAAACGGGACTGCAACCGGAGTTATTGCTCAACGGCAAATACGGTCATCACCTTCATTTCTGGGATCTGCGCCGGCGCAAGCACCTCCAGGCGATCGATCTTGGGCCAGAGCATCAACTCGTATTGGAACTGCGTGCCGCTCACGATCCCACGAAGACCTATGGATTCGTTGGCGTTGTGATCTCGACTAAGGATTTGTCATCCTCAATTTGGGTCTGGCACAACAACAAGGGAACGTGGAAGGTTGATAAGGTGATCGACATACCGGCTGAACCGGCTGATCCTGCATTGCTTCCGCCGATGCTGCAAGGCTTCAAAGCTGTTCCGCCGCTGGTCACTGATATCAACCTTTCACTTGATGATCGGTTCCTATATGTTTCGTGTTGGGGCACTGGTGAAATGAGACAGTACGACGTGTCGGATCCATTCAATCCGAAGTTAACTGGCTCGGTACATCTCGGTGGGATTGTGAGACGCACAGCCCATCCGAAGAATCCTGATCAACCTTTGAACGGTGCACCACAAATGGTGGAAGTGAGCCGCGACGGCAGCCGTGTTTACTTTACTAACTCTCTCTATTACGCGTGGGATGAGCAGTTCTATCCTGAGGGGATTAAGAGTTGGATGGTAAAGCTCGACGCGAATCCGGGTGGAGGCTTGAGCGTCGATCCGAACTTCTTCGTAGAGTTTGACCATTATCGTTCACATCAGATCCGGCTCGAGGGCGGCGACTGTTCCTCTGACTCGTACTGTTACGCGTAGAGTATTGTTAGCTGCAGGAGTGTCTACAGAAAGCCGCGACCATTACAGTACCGCGAGCGAAGCCACCGGATGCCACACTCAACAAAGCGACCGGAGAATCACAGCGGAAAATTGAGTGTGGCATCCGGTCGCTTCGCTCGCGGTACTGTAATGGTCGCGTCTTACTTTTGTGCAAAGCAGATCCGGCGCAATTTAAGATTTCATCACATTTACTGATTGCTATGAACAATGTGTGGCCGTGGTTAGCACTTCTTGGTTTGGGCGCGTATCACGGAATCAATCCGGGTATGGGGTGGCTCTTTGCGGTTGCGCTCGGTATGCAGGAGAAGCGCCAGCGTGCCGTACTTGCAGCTATCCCGCCAATTGCCCTGGGCCATGCATTGTCGATTGGCGTGGTAGTCGCCTTATTGTGGTTGGCTCAAGCAAGTATTCCTCAGCAGGCATTGCGGTTTGGTGCAGCCGCGATACTGTTTGGGTTTGGGCTCTACCGCATCATTCGTTCTCGACATCCGCGTTGGGTAGGAATGCGTGTGGGCTTTCGGGATCTCACCACCTGGTCATTCCTGATGGCTACTGCACACGGTGCCGGATTAATGGTTGTTCCCATCCTGATCGGATGGCCCGATGAAAATCACACTGGTGACACGCACGCCGGGGCGATGGCGCACGCGAGTCACATGCAGGTGATGACTCATACTGGAGATCCGTCCACCAGTCCGGCAGGAGCATTTCGCTTCTTGGCGGCCGTGGGGGTGCACAGTGGTGGTTATTTGGTGGTGGCGACTCTGATTGCGCTCGTCGTTTATAGAAAGTTCGGGCTCGCACTACTACAGCGCGCCTGGTTCAATTTAGATCTGCTTTGGGTGATCGCGTTAATGCTCAGTGGGGTCTTAATTTTGCTGGTGTGAGATAAGAGGGAGGCATTCGACAAGGCCCGAACTGGTTTAATCACGGGATTGTGATTGAAGCTCAACCTCTAATTAAGTTTGGAGGTTGAGCAGGCGCCTTAAGAGAGGAATGAAGAATTACTCAGGCATTCCCATGCGCCGTATCAGGTCATGAAAACGAGGATCGGAACGCAAGCTGTCCCACCTTGGGTCTAACCTGATCCATTGCATTTGAAAAGCCCGTTGTTCATAGCCCTTCTGCAGTTCCGCAAAGGCTTGGTCCTTCTCGCCCAATCCTGCATAGATGAGAGCTATGCTGGTCGGGGTCAAATATTCCTGCGTAGAGAATTGTTTCAGCTCTTCGAGTAGCGCTTGAGCTTCGGGTCTCTTTCCTGTAACCGCATACACGTGACCTAGACCAGCCTTTGAAAGTGTCCATTCACCTCCCGCTGACAATGGAAGCGCCTTCTTAAATCCAGCGATGGCTTCGTTGTACATTCCTTTTTGCTCATAGGCTGCCGGTAGAAAATTATTCACCGCCGAAAACTCGTGGTCCAATTCCAGCGTTTTTTGAAACTGTTCGATAGCACGGTCGTAGTCGCGGTCATAGTAAAAGCCTAACCCCAACTCGAAGTTGATTGTGAGCGATAGTGGCTCCAGTTCGAGTGCCTGTTTTCTCTCTGCAATCGCTTCATTGGTGCGGCCCATTACCGCTAGATATCCGCCGTACCATTGATGGGCTATCGCATATTGCGGATTTAGCTCGATCGCACGTTTGTATTCCTTCTCAGCATTCGTCCAGTCCCAATCGTATGCTGCGAAGACGCGGCCTAGTGAGGCGTGTGCCTCCGCTAATGTCTCGTCCAACTCCAGGGCTCGCATGGCTGCTGCCTTCGCCTTGGGCATTGCCTCTCGTGGCGCCATCCGGTTGGCCGGCACAACGTAGGCGTCAGAAAGACCGGCATAAGCGAGTGCGAAGTTCGGGTCTTTTGCAATTGCCTCGTCGAAATACTCGATTGATTTCCTGAGCGCTTCCTTCGTCCGTTTGTTCCAGTGAAAGCGTCCTTTCAAATAGAGCTGATAAGCCTCGTTGTTCTCCGTGTAATGTCTTGCTGGACCTTTCTCTTCGCCCGAAACTTTTACTTTCAGTTTTTCGACAATCTCGTGTGCAATCTCGCGTTGGATTTCGAGCAAGTCTGACAGCTTTCGGTCGTATTGCTCGCCCCAGATCTGCGTCTTATCGTTCGCATTCATAAGTTCGACATTGATCGAAAGATTGTCGCCGCGCTGAGTGACCCTGCCAGTGAGGATCGCCTGGACGCCCAATGTCTTCGACACTTCATTCAGGTCGATTTCCGCGCCCCTGTACTTGAAGGCGGAACTGCGCGCGATTACTTTCACGCCGCGCAATTGCGAGAGACTGTTGATGAGACTCTCAGGTATTCCATCCGAGAGATAATCTGTGTTTGTGTCACCCGTGTTGTTTGCGAATGGTAAGACTGCAATGGATGTGATTCCAGTTTTGTTGTGGACGGCAAAAGAGCGGGAGTAGACAAAGTATGACGCGACAATGACGGCTGCAAGAAGAGCTGACATTAACAACAGTGGGTACCATCGTCGTACCTTGTGCTGATTGTCCGACAACGACGGCGTATTTTTTCCGCCGGGGACCATGTTGAGCGCAGACTCCAATCCGGAATGGATGTTTGTCGATTGAGTTAGTCCGATGTTCCCGTTGGTTCCCGCAGGCTCGTCGTCATGTTGCTGTACGTCCGCCACAAACTGATATCCACGACCGGGCACGGTCAGCACATATCGATGTTCGCCCGGGAGTTCCGCAAGAGACTTCCTGAGCGCCGAAATGTTGACAGTAAGATTGTTCTCCTCAACAACTGCGTCAGGCCAAACCCTCCCCATCAACTCGTCTTTCTCGACAAGACGTCCCTGGCTCTGCAGTAGTACCAACAGAAGCTCAAAAGTCTTTGCGGGTAGCCGCACCGGTTTACCGTCGCGGAGAAGGAGGCGCTTGCGAGCGTCGACGCGGAACGGTCCAAACTCGTAGATGTGCATCGGAATGTCGCCCACTACTTACCGCCTTAGCAAAGTTTAGGAAGGTTTAAGAAATTTTGAAGGACTCTTTGCGTGCTCCCGGGCGATTATCCGCCACGTTCAATTTGTGGTCAACGCGACCAGTCCAGTACCGCGAGCGCAGCGACCGGATGCCACACTCAATTTTCAGTTGTGATTCTCACGATCGGTTTGTTGAGTGTGGCACCGCCGCGCTTCGCTCCAGGTACTGTACTGGTGGCTCGGCTCAATTCGACTTTTGCGCAAAGCCGTTTACGACATGCCCCAGTTTACTCGGGCACATAAGGACTAAAGCCATGTACAAACGTAAGCACTTGATAGTCGTTTTCCTCGCTCTTGCTGTTTTAGCGGTCACGGCGGCCGTGTTACCCAAAACCGGTCGCGGACAGGAACCGAACCGAGCGATTGATCTTTATTGCAACGAACCTCCATGCGATGCCGTCGCACGGGGCCGGAAAGCCTTCAATGACCGAAATCTGAATCAACTTGGAGGAAATGGACGGTCGTGTGCCGACTGTCACATACCGGCTGATAATTTCCAACTGTCACCTGCATCCGCAAAGGCGCGGTTCGATGAATTACAAGCTAAACGCGAGAACAACAAGAATGCAGACGATCCACTCTTCCGGCCCGTGGATGCCGATGACTTCCGAATAAACGGAGATAGTGCGGTCGACTTTTCGAATCTGGTGGATAACGGGCTCATTCGCGTGACGATGCTCCTGCCTGCGAACGTCAAGCTTATTGACCCAACGACTGGTCAGCCAACTGCGGAGACTTCGGTCGATCTGTGGCGCGCGGTGATGCCTGTGCTCAACGTTGCGGTCACGGGACCAGACAACGTACTACCGATCTGGCCGCCCGGTGCTCCGCGTCCGCCAATCATGGGCCAGGAGCCGAATGGACCAAACAGGCAGGGCGGATACCAGCACGATGGGCGCTTCGGAACACTTCAGGAACAAGCGCGCGGCGCATTAATCGCCCACGCTCAAGTGTCTGTCGAACCGTCGCAAGGTCTACTCGATGACCTCGCGGCTTTCCAGCAGACGCTGTTTTCATCACCCACGGTAGAACTGCTAGCCGACGCGATTCTTTCCGGCTCTCCAGCATTTCCAGATCCCGATCCAGAACTCAATGAACTTGAGCAGAAGGGCAAGGTAGTTTTCAATCGGGCGTGCGCTCAATGTCACGGCGGCACTTTGCATCCCAGTGGATCAACGCCTGAGACAGCATTCGTCCGTCCTATTGTGCGCTATCACAACATCTTGACCGCTTGTCCGCGTCCGACCACGGATGGTTTCGCGCCGTGTCCAGAGCGGCTTGCGCGTAACGCTCGCACCTACCGCATAACTCTCGCGAATGGCGCGGTTCAACTTGTTACCACCTCAGACCCGGGCCGATTGCTGCTCACCGGCCAACCAGCCGATCTCGGCGTGATGGACGTTACCCAGCTCCGCGGAATCAGTAAGACGGCTCCGTATTTTCACAACAACTCTGCGGCAACACTCGAAGAGGTGATTGATCATTATGTTGCCGTCTTCGCACGCGCGGCTCGTCTGAATCCGTCACCCAACCTGCCACCAATTCTTTCGTCGAATGGCCTGGTCGTCGATCGTGGGTTTGTGAACGCGGATGAGCGGGCGGCGTTGCTGGCCTATTTGAGAAAACTATAGTTCGCGTAACTTTTATGCGATGACATTTCAGAGCGCAGTAGGCAGATCGGCAATGCGAGACCGGTCAGTACCGAAACGCGGTAGCGTCGGGTGAGTCTCAAAATGCTGACCACTGCTTGATCCTCGAGACTCACCCGACGCTACCGCGTTTCGGTACTGACCGGTCTCGCAACTTGATCGTTTGGTTGCGGCCTCAGCCGCGCTGTCTAATCGGCGCACCCTGCGGATTTACTTTCGCCCTACTCATTCCGAAGGGCAATGGTCGGATCTAATCTCGCCGCGCGAAAAGCTGGAAGCCACGAAGCAATTACGGCGATGAACAGGAAGAGCAGCGACACGGAGACAAAGGTAGCAGGATCTGTGGGTTTCACATCAACCAGCATCGTCGTCAAAACGCGAGTTAGTGCAAAGGCGGCGAGGAGACCGATGCCGATGCCGATCAGGCTGAGGCGGAGTCCTTTTCCTACCATCAAGCGGAAGATGCCGGCGGGCGCCGCACCCAAAGCCATCCGCAGTCCAATCTCAGCGGTTCGTTGCCGGACCACAGTTGCCAGCACTCCGTAAAGACCGACCCCGGCCAGAATCGCTGCTACTGTCGAAAAGACTCCGATAAGCAGCAAAGAAAATCTTGTCTGAGCCTGGGCAGCGACTACCAGCTGGTCCATTGGCTGCATTTGATTGATCAATATTTCCGAGCCGGCATTGCGGACCACCTGGCGAACGGTGTTTGCATAGGCGGCAGGATCGCCATCGGTACGCAGCGCCCACCATGAGGCAGCGCGGTGGTTCAGATATCCGTCGGTTACGTAAAGTTGTTCGCGTCCCGGCTCTATTAGAGACGTGTTGCGCTGATGAGCGACGACACCAATGATCTCTCCCCATTGCGGCTCAGGAGTGCGAACTCGAAATAGAATTTGTTTACCTATCGCCGACTCATTTGGAAATGCCTTCGCCGCCAGTGCCTGGTCCACCACGAGAACTTTTCGGTCCGGCGTGCTGTCGTCGTCGGTAAAGGTGCGTCCCGCAATCAGCTGAGTTCCCATCGACTCGAAATAACCGGGCAACACGATCTGAAGATCGGCAGCCTGGAATCGGCTCGGATCTTCGAGAGCATCACGTCCGCCCCAACGCACGGGACTAAATCCGCCGGCCAGTGGTAACGGAAATGATGCCGTGACACTGTTCACACCCGGAATCGCATCAAGTTGTTCGCGCAGCTGACGCTTAAAGTTTTGGGATTCCTGTGGAGTGTTGCCGATGTTGCCGAGGAGTTGAAACGTCAAAAGTCCCCGCGGATCGAATCCAAGATTCACTCGCTGAATTGCAATGAAGGTACGGAACATCAGTCCTGAGCCAATTAGAAGCACAAACGCCAGCGCGACTTCCGCAACCACCACACCGTTGCGTAGCGCGGCCGCGCCGAGTGCACCGCTTCGACCACTAGCGCGCAACACGTCCATTAGATTTGGTCGGGCGGTTCTGAGCGCAGGAACGATCCCAAAAATTACTACCGAAACGATGCCGGCTAATGCTGAGAAGGCCAACACACGGCCATCGATCTGGATCGCATTCAGGCGTGGCAGATTCGCAGGTGCGATCGACAGCAGTTCATAAATACCCAACTTGGCGAGCCCTACACCAAGTGCCGTTCCGATAGCAGCGATGACAAGTGCCTCGGCCAATGTTTGCCGGACCAATGTCCACCAACTAGCGCCCAGCGCGGCTCGAACAGCAAGCTCGCGTTCGCGCGTCGAAGTTCGGACCAACATCAAGTTGGCTACATTCGCACAAGCAATCAGCAACAGAAAAATTACCGCACCCATGAGCGCGAGTATCGTGGGCCGAACTTCGTTGACCAGGTGCTGCTTCATGGGTTCGAGTCGGAAATACTGTCCGGCGGTCCGGGCGATAGTGTTTTCCTGACGAATCTTTTCGGCAACAGTTTCAGTCTCAGCCTGGGCCTGTAACAGACCGACGCCGGGCTTCAAGCGACCAATAGCACGCCACTGCACATTGTTCCGGTTGGCCACGTCATAGGGAATGCGTGCGGCTAGAAAAAGACTTGGGAACTGCTCTACATTTGCCTGTGGTGGAAACAACAGTTCAAAACCCGGGGCGAGCACTCCTACGATCGTAGGCGCTGGTCCAAAGTTGGCGGACACTGGAAGAGCTTTGCCGATGATGGATCGATCGCCACCAAAGCGTTGTTGGAAATATTGGTTGCTGAGGATGGCCATCGTTGGCAAGGGAGGTGGTGCGGCCGCTGTATTTCCGGGCGCTGGTTGCGGAGGCTGTGGCGTCCCATCAGAATCCTGGAAGTCTCGGCCCGCAATAATTGCACCGCCCATCATTTGAAAGAAATTCGTCGATACAGCCGCCGCGCGGACCTGCTCAGGTGTGCCGTCTAAGCCGGGAAGAGTGGCGCGAAACGTGGTGAGAGCGGCGAAGTCCTCGAAGTTGTTTTTTGCACCATTGCGCAGGTCGAGAAAGTCGACGTTGGAAAGCGGGAAATCTTTGACGTTTCGTTTCTGCAGGTCGCTACAGGCAAGCACCAGGCGATCTGGATCCCTGTAGGGAAGTTGTCGCAACAGCACTCCGTTAGTAACGCTAAAGATTGCAGTGCTAGCGCCGACCGCAAGAGCAATGGTGACAATCGCCGTGATGGTGAATATGGGACCTTTGCGTAGCGTGCGAAACGCGTAGGAGAGGTCTTTTAACATGGCGGATAGTTTAGACCTGAGTGTTTTTTTCGGCCAGTAAAATCGATAGAAAGAGTGAAACCATCCACAGATTACGGCGATTCCACAGATCAGATTTCGACCACTGACTTTGTTCTGCGTAATCGGCGTAATCTGTGGATGAACTCTTTTCGTTAAAGCAAGCTCAACCGCGGAATCAGTTGCGCTCCATAAGGTTCTGATCTATATGTTCTCGTGATCTGCGTCCGCTCTCGCTACGTGCAAACAACAATCTAACGATCACCATCTCAACCAGGTGCAAACGAGAGGTATGACGAAATGTGGGATCTGCTCAAGCAAAATCTAACCTATAGCACACGCGCACTCTTAAAAACTCCCGGCTTCACACTTACCGCAATCCTGACACTTGCTCTCGGTATCGGAGCGACCACGGCAATTTTTAGCGTTGTCTACGCGGTGTTTGAACCGATGCCCTATCCCAAGCCTGACCAGCTCGTCATGGTGTGGTCCAAGACCGGGGTAAACAGAAGCTCTGCCGGACTGGGGGAGTTCCTCGAGTGGAAGCAACGCAGTTCATCCTTCCAGGGCATCAACGCCTGGGGTGGCAACACTTTTAATGTCGGCGCAGGCGATAGACCCGAACAGGTTCCGGGCTCGTTACGAACGCCGGGCTTTTTCACTATGGAAGGTCTGCCTCTCATGCTCGGACGAGATTTTGTGCCAGAAGAAGCGCAGCCTGGAAAAGATCACGTCGTTATCCTCAGCAATCGTTTGTGGACTCGCTCATTCAACGCGGACCGCGACATTGTCGGAAAACAAATTCGGATGAACGGCGACCCATACACAGTTGTAGGGGTCTTACCTTCCGGCATACACGATCGTTTCAATTCTCAGTTGTGGGTACCGCTCGTCGTGCAGACCGATCCCACGGTTCGGGGAACTGGTCCAGTTTTGGTGATGGGCCGGCTGAAGGACGACGTCTCGTTGGCCCAGGCCCAGGCTGAGATGAACGGAATCGCACAACAACTACAAGCCGAACATCCAAAACCAAACCCGAGCACGATCAGCGTTGAGCCTTTACATCTGAACTTTCTGACTGAAGCCACGCGTCGGAATCTTTGGCTGTTGCTGGGCGCGGTCGGGCTCCTGTTGTTGATTGCCTGCGTGAACGTAGCAAATCTCTTGTTCGCGCGTGGCACCTCGCGCCGCCGAGAAGTTGCCGTTCGAGCAGCACTTGGAGCTTCGCGAACTCGCGTGTTCTCACAACTCTTCACTGAGAGTTTGGTGTTGGCGGTGCTTGGCGGCGCAGTTGGAATCTTTTTTGCGCTTACTATCGTTCGCTTCATCCACGCCGTTATGCCTCCTGTTGGCACGATGATACCTTCCGAGGCTGACATTAGACTCAGCGTTCCGGTTTTGATCTTCACGACACTGGTAACAGCAATCGCGGCGCTCCTGTTTGGCTCCGCGCCAGCGTGGCAAGCGACGAAACTTGATCTCAACGAGGTGCTTAAACTGGGAGGTCGAACCGCCGGTGCAAGTACCAGGCGCAATGCTCGTCGGGCGCTTGTCATAGCCGAGTTTTCTCTTGCCTTAACTTTGCTTGCAAGTGGTGGCCTCGCCTTAAAGAGTTTTTGGAACTTGACCAGAATCGATCTGGGCATTCGTCCGGAAAACGTCCTTACTTTTCGCCTGCCCGTACCGGACCAACGTTTAACGACTCCTGAGCAGACGAGATCTTACTATCGTCAGATGCTCGAGAAGATCGAGGCGGTCCCCGGAGTAAGAACAGCAGCCGTGATGACGGGAGTTCCGGCTGGTGGTCCAGGTTCGAGTGTGCGATTCACGCTTGTTGGGCAGCCAATCGCAAACCCTGCCGAGCGTCAGGCGTCAGGGTTTCAAACAGTGACTGCGGGATACGTCGAAACGCTGGGCATTCGCATGACGAAGGGACGCAGTATTGATGAGCATGACACTGACACCAGCACCCGCGTGGCCATGGTGAATGAACACTTTGTCTCGCGCTTCTTGCCAGGATCGGATCCATTGTTACAACGGATAGTAATTAATGAACCTAGACCAGGGACACCACAAGGAAATCCCGTCGAGCTTCAGATCGTTGGTGTCTTTCATAACGTGCGCGGAGCGGGAGTCAGGGAAGATTATCCGGAGATACTCTTACCATTCTGGCAGAGTCCCAGGCCCCGAGCTTCAATTGCTTTGAAAACGGATGGAAACCCGAAAGCAGTCCTTAGAAGCGTTGCGGCAGCGGTCAATGTAGTCGATCCGGATATCCCGCTTGGTGGTGCGAGGACAGTCGAGGAAATCATAGATGAGTCGCTGGCCATCGACCGATTTAGCGTGGTCCTATTTTCGAGTTTTGGCGCATTGGGGCTGCTACTTGCTGCCGTTGGAATCTACGGTGTGATGTCTTTCGGAGTTGCACAACGAACCCAGGAGTTCGGAATCCGTATGGCGCTGGGAGCACAGCGGTCGGGAGTGCTAGGCTTGGTGTTGAAAGAAGGAACGATCTTAGCGGTCATTGGTGGATTAATCGGACTCATCGGGGCCTACCTGGTTCGTCGCGCGATGCAGATAACCTTGTATGGCGTGCCTGCAGTCGATGTAGTTGCCTTTGTCGCTATGTTCGTATTGCTGCTGCTGTGCGCGTGGCTGGCATGTTTGCTCCCCGCCTGGCGAGCAAGCCGCGTCGAACCACTCGAGGCCTTGCGCCACGATTGAGCCAAACATACCAAATCCTGCGATTTCGCTGATTGCATAGTTTCGCTTAGAACTCCTTAACTTCGTGTGTGTAATCGGCGTGATGTGTGGATGAACTTAAGCATCAACTGACGTGACACTTACCGGTAAGAGCGTTTCCCATTACCAGATCCTTTCTAAGCTCGGCGAAGGCGGAATGGCCTCGGTCTATCTCGCGAACGATCTCAAACACAGCCGTCAAGTTGCGATCAAGGTGATGAACTCAGACAGTGTGGCCAGCATTGGTTCAACCCGGTTTCAGCGTGAAATTGAGATCGCAGCGCGACTAACCCACCCACACATTCTTCCTTTGTTCGATTCGGGAGTGATCGATGGACAGCTTTACTACGTCATGCCTTACATTGACGGCGAGTCGTTGCGGCAAAGGATCATTCGCCTCAAGTCGTTCTCGATTGATGATGCGGTGCGTTTCGCAAATGAGATTGCCGGCGCTCTCGGATATGCGCACAACCACGGTCTGATACATCGCGACATCAAGCCTGAGAACGTTCTGCTTTCGAATGGCATTGCACTCGTTGCCGATTTTGGTATCGCCAGGTTTACGAATGTCGAAGAACAACCGGCGATCACCGGAACCAATTCGGTGATCGGCACGCTGGCTTACATGTCGCCCGAACAACTTCAACACTCGCCGACTATTGACGGCCGTACGGACCTTTACAGCCTCGGCTGTGTTTTCTACGAGATGTTAACGGGTTTGCTTCCCTTTACTGGACCAGTTCATTCTCTCGTGTATCAACACATCTCAGTGGAACCGCGGTCCGTTACCGATAGCCGGCCCGACGTTCCATCATATCTTTCCGAGGTGATCAGAAAGTTACTTTCTAAGAACCCCGATCACCGTTATCCGACTGCCTCTGATTTTGTCAGGGCGATCAAAGGTGCCTCGACGGACGCTGCTACCATTTCCTTCGAAACGCCAAAACCATCCGTCGCCAATAATCTGCCAAGGGACCGCACTAGATTTATCGGACGCAATCACGAGCTAAAAGAGTGTCAGCAGATCCTCGACAGTTCGCGACTCATTACGCTTGCAGGACTGGGCGGCTGTGGTAAGACAAGACTCGCAATCAAACTAGCCGAAAGTCTTACCGGAAAGTTCCAGGCCGGTGTGTGGTTTGTCGACCTCTCACCGCTAACAGAAACAAGTAGAGTGGAAGGTGCAGTCGCACAGGTTCTTGGTTTGCGAGAAGAAGCAGACAAGGATCTTAACGAACTGGTGAGTGCTCACATTTCTACCATGAAGATGTTGCTAATACTGGACAACTGCGAGCACTTGCTCTCCTCCTGCGCGGAGTTCGTAGATCGTTTACTAAACTCCTGTCCTGAGATTCGAATCATAGCCACAAGTCGAGAGGCCCTAAACGTCTCTGGTGAAAAAGTACTGCAGTTGCCGCCGCTGCGTGTTCCCGATCCAAAATCATCAAATTTTGAAAGTGTACGAGCTACTGACGCAATAAAACTTTTCGTGGATCGAGCCCAGATAGTGCGCAGTGGATTTGAGTTAACCGCCGCTAACTTTTCAGCAGTTGCGGAAATTTGTCGCGGGCTCGACGGGATTCCACTTGCGATCGAGCTCGCGGCCGCGCGCGTGAAGATACTTTCGATAGAACAAATCCTCACCCGGCTCGACGACCGGTTCAAGCTGCTTTCCAGCCACGGTCGTTCACTGTCGGCGCGTCATCAAACTCTTCGCGCGGTGATCGAATGGAGTTATGACCAGCTTTCCACCGAGGAGCAACGACTGCTGCGAGCGTTGTCAGTGTTTGCCGGTGGTTGGACGCTCGCATTGGCATCAACAGTCGTCGCTGACGTAGATGAGTTCGAGATGCTGGATCTACATTCGCAACTCGTAGACAAATCCATTGTTGTCGTAGCAGGTGTTGCAAGTGATGCGCAACGTTACTCGTTTTTGGAAACGGTAAGGCAGTTCCTGCTCGAAAAGCTCAATGTAAGTGGTGAGGCAGAGCACGCTCGTGAGGCACATTTCAATGCCATGCTTGGACTGGCCGAACAAGGTTATGCCGAACGAGTCACCCTTGAAGAGACATGGACCAGTATGTTGGAAGTTGAAAGCGACAATATGCGGGTTGCGCTCGAGTACGCACGCGGTGTTGATCCTGAAAAGTACCTTAGTCTCGTGGGGGCGCTCGCCTGGTTCTGGATCATCAAAACTCATATCGTCGAAGGCCGCGAGCATCTGATAGCGGCGCTCGCAACTTCAGCTGTAATGCCGGCGCGACCCACCAGGGCCCGGGCACTTTGGGGCGCGGCACACATGCTGGCATTGCAAGGTGACACCTCAGAGTTTCGGAGTTGGATAGATGAGGCCAGGAGTATGTCGCGGGAATTGGGGGACACGCGCGAAACGGCTCTCGCGCTTGAAGGAATCGGATGGACGCATTTTTTCAGGAGCGAAGATGAGGCAGGATGTGCGGCATTTGAAGAGTGTCTGCGACTACAACGTGCGAGTGGTGATCAGCATTTGGTTATCCGTGCGATGGTCGGGCTGGCGCAACTGCTAGTGGCGTTGGGTAGAACAGACGAAGCCAAACCGATGGCCCAGGAAATAATCCAGTTTGCGGAAGCTCACCACGATAAAAGAA
>Ga0070679_100002463_pt1 | contig 16765 bp, 20 predicted proteins | sample KBSC63BmetaG_FD_65652 | JGI IMG/M metagenome (GOLD analysis project Ga0070679, IMG submission 65652) | Corn rhizosphere microbial communities from Kellogg Biological Station, Michigan, USA - KBS C6-3B metaG | ecosystem: Host-associated > Plants > Roots > Rhizosphere | place: USA: Michigan... | reverse complement strand
GCCGTGTGCCTGGTTGCCCGACACGTCGCCGGACTGCTCGCTCTTGCCCGCCGTCAGTTCGCCCTCGACGCCCTTGTAGTTCCAGCTCGAGACCTCGTACAGGCTGTCGTCGGGATTCCAGCCCGAGAAGAACCCGTCGAGATCCTCGGGGGTGGCGAGCTCGTCCTTGAGGATGACCGGCGCGTTCGTGAACTCGCGGATGTACTCGCGGAACGCGCGGTCGTTCTCGACGATGTAGCGGATGATGCCGCCGAGGAACGCGATGTCGGTGCCCGAGCGGATCGGCACGTGCAGGTCGGCCATCGCGCTCGTGCGTGTGTAGCGCGGGTCGACGTGGATGACCTTCGCGCCACGCTCCTTGGCCTCGATCACCCACTGGAAGCCGACCGGGTGCTGCTCGGCCATGTTCGAGCCCATGATCAGGATGCAGTCGGAGTTCTGCAGGTCCTGCTGGAACGTGGTGGCGCCGCCGCGCCCGAACGAGGTCCCCAGACCGGGGACGGTGCTCGAGTGTCATATGCGGGCCTGGTTCTCGATCTGCACCGCGCCCATCGCGGTGAAGAGCTTCTTGATCAGGTAGTTCTCCTCGTTGTCGAGGGTGGCGCCACCAAGGTGGGCGAAGCCGAGCGTGCGGTTGAGCTTGGCTCCGTCGCGTTCGTCCTGCCAGCCCGCCTCGCGGGCCGCGAGCACCCGGTCGGCAATCATCTCCATCGCCTCTTCGAGGTCGAGCTCCTCCCACTCGTTGGCGTATGGCCGGCGGTATTTCACCTTCTTCAGCCGTGAGGGATTGTTGACCAGCTGCTCGGAGGCGGCGCCCTTGGGGCAGAGGCGCCCGCGCGATATCGGGCTGTCGGGGTCGCCCTCGATCTGGGTCACCCGCTCCCCCTTTACCCAGACCCGCTGGCCGCAGCCGACGGCGCAGTAGGGGCAGATCGACTTGACCATCCGCTCGGCCTCGGCGGTGCGCGGCCGCAGCTGCCGCGAGCGGCGGGAGCGCGCCGCGGAACCGCGGCCGGTCGGATCCTCGCGCAGCTGTCGCAACAGGGGAGGGAGCTCCATCGCGAACTGCTTACCCGCACCGGGAGCGGGGAAACCGCGCACCGGCGGACAGCCGTCACCGCGCTGACCGCGCCAGGGTGTGAACGGGGGCCGGAACGGGAACCTGGAGCCCATGGCCGACGAGCGCCTCGACCTCGACCAGGCGATCTCCCGTGTCCTCGCCCACGCCGAACCACTGGAGAGCCGGCCGGTGCCGCTGCGCAAGGCGCTGGGCTGCACGCTCGCCGAGGACGTCGTCGCCGAGCTCCCCGTCCAGCCGTTTGACAACTCGGCGATGGACGGCTTCGCCATACGCGCCGCCGACGCCGCAACGCCCCCCACCCGCCTCCAGGTGGTCGGCGAGTCGCGCGCCGGCCACCCCGCCGAGCGGGGCCTGGGACCAGGCGAGGCGATCGCGATCTCGACCGGGGCGATGCTGCCCGCCGGCGCCGACGCCGTGGTCAGGGCCGAGCGCACGAGCCGCCGCAACGGCGAGGTGACGATCGCGGCGGCGGCGCGGAGCGGCCAGGACGTACGACGGGCCGGCGAGGACCTCGCCCCGGGTGAGATCGCGATCGAGCGGGGGACCACCCTCGGCCCCGCCGAGCTGGGCGTGCTCGCCTCGCTCGGGCTGGCCGAGGTCCGCTGCCACCATCGCCCCCGCGTCGCCGTCGTCACCAGCGGCGATGAGCTGCTCGAGCCGGGGGAGCCGATGCGCCCCGGTGGCATCTACGACACCAACTCGCACACGATCCCGGCCCTGGCGGAGCGCGCCGGCGCCCGGGTGATCTCCGTCGACCGCGTTGGGGACGATCCCGAGGCGACGCGCGACGCGATCGGGGCGGCGCTGCGTGCCGACGTGGCGATCGTCTGCGGCGGGGTCTCGGTCGGCGAGCACGACCACGTCAAGGAGGGCTTCGCCTGGCACGACGTGCGCCAGGTCTTCTGGCGGCTCGCGCTCAAGCCGGGAGGGCCGGCCTGGTTCGGTGCCCGTAAGCGCACACTCGCCTTCGGCCTGCCCGGCAATCCGGTCTCGGCCATGGTCGTCTTCCAGCTCCTGGTGCGCCCGGCGCTGCGGGCGCTCGCGGGCGCCCGTGCCAACCCCGCCCGGGCCGTGGCCGTGCTCGAAGAGCCGTGCGAGCGGGCCGCGGGACGGCTCAGCGCCCTGCGCTGCGAGCTCACGCTCGGCGAGGAGGGTTGGCGCGCCAAGCCGCGGCCGCGACAGGGATCGCACGTGCTCAGCTCGATGCTGGGCGCCGACGCGCTGGCGCTGATCCCAGCCGGAGAGGGCGCCGTGGCGGCGGGCGAGCGCGTGGAGGTCGAGCTGCTGTGAGCGCCGTCGGGGCCGGGGGCCATACAGGCGTGAGCGCCGCGGAGCACGGGTAGCCGGGGATCGTGCCACTCGAAGACGGACACGGACGCAGGCTGGGAGACCTGCGGGTCTCGGTCACCGACCGCTGCAACTTCCGCTGCCGGTACTGCATGCCCGCCGAGGGGATGCCCTGGATCGACCGCGCCGAGATCCTCAGCTTCGACGAGATCGAGCGGCTCGTGCGGCTCTTCGTGCGGATGGGCGTCCGCGACGTGCGGCTCACCGGCGGCGAGCCGCTGGTCCGCAGGGGCTTCCCCGAGCTGCTCGGGCGGCTCGCCCGGATCGACGGGATCGAGGATCTCTCGCTGACCACCAACGGCTACCTGCTCGCCGCGCAGGCGGAGGCGCTGGTCACCGCCGGGCTGCGGCGGGTCAACGTCTCGATCGACTCGCTGGCGCGCGGGCGGTTCTTCGAGATCACCCGTCGCGACGCCCTCGAGCGCGTGCTCGCCGGCCTCGATGCGATCGCCGCCTTCGCCCAGGTCGATCCGATCAAGGTCAACGCGGTGCCGATGCCGGGCTTCGGCGTCGAGGAGGTGCGCCGCTTCTGCGAGCTCGCCCGGCGGGGGCGGTTCCAGGTGCGCTTCATCGAGTTCATGCCACTCGACGGGGACCGCTCCTGGCGTCCCGATGACGTGATCGGCGGGGCCGAGGTCCGCCGCATGATCGAAGCGCACTACCCGCTCCGCGAGCTGCCGCGGGAACCGCACGCCACGGCGCGGGTCTTCGCCTTCGCCGACGGCAAGGGGCAGGTCGGCTTCGTCAACCCGGTTACCGAGCCCTTCTGCGCCGACTGCAACCGCCTGCGGCTGACCGCCGACGGCAAGCTGAGGACCTGCCTGTTCTCAAACCGCGAGACAGACCTGCGCGAGCCGCTGCGCCAGGGCGCAGGCGACGCCGAGCTGGAGCGGACGATTCGCGAGGCGGTCTGGCACAAGGAGCTCAAGCACCGCATCAACGAGCCCGGCTTCCGCCCCCCTCCCCGCACCATGAGCGCGATCGGGGGTTGAGCGATGGCGGGCGAACCGGAGCCGGGCATGGACCGCGAGCAGTGGGTCGCCACGTTCTGCCGCTTGATCGGGGTGCCGCCGCCGAGCCGCGAGGAGATGGGCGCCCTGCTGAAGCTCGCCGCCACCGCCGCCCACGCCTCCGAGCGCCCCGCCGCCCCACTCGCCTGCTGGGCCGCCGGCCGCAGCGCCCGCTCCGCCACGGAACTGCAGAAGGTCGCCGAATCGATCACATCCTCCCGCTGACTTCGCCCTTGTGGGTCCAGGTGCACCCAAAAGGGTGAAGTCAGCGGATCCGCTCGGTGCCGGAGTAGACGTTGACGCTGCCGTGGCGGGCGAAGCCGGCGAGGGTCATGCCGCGGTCGGCGGCAAGCTCGATCGCCAACGTGCTGGGGGCGCCGACGCCGACCAGGACCGGACAGCCGGCGACGGCCGCCTTCTGCACGAGCTCGAAGGAGAGCCGTCCGCTGACGCAGAGGACTTTTTCGTGCAGCGGCAGGAGGCCGTCGAGCAGGGCGCGGCCTATGACCTTGTCCATCGCGTTGTGGCGGCCGACGTCCTCGCGGGAGAGCAGAAGCCCGCCCTCGCGATCGAAGAGCCCGGTCGCGTGGACGCCGCCGGTGCGGTCGAAGGCGGGCTGATCGAGGCGCTCCGGGAGGGCGGCGAGCAGCGCGCGAGGGACCCGCGGGCCCGCGGGTACGGTCTCGCTCGCGACCGCGACCTCGGCCAGGGCACCCTTGCCGCAGACCCCGCAGGAGGAGCTGGTGTAGAAGCGGCGGCGGCCCGGATCGCGCAACAGCGGGCCCTCGACCTCGACCACGTTGGCCGAGAGATCGGGGGCCAAGCCGGCGGCGCGCGGCTCCCCGATCAATCCCTCGCCAAAGAGAAAGCCGAGCGCCAGATCCTCGTCGTTCCCCGGGGTGCGCATCGTGACGCTCAGCGGCTCCCCGTCGACGCGGATCTCGAGCGGCTCCTCGATCGCGACCGAGTCGCCGACGCCTTCCCGCTCGATCTCGGCGCAGAGCCGCGAGGCCGGAACGAAGGCGCGCCCTGCCGCCTCGACCGTTGGCTGTCGACGGCCGCTCACCCGCTACCCCGCCGCCACCCACCCCAAGCCCGGGCGGCGCAGCTCCAGGCCCGCGCGTCGCCATGCCTGCACGCCGCCGATCACGTCGGCAACGTCCAGTCCGAACAGCCGCAGCGTGACGGCCGCCAGGCTCGACTGGTAGCCCTCGTCGCAGATCAGGACCAGCTGCCGGTCGAGGCGGGCGACGGTGGGGTCGCGGTACTCGCAGCTGGGGTCGAGGCGCCACTCGAGGACGTTGCGCGAGATCACCTCGGCGCCGGGCACCAGGCCATCTCGATCGCGCTGCTCCGCGGGGCGGATGTCGATCAGGATCGCTCCCTGCCGCTGGGCGGCCACCGCTTGGACCGGGGTCAACCGAGGGATCTGCGCCTGTGCGGCGGCCAGCAGCTCTTCGACCGTGACATGGTCGCGGCGCCCCCGAGCCAGTGGGGGCCGCCCCCCTCGCGAAAGGTTCGCTCGCGTTCCGCTCACCATGACCTCAGCCGGCGTTCAGCCGCTCGACCTCATCGTCGGTGAGCTCGATCTCGGCCGCGGCCAGGTTCTCTTGGAGGTGCTCGATCGAGGACGTGCCGGGGATCGGCACCATCACCGGCGAGCGACGCAACAACCAGGCGAGGGCGATTTGGCCAGGACCGGCATCGTGGGCCGCGGCGATCTCCGCGGCGGTGCCGCCGGGCTCGGCAAGCTCGCCGGCGGCGAGCGGAAACCAGGGGATGAAGCCGATGCCGAGCTCCTCGCAGCGCTCGAGCACCGGCTCGGCGGAGCGGTCGGCGAGGTTGAAGCGGTTCTGGACCGAGACCACCTCGACGATCCCCCGCGCCCGCTCGAGCTGATCGAGGTCGACGTTGGAGACGCCGACGTGGCGGATCTTGCCCTCGTCCTGGAGCTCCCTCAGCGCCCCGACCGACTCCTCGTAGGGGACCTCGGGGTCGGGTGCGTGCAGCTGGTAGAGGTCGATCCGCTCGACCCGCAGCCGGCGCAGCGAGCCCTCGCAGGCCCGCTTCAGGTGCTCCGGGCGCCCGTTGCGCGGCCACTTGCCGGGGCCGGTGCGCTCCAGCCCGCCCTTCGTCGCGATTGTGATCCCGTCGTAGGGATGCAACGCCTCGGCGATCAGCTCCTCGCTCACCTCGGGCCCGTATGAGTCAGCCGTGTCGATCAGATCGACCCCGAGCCCGGGCAGGCGCCGCAGCAGCTCACGGGCCACGTCGGGGTCGGGGGGTTGGCCCCAGACGCCCTTGCCGGTGATCCTCATCGCCCCGTAGCCCAGGCGCCTGACCTCCAGGTCGCCAAGCGCAATCGTTCCCACCGAGCTGTCCGTCAGTGCTTTCACCGCACCCCTTCCTCGCAGGTTTCGTCGGGAAGCTGCTACCCCGACCGGGTTCAGGTGAATCGGCCTCAGGCGAGCGTTCGCTCGACCTTCACCTCGCACATGTCCACCGATGCCCGGGTCCCGGGCGTCTCCGACGGATCCATCGCGCTGAACGCCTTGCCTCCGGCCTCCATATCCTCCGCGCTCTCGAACTGCTGAAGGACCACTGCCGTTCCCTGTGCCTCGTCGAACAGGACCTTAAGACCCGTGGCGGGGACGCCGGGCGGGGGCCCGTCGGACCCTTCGATACGAGCAAGCATCTCCTGCATCCGCTCGGCAGATACGTCGGTGAACCTGACGGCACGTACATACATGACAACAGCCTCCTCGATCGTGGGATACCGACCATAATCGGTCCGCACCGGACCGTCGAGCCCTCAGCTCGAGTTGCCTCAGGTTGCGCGAGTGGTGTTGGGTGATTCCCAAAGCGAGCAGTACCACGTTCGAGAAGCTCAGCGGCTTCGAGTCACCTGTCGCCTCCGCCGCGGCCTGAGTGATCGTGTACCAGGACCTGTCAAAAGTGCTTTTGACACAGGGTGCTAGCCTGCCCGCGGTAGATGGCGACTGAGACCGCTTTTTGCACCAGCTGCGGTGCGGTAGTAGGGGAAAATTGGGAGTTCTGCGATGCCTGCGGCGCCAGCCAACCGGTCGAGGTGACCGCAATCGGGCGGGCAGCGAACGAGGGGACTCAAGCGAGCCCCACCTCCAGCGCACCGATGCCCGCCCCCGCTGCCCCCCTCGCCGGTCTGGGCCAAGGCACGCCGGCCGCGACCTATCTCTTCGCCTTCGGCCTGCTGTTCGCCCTGGCAGGGGTCATCTATCTCCTCGCCACGGCCGGCTTCCCGCCCGGCTTCACCACCACTTACGAATACCACGCCGATGGAAGCACGTCGACGAGCACTTCTCCCGACGCCGTGGAAGGCATCGTCACGGTCGCGCTCTTCGTGATCGGAGCCGTGCTCATGCGGGCCTCCCGGGCGGCTAAACCCTCAGGCGAATAACAGGAGCCGCGGCTTGAACGGGGCCCTTGCGGTGGTAATCGTGATCGGCGTGATCATCGCCTTCTGGGTGGGCCTGGGCCTGATCTCAAGCACGGTCGACAGGAGCGTCGATTTCCTCGGCTGGGCGATCGGCAGCGCTTTCAGGCCGAGCGACCCCCAAGCGCGGGCAGATGGCGAGCTCACCCTGACGATGCCTGGCGAGGAGGTCCGCAGCCGGCTCGCCGCCGCAGGCGCGCTCGACGCCAACAGCGGCTGCCTCACAACCTCCTCCGGTGTGCTGGTGCAGATCGTCGTCGCCGCCAACTCTGCGAGGCTCGAATGCCGATGGGATCAGGCAGTTGCGGACAAGCCAACGCAGATCATGGGGGATGTGCTGCGGGCGATCCGCCGGGTCGATGCAGGAGCCCAGGTGGACCTCCGGTAGTCAGTTCTTCGTCGTCACCGGCGCTGACTCCCTGCCGGTTTCCCACTCGACCTACCCGTTCCGCGGTGGAAGGTTCGTTATCTGGTTTGGTAGCGCCGCGCTGCTGGGAGCGCCGATCTAGCCGGCCGCCTGGTCCGCGTACTGTTGGCGCCGCAGCTCGAGCCGCCGTTGCCACCACTGGCGCACCTGCTGCCACCAAGTGTCCTCAAAGGACGGGCGCAGGCGCGCTTGCAAGACGGTGGCGCAGGCGGCAATCATCAGCATGAGCGCGATCACGACTTGCAGCTCGCCGTGATTGAAGAAGTTGGAGCTGTAGCGACTGACCGCCGAGAAATCGGGGTCGGCGGCAATGCGAGCGTTCATCCCGATCGCGTTGCCGACGCCGGCAAACCCCCACTGGGCGGCGATCAGGTGCGAGAGCCACTGGATCGGCTGCCCCAGGTCTCTGGTCGTGACGATCGCGCCCGCGAAGAGCAGCTGGGGCAAGAGGATCAGGGGCAGGAAGCTGGTCGCCTGGTTCTCGCTGCGGGCGAAGGCCGAGAGGGTGAGGCCGAAGCCCATCCCCACCCAGCTGACGAACACGCATATCTGGATTACGTGCAACTCGGCGTTTGCCGGTGGGTTGCCGAGCGGGCGCAGGGCGAAGACGATCCAGATGAAGAGGACGGTCTGCACCGCGGTTACCGCGCCGATCACCAGCCCCTTGGAGAGCAGGTAGGCCTCGGTGCGCACCCCCGTCGCCAGCTCGCGCGTCAGCACGCTGCGCTCGGCGACGATCTGTCGGACCGCTGAGATCGAGCCGAACCACAGCGCCACGGTCACCATCAGAAAAGCAAGTTGGGCGCTTTGCGCGGCGTGGGCTGCTTCACCGGCGTCGGTGTAGGAGAAGACGTCGGAATGAAAGAGAAAGGCGGCGCCGAGGCCAAGGATCAGAACCTGCGCGGCGAGGATCGTCGCGTTTCGCCGGTCGCGGAGGAAGAGGATCGCGTAGCGGCGAACGAGGATCCTCACCTGGGGCAGGATGCGCCGCCGGGGGATCCCCCTCGAGGAGGCAAGGCGCGGCGGCGCGATCGGCGCCTCGACCTGCTTCTGGGGCCGCTCGGTTTCCTCGGCTTCGTCGGCGAGCTTGGCGTAGACCTCCTCGAGCCGCTTCACCCCGAATGCCGCCGGCGCCCCCTGGGGCGGACCGATATAGGCGAGCCGGCCGCCCGGGGCCATCACGGCGACGCGGTCGCAGAGGTCGAGGCTCTGCGTCGCGTGGGTGACCAGGAGCACCCCCTGGCCGCGGTCGGCGAGGCGGCGGGTCAGCTCCATCAGGCGCCGCTCGAGCCCGGGGTCCAGGCCGGTCGTCGGCTCGTCGAGCAGGAGCAGTTCCGGGCCGCTGATCAGCTCGAGGGCAACCGCCGCCCGCTTTCGCTGCCCGCCGGAGAGGTTGCCGATGCGCCGCTCTCGGATGTCCTCCAGTCCCACCTGCTCGAGCACCCCTGAGATCGCCGCTTCGCGCTCCTCCTTGGTGTGCCCTTCGGGTAGGCGCAGGCGGGCGGCAAAGCTGAGCGCCTCCTCGATGCTGAGGAGATGGTGCAGGGTGTCGTCCTGTGGCACGTAGCCGATGTCGGCCTGGCGCAAGCCGACATCCTCGCCGCGAACCGACACGGTGCCCGCACTGGAGGGGCGAATGCCGCCGAGCGTCTTCAGCAGCGTGCTCTTGCCCGACCCGCTGGGGCCGACGATCGCAACCAGTTCTCCGGGCTCCAGCGCGAGAGAGGTCGGCTGCAGGAGAGTGCTGGCGCCCGCTGTGACCTCTATGCCCTGCGCATGCAGCAGTCCATGCTCGAGCTGTGCCGGTACCGGGGACTCGACCTCGGCCTGTTCTTTTCCACAGTCCTCGCAGAATTTCCAGTCAGGCTGGATTACGGCTCCGCAACTGGTGCAAAACGCCCCCGTCGTCATTGCGGGCGGAGCCTACAGTGACAGTCGGTGTACGCAACATCCCGTGGTGCCGTTAGGCTGCGGCGTCTTGAGCAGGCTGGGGACCACAAGCCCGCGCACTTTGGGCGCCTCAGCGCTGCTTCTCGTGCTGGTGGGATCGGTGGTTGGTTGCGGTGGCTCCGAACGCAGCCCCGAGGCTTACTGCCGGGCGTTCTATGAAACCGCCGCGCCGATCCGCGAATCCTACGTCGAAGCTGACAAGGAAGTCGAAAGCGATCCCCTGCAGTCGATCGTCACCCTGCTCGGCTCCCCGGGGGACCTGACGGTGATCTTTGACTCGATGGCGGCCCACGCTCCCGACGAAATCCGCGCCGACACCGAAGCCGCCCGAGACGCAATGAAGAAGGAGCAGGACGCGATCGGGGAAGGCCTGTCGGATCCGCTCGGGGCGCTCGGCAAGAGCCTCGGGGCCGGCATCACCTCCTCCGGTTCGTTCAAGCGGGTCGACAACTACCTCAACGAGCACTGCCCGGTGAACTCAAGCCTGGCTCAGGGCATCATCAACGGCTCGCAATGACGGACGCCGACGCACAGCCACCTGAGAGCGAGGAGCGCTCCTGCCGGCAATGCGGAGAGCTGCTGGCGCCGAAGGCGGCCTTTTGTCGCTCGTGCGGGGCGAAATATGAGGCGCCGGCGCCGGTCGAGCCCGACGTCGACGCCGAGAAGACCGAGGTGATAGGCGCAGAGCCGACCGCGGTGATGGGGGCGGAGCCGAACTGTGGCAACTGCGGGGCGGCGCTGGCCGCCGGCAGCGCTTTTTGCCGCGCTTGCGGGACCCCGGTGCCCGCGGAGGAGGCACCGACGAAGCTCGACGCTGCGCCAACCCCACCTCCGCCTCCCCCCGCGCGACCAGCGCCTCCACCGGCTGCCCCCCCGCCGCCTCCGAGTCCTCCCCCACCTCCGCCCCTCACACCGGCGCCACTCGCCGGCACGGGAGGTTCGCGTAGCAAGACCCCCATCGTCATCGGTGTGCTCGTCCTTCTGATCGGCGCCGGGGTGGCGACCGCGATCGTGGCGAGCAAGAGCTCGAACGCGAACGACGCGACCACCGTCGAACAGGCAGGGCTGCCGAGCTCGGCGGCCGGCTATGAAGAAGAACCCGGGGGCGAATTGGTTGAAGAAGAAGAAGAAGAACCGGTGGAAGCCGAAGAAGAAGTGAGCTCCGCGGGGTTCCCCGAAGTCTCGCGCTCGCAGATGAACGGGGAAATCGTCTCGCTGCTGCAGGGCTACCACGAGGACGTGGTGAAAGAAGACTTCCAGGGTGCCTGGGCGATGCTCTCGCCGCGAAAGCGCCGGCAATACCTGCGCGAATACGGTTACCACAAGTGGGCCGCCGCCCAGGCAAGCCTCTCGCCCTACCTCGATCCTTACGGACTGGAAGCCAGCGTGGTCTCCCTCGAAGGCGAAGGGGTGGCGCGCGTGGACGTGACCGGGATGGGCTGGAGTAAGCCGGGGGCGCCGTGCTCGGAATGGTCGGGGTTGACCTGGGTCAAGTACGAAGGCGACGAATGGGCTTATGACCCCGGCTACTCGACGACGTCGGCGCGACGCGCCACCTGGCGGCCACGCAGCGCCCGCCTGCTCGGCGGCGACTGCGCGGAATGAGGCCCGGGCGCAGGCGCGGCGTCGCCGTGATGGTGTTGGTGGTGGCGATCGCGGCGGTCGCCGGCTACGTCTACGGCTCCGATCGCGGCGGCCCTTCGCAGGCGCACTCTTCGGTGGCCCTGGCCAAGGCGCATCCCCCGCACTCCTCGCGGGAAGCTGGGCAGCGAGCTCGGCTGGGGGCGGAGTTGCAGCGTGGCGTCGATGCGGCGGCCGCGCTGGGCGGCAGCGCCGAGGCCGCGATCATGCTCGATGGCTGGCACACGCCGGTGATCGCCAGCTCGGAGGCGCGCGGGCAAGCGCGGTTCATGCGCATGTGGAGCATGAGCAAGGTGGGGACCATGGTCGCGGTCCTGCGCGGTCTTGGCTGGGGGCGCCGACCCGGACGGCCGATCTCGCCCGAGCTCAACGAGGCCCTGCACGGGGCCATCACCCGATCGGAGAACTGCCGCCAGCGGCGCGTCGTGCTCGAACTGCAGCGCCTCTCCGGCGGCACCGCCGCTGCGCGTGAGGCCCTGCGGGCGGTCTTCCGGGACGCCGGCGCGGAGGTCAGGGTCGGCACCCAGATCGCTCCGCCCGAAGAAAACTGCGTCGACTACCTGAACACCCAGACCGATTTGGCCGAACCCCTCGCTCCTGCGCTGCTGCTCGGCACCTCCACCTGGCGGGTGGGCGACGCGGCGCGCCTGGTCCACGCACTCTCGCTCAACGCCTACGGTGCCGCCGTCTCGCACGAGGTCCTGGGTCTGATGCGCCTGCCGAAGCTGCCGAGCCGCGAGGTAAAGCCAGGTGAACTGACCGCCCCGCTGGATTGGGGTGCCGGGGAATCGCTGCCCCCGGGAACCCCCTACAAGGCAGGCTGGGGGGGCACCCTCAACGGCAATTTCCTCGCGGGCCAGATCGCCCTTGCCGATCTGCCCGGCGCCGGACGCGCGGCGCTTGTCGCCGTCTTTCACCCCAACGAGCAGCCCTCGCGTGACGACCCCGGGATCACGGCCTCACCGCAAGCGCTCGACACCATCTTCTCCTCGGTGGGCCGGTAGCGCCGGTCGACGATCGGTGCCGGCGGTCGGAGTAGGCCCCTAGCCGCCCTGCTCTTCAATAAATAGGGGGGAAGTCGAATACGTCGCAGGTTCTTCCTCGTTGCAGAAGCGATGCTCCTCGTCACCGATGAAGAGGCAGTGCCATTCAGAGGATGCTTCGCCGCCAAGGATGCGCTCGCTTGCCGCCAACGCTTCTTCACAGTTCATTGCGGGAACCGCCCGCACGAGGAACTTGCCCTTTACGACTCCACAGTCGCGAGGCTTGTTCGGGTCCACTTCACCCTCGCCGGCGGGCGCTTCCCCCCGTTGGTCCTGGCTTTCAGAGGGCAGTTGAGAACCGCCCGGTTGGGAGTTGGATTGCGTACTAGTTGAAGTATCCGAGCCGCACCCGACCAACGCGAGCGCGCCGAGAACCACGAGGGCCGATGCGCAGCACAGGGCGCAAGGATTGCAAGGAGCTCTCATTGAAGGCGCGGCAGTCTATGGAACCGCGCGTCTGCCGGGCACCCCCGACTTCATCCACCAGATAAGAGCGGATAGGGTTGGCGATCCCATGGGCGGGGAGATGACTGTGTACTGCGGTTCCTGCGGTGGGGCGCTCTCAGCCGGCGCTCGGTTCTGCCGCTCCTGCGGTACCTCCCAGGAGAGGTTCACCGCGGAAGAGCCCCTCGCCGCAGCGCCACCCTCCCCCCCTGCTCAGGCCCTGGCGCCAACGCAGCCGCTACCGCCGGCGCCCCAGCCGCTTGCGCCGCGCCCGGGGCCCTGGCCCCAATCACGCCCGGCCGGCAACCGCGCCGCGGCTGCCCTCGCCGTCGCGGGCGGCATCGGGATGTGCTTCATGGTGCTCTACACGATCGTCTATCTCCCGCTGCACTACGACGAGCCGCTCAACTTCGGCGAATCACTGCAGTTCGGCGATCTACTGGCGCTCGGCTCCGGAGCCTTGGCGCTCCTGCTCGGCGGACTCGCGCTGAGGCGAGCGCCATCGGGTCCGGGGAGGAGCGGCGCGGTGCTGATGCTCGCCGGCGCGCCAACTCTCGTTCTCGTGCTGCTCTGGGCCTTCCCTGAAACGTTCCATCTCGACTACTTCTATTACCCGCGGCCGTTCTATTTCGGCTTTGTCTACTTCTGCGAGTTGGGCAAAGCGCACATCGGCGACGCCTACGAGAACGGCTACCCGCAGGTGCCGTTGCTGGTCAGCTCCGCGGCGGTCCTCCTTGGCGGCTGCCTGATGGCCTTCGCTCGTGGCCGGCGCGCGAGCGCCACCACCTGGCAATGAGCGAAGGTGCGGATCTGGACCCGGGGGCGCCGGCAGGGGCCCGGCGCCTCTGCCAACAGTGCGGGCACACTCTGGCGAGCGGCGCTGCCTTCTGTCGCAACTGCGGCGCCCGGTATGAGGAGCCGGCGACCGAGCAGATAGCCACGCCGGCGCCGGCGCCCAGCGGTGGTGGTGGGCCCACCCAGGCGCGCCGTCGCCCGTCGGGGGCGCTGATCTTCCTCGCACTGGCGACAATTCTCGCGGCATCCGGGGTCACCGCGGCGCTCCTGCTCAGCGGCAACGGCAGCTCCTCGACCACGACCGTGGTCACGAGTAACGGTGAGAGCAGCCGGCCCGAAGGCGACTCCCCCGGCGCGGCGCCGCTGCCGGCCGGATCGATCGAAGCGGGGCGCTACGTGCAGGCCGGCTCATTCAAGTTCGCCCCCGACGCCGAAAAGGAGCGCCTCCGGCTGGCCGCCGCCGGCATTGACGTAGACGTCATGGCCTCCGACGCGGTACGGGAGCTCTACCCCGGCTTTCAGGTCCTGCTGGGCGGTCCGCTGCACTCGAACTCCGAAGAAGCGGCCCTGCTGAAACAGCTCCACCGCAACGGCGTTCCCTCCGCATTCGCACGGCCGCTGACGCCGGCGCCCCCAGCCCCGCCCAGCAACAAGCTCGCGCGGGGGACCTGGACGGGCAAGCTCGAAGAGAGCAGCACCTCTCACCCCCAGCTCGACCGCACCCTTCCGGTGACCTTCGTGACGTCGGCCAACGGCAGGGAGGGCACGCTCATCTTCCTCGGCATCAACTGCGTTGCCGAACTGCGAGCCGAACCAACCGCGGGTCCAACCCTGAGCTTCCGGCGCGGCTCGGGATGCTTCGCGGGCAGCTGGCGGATACGCCCGTCGCAGGGCGAGTTGATGCTCGCCTTCCTTCCGCCCGACAGCGACCTGATCGTCTTGGGCGAGCTGCACCGCGCCTGAGAGCGGGCAGCTCCGACCGTCAACTGCCCGCGGGCGCTCGTGTGCCGCCGATCCGTCCGGGGCCGGGCCACTCGCGCATCCTCGCGCGCCCTGCACCAACCTTGGGCTGTTCAGCCCCCAGGCCCAGGGACCTGGGCCTGCTGGTGCCCGCACTTCCTGCAGAAGCGGTCCTGAAGGCGAAGTGACCCGCCGCAGCCTTCGCAGAAGACCGAACGCGGACTCTCCTCGGCCGCCCCCCGATCGCCCGCGACGGGCGGATCGCCTGCCGCGGGCGGCCCGGGCTCGGTGGCGACGGACGCTGGATCGGGCGCAGCGGTTGGCTCGGTCTGCGCACCGGCGGCAGGGGGCGGTTCGGGGGCGGGCGGTGGCACCGGCGGGCTGGGGGCCGGAGGAGGTGGGGTGACGGCGAGCGGCGCAGGCGCAGCGGGTGCGGGCGGGGTGGCGGGCGGGGGTGCGGGCGGGGCGACTGGGAAGCCGCCCGGCGCGCCAGAGCCGCTGGGCAACAGCGCTTTCAGCCGGTCGACGGCTTTGCCGTCGGTGACCACGTATCCGCCGGCGGCGATCCCGAGCGCGGCGAAAAAGCCAAGGAACGCGCCGGCCTCGACGCTGCCGCTGGTCGAGCCCCCCTCAATGCCCGGAGTCGAGATCGGGTCGATCAACCGAAAGAGGATGAGCAGCGCGGAGAGGCATCCGAGGACGAAGATGACGAGCCCCCCGGGGATCTCGCCGATGCTCATCTCCCTCACCTCCGAGAAGGCGACGCCAAGCGTCGCCACGATCGAGATCGCCAGGATCGGGCTGATGTAGTGCAGCGACTCCCAGGCGTTTGAGGCGGTGTAGCTGAAGTTGAACCAACTCAGGAACATGCAGGCGAACAGCACCAGGGCGGAGCCCGCCGCGATCCTCTCCCCCTGACCGAGCCGCTCGATACTCAGGTTCATCATCCTCACTCTCCTAATGGCTGGCCTGCGTCGTCATCGCCCACCAGGCGTCGGCGGCGCCCTTGATCTGTCCTCGTCGCGGTTTCACCGTATGCGAATCGGAGTCGAGCACGCGGAATGGCACGACATTGAAGCTGAGTGGCCCGCGCTCAATTCGATCCTCGGCCCCCGTCGCCTTCACTCACGTTTCGACCTTCTCTCCGCAGGCAGAGCAGAAAGTGTCCTCCACGCCGATCCCCTCACCGCAGCCGGTACAGAACACCTTCCCGGGTGATGGCGGCGGTGCGGGGGTCGGAGCCGGCTCGGAAACCGAGACCCCCCGCGGCCCGAGGAGGCCGGCTTGGGGGGAGATCCGGGCCGAGTCCTCGCTCACCGGCCGTGGAGCTGCCATTTCGAAGACCTGCTTCTCGCCGCCCACGGTGACCCGGGATTGGCCACCGAGGTGGGTTTCGATCCCCATCCGGGCCTCGCCGTCGAGCTCCTCGCTGGAGAGCCGGTAGCGAGCCGCGCGATCGGCGATCTCCGCGGCGACCCGCGAGGCCTCGATGTTCTTTGGCAAGGTCAGCGTCAGCGTCATCGCGGTGCCGTTCTCGGCCGCGCACTGAAGGATCAGCGTCTCCTCGCTCGTGTAGCCCGTCTTCGGCGAGCTGGCGACCCACCGCAGCCACGGGTAGCGCACCTGGCCGGCGAGCATCTTGCCGCGGGAGCGCAGCTTCGCGCGCGCCTTGCTCACCGAGTTGAAGACGACCATCGCCGTCGCACCGCCCACCCAGCCGCCCCCCTTGTCGTACTTGCTGCAGGCCACGGCGAAGCGGGCGTCGGTGATGAAGATATCGATCCGCACCTTGCGCACGCGCAGCATCGTGCGGTTGCCGGCCTTGAACTCGAGGGACTTGGCCGTGAGCGACTGGATCGATTCGCCGTCGCGCGGCTCGAATACCACAGTGTTCTTCTGGGCGCCGGGGATGGGGAAGATCAGGCCCTGCTCGGTGGCGTCCGCCACCGCGCCTGGCGCCGGCACCTCGAGTACGTCGATCATCGCCCTCGCCCCCCCTCGCGCGCTCCCCTTTTCGCACTCATCGCTTCAGGAACTGGTCGGCTTGCTGCTTGGCGGCGCGACTCGGGAAGCGGGGCCGAACGAAGAGCAGGTATGGGACAACGAAGAGGGGGCCCAAGACAACCATGAAGATCACCCAGAAGGGGCGTTCGCGGTCCGCGTAGTTCCAATCCGCGCCCGAATGGCGCAGTCCGTCCACTACTCCCAGTGCCGCGACTGCCAACCAGACGACGGTGATCACACTCATCGGGTACTCCTCTCCATTCTCATCTCAGGGGTCAGCCCAATCGCCATCGGCGAGGCGCTTGCATCGGTGCTCGCCGGCAGCGGTTCCGGCCGGCTCCACCCTTGAGGAAGAGAGGGCGAGAGCCCCCTGCCGGGTCCCAAGGCTCTCTCCGCTCACGTTTGCATGTCCCCGCTGACTGGTCCTCGGCTACCGCCACTCCATGGGATGCGGCGGTGAAGGGGCAGCAGGCTAGCATCAGATGACATCACTTGAGTGCTCCAATCCGTCGCCGCAGCCCAGACGAGGTGGTCGCGGCGCCATCGACGGCCCCCATGCCAGAGTTCGATGACGCGTGTAGCCGAGGCGCG